>Ga0208687_1000483_pt1 | contig 27138 bp, 32 predicted proteins | sample June2015DPH_6_10_FD_184695 | JGI IMG/M metagenome (GOLD analysis project Ga0208687, IMG submission 184695) | Peatland microbial communities from SPRUCE experiment site at the Marcell Experimental Forest, Minnesota, USA - June2015DPH_6_100... | ecosystem: Environmental > Terrestrial > Soil >...
TACTTGCCACTGTCATCATTTGGAGCATTTTGTTTGGCCTGACTTACCTCTCCTGTTTTATCAACAGTTGCCTCTTTTATTGTTAAACGAGCGCCATTAACAACCAAAAATACAGCTTCATCTGATGAAGTGCTTTTGTAGGTTCCACCGTTGATCGTAGCATTTATTCCGTTCACAATATAAGCAGCTTTAAGACTGACAGATTCACTCTTCCTTCTTTCTCCCACCGCCAAAGAGTCGCGCCCAGAAACCAACTTTAGGCGCTGGTAATCGCAGCGTCACAAGTTCAAGCTGCTTTTGCGTGGTTTCTTTATCGCGCCGTAGTTCCGACGTAATACCACGTTCAGTTTGTAATAATGTTTCCAGATTAGTGATCTCCTGCATCAAAAGTAGAGAGAAAGTGGCAGATCAGCGACACTTACTAGCGATTGTCTTTAATTACTCCGTGATCGCCAATAGCCAGCAATATCCGCTTTTACGAAAGCCGCTTTATAGGGGTTTTTTTCGCACCACCGATCGTAGCAGTAATTAAACCGTGGATTGCTAATCTGCACCGTTGAGCACGGTTCACACTCAGGGCGGTCACGCTTTGCCCTAACAGCGGTTATCTTTCCAGTACCACAGCCATTGCATTGGTCAGGTGGATTCACTTCGTGTTTCTCTGAGTCTCCCGTTTTTATCACATCCTCACTAGTGACCTGTTTGCACTGCTATATCGGTCTTCGCTATAGAAAGAAAGATATTGCTGAGGCACGAGCCTTCGCAAAGACAACCGGCCGCAGCAACCACCGTAACCTATCACTCACGCTCGCCCGATAGGCCGCTCTCGTTAGAATTTGCCGCCCTCGATGGCTAACTGAAGCCCCAGCCGTTCAGCAGGAGATAATCTCGGGTCACGCGGGGGCAATTCTAGTATTCTAGTACTCTAGTAGCATATTGCTTTTAGCCTCTCCGTAGCTCCTAGCTCATTATTTCTTTTTTCGATTCTGAGCCCTCTACATCCTTCTTTTTTCGAGTGAGGCAATAATCCCCTATTGAGTGGTAAGATACGCGCTATTTCCATAGTCATCTTTTCGTCTCAGTCTCAGCGAAACGAGTCCATTTATTGCCTTTAATAGGTCGGCCTGGCACGTCCTCGCGTCGCTTCTTGATGTTTTTAGATTTAGATTTAGCTTTCATTTTCTTATCAATCGCCAGGGCACCCACAGCTCAAGCGTTAACTGTCTGGTCCGCAGTGTGAGCAAGGAACCCTGCTTAAGTCGTTCTTCTTTCATGATTCATTTCTTACGCCTGCGGTACGCCTTCTGGCGGCACGCGTTTGAACAATAAAGATTGCTAGTCCGCGCTTCTACCAAGTAGGTGCGGCGCTCCCATTTGTCATAGTACGGCACCTTTGGCATGCCTTTACCGCACTCAATGCACGCGTTATGTTCGCGGCGGTGGCACTTCGTGCAATGCTTCACGTAAACCTTGTCACCACATACCGGACATACGCCAAAACTCGCAGGCGCAGATAGGGCTCTCGCGGCTGTCAAACCACAACAGACAACGTAGCTGCTACTAATTCGGCTATAAAGATTTAAGGCTTTACTCGCAGTTTGCCAGGTGCGTGCCAAAGTTGAGAGTTGCAACCACGCCGTCCTGTTGATGTTCTTGTGGCCAGGCACCTGCTGTGATCTTCTCGTGTTGGCTCATTACAGCGATGAGTACCTCTTTTTTTAGCCGCATGCGGCAGAGAGATTGCCGCTTTGTCGACTGATTTGTCGTGGCCTGCGCGTCCTGCGGAATTTGGAAAACGATAGTTCCGTTCACCATGTCCCCCGGCGAGGTGACTTCGTGGTGAATCGGGTTCAATTCTTTACGCGCAAAAGTGGACGCAAACGCGAAAGCTTAAGCTGTCTCATATTGCATTGTTCAGCCGATCCTTCTGAAACGTACGGGTGGTATCTCCCGCTTTTTCGACGTATCAAACGTACGCAGCTATAAGGCCTCACCCGCCGTTGTATCTTTGTGGAAGAAAAAACAAAAACAGAACAAGATGAGACTGACGGCGTCGCTGTCAGTACGAATAATGTCGCCAGCACGAAAACTGAAATCGGCAACGCGGAGCGGACGGTCAAGCACTTCAGAGCCAAGAGGGGTGAGGTCGCCAGCAAGAAAACTGAAATCGGCAACGCGGAGCTGACGGTCCAAATACTCAAAGATGAGATTAAATCGCTTGACGGCGAGCAACGCGCAGCAATCATATTCGAGGCTAACTTGAAACGGGAGGAGGCAAAGCGCATAATAGGGCAAGCTGACATAATGCTCCCACAGTTAGAGGCAACTATCGCAGATAACTACGCTCAGCTGCAACGCCTTACGGGATCGACTGCGATAGATTAGATGAGTTATCGACGTGAGCTTCGACTACTTTTTAGCTCTGACGCAGATGTACCCATAAGGCGCATCTTTTTTTTTCCAGCGTTTGATAGAAGCCTCGCCGTGCTGTAACATCTTTTCTTGACCGGACAAATGGCGCTTCGGCGAGGGATTTTGCGGCTCTCAAATCGCTTTGAGATTGACGTAGCACAGCCCGTTAAAACTTGTTTACGTTTACCTCAGAGTATCAGCGTCATACGTGCATGGAAAGCAATACGGCTCAAGACATACAGGCCGAGAAATGAACAAGCGAAGCGAAAGCATACAGTCGAACATAACCTTTTATAAATTGCGAGACTTCCGAAAATCATACAATTCGGAAGTTTTGTATAGTGACTAAGCACGCAGCGGGCAGCGTTTAAAGTCGCGACTTGAGATTAACCGTTGATGGATGTAATAAACATCTAGTATATAAAGGCACGCTTACCTTATGATAGTGCTTTGCTATCATAGCAACGCACGCAAAAACAAATCAAAAGAGTAAGACGGGGCCAATGAGGCTTAAAAGTTGTTATCCGTGGTGATTTAAACGAAAATTGATACTGAACGACGAGAAATACTCGAGGGACTTGCTGACCGGATTATGTCGGAAATGAGAAGTAAAGGCTTTACCGATTCGAAAATGTCAGCGACGAAATTTGGCAGGATGCCTTTCTCGAAAGGATTTATCCATTGTTAGATGACGCGACTGCCGAATACAAACTCGGTGCGCACGACGTGTTCTATATGGGCATGTGGTTTGGAGGTCAACTTTTTTTGTAACGCAGGACTTTCCGGGAGCTTTCTTCTACCGCCCTTAGAGAAGAGCGAGTATACATTCATAGCGACAAGTGCTGACATTCTGCCGATGCAATAGCATTAACTTTTTAACGCTGAGTTCCGCAGCGAAGCGCTTTTCCAATCTTAGACTGTAGCGAAAAAAGCAGGTGAAGAACGTGGAAGAAGACTTAGACGAACAGGAACGGAACCTGCTGCGTGATTTTTGTAAAGCAGCAATGAAACGATCTCGCTATGTCACTACAAGCGGCATGTATAAGGTCTTTGATCGCGATACCGAGCCGGAAAAAGTGGAAGTCGCTGAGTTGCTCAGATACAAAGAGTATATTAAAATAGAGACGAAGGACCCGATGTATAGTCTCCTTCCAAAAGGAGTTGAATACTGCAACAAGCACAAATCGCAAAGGAGTGCAAAATTGAGCTTAAAAGAGAAAAGAGGCAAGTTCATAAGAGACTTCTATGGTTTGGTGGAGGGTGACGACAGTAGATTGGTGTTTGACCAAGAACTATACCCATTCGGTGAGAATCACGGTTACACAAAAGACGAAATATACAGCCTCGCTTTGCATTTTGACGGGTTAGGCCTTATGAAAGCAGAACCTGTTTTAGGCCGGAGAATAGCAGTTTTGAGGCTTACTCCAATCGGCACACGATATATTGAAGAAGGCGAGAAGGGACCCGAACACCAATATTACGACGACCTCGAGCATCAACATTCTGAGAAAAAAATAAAATTCAAGGCCACTGCCAAGTCGACAGTCTTGGGAAAACCTTGTGTCTTCCTTTGTTATGCACGATCTGACGGAACTGCTGTCAGAGAGTTATATCGCGTCTTGCAGTCTCACGGATTCAAACCGTGGATAGACACTGAAGACATTCCGGCCGGAGCCGAGTGGGAGCCGACAATAAGTAAAGCAATCCAACACTCCGACTTTTTCATTTTGTGCCTCACACGAAACTCGGTAGATCGGCGAGGAATAATGCAAAAGGAGATTAGAGCAGCCTTCGAAAAGAAAGAGGAGATGCTTGACGATGATATCTATCTAATATCGGTCCGTATGGAGGATTGTGAGGTGAAAGACGAGAAGCTTCGAAAGTTCCAATGGGTGGATTTATTCAGAAATGATGGCCATGACAAACTCCTCTTTGCACTTCACGAAGGCATGAAACGCCGCAAACAAAGGGGGAAGTAGGAATATATGCAATTTCTGTGCAAACGTAAAATAGGTATTCATAGTTCAACATCATCGCATGAAGATCCGACCGTTCGGTTGCCGAGAGAGTTCAAGACCCTCGTCGGCGAGACGGCGGCAATCTATGTAGGTGAGGAAAAGAGCAAACTTGTTTTTAAGATCATTATTGACAAAAAAGTTGACAATTTTTGCACAAATTCAGAAAACTCTGAACTCGAAAACCGTGTATTTGACTTGGAAACTGAAATTAAAGTTCTTCGATCATTTTTTATTAAAAATGATAGTTTCAAGGTCGATCCCAACAAAAAAGAACCCCAACCAAATGGGCTCGGCCGGATTCGAACCGGCGACCTCCGCCGTTTGAAGGCTCCTTTTCGAAATTGGAGCCCCTGCTAAGCTTCTTTTTAGAACGATCAACGATCTTCATTAAGAAAGCAATTCCATCGTCATAGCTCGTTTGATAGATCTCTGCGCTTTTACCTGCCAGTTCGCGGAACTCACGCGGGAGCCTGATAATGGGGTAGGCATGAGATGGCTTTGAGCTTTGGATGCTAATCTTATGCGTGGAGATCGGTTGCATACGTCACTGGGGGTGCCATTCAAGCATAACCGTTGTGATGCGCCACAGCTGCGTCTCAAGGGTTCTTGAGGCATACCAACGTGTGCTTTTGCCACCACGCTTCTGAACGGGCCTCAAAAAACAAAGGAAATCGGAAAAGAGATAATGAGCTAGGAGCTAGGGAAAGGGTGAAACAAATACGCGGCGCAAAGTGGGTCAACGGCGCCCGCTTTGGCAATCAACTTAGTGACTCCTGATAATTAATCGATCCGCGGCGGCAGCCCACGCAATCCCCGATAAAACCCGTCTGCGAAGAGAAGCGCTATAAGCACGAAATCGCTGATGATCTCTCTAACGCTCATTCTATCTCTGGCCCTAAACCTCAATCTCCTGCGCGGTTGCTCGGCTCAGGTTGCGATGAGATGCGACCTCAAGGCATCGTCACTTATAATTAATTCTTCTCGTATGAAATAAAAAAACAAAAATAAATTCCTACGGCTGCTTTGCTCCCGATCGTAAACGCTAACCATGTTAAGCTCGAGTGAAGACGGTTGACGTTGCGATGCCTGGCGAAGCGACAAAACCGCAGCGCATGCAGAAGATCAAGTTGCCGACCAGCAAATGAATAGCGCCCTCTTTTTTCCGATCCAACGGTCCACGCAGTTTCTTATCGTGCCAAGGCCGAGCGTACGAACTGTTGGGCGAGTTGTAGAGCAGCGTCGTTGCTTAATCCCCTTCTGACAAGCTCTGAATAATATTCTGCATGCACGCCTGCTAATTTTTTCGCTTCCTCTTCTGTTATCCCTCCAACTTTTTTCGCTTCCTCTTCTTCCTCTTCTGTTATTTCTTCTCCAAATTTGATTGCGTCCTCTATTATCCCTCCAACTTTTTTCGCTTCCTCTTCTTCCTCTTCTGTTATTTCTTCTCCAAATTTGATTGCGTCCTCTTCTGTTATTTTTTCTTTAGGCACCATTATCCCTCCTTTTGTTGCTAAACCCTGATTAAGCCAAAAACTTTTTGAGTTAAGTACTTATTAAGTGCATGATCGGTTAAATACACACGCCCTGCTGATGGAAAAAGGAACGAGAGGTGTGGCGTGGCGGACTAATCCGCTGCGCCTCTTATGCAGAAGTACCCTCCCTTAAGGGCGTAATCAGCGTACACCTGACATCCGGGGCAGTTGCATCCCTTCATCTCAGGTGTCTTCTCACTCTTGCCAGTGGCGCAAAATACACCACCCATAGGCTCTTCTGCGTGTAGGTAAGACAGCTCATGCAAATGCACTTCTCCTTGTTTTCCGGAGTCATCGGGACTTTCATTCTGTCTCACCTCCTTGACACGCTTGCGTGTACACAAGCGCGTACCGGGAACGCAGGCCTGCGACTTCACTTTAGAGGTGAAATCAGAAAAGTTGTGCGGGCTGCGTCCCGATAGCGCCCTTTTGTTTTTTTGGTGACCCGTTCAATTGGTCTCATCATCAATAAGTGCTTTGCTCGACGAGATAGCGACAAGGACGCAGCCAACTAAAGGGCAATGCCCGTTTTCCGTGTCCCGTATTATAGGTGGAAGGAGCTGCGGCAAACGTCACCCTACAATGCTGAGGGAAACGATTATACCGTTTCGTGCGTCTTTACCCACGAAATAGCACACACATCTCCTTTTGGGGTACTAGTGCGATAGACTGCCGGGGTCATGTCTATGGCTCCGGCTCTCGCCTTCTTTTAGTTGCTATTAAGACGCGTGTGCATACGGGTCGGTTAGATATGTCTGCACCGAGCGGATGCGCTAGAATTGAAAGAACAGCTTGCACAGACCCTCGCCGCGTTTGTCACGTCGATTCTGACGGAGCCGCGTAGGCGCCTAGATACGGAAAGTGCTACGGAGCCACCGCTTCGCCAGATCATTGAAGTGTTGCAGCAGGTCATGTGCGCACACGACGCAGAAAAGCTAGCGATTTCTGCGCTCGAAATCTACAAGGATGGTTAGGTAGTAGCCCAAGAGAAAGTACAATGCGAACACTCAGCTATTCTTATGCGTAGCGTCCGGTAAACTGCTGAGGTAGCGATTAAAGCTCATACGGGCAAGTTGGTTACGCGAGGTGAAAAGGTTGCTTTAGCTTTAACTCGTCTTTTTGAATATTGATCAGTGCGAATTCCTTTGCATTTTTGACAATTTCAGAGATGGCTGTAACAGGAATATGCGCTAATTCTCGCGGTTCCAGTTTGTGCAAACCTCCGCCGTAAACCCGCCCCTCAGATATTAGCCTGTTTGAAGGAACGTTGTTCCAAAATTTCTAATTTTTTTTAGCAAACGCCGGGTGTTGTCTCAAAACGCTTTCTAAGCTCAGTTTCGAATATAGCATCAAATAGACGTTTGCTACAGCAGTTCCTGCAAATATGCCATTCGCATTAGCTGTAGTTGCTCGACTAAATATGCCTTATGCGAATCGCTAGAAAGATGCAATACGCGAAGGTTGGCTTAACAATTCCTATTTTAAACGGCACTTTTCATGCCGAAACTCATGACGTATTGTAGTGATCTTAAATCCAAGCTCAAAATCAGAGTTAAATCGAAAAAAGAGATAATGGGATAGGAGATACGGAATAGATTACAGGAACACGCTGTGTCGTTGGTTGCGGACTGCTATGCTTGGTTAATGTTCGTATGGGTAAAAGTTCGCTGGCATATGACAGTATCCTCTTGTAGCAAGTATGAGTCGCCGTCAGCGCTTGCTGGCTTCCATTTCTTCGATCTCTCTATCTATATCTATCAATCTCGGCATGTCGCTGTAACATAGGCTTACTCATTTGATTGTTGTCTTAGCCCAACCACGTTACCGTCAATGTCCTTCACCTTAGCTATCAACAAACCACCACCTACTTCCTTAACATCTTGCACAACTTCAGCTCCGACCTTAACCATTGTTTGAAGACTGCTTTTGATATCCTTAACGTCCGTATAAGCAATAGGCCCAATCTTAGAGTTAGGGTCTAATCCCACTTCCTGATCACCAACTCTATAACCAACATAGTAAGGGCCTTCGACATACGGTTCTACGTCTAGAAATTTGCCATAAAATGCTTTAGCTTTTTCTATATCTTTAACCGGATAAACGATCAATTTAATGTTTTGTGCCATAAATTAGTCTCCTTTCTACTCATTTTTCAGCCCCCTTTTCATACGCAACGATCATCTCCATTATTTTCAGGAAGACAACCTCCCTACCGTTGGCAAATGACGCTGCGGTATCTGTTGAGTCACGCCCGTCCTTAGCGCTTTGGATCGCGCCTTTCTTGCAGAACTCTTTGATCTCTTTGACGAGATCCCCACACGTCGTTATTCCCTTCTCACTCCAGTCTATGTTGTTCCAGGTAGCGTCAAAGATTCTTGTCGCTAAGTCGTTCATGTTTTCAAATTTAATTTCGTCTTTACCATAGAGCTTGTTCACTTCAAAAAACTCAAGTGCAGCGATAATTCCTTTGGCAAAGAAGTCTTCACATTCTACACATACCATTTCAATCACCTATGCAATACCACATTGACGGCTTTACGTCTTCTAATACGTAGTTGATTCCTTCTCCGAATCCTGCGTCCTTTAGTGCTTCCCAACATAATCGGTCAAACATTATGTGGGCGGCTTCCCAATCGTTTTCAAATTCGTGGACGCGATCTCCTTCTCTACTGTATATCCTTCTACAGCGTTCTAAAAATTCTTCCGGGGTCATCTTTCACTCACCAGCTTTATGGATACACGGGTGCCTCAACGATGTCCTTTATTAGGCGCATCGTTTTCTCACTGTCTAACTTACCGGACTCAAACTCTTCAATAAGCACGCTGATGTCCAATAGTTTTTCCATGCATTTATTGAAGTTATCTGACTTCCCTTCAAATGCTTCTGTCATTCTATCTGTCATTTTAAAGCCTCGAAACTCTACCATCTCCCGTAGGTCATCATCTGACATTGCATATTCGCAGTAATGTTCACACAATCCATTTTCAAAGCACGGTGTTCGATTTCTGTGCTCGAAATCTATGAAGCATCCAAACCTTACTACTCAATCTTATGTTTTTAACTTTGCGAGTGAGCTAATGACTGGAGTCAATGGAACGCTGTTCGTGTCAGGGTATAGAGAAGAGCCAGTCGAACCTGACGAATGCAAGGTCATAGTTACGATCACGAGTGAGCGCGCTACCGCGCGGCAAGCACAAAATGCCAGCGCTGAAACATTTGATGCGATAATGAATGCGCTTTCCGCTGCTAACATTGGGAGTGAGATAGCAACGATCTTCCTTAACGTTGAAAAGCCGCGGTATTATGATTCCACAAAAAAAATGCATATTATATAAGACTTTTTCCGTGCAACGCGTAACCTCACGGTGAAAGTACGTGCTAAAGAAGCGGGTGACACCGCTCAAGCGTGCACCTCGAACGAGTCTTCGGTGAGCGGAGTGCATTTCCAATTGGGAAAAGAACTCGAGCAATCGTCTCGAAACAAAGCCCTCACAAAAGCGGTGAAACTCGCGAAAGAAAAGGCGAACTACTTGCGAAGAGCGCGGGTGTCGAGCTCGGAACGCTTCAATCACTTGTTGATCGCGCCCAGTCAATGACTATCAACGCACCCGCAGACACAGATTATGAAATACTAGCAGACGCAACACTAGCCAGACCCGAACGATCGCGTGAGCCTCACTATGAGTTGAACTTTGCGATCCGAAAAATAAGCGTTTACGAAAGCGTCTAGCTCGCTTATACTGCCACATAACACGTGTTTACCTAGTGATAATTGGCAATGCCGTCTGCAAGAGGGCAAGTTTCATTAAGGTTGATATAAAAAGCCTTTCGTGCTTTTGAGTTCAGAAAGCACTGTGATAAACGCAATAACAAAAAAGAGGCAGTATATGAGGAGGGATACAGTCTGAGTGTGTGGCAAAGGTTGCTCATCATCATCGTGGCTACTATTGTCGTCATTTTAGGGGTCAAGTTTCTAATTCACTGACGGTTTTGAACGAACATTTTTTTTGAGAATTGGCGAGACATCAGTTCGTGGGGCGGTCGCTAACGCACTTTTCATATCGTAAAGCGTAGGTTGCGCTGTCAACTCCACAACGGGGATTAAACTGCACTCTAAATCGAAAAAAGCAACAACGAGATAGAGAATACGGAGAGGATAAAAGAGAGCGGAGTATGCTGTTAATTAGTGAAGAGGAAGGGTGTCGGCTTTGATTGAAACGCAAAATCTGACCAAGACGTTTGGTGAAGTAATAGCGGTTGAGGATCTGACCCTTCATGTGGGAGAGGGAGAGGTGTTTGGCTTTCTTGGACCAAACGGAGCAGGGAAGACCACGACCATTCGGATGCTCGCATGTCTCATCTCAAAGACGAGCGGAGAGGCGAGGATAGGCGAGTATGAGGTTGGGAACGATGCGGATGTCCAGAAGATCAGGAAGATCATTGGCTTGATGCCTGACCGTTGGTCTCTACGAGGACTTGAGCGCTTATCGGAACCTCGACTTTTATGGGCGCCTATACGAGTGCACGGAAGCACAACGGACGGAGAGGATCGAACGCTTCCTCAGGATGTTAGGGCTGTGGGAGGTAAGGGATCGCGCGGTCAGAACCTTTTCTAAAGGCATGAAACAAAAGCTTGCCATCGTCCGCGCACTCATCCACGAGCCGCGCGTCCTCTTTCTCGATGAGCCGACGGCGAACCTCGATCCTGAGTTCCAAAAAACGGTGCGAGACTTCATCCTCGAACTCAAACACGAGAAGCGGACGATCTTTCTCAACACCCATAACCTTGACGAGGCGCAACGAATCTGTGACAGAATTGGGATTTTAAACACCAGACTCGTTGCGGTAGGGGATCCGGAACAGCTCACGGAATCGCTCGAGGGGAGAAAGACGGTAGTTCAGCTTGCGCAGGTTAACTCAGCTATCACAGCGGCGGTAGAGAGACTGGGGCTGAATTATGTCGTGACCAACGGTAACAAATTGGTGATCGACGTGAGCGATCCTGAGAAAGAAAATCCCGCCATCATGGAAGCCATTGTCGCGGCGGGCGGTCATATTCAATTTATCACAGAGAAGCACGCAACGCTTGAGGAGGTTTACCTCAAACTCGTGCGGGATGAACGATGAAGCTGTGGAAGTCGTGGGTGATCGCACGGAAGGATTTCGCCACGTTCAGGACGAAACGATACATTATCTACTCATTGGTCGTAGTTCCGCTCCTCATATCGATCGGACTGCCCGGTGTCATGATGCTTCTCATTCGAAGAGCTACGACTCCATTGCCAACTATTATAAACGTGCTCAATGCCTTCTCCTTTTTCTTTGTCATCCTGGCAGGTATCCTCCCTATAAGTATTGGTGCCTACAGCATCGTCGGTGAGAAGCTTGAGAGGACCCTTGAACCGCTTTTAGTAACGCCAACCACCGACGGCGAGATCCTGCTGGGAAAAGTTCTTGCTGCATTTCTGCCATCCATTATTGCAACCTATGCCGGTGCTGTGATTTTTATGCTGCTTATGGACGGCGTGACGAGCGGCAGGCTCGGGTACCTCTTTTTCCCAAATTGGACGATGGCAGTTATCCTACTGGTAACAGTGCCGCTTATAAGCATCCTAAGCACCGAGTTCAACGTCATCATATCCGCAAGAGTCAGTGACATACGGGCTGCCCAGCAGTTCGGAATGCTTGTCTTGCTTCCCTTAGCTGTGATATATGTTGCGTTAGAGATAGGCTTCGTATCCCTCACGCCTGCCACTTTGGCGATCATTTTTGCGATTATTCTCGTTATTGATGCGCTTTTGTTTTTCTTAAGCAGAGCCACCTTCCGCAGGGAGGAGATACTTACGAAATGGAAATGAGTGCACCTATGACGGGCAGTAATATTCTATATCCACGATCCGAGCTAATCAGGGGCTTTAACACGCATTCCCATCCTGAGAGCAGTTTATGCCAGCAGGACGGCCAAGTAAAGAGGACGTAATGGCAGTCGCTGAAGGAGAAAGTGGTACGACCCTCCCGCCGAGAAGATTGTCCGATCGCCTCTATTTCGCCGACAACCTGCGGACCTATCTTATCACGCTGGTGGTGCTGCATCACCTGGCAATCGTTTACACTGGGGCGGGGGCCTTCTATTACGTGGAGCCGACCCCGATCGACCAACTGGCGCTCGCCGTGCTGGTCATTTTTATAGCCCTCAACCAGGCCTACTTTATGGGTCTCTTGTTCCTAATTTCTGCTTATTTCTCGCCCGGATCGCTCGAGCGTAAGGGGGTGGGGCGTTTCGTCAAGGATCGGCTGATCCGTCTGGGCATCCCGCTGCTTATATTCTTCTTCGTGCTTAACCCGATCGCAGCCATCGGCTCGTACGCGATGCCGGCATCCGTGAGTGGCATCACCACGCCTCTGTCCTGGCAAGCTTACCCCCAGCTAGTCGGTGTTGGACCCATGTGGTTTGTGGCGATGCTGCTCGTCTTCGACATCGGTTTCGCGATCTGGTGGGCTGCAAGGAGAAACCGAATGCCACGGCAGGAGAGTAGCAACGAGCCCCCCCGCTATCGGGCCATAGCCGCGTTCATCCTTGTCCTGGCCTTGACCAGTTACTTGATCCGCATCGTCATACCGATAGGTGAGTTCGTAGCCGGCTTTCCGACCCTGTCGTACCTCCCTCAGTATGTCAGTTTCTTCATCATCGGCATCGTTGCTGTTCGTCACAATTGGCTACGGAACGTTCCGAAGTCGATGGGGAGGGCGGGATTCGCCCTGGTGCTGGTCGCGACGATCATTGTCTTTCCCATTGCGATCAGCGGAGGCGCCACAAATGTCGCAGGCTACGGGTCCTGGCAATCTGCAGTCTATGCGGTGTGGGATTCGACCGTTGCCGTGGGAATGTCCCTAGGGCTGATTACGCTCTTCCGTGAGCGGTTCAACTGGTCGGGCAGCTTCACCCTATTCCTGCAGCGACACTCGTACACCGTCTATGTCATCCAGGCCCCGATCATCGTATTCGTTGTCGTTGCGCTGATGGGGCTCTCTCTCGAGCACCTGCTCAAGTTCGGTCTGGCGGCAGTGATTACGGTTCCGCTCTGTTTCGCGGCGGCTTATCTGGTGCTGAAGATTCCGTTCGCATCCAGAGTCCTCTGAATCTTAGAGGTTTTGGAAGTACGCCTGCCGAGTCGTTTTGGCACAGAGTGAGGCGATGAAATGGAAGTGACCTTCGCCTATATCGGCGAATTTCCATTAAATCACCTCGAACGCACATTTTAGTGCATCGTGAGTGGGATCGATGGGAGGCACTGCGGACTAGTCAATTACGGGCCCTATGAAATGCTTGACTCGAGGGTATGGCAGCCTCGAAGCGCGTTGACTATCCTAGCAAGCTTAAAGTCACTTCGCAGCAAATGAGCTGCATCGGGATGGAAAAAGAAAGATCATGATAATCCGAGGGGGAGATGAACCTTAACGCCTGATTATCGCGCAAAAGCAAGAGCAGCGACATCTGAACGTGACCGACAAAGACGAAGTCACTGTCGTAGGAAAAGATCATGAAATCGATCGTGAAAAAGAAGGGAAGGAAAATAGAAGCCGAACGTTTAGTTGGTGAAAAGACAGACGATCGCCAAGGAGACCCTCGGAAGACCCCACACGCGTGAGACCTAACCAGCAAGGAGTGATCAACATGGAAAGCACGGAATTCGCTGACGAAAGTCAAACATCGCCAAAGGTCGCAAAAGGATACAAGAGAGTCGGAATGGAGGGCTTTATCGCCAAGTGGTATGACAAAAACGCCCGAAGAACTACGCAGGAACAATATAAAACGTGGGCAAAAATGGTGGCCGAGAACGTAGCCGAGGGCGGTAGCGTCCTCGAAGTCGCTCCCGGGCCTGGCTACCTGGCAATTGAACTTGCAAAACGTGGAAAGTATACAATTGTCGGGTTGGACATCAGCAGAACATTTGTAGAGATTGCGCAAAATAACGCCACGGAAGCAGGCGTAGGAGCAGCGGTGGAATTTCGACGGGGAGATGCTGCACACATGCCGTTTAGCGACGAAACGTTCGATTTCATCATCTCTACGGCTGCGTTCAAAAATTTTGCGGACCCGATTGGGGCTCTGCGTGAGATGTACAGGGTGTTACGTGTGCACGGGAAGGCCGTCATAATTGACATGCGGCGAGATGCGTCAGATGAAGCCATACGCGAGTTTGTAAAAAACATGGGCTTGAGCAGAATAGGCTCACTTACAACGAACTGGACCTTTAGGTCCCTCAGACGGACTGCCTACACGAAAAACCAATTCAAGGACTATATCTCTAAGACTAAATTTCGCAGGCACGATATTCGAGATTCACAGGACTCGATAGGGTTCGAGATATGGCTCGAAAAGTGACAATGAGACGCATGGTCAATTCCCGACCGGATTGATTCTTTTGCCGCAGCTGCGCATTGGGCAGCCTCTTGCAAAAAGAACGATGGGCTCGGCCGGATTCGAACCGGCGACCTCCGCCGTGTGAAGACGGAGGCTTTTGGGCTTTCTGCGGCGTTTTCTGTGCTTGATATGACCACAAGAAATGCTAGCGCCCCTTCATGAACAGTCTGATAGATTCGGGTAGGTAGTCCGGCAAGTTTTGAGAAGATATGGGGTGGTCTGATCGTTGGGTAGCTGTAAGCGGCTTTTGCGCGGTGGAGCGAGATCTTGCTACGATGAATCTCAAGCAGCTCGTGGTTTGGCATCGCAACGTCAGGATGAAGATCTTGGTAATGATCTGAGGCTGACATAGTACCTGGATAGCAGGGCTGCACTCTTAATCGTTATGATTGACCTTCCACGACTAAACACAAACAAGCATGCAAAGCGCCCCAATCATCCTCGAAACGCTGCTGCTTGACGTATGACTTGCCGCTCTCATGGCTGGCTAGCCGCGCATAACACACCTAATACTTAAAGCTCCGGGCTATGCATTACGCTCAAAGTTATGAGTAACCTACGAGGGTTTACAATGAAAAAATCAATTCTAGCAGGGGCGTTGGCAGTGGTGATGCTCGCAGCTGTCGTCGCTGCGGGGTGTACGAGCCCTACGACGTCATCACCAACGCCGACTCCCAGCGCCAGCACTACAACAACGGCTGCAGAAGAACAGGCCATCGCGCAGTACCTCGCTACCATGATGCAACAGCTGAACTTCACCGTAGTGTCACCGTTTTCACTACAACCCAGTACACAAACAGGGATTGCAGTGTACAACGGCACGGTGAGCGATAACAATGGCACCTACGCCGTGAGCGTCCAAGCGTACAATAACACACAAACGTCGCAGGCACAGTTCCTGTCGCTGAGAACCATGTTCATGGGGCAAGGGTACGCTACGGTGCAGCAGAATGCGACGACGTGGTCAGGGTTTAACGCGAGTGCCCGGAGAGGGGCGGCTGTGGAATACGGCAGCTCACCGCTCATGCCGTACTACGGCATGGTTATCACCGGCGGTGCTGTCGGGCAAGCGCCCTTCCAACAGGCCATGTGGCAGCACATGTGGGACGACATGCACGAACGTATGGGTAACGGTGGTGGCATGGGGCCGTACATGGGCTACGGGATGAACGCGAGCACGCGCAGCCAGATGCAGCAGGAAATGCAGGAGCATATGGGCGCGATGGGGCAATGAGCGCAATTCTAACTCCCTCGCACGCGACCGTCATCGTCCGCTTTTTAAGTGCTTAACCTGCGCAGAAGGGTCATGGTCGCTTGCTCAACCGCAAGACAAATCTTCTATGCGGCGCGCAGTTGCGCACCGTCGCGTGTTTGCTATGCGGATCGGGCAAGAGCCAAGACAAAGGCCAACGCCTGACGACTAAAAAGGAGCGGTGAGCTACGAAATGAACGACAAGTATCCCCACGAAGGGCACGAAGGGCACGAGATGCACGAAGAGATGCACGTGGCAGGGCATAACCACGCAGAGCACGGTGCCCACGCCGGCCCCTCACATCCAGCACCGGAAAAAGGGGCACCATCGTACTCTGGCCACGCGGGTCACGACGTAGCCGATTTTCGACGGCGGTTCTGGGTATCACTCATCGTCACTATACCCATCCTGCTCCTGTCCCCCTCAATTCAATCATTTGCAGGCCTTAATGGAGCGCTCCGCTTCCCCGGCGATCAATACGTTCTCTTCATTTTAGCATCGTTTGTGTACTTTTACGGCGGCTACCCATTCCTGAAGGGCATTGTCAACGAGCTGCGGGCACGGCTCCCTGGCATGATGACGCTCATCGCTGTTGCCATCACCACGGCGTACCTCTACAGCACGGCGATCACGTTCGGCTTAAGCGGCGGCGTCCTCTTCTGGGAGCTGAGCACCCTGATCGATATCATGCTCCTCGGCCATTGGATCGAGATGCGTTCCATTTTGGGGGCGTCGCAAGCCCTTGAAGAACTGGCGAAGCTCATGCCCTCTGATGCCCACAAACTGCTTCCCGACGGAAGCGTGCGCGACGTTGCCTTGGACGCACTCGTTGTTGGGGATTACGTCCTCGTGAAGCCGGGTGAGAAGGTTCCTGCAGACGGCCAGGTTGTCGATGGCGCGACCTCGATAAACGAATCGATGCTCACCGGGGAGTCAAAGCCGGTAACCAAAAAGCGTGACGCGACGGTGATCGGGGGCGCTATCGACGGGGAAGGTGCCATCACGGTCGAGGTCAAGAAGACGGGCAAGGATTCGTTCCTCTCGCAGGTGATCGACCTCGTGAAGCAGGCACAAGAGAGCAAGTCGCGGACGCAAGATCTCGCCGACCGCGCAGCACTCGCGCTCGTCATCATCGCCCTTGTCGGCGGAGGGCTTACGTTTCTTGTGTGGCAGCTGCTCATCAGCGCGAGCGTCGACTTTAGTCTTGAGCGGGCGGTAACGGTGATGGTTATTGCGTGTCCGCACGCGTTGGGGCTTGCTATACCGTTGGTCGTTGCTATTTCGACAGCTCTTGGAGCACAAAACGGGCTCCTCGTCAGAAATCGTACCGCATTCGAGCAGGCGAGAAAGGTGCAAACTGTTATTTTCGACAAGACGGGAACGCTCACCGAGGGGCGCTTTGGCGTGACCGATGTCGTTACCTTCACCGGTGACACAGACGAGCACGCCCTTTTGTCGTATGCCGCAGCGCTCGAAGAACGCTCTGAGCACCCTATCGCCAAGGGAATAGCTGCATCGGCTCAAGCGGCCATATCGCTCGAGGTTGAGGCGTTCAAGGCGCTGCCCGGAAAAGGCGTTGAAGGCACCGTTGATGGCAAGCCGGTATGGGTGGTCAATCCCGGATACCTGAAGGAGCAGGGTCTCACGGTCACCGATGAGCGAATTGAGCGCTTAACCGCCCAAGGCAAAACGGTGGTGTTCGTAGTCGGCGGTGTCATTGCTCTTGCCGACATCATTCGGCCTGAATCGAAGCAGGCGATTGCTGCACTCAAGGAGATGGGCATACGCAGCCTGATGCTCACCGGCGATAACCAGCAGGTAGCCCAATGGGTAGCAGAGGAGGTGGGGCTTGACGAGTACTTTGCCGAGGTTCTGCCGCAGGACAAGGTGGTGAAAGTAAAGGAGGTGCAGTCCCGCGGTCTTGTTGTCGCTATGGTCGGTGACGGCATCAACGACGCTCCTGCTATCGCGCAGGCTGACGTGGGCATTGCGATAGGGGCGGGTACGGATGTCGCGGTAGAGGCAGGTGACGTCATACTCGTGCGGAGCACGCCTTCTGATGTCGTCACCATCGTGAGGTTGGCGCGCAGCACGTATCGAAAGATGGTGCAAAACCTCGGGTGGGCGACCGGCTACAATGCCGTTGCCATTCCGCTCGCGGCGGGTATCCTTTATCCATTTGGCATCATACTGACGCCGGCTGCAGGTGCAGTGCTTATGTCTGCAAGCACCGTTATCGTCGCCGTCAACTCGCGGTTCTTAAAGCTCGCAAAATAGGGCAACGAGAAGACCCGATTTTAGTAACGGCCTGTGCTTCTTCTCTCGAGGTACTCCTCCTCCAAGATTTTTCCCTGTGGGCGTCTAGACGCGGAAGAGGCTGCTGAACCATCTCTCCGCCAGATCATTGAAGTACTGCAGCAGGTGATGTGCACACACGACGCGGAAAAGCTTGCGATTGCTTGCTACCTTCACGCCATAACTAAGCGACAAGTGTCTCGATAGAGTTATGGCATGAAAAGGTCTTACTTAAGGTTCGCAAAAGGGGAAAAAATGGTGTTTCAATGGTTTAACATCGTGCTCATCGCGATCGGAATCTACGTCGCCGTAGACGGCGTCGCAAGCGTATTGGTCAAACACGGACAGTACCACAACGTCTGGTTCGACGGCGAGAGATACGTCAGAACGCTGGCTGGAATCGTGATAATCATTTTGGGGATCGCCGTGACGTGATTAAAAATGCCGAAACGAGAAGACGACGCATTCAATGAGACCTTGAACGCTCTGACGCAAACCTCCACGGCTGCCTTAGAACCCTTATGCTCGAGCGCGCTGCGTTCGCGCTAAGCTCGAATCGCACGTGACTTTTTCTTGATTATCGAGAGATAAAGCGATTGGTGTATCCCTGCCACGTACTTCCAACCAATGCGCTTTTCGACGTACGCCAACGCCCGTTGCGAATATCGTTCCCTAATCTGCCTGTTAGAGAGCAGCAGCACCACATAATCCTTAAGCTGTTCCAAGTCTCCCCGCGGAACGACGACCCCTCCGCCGCTCGCCTCTACTTCGTCCCGCAGACCTCCAACGTCCGTGACGACGGCAGGCTTGCCCAGCGAAAATGCGTGAGCCAACACCCCTGACTGACTGCTTTGCTCATACGGCAACACAACGATGTCTGCCGCATTTTCAATCGTTAGATACTCCTTTGGCTGGAAAGAACCTTGGATGACGACGATGTTGTCCTTTGCAGGGCTGTCAGCAACTGCCTTCAACAACGTAGGTTTGTAGCGCACCCCGTCCCGGGACCCTGGCCGCGCATCTCCGGCGATAACCAGAACGGCGTCAGGCACTTCGCTGACTACTTGTGGCCATATCTCGACAACGTCTTCAAAGCGCTTGTATTGCTCCCACCAGCCCAAACACATGGCGACGTCTTTACCCTGAAGACCATACGCTTTTTTCGACTCGACGACACCAGGCACGCCCCCTGCCTTTAGCACTTCAGCCCCGTGTGGTATCACGGTGACGTTCTGGGGCACCCAGTCCAGGTTCACCGGCAGAAAGATCTTTTGGAGTTCCTCGTGCACGATACCGGCATCAACGAGCTGCAAACTCAGGTTCATGAATAAACACTCCTTGTAGCCGAGGGTGCTGTACACTGAATGATACGTAACGACGGTGGGGATTCTTTGCAGGTTCAACCGCACGAGAAGGTCAAGCAGATCAGTGCTAAGTTTGCCGTCGATATCGTAAAGACCGTATTCGTGTTGAATGTGCACGACATCAGGGTTCAGCTTCTCGATGGCGTCAAAAACGTCCTGATACCAACCCACTTTCTGCGGATCCATCGCAGCAAAAACGTTTTTCTGTCCTGCGTGCCCGCCTGCATCGAAATCTGGATTGCAGATGACGTACACCGTGTGCCCACGCTTCTTGATGCCTTCAACGAGTTCGTGAGAATAGGTCGCTATGCCATCAAATCTCGGCGGATACGGAGAGACAAAACAGATCCTTAAGCGGGAGACCGCTTTATTGGTCTGCGCTTTTGGTTCGCCTGGGCACATTAGCCACACCTGCTGCGTCGCATGCTTTGAACAACATATAAAAACCTTCTGAAAAATATTTAACACTTCAACCTACTATTCGTCAAAAAGAGCTTGTTCTAGACCTCATTTCGTAGAACAGTCTTCATAAACTGGCGACGTCGTGGAGGATAACCTTGAAACGAATGAGAGGAGCATGCAGCCGCTAATACCTATTATGAGAACGCTCAAACAGACACGTTTAGGCAAGGGGTAGCAAGCCACAGCCGTGCGTTTCGACAATTGATTATCAAAGGGCACTGATACGACTTGTATTTCGCTTACTGGATGTGACGTAGCTTTTATACACGCCGCGAAAATAGTACCAGAGGCGATCCGTGTCGCATGGCAAGCATTCTCATAACAGGTTGCAGGGGCGGCATAGGGCTCGATGTGGCCTGCCGGCTCCTGAAAAGAGGACACACGGTGTATGCAACCGTTCACAGTGAGAGCTCAGTCAATGACGTGCGATCGGCCTTGCAGTCGTGTGGCGAGAACTTCGTAATAGACATACTTGATATAATGAAATCGAGCGACATCGACAAAGTGGATAACTGGGATATTGACGTCCTAATCAACAATGCAGCGATCGGCGATTCCGGGCCTTTAGCGGAAATAGATCTTGAAAGAGTTAAGGCCGTATGTGAGACCAACGTGTTTTCAGCGTTACGGTTAACGCAAAGAGTCGTGCCGAAGCTCATCGCAAAGGGCGAGGGGAGAGTCATATTTATGGGCTCAATGGCGGGGCTTGTTCCCACGCCCTTTTACGCGCCCTATGGGATGACCAAATTCGCACTCGAAAGCGTTGCGTCCTCGTTACGAACGGAATTGAAACCCTTTGGCATCAAAGTCATCATCGTCAACCCAGGGGTGTACAAAACGGGCTTCAATGAGCGCCTCATGTCGCAGAAATACGAGTGGATGGGCGCACAGAGCCTGTACAAAGATCACATGGCATATATGCGGCGCAAGGAGTGGGTCCTGAAGCTCGAGTTACCAGGCACTTGGAGCATCGCACGACAAGTGGTGAAAGCTGTGGAAGCCCGGTGGCCCAGGCGCAGGTACGTCGCTCCCGCGTGGGAGTGGGTTTTTCTTCCACTCCTTCGCTGGTTTGGGTAAAGCCTCTAGACGCGCGCTACCCGCTTTGCAATTTCGTGGCGAGCATTACCACTTTTTTCGCCAAACCCCTGCACCCCAACGCTCAGAATGGTAGAAGAGATGAAAAAGGCGGGCCTGCCTGCGCCGGAGTTCAAGGAAGAGATGGAGGACTCTGTGGATCTCTATAAAGACATCTACCCGGAAGATTACCTGAACGAGCTTGGGTTGAGTGAGCGGCAGATTGCGGGAATGCTACAGACAAAGAAACACGGCCACATCACCAACAAGAAATACCGTGAACTGGCTGGCCTCTCCGATGAGGCAGCGCGCACTGACCTAGGTGACTTGGTAAGGCGTGGTCTGCTTGAACCGAGGGGCAAAGGCAGGAACGTTCATTACGTCTTAGTACTACGCCAATCGTGATACTTGGCGATTAGTAGCCTGACTTGGCGATTACTTGGCGATTACTTGGCGATTAGTAGCCTGACTTCCATGATTAACAATCTCAGATCGGTGAAGTCAACAATGACACTCGCAGAACGAAAACAGCGGGAAAAAGAACAGAGACGCGAGCATATCCTTAGTGCTGCTGAGCCACCCATTCGCCAGATCATTGACGTGTTGCAGCAGGTGATGTGCACACACGACGCGGAGAAGCTAGCGATTTCTGTACTCGAAATCTGTGGAGAGTATCTAGAGCCCCTACTTCGCTGATGCTCACATATCCTGATCATTTAGAAGTGCCCGAGCTAGGACTTACGATACCGTATGACGAGCTGCAAAATGTTCAAAGTATGACAAAAAGAGGACCCTACATCAGGGAACATGATCTCTTCGGCTTGTTTGCTTTTGCATTGAAGAAATAGACGGACTACCTCGTTAGCACTTTTAACGATGTAGTCGGCATCAAACAGAATCCGGTATTTGATTTGTTCGGTAAAATATCAGAAATGCAACCCTTCCTCTGTGAACAGAGGTAAACGCACGTAAGGGTTGACGAGAATTGTGAACGCTTGCAAAGAGAAGCATAGCTTGTTTCTTTTAGTCTCTCCGTAGCTCAAATCTCGTTATTTCTTTTTACCATTTCAAGTACGTAGCGGGCCCTGTTCACGGCATTACATGAGAAGGCACACAGAGTGACAGATAACAACTCTTAAGCTTCGTTGGCCGCATCTTACACATCTGTTTTTACATAAAGGGGGGATACGCATGAATCAGACTTCGTCGACCGATGCCTCGCCGTTGAAGGTGAGCGCTGTCGTAAGCGGGCTCAGATTTTGGTCAGCGATCCTGACGGCAGTAATTGCCGCGATATTTTTTCTGGCCGGTTTCTTGACCCCTCCGAGATCCGGGCCCTTCGCCCCCGCTGCAAACATAGTGCCTTACCCCTATACTCATGTAGCCGCATTCATTCCTAATGATTATTTATGGCTGTATCCGGGAATTTTGCTAGCGCTGATATTCATTGTACTGGTGGTCTGTATCCATTCCTACGCCCCTAGCGACAGGAAAATATTCAGTCACATTGCCTTATCGTTCGCCGTGATCTATGCGACCATCATCCTCATTGACTACTTCATACAGTTTACTGTCGTCATACCGAGCATCTTAACCGGGGAGACAGCAGGTCTCTCATTGTTCACCCAGTATAATCCTCACGGGTTTTTCATTGCTTTAGAAACTCTCGGATACTCGATGATGAGTGGAGCTTTCCTCTTTGTTGCTGCTGTGTTTGCTGGAGGAAAGCTTGAGCGCGCACTGCGGTGGATTTTCATCGCGGGTTTTGTCGCGGCGGTTCTGTTTTTTACAGCTCTTTCTTCGTTGCACTATGACCTTATAGCATTCGAAGTAACGATTATCACCATAAACTCGATAGTGCTGATCGTTTCAGGCGTGCTGCTGAGCATCGTATTTAGGCGAGCTGCTCGTGGGGATTCTGTATCGGCCCGTGGTATTTGAATTGCGAAACGATACGAGAGCACTCACGTGCATTAAGGGGAGGACAGGCGCTGAATAAAGCCATTGTCCTTTGCGAAAAAAACTAAACTGACAAAACAAGAATAGTTTAGATTATGCCATCAGAGATTTCAATTAAAGATATTTCGACCAGAGGTCTGTAAATGTAACCTTCGCCCTGATATAGGCGGCAAGAAACAGCCCTCTATACTCTGTTTGCGGCCTAGGTTCCATGCAACGCCGCTCGAACAGCTGGAGCAGTGCGCCAATCAGCATGGATAGTCCACGATCTGATACAAGCGTGCCGCCACAACAAACACCCGCAGCAAGAACAAGCCGATCGTGCATCGCTCTAACAGCCGAGTATTCCGCTGGCTTGTGCGGTTGCTATGGCAGTGGCTATGCCCGTGATGATGATCAGTGCGCCAGTTACGAGCGAGTAAGTAGAGAATCGTTCGCCAGATCATTCAAATGTTGCAGCAGGTGATGTGCACACACGACGCGGAAAAACTTGCTCGCGGCTTGCAGTTAGGAATAACGAGATAGGAGATGAGGAGAGGAAAAAACAAACCTCGCTAGTGTGCCGTTTAGCGGAAGAATAAAGTATATCCCTTTTACGTCGTCTTGTTACATTCTAGCGTTGATATGCGATTAAGCTCGCGCAACAATAGGTGAATGTGCATGGAAAAGGTTTGCGAAATCTCCGACATACCAAAGGGTACCATGAAAGGGTTTACTGTTAAGGATAAACAAATTCTCGTAGCGAACGTTGATGGGAACTTCTATGCTATGGGTGCCATCTGTTCGCATATGCACGGTTACCTGCCAAGTGGAACACTTGAGAGAAATATTGTAATTTGTCCAGTACATCGTGCCCAATTTGATGTTACAAGTGGAAAAGTAAGCAAGAACGTTTCTGGTGCGATGAGATTGATAATAGGCGGAGCAAAGGATATGCAGACCTACAAAATCTCAATGAAAGAGAATCAAATTTACGTCGATTTATGAGGGAACAACAAGGCAAGCCCCGTACTGATCCTTTCGGTGACGTTTTTTGCCTTCCGGCCTGACAATCACCGATGCGCGGATGGCGCCGACCAAACCCTCTGGGACGTACCCAAGAACAATACTTGTGCTGTCGATGGCGATGACGTCGCGGTCAAATGGGAACTGAGGGAGAAAAGGGTTGATCAGGGGCTGGTTATCAGCGTCAATACTGACAAACCGAGGGGGTTCTTCGTTAGTTTTGGAAGCAGAGATAGCAAGGTCAGATAGCTGTACGTCTGTCGGTTGAAAAGTGAGTTGTTGCGGTACTTGCTTGCACAGTTCGGCGACGATAATACTCACATCTAACATACCGGTCGTTTCGACTTACATTGAGCATCCGTGAGTTTATGCCTTGAGCAAGCGATCTGAAACAATTCTATCTGAAGTGTTTATTCTTCTGCCGGTTTTGGTTTCAAGATGGCACACATGAAGAACTGGTTCGAATCGAACACTGCAGGCAGTTAGATAATCTGTTCCTATTCTGTTCATTTTTTTGACAGTATATATCTGAATTGCTAGGCTCTACAAGCGCTCTACAAGCGCTCTACAAGCTTCAAGGCAAAACGGCAGTGAATTTGACCCTCGGAGCGATTTGAATTCCACCTCTTTCCAATAGTGCACATATGCATCAAAAACGTGCTCAAGCAACGGATGTCGGTAGTTCCCCCGTAGGCTTCTGAGTCTGAGCCTATAGGGCTGCGATTCTCAGCACTGGGTCACCTCGTCGATTAAAAAAAGGATGGAAGGAAGGGCGAACGCTCCCTTTGATCGTTCACATGCGCGGCCACCTCAACCTGTGCGATCACGGGACCCGTCACATGCCCTAAACGCTAAAATAAGTTGACGTGCTAGGCGTTATTTTCGCGGTTTGCTTTTTCGCCTCGTCCCATGAGTGGAACTGACTGACGCTACGACACGATTCGCAGCCATGGGAGCCAGCAAGCGCTCAAACTGGGGCAAGGGTCTTATTGGTGAACGTCGAACGATGTTGCAGGTGATCAATTGTGCGTTACATGGTATATTTTGAGGTTCCTATCGAAGTCGGCAATCGCATAGATTTCGAAGAAGGAGGACCGGGGCCAATCTTCGGACATATCATGGAAAGGTTCGCGCCAGACGCGGTGTATTCACAGGCTGGCATGCGCGCTGCTTTCATGGTGGCCGAGTTGGATGAGGCACAAATGACAGAGCTCATGGTCATTCTGTCAAAGAAGTTAGGCACGTACCCGGAGTTCACGCCAATCATGTCCGCAGAGGCAACCATGGAGGTTGCTGCGAAGGCAATAATAGAGGCGAAAAAAGCTCCATAGGAGTCCAGCGGTTCCTAGGTCTTACAGCCGCTGAGTTGTGCGGCCGTACGACACGTAAGGCGACCCCGCTTACTTGAAACGAAATAATTTTGCGATAAAGGAATACCTATTCGGGGCCTTAGCGTCGAGTGAGATGGCGCAACCGATTTACAACGCATAATTTCACGCGGCTTATAAACCTACCCGACGCACAGCAAGCACTAAAAAGGGAACTTACGAAGTAAAAACCGAGCTGACCGAGTTATTTCTTAACTTCTGAATAGGCTGCGATTGCTCACTCAGCACCTGCACCTGCTCCTTAAATACGTTCGGCACGATGACGCATCAACCAGCAAGTTGGACATCGCCCCAGTATCGCATGTACGTGCTGTAAACGTTTTCGGGCAAAGGATGCGTATAGTGCTTCCAATCAATGTCGATGACTACAAGCTTTAAGAGATCAGATTAATTCACGAGTTGATTGCTGTGAATCTGGGGGCTGGCAAGGTGTTGGCATTTGATTGAAACGAATAACCTCACGAAAACGTTTAGTGACGTGACGGCGGTTGAGGACCTGACCCTTCGTGTAGACGAGGGAGAAGTCTTTGGCTTTCTTGGACCGAACGGCGCGGGGAAAACCACTACTGTTCGGGTGCTAGCGTGTCTGATATCAAAGACCAGCGGAGAAGCACGAATAGGCAATTACGAGATTGGGAACGATGCCGATGCCCTGAAGATCAGGAAGATCATCGGGTTAGTGCCTGACAACGTTGGTCTCTATGAAGACCTGAGCGCTTACAGGAACCTCGACTTCTATGGACGGCTTTACGAGTGCACGGTGGCACAGCGGGAGGATAGGATCGAGCATTTCCTCAAGATGTTGGGGCTTTGGAATGTAAGGGATCGAGCGGTTAGAACGTTTTCCAAAGGCATGAAACAAAAACTTGCCATCGTCCGTGCCCTGATCCACGAGCCTCAGGTTCTCTTTTTGGACGAGCCGACTGCTAACTTGGATCCTGAGTTTCAAAAAACGGTGCGCGACTTCATCCTCGAACTTAAACACGAGAAGCGGACGATCTTTCTCAACACGCACAATCTCGATGAGGCACAGCGTATCTGTGATAGAATTGGGATACTGAATACAAAACTCGTGGCCGAAGGGACACCGGAACAACTGATGGAGTCGCTCGAGGGAAGGAAGACGGAAGTTCGGCTTCAGCAGGTTACTCCTGCGGTCACAGGGGCGGTAGAGCGGCTGGGGTTGCGCTACGTCGTGAGCAGTGGAAACAGATTGGTGATCGACGTGAGCGATCCTGAAAAGGAGAATCCCGGCATCATGGAAGCCATTGTCGCAGCGGGCGGCCACATCCAGTTTATTACTGAGAAGCACGCAACGCTCGAGGAGGTCTACCTGAAACTCGTGAGGGATAGACAATGAAGCTGTGGAAGTCGTGGGTGATCGCGCGGAAGGACTTCTCCACGTTTAGGACGAAACGATACGTCATCTACTCGTTGGTCGTTACGCCGCTGCTCATATCGATCGGACTGCCGAGTCTCATTTGGCTTGGCATTGGAAGCGCCCCCATTCCTCCCTCACAATTGCCAGCTATCATAAGCGGGCTTAATGACGTGTTCAACGCCTTCTCCTTTCTCTTTGTCCTCATAGCAGGCATCCTCCCGATAAGTATCGGTACGTACAGCATCGTCGGCGAGAAGCTTGAGAAAACCCTCGAACCCCTGTTAGCAACGCCTACGACTGATGGTGAGATCCTGCTGGGAAAAGTTATTGCCGCATTTCTGCCGTCCGTTATCGCAACGTATGCCGGTGCAGTAATTTTTATGGTGCTTATGGACGCAGTGACGAGTACCAAACTCGGCTACGTCTATTTCCCGAATTGGATCGTGGCGGTAATCCTCTTGATAACCGTGCCACTCATCAGCATCTTGAGCACCGAGTTCAACGTCATCATCTCTGCACGAGTCAGTGACGTACGCGCGGCCCAGCAGTTCGGCGCGCTGATCGTGCTC
>Ga0208687_1000491_pt1 | contig 26880 bp, 30 predicted proteins | sample June2015DPH_6_10_FD_184695 | JGI IMG/M metagenome (GOLD analysis project Ga0208687, IMG submission 184695) | Peatland microbial communities from SPRUCE experiment site at the Marcell Experimental Forest, Minnesota, USA - June2015DPH_6_100... | ecosystem: Environmental > Terrestrial > Soil >...
TTGTTTTCCTATCATCACGTCTTGTTTTCCTATCATCACGTCTTGTTTTCCTATCATCACGTCTTGTTTTCCTATCATCACGTCTTGTTTCTTACACATATATAGACCGGTTTTTACTATCTTTCCTAATTGAATAGTATTGAAACTTTGCCTAAATTTGTCAATTTCTCTTACTCTTCCTTCCCAATTTTCCACTATGATATTATCAACAATAGCTTCTTCTGGGCGGTTCAAAGGATTATTGACGAAATCAATAAATTCTGCTAATTGCGAATCTTCGCCAGCAACTAAAACTATCAAAGTTTCCAGATCGTCAACAGTAACATTTTTTGCATCAAATTCTTCGATAAATAACGAGTCTGCTTGTTCAAGCAGAAACAATCTATATCCTACATTGTGAACCTTTCTCTTCCCCTTTCCCTTTCCGTATATTGTAATCTTCTTTTTAACCATATTTTTATTCCTCCTTTAAAAGTAGGAATCTAGTCCTATCTGTTGTATATATTAATATCTAAAATTAACATATTATACATGATGCTAAAGTATATAAACTTTTATACGTAGAATTGCCGCGAATACAAAGATAAAGTGTGCGAAACAGTGTGACACATTTCATCGTGTCATGGTAAGAGATCGTACTTTGAGTCCAATTCCAGATCGCGCCTAATGCAGCATAAGCGCGATCTTTAAAGTTGTCAATCTCGTAACTATGATTCCATTCGTTCTAATGAGCGTATTATCCAAATTTGAAACCACAATCGCCGCAAAATTTTGAATCTTTATCATTTTGCCAACCACATTTTGGACATCTGTCAAATTTTTCAGATCGTTATCAATAAGATCAGATATGTCTGTTATATATTTTGGAAAAAAAGATTGTAACCCGTTTCTAATTTGTAGATCTGGAGTATAATACATTATGGACTTGAACACTTGCCCATCTTTTTTATCTGTAATTGTCAGATCTATTGCTCCCTCTATTCCTACAGATTTTGTCGGTTTGGACATATGATGACTCCAAATGCCTACCTTCAATAACTTGTATTTAACATCAGAATAAGTTAAAGGCTTGTCAAATGAAATCATTTTTGTATTATCCATAATGATTTCATTTCCAATATGACAATTTGCAATAACCTTTTTTCTTCCTGTTTGCATGTCTTCAGGAGACACTAATGTAAGCCCCATTTCTTGTCACCATTTATTTTTTAGTTGAGCATATATAAATTAACTACCTTAGCCAGGCATCTTCTATTCCGATCTGCTTGTTTTCTTGTATCTTCTCCAAGAAATTTGATATGAACAGTTCTTGCCCAGTTTTAACTTTTCTCGATGTATATGTCAATTCCCATGGAATAACAGTCGCCCAATCAAATAATTTTCTCACAGTGTTAGAATCGTCATATGTTACCAACCATTTATGTCTACATTTCTTCATTGTGTCAGCAAATCTATAGTGGTCAAATGATGCATGTAAATTCTGCCCTCTTGTTCCATACAACTCATCCCACTTAATATTGTAGTACGGTGGATCAAGAAAAATGAACACACCATTGCCAGGGGCATCAACAACTTTCTGGAAATCAAGATTAGTAATTCTAGTATCCTTCAACAAGTTACTTACGTCTTTAAGTTCTGCTATCTTATCTTTAGTAAATGACTTTTCAAAATTTGCTTCAGAAAATCCTCTCGTAAAGCCAGAGAACGATAACCTTTTATTAACATAATATGCGCTTCCCAGTTGTATGCTGTCGAATTTATGCGTATTTGTTCTCAGAAATTGGAGCAATTGTTTACCATCTTCATATTGTTCTTTCCAATCATATATCTGTTTTAACATTAAATCTGGTACCTGTTGTGTCTGTTTCCAAAAATTGCACAACTGAGGATTTATATCGTTTATCCAATATTTTTTTTCTTCTCCATATTTTTGTCTGACGTGTAAATAGACAGATCCTCCGCCTATGAACGGTTCTCTATATTCTTCAAAGTCTGGTATTAATGGAGCAATCTGAGGAATAGCTCTACTTTTTGCTCCTGGATATCTTATAGGACTTTTTATGAACTCCATATTCATCAGTCTCCTTCATTATATCATGAATATATCACATTTCTTGGAGAACTTCTAGATTTTAACTATCAGTTCCAGCAATGTTTACTACTATTGTAAAATTTTGTCATTGATCAGATTATCTTCGTTCCTTCTTTCACCACTTTTTCTGTAGTCAATAGCATTTATCCACATTATCAATTCTTTTAATCATACAATAATATCATTCTAGATATTTAAAACTAAATAACCGTCAAATTTGTCAGTCTCATATTGCAACACAAATTCTAAACTTACAGGTCTAATATCATATAACCTCATTTTCTTTACAAATTTTCCTCCTTCTCTCCAATGCGCTTGCAACATAAATATCCAACATATATCTTTATCCCCGGCTAAATATCTAGATTCTAAAGAACCGTGCCTATAATTCTTTTTAATATCTTCTTTTCTATCTTTTCCTACTTTATCAATATATCCCTCGTTCATCATGATAGCCCAATCTAGTTCTCTTTTCAAACTTTCTATCTTCTCTATTGCACCTTTTATAGCATTCCCACCTCCAGTAATAACTATCGGAATGATTTCACCATTTACAGATATAACCGCCTGTGGTATGAAAGACCTATTCTTCTTTGTATAATTACAAGCAAAATTCTTATTTTGCTCCAAAAGATCATCTATGTTATCAAATCTCATTTATCCTCCAAGTTTTTCTCTTAATTTGATTCTATGCTTCCGGATCTATTCTTACAAAGAATCCGGAAATAAGCACAATCTTTGAACAATCAGCTTATGAACTCCAAATTTCAAAGATAATGTTCTTACAAGGCGCCAGTTGTTACTTTGAGAATCAACCTTTGAGATCGTCAATTTCATCGTATAATATTTTCAGATAAGAAACGGTGTCTTATCCAAACCTTCCTACGATGTAATCCTCTGTACTCTTCTCCCTTGGTCTCTTGAATATCAAGTTTGTTTTTCCGAACTCTATCAATTTTCCATAAAGGAGAAATGCTGTAAAATCGCTTACTCTTGCTGCCTGTTGCATATTATGCGTCACTATAATAATGGTATATTTTTTCTTAAGTGCCATCATTAAATCTTCTATTCTGCTTGTAGATGTCGGGTCAAGCGCCGAGCAAGGTTCATCAAAAAGAATGATCTGTGGATCAATAGCCAATGCTCTTGCCATGCAAAGACGCTGTTGCTGACCACCGGATAAACTTACGCCAGATTTATCGAGATCATTTTTAACTTCGTCCCATAGCGCAGTTTTTTTGAGGTTTTCTTCGACAATCTTATCAAGGATCTTCTTATCCTTTATACCATTGAGTCTAGATCCTGCCACAACGTTGTCATATATGGACATGGCAGGAAATGGATTTGGTTTCTGGAATACCATACCAATACATCTTCTTATATACACAGGATCGATGTTCTTCTCGTAGATATCGCTGCCGTTAACCAGTACTCTTCCTGAAACTTTCGCTCCGCGTACAACTTCGTGCATCCTGTTAATGCACCGAATAAGTGTGGATTTTCCGCATCCAGAAGGGCCTATTATTGCTGTTATCTCGTTTTCCTGTATGTCGAGATTGATGTTGTGTAATACATGATTTGCTCCAAACCATGCATTGAGACTTTCTATAGCAATTTTATTCTGCATCTTAGACTCCATTTTATACTCGATATTTTTTTCAAATTTTTATTGAAGACATATAATTGTATGATGACCGACTTCTTACGATATCAATCGGCACGATTAACTTCTCCTCGTTCGCACCTACTTTTCCATGATATACTAGGCAAGTTTCAGATTATTCTGCACGTTACTTTTTTGAATGTTTTCCACTCATCGTCTTTGCAGCGTGACAATATCATCAAGCAATTCTTTTTGGTCAGAAAGATGACACTACATATTCATATAATTTTCAAACAGTTCAGAAAGCCATTTTTTACCGTCGTCAAGAAAAATGATGTTAAACTTTGCTTCTAGTGGTCTAAGATTGCCTAGAAACTGAGAAACGTTTTCGCATTCTATCAACATCTGAGAGAATGGGTGTTCCGGATATGACACGCTTATCGTCTTAAGATATAACAAAGGATCTCCTCCGTTCTCGATGAACATACACATTATATTAATGGGCGCGAATTCAACCTTTTCCTTATTCTTGCAATTGTCGTCTTTAGCTATTCTGACAAAGTTTCGCCAATCTCTGCAATTCTTACATTTTTTGATTCTCTCTTCAACGATCAAAACGTCTCTCTTGTAAATATTTCGAATGATCTGGAGATCTTTTCTGATAATCTCTTCTTTTAAGAATTCAATATTATCTAATTTCATAGGTATATGTCTCTTCGTTAAGTAGTTATTTTAACAATACGTCATGTATTCTTTTAATGTATATATAGTTGATGTATATACATTATATAGTTACTATATACATAATTAGTCGCATTTTCCTATTTTAGATACCAGATAAAGATGTGCATATATTTTAGCATAAGCCTTTAAGACATTTTTGTCTAGAAAAGCTAATCAAGATGAAGAAGGTTTCATCTTGGATTTCGTATTTGCAAGATTGTACAATATGGTTTTTGTCTCAGGTAGAAGATCGACATCTTTTTCAGAAAGAAAAGACTCTACAATCTGTTTTGTCACTACAGTAGTTATACCCTGGCTTCTTGCCCATGTTACACACGAGTCTGCTAAGTCACGGGTATCAGCTCTTTCTTTACTAAGTCGATCTTCTCTTTCTTCAGCCAAAATATTACCAGCTAGTTTTTTAGCCATTTCAATCTTTTGTCCTACGTCATCTGGTAACGATCTTATAGACGATATACCTTTAGATGTCCAAAATTCATTTTCTTCATTATAGTCAATGCGATAATAACCAATATTTTTCATATATTCAGACAATTCTGCCGCGATATCTTCTGCTGTGTTAATCTTTACATATTCTGGAATAACCTCTTCTTCTTTATTATCTTCTAATATCTGCGCAACGTGATCTTCTACATTATCTACTTTTTGATATATGTCTAATGGTAAAAATGTTTTAGATATTATCCCTTTAGATAGCCAGAATGATCCTATGAGGTCGTCTGCATCATCACGATTTCTACTCCTTATATATTCGAGTAATTCTGTCTCAAGTTCCTCTATTGTAGCATTCTTAACCTTCTCAGGAACTTTTATACGATACAATTTATTTTCTAGATCTTCTATCGATTTTTCCATAAATCTTATTAGAATACAGTCTTCATTTTTCCAAGCTGCACACTCTTGTCCTTTACATTCTTCTCTTATTGCAAAACAGAACATTTAGCTCACATCTACTTTTTCTATATCGTTTATCAAATCTTTTATTTCTATGTCCACATTTCTCTTATATTCACTTATTCTATTTCTTATAACCTCAAGTTTTTTATTACTGGATGTTTTAAGTTCTTCTACTAGACTTATCAAGTCATCCAATATTTTTAAATCTTTACCTATTTCCATTAGTTTTTTATTTACTAGAGGTATAAGTTTTACTAAGTCGTCTCTCGTAGTATTTCTTCTATTGATAGTTTCTAATTCTATTAGTTTTCTGATCGCATAATACGCCATTATGTGCCCATTCCAATTTAGTTCGCTGTTTACTACAAAGACGGCGACCCTACCGTTTCTAGTTTCCATTTTTATTGGTCCTGATATTTTAGATATGTTAGATCTCATAGATACGAATATTCCATATTTGCAATCTCTTACTTCCATATCTCTCCAAAATTTTTCAACTTGATCAGTGGTAATTGGTACGGTCCACTCTTTTGTTTCTATTGAAATTTGGCTATCATGCCCAGAGACAAATGCCTTTATATCAGAATATTTGCCTATTTTTGACACGTCTTCAAAAGAGTCATCCATAAAACATTCTTTTAGATTTCTAAATATGGTTTCCTGGGTGATATCTCCTTTTTTTGAAGGTTTAGAGATGGTAGGAATTATCATGTTTAATTGTTTTCCAAAAGTTGCCATCTCTGTTTTTAAAGGAACAAATATATCCGCATTTATCAGCGCAACAGTATTCTTCATAGTTTCTTTGCTCTCTGATATAGAAGCATAATTTACCACCATATTACCAATGATAATATATTTTTCTAAAGTCTGGTCTAACATGTCTTTTGGGATATTGTCTACAATTTTAGATACTCTTTCATCACTAGAGGCAAATGTTATTATTCTGAACTCTGTCTGAACATTCTGATCTTTGTCGTTCACAATATGTCAGTTTCCTCCTTTGTCATATTTTTTAGGCGCATGTAATGTTTTATTGTGCATTACTCATAAAAATTCCTCCATGCTATCAATCACCTTTTATCGAATTTGACATATTTCTGTTTCAACTGGTCGATCTCTCGTTGCATACTTTTAGAGACATCTGGTCTTACTGTTAATTTTCTTTGCTCAAGTTTACTTATTTTGTTCTGTACCCATTTCGGTATTCCATTATTTTCCATTTTGTTATTCTCCTTTATATTTATTTTCTGTATGTCTGTGTATCTTTTATTTTCATTCTATTTTTTCTCTATTTTCAGATCGTCATCAGAATACCCAAACAGCTTAATCACATCATAACACAATCTTACAATACCTTCATGCCCAAGTTTGACTTCTACGTAAATATTAGTATCGCCGAATTTTGCGGCAGTTCCCAATGTCAGAGGATCGTATGAAAAATATTGTCTCTTTCTTCCAGGCATATCTAGGACCTTGTTGAAACTTCCTCCATGTTTAGAATACATGATTTCAAGTATTTTCATCAGTAAAGCTTTCCAAGTATCAACATCATATTTGGAGCCTAAAAAATAAAATGATGATATAGTATTTTTATTGCGAGTTGCCACTTGTTTTCCCTCTATAGGAGGTGATTCTGCAATATTTTGGTCTTTAGTCTGTTGTACCTCTGGAGGTATAGGATCTTTAGATGGTTGTATACCTACTCCTATAGTTCTTAGGTGATATTCATGACCAGACAGAAATCTCTTTATTGTTCCTGTATCTGGTTTAAATCCACATAAGTTTTCTGTAACATCGCCTATCAACTCTATCAGTCTGCTATTGCCTTCTACTATCATCTTATCCCAAGCTTTTGGTAATGTATTGTTCAATACATTATCTTTATCCTTACTTACATACATCAACTCTGCATTTTTGATAGCGTTCCCATTGGTTATGTTGTCTCTGGATAAAAACTCGATAAGTTTTGATGCTACGTCTTTTGATTCTTGCTGAACAATGTCAATTGCATAAAATCTTCTTTCTTCCCAGCTCGACTGACGTAGAGGTAAGTAAAACCACCAAACTATTCCATTAGTCAGAATAGCAAAGTTTACACCCTCTTTAAAACAGTATCCTAACAATTGTTCTTGGTGTCTTGCTAAATCTTCTCTTATTCTTTTAACCTCTATAAACAATTTGTCGTTATATCTTCCGGTTTTTAACGCATAATCAATTTTAGTATCTCCCACAGGGTATTCAGGAACAACCTCGTCTACATTAAAAATGTCCCATCCCAATAAGTGAAGTACTCTTCCGATTATAGCTTGCCTAGTAGATGCCTCATCTAGCGAGTCTAAAGACATTCTTCTATTTTTTAAATCCTCTATAAATTTTATTATTTCGTTTTGCATTTTATATCTCCTTACATAATCTAATTTTTGTTTTACCACCTAATGGCAATAGTACCACATTCATTGGTATAACTATTGTCCAACTTTAGTCATTACTATATATCTAATATTTCTCATATAAGATCTTTATATAAATAAATTATGCCAAAGCCAAACTTGGTCTCGACGTGTGCAATGCCATAATGTATCCGTGTCTTATTGTAATACCAGAAATATCGTAGTTTGTTATCTCATCTACGTGAGGATAATCTACTTTATAAGGATATTTGTATATTCCTTTATTTATATTGTCAATTATTGATCTATCATCAATTATAACAATTCCTGATATCTCGAACAATTCTTCTTGATTTAATTCGCTCTGTAATTTTGATGCAATATATTTTAAAGAGTCATATTTGTCACGATCTGTCCAGGCAGCAGATACTAATAGATCCCACTTTTCATCACCTTCACGCAATAACAATGCGAAAAGATTTAATTGTCCCATGTCTTTAGAAATTTCTTTTTCTATATGTACAAGTTTTGTTATGATATTTCTTATATCTTTCATATTAACTCTCCCAATATGGATTTAGAAGACATTATCATCATTTTTGCATCTATCGCTTTTGCGCTACCTATAGGCTGATACCTTTTTTCAGGATTCCAAAATCTTACAATAGACCATTCATTAATAAATTTAGATCTTACAATTTTTTCTACTCCTGAAAGTTTTAACAAAATTTCTAAATTATGTGTTTTAAAATTATTATATCCTTGAAACTCTTTATTTGTCTCAAAATAGCTATCCCAATTTAATGTCTTACATATCCTATATTTAAGCGCCAATTCGATTACATAGCCACAAAGATAATAAGATCCATCGTATCGTCTTGTCCTATAAAGAGTTTCAGAATCTTCTAATCTGCTTTTTACCATTTGATCAATATCAGAAATTTTAATCATTCTTTCTCTCCTCATGCTACAACTTAAAAAGCTATAGTCACATTATTGTAACATATCCAATGGACTCTTTATCTTCTTGATCTCTTGACTAGATACCTGTGTGTATATCTGTGTTGTCTGTAGGTTAGTATGACCGAGCAATAACTGGATCTTTCTTATATCAACACTATTCTCCAGCAAATGGGTGGCGAAAGTGTGCCTCAGAGTATGGACATGTACACTTTTCTGAATACCGGCTCTTTCTGCTGATATCTTTATCGCACACTGTATCCCTCTCGGAGACATTTTCTTCCCTTTGACTTCAAATATAAACCCATTTTGGTCAAAGCCGTGTTCTTCCCGATAAGAAATCAAGTCTTCTTGGAACAAATCGGAAATTATAAATATTCTATCCTTTGAGCCTTTTCCTTTTCTTACCCACCCGATTTTATTATCTAGGTCCAAGTCACCATACTTTAAATTAATGCATTCGGACAACCTTAAACCTGTAGAATATAATAATTCTATCAAAAGTCTATGTTTTATATTCTCAGTTTTGTCCAAAAGATCTTTTATCTCTTTTTTAGTCAACACCACTGGTAACGTTTTGTCTCCTCTTGGAGTTTTTACCAGAACTATGTTCTTTCCAAGGACTCCAGAATAATAAAACTTAAGAGCTGATCTAATCAAACCTATGGAACAGCTCGGCGAATTGCCAGACATCTTATGTGCAAGAAATTCCTTTATATCATACTCAACAATTTCTTCTGGAGATTTGTTTACAAAGTCCAAAAGCTTACTGTTGTAATACAGATATATTTTTGACGTTCGTTTTGAGAAACCTCTTAACATCATCTCAACTTCCAAAGGTTTCAGCATCTTATTTATCTTGTATTCGTCGTTGTGTTTGTAAATTACTTCCGATTTTGACAATAGTGGTATCGTGTCCATTTTTGTTTTTCTCCTTTTTTATATCAGAAAGACGTTAAGCTAAAACAGCGTTTACAAGTCTCCTGAATACAAACAGAAACAACCAATATGTGCAGGGTTAAATTCTGATCGTTTCTACTATGTAACATACGTACATATAGATACAATCGTCGTGCGCAACATTGAACTTTGTTCTGTTTTAATCCTATGGCCACAGACCTTTAGTCATAGTCTTTATACCACCATCACTTTATATCTACCATTATTATACTATATACGACGCTATTGTATATAAGCTTTGCGTATGTAGAATTGCTGCGAATACAAAGATGAAGCGTGTGATACAATGTGATATATTGTACCGTGTCACTGTTTCAAACTCAAATTTTGAACTCAATTTCAGATTGCGCTTACTGATACTTAGACGCAATCTTTATATCAATTTTCATCATTTTTTATCAATGCGTATTATTATACTGAAATAATATTTTCTTAAGAACTTCTCCACTCATCTGCCAATGTTAACAACTGACTAGTGGCGATTGATACAGAAAATCCGGAAGGGATAATATTATTTCTCCAATCATCTGCAGCTTTCAATAAGTCGCTTGTCTCAACTGTATTAGGATACTGACCTAATCCTCTATAATACGCAACAATATCGTTGTTGGACGGTGGTATTTCATCTCCTATTACCCTGATCATCCAATTAGTGGTCGACTGAGGTATTTCTGAAATCCAAGCTATGGTACTATAATTATCCACCTCGTAAGATCTCCCTGTTATAGTCGAATTATCATAACCGATATAAATCCCAGTTGTTGGAACGTTTGACGGATTCATAGAGCCTGTAAATAAAACTACGTAGAAATCTCCTGATACTTTAACGTTAGGTATGTTTATATCTCCCCATATCCATGAGTCGGTATATTTGAAATGATCAGAATGGTTATATATTTTTTTGTATACAACTTTTTTATTATCATCCCATATCTCTATTCTCATTTTGCTATCAAGTCCATATTTTTTTCCAAGCACTCTAACGGTATTGATCGTAAAATTTGTTTGACCAGGAGAAAACATTACAGCCTGTCCTCTTGGACCTCCGTCAAAGCCGTATGAGAAAGAGTCTAATCCCCATAGTCCAAAACTATTACCTCCATCTAGATTACCATCATCGTACTTTAGCTCAACTACTAGCGCTGATGCAATATTTGTGAATACTATTGTTATCAATAATAACGCACATATTATATATTTTATATTTTTCATATTTACATCTCATTATTATTCCATATCGTTTTTGTCATACTCTTTATGAGAGATGAATATTATGAGTCTCTTCTTTTTCTCCTTCCTTTAATATCCATCTGTAGAAGTCAAAAGGTTTTATTGACTGACCAATGTGCAATAGAACAACTTCTTTGTCACTCAGACGCAAATCTTCTTCTATTTTCTTATAGTTGTTAAAGTTTAAATCAACTATTTTTACTCCAATATTTTTTCATGAACTTTATTCCAATATCTAAAAAATGCGTCTATCTCGGAGCATATATTGCCCAATAAGTGGGTAAGTTTTGGCAAATATATTTTCTTTCTATCTTTTGGATTGTCATAATATTCTAATGGTATATATTCTAGAAATCTAATAACCATATTTTCAAGATTGTTAAACATCATGAGAGTATGCCCACTATTATATATAGGTCTTGAGAATTCTACAATGGCAGATCCTCCATTATCTATTTTTCTCTATTTTTAGATCATCATCAGAATATCCAAGCAGCTTAATATTTAATCTTTAATTTGTTGCCTTTTTCCAAGGATTTGCATCCCTCTATAATATTACCTTCCTCTAGATGTTTTCCTGCCATATAATAATGTACTAAGAGTTTTTTATCATCTTTGGAACCTAAATTTTTTATTTCTTTCAAACTTGCTTTATTGAGCAATTTGCCAAGGTCTTTTAAAATGGTTAAAGACTTATCATCTAAAGATAATCTCCCTATTTTTTCTTGGCATTTTTCTGTTATTGCCAATTTTTCTAAACATTTATCATTATCTTCAAGAATTCTTTCAGGATCGGACATATCTTCTATCTTGATATACTTGATTTGATACTCTTTACATTTTTCAACAAGTTCTTTTTCATCTTTTTTCTTACCGTCTAAAATCTCTATTATCGTATTGACCATATATTCTATTTCTACATTTATCTTCATATTTATCTCCTTTTATCTTCTATCATTCTTATCTGGACATGTTCCGACTTGAACAGACTCATATCCACAATACGTAAAATTACTCAGAATACTCTATTTTAGATATCAAGCAAAGATTGCACCTATTTAACATTAGGTGCAGTCTTTAAATTAATATTTCTCTAAAATTGCAGCTATATCTTCACTTGAATCGATCAATTCTACATCCTCAGTTCCATGTAACGCATAAAACCATACTGATGGGTCAATTAATAATAAACTAAGAGTTCTTTTATCTAAAACAAACCCATTTTTAATATCTTTGAATTTGCCTTTTCCCATTATTGTATTTCCTATTATAGCAGAACTGCTAGATATTCCCATTATATAGGTTGTTCTATTCTCATCTTCCCTTTCTTGGTCATCTAAATTTTTTCCTATAAACCTTATTTTAATATATGAATTATCATTTAATTTCGGGATAAACCATTTTCTGCCGCATTCGTCAAATATTGGATCTCTTTTTTTTGAATTGGAATATGCCTTGATATGTTTTGATGCCTTATCATAAGTTAAATTTATATAAGTTTTTTCTATTTTTTTGATTTCATATGGTTCTAATTCAGCAATTCTATTCTTGAGAACTTGAATTTCAACATCTTTATTATCAATTAATATATCGTGTCTACTTTTTAAACGTCCAAGATAATATTTTAGATGCCATGTATCAACTATTTTTTCTAATTTGTCAATTTCTTTACTTAAGTCATTAACTTCTTCCATAATTTCATTTGTTTCACTCATTTTCAATCTCTTCAGTTTGCAAGTTAGGATCAACTGCACCTACTATAACCTTTTTATTGCTGCTATAACCCATTTTTTCAAAACTATTTAGCACTTCATCTGGTATTTTCTCAGCAAACGCTACCATCTCATTTTCATCTCTCCCTGTATGTCTTGCTATTTTTCTGAAGTCTTCAATCAATCTCTTTCTTCGTTCCTCTTTACTTATATTATTCATAATTATCAAAACTATATATTTATTTTTACACTTTTGACCAGATATTATGTTAGTGGAAATTCCGAGCATATATTGTATTTCTTATATAATTGTGTTGCCATCAGGCATATTCATCATCATTTGTCGATTGAATTATTCTGCTGTTCATCTACTATCCAGCTACGTGTATCTGGTGGTAGATGCTCTCTGACCATTGATAGTACACCTGATGTTGAAATATTTGGGAAGGTAACAATATATGCTCGCAAATATATTCGAAATCATATATATCTACTACTGGTGTGATTAGATAAACAAAGTTCTTTTCATCACTTTCGCCATGATCGACTTACATAATCCTTGTTGTTCTAATGGAAAATATATGTTTTTAAACCTTTTTCTGGCAGAAACATTTATCAAACTGACCATAATTTTCGTCTTGGATTACTTCTTATCCCTTTTTTCTTATTTCTTCTTTTATGCAACATATACGTCTCTCAACATATTACAATATTATTATTTTCGTATCTGACTCATACTATTTTGGACAAGGATAATATTTGTTAAGCGTTTCAATAATTTATTGAAGGCTCTCTAGTCGTTTTAGACACCAAACAAAGAAACCCTTGTCCGATCAGCAATGGTTCAATAACTTTCCGGTCAGCTACTATATCCATGTCAATATTTTTCGACATTCCTCGTGTATAAAACTCTACAGCAGATCCTCCTACCAAGATAGGCTTTTTCTTCTCTTTCTATAAACGATGAACAGAAAAGCATTCATTCATTTTTCTTGCCTCTGCCATGCTTATTTTTTATATCTTCTATCGTTTTCTTAAAATTGTATTGACTATGTTGCATGATTTCCTAGTATTGATTACAAGTATGATCATGGGAGGAACGAGATTTGCACTCGCGTACTGCCTGTGCAGACAAATTTCTAAGACTTGCGTCTTTGACTTCTTGACTATCCTCCCAATTGTGTGAATAGTGCGGATAGTCGGAATTACACCGACGAATCGTCTTTACGAAACTGATCTTAAGTCAGTCGCTTTTGATTACTTGGCTATATCCACATAATGTGACTGAAATGGGAAGATCAGGATTTGCACCTGAGAATCAACTAAATGAACCAGATTTTGAGTCTGACGCCTTTTCTACTTGGCTATCTTCCCTGTTCTGTTATAAGAGAAGAAGCAAACTAAGGAGATTTAGATTTAAAAAAGAATGGGATATCAAGGAATCGAACCTTGGCTTACCGGTTCCAGGCCGGCAATCATAACCACTAGAATAATATCCCTTATTTGAGATATAATTTTTATTCTGTGGTCTAGGTATACAATTTCGATTCATGATATTTGTTTGTTCCTTTTATACCCTAATGTATCGTAAGTATATGAAGCTTTCTAGGCTATTAAAACTATTAATTCTATTAGCAACATTATTCAATATGTACCATTCCACACCTTTTACAATATCCCTTCCAACTACAGCGATTAACAATAATTTTAACATTTGTCATATCCTTTTTTGCGTCTACCGGAGAGATACCTATCAAACCCATCAGATAAACATATCTATCGCTCTCTATATCGCTGTGTAAAATACTACTCTCTTTCCTATTTATTATATTGTTCTTATCCCTTTTTTTCTTTCTTTTATGCAGTAACATATACGTCCCTCTCTCAACATATGTGATTACTTTCTTGAATTCCTAACACTGAAAATAGATATCTGCTATTGCCATTTTTTGTTCTTCTGCTTTACTCATCGTTTGTTCCCCATTTCCATCGTTTTTGTCTGGACATGTTCCGGCTTGAAAAGACTCATATCCACAATACGTGAAATTACTCAGAACATTCTACTTTAGATATCAAACAAAGATTGTAGTCTATTTTTATTGCTTATTCTTGAACATATCGTCCAGGCTTTTGATAGTCTTACTAACCTCTTCACTTGTCATTTCTTCCTTTGCAAAGAGACATATTGCAAGAATCGCTTCCAACGCTTTCATCATTCTCTCTTTTCTACCAAAAGATTTTGAGCCTTTATTATTCCGTAATTCTACTTTTTCATATATACCAAAATCAAATTCTTCTGTTTTCTCAAGGAGTGTATTTACCTTCACAATATATGAATCTAATTGGTCGTACCAATCTGGATATTCTATTCTCGTTTCCTTTATCTCTTTTATCACTCCTGAATTTAGATTACAGAAATATCTCAATTTCAATCTTTTTTCGTCTATATAAATTGAATATGCTGGTTCTAAACAAAGTTCCCTATAGATGTCTCCAGCAGCTTCTATGAAATAGCTAATGTGCCCATTATAGTTTGGCAACTTGTGCTCAATAGTGCATTTCAAATAGTTCTGTTAATATATCTTGCATCATTACCTCATGTTATTTATCATTTTGGACGGTTTTTAAAAAATGTACTCTATTTTAGACATCTAACAAAGACTGCGCATACTAACAATTATATGCAATCTTTACAGCTTCACGTAATCGAAACCATTAAGTCGACATCATATATCACGAAATCTATTTTGCCATATAATACATTATTTTGTCATTTTTGACATTAACTTCTGCAATCTTTTCACGTTCGTATAACTTACAGTGAGCATAATAGACCGCGTTCATTTGCCATCAGATGCTGTCTTTACAATTTCTGATAATCAGCAACCATAGTCACAGCTACTCCAAAAATTATTTTTGAATCCGTGCCACCATTCTCCATAGACAATTTGTGCGACCTATCTGTTTTTAACAACTCTCACACACTACCCATGTGACATTCTCTAGCACGTACCGTAATAGGCCTTTTTTTCTTTGTATCATGTTTCATCTTCTAATCTTTGTATCGCCGCTAAATCATTTATGTATGTCATATCATTTTATTAATATGCTTCATACAGCGTGCAAATATATAAGCTTTGCTACAAAAGAAATACTGCGATACTAACAGATAGCGCTAGATGCTATGTGGCTGTCGTATATCTGTCATGTAGACATTATCTACCGTCATGTCTTTATGAATTATCAGGCACATACTGTATATAACTACGACGTGTATATCCCTCTTCCCCATATGTCAATAGTTATTGAAGCCAAGGTCCAGACTCGAACTGGAATAAAATCGCTCTGCATGCGATTGAGTAGCCGTTCCACCACCTTGGCGTGTTTGTATATATTTTTTTTTTATATCATAAATCTTTCTGTGCGTATATGTACATGTGTCAAAAAGAACTAAGTGCAAAACGTGTCTATAGTACTTTTGAACACATTACGATATTGCCAGAACTCATAGATTTAAGTTCTGAACATATGTACATACAAACCTGTTGCATAACAAAAAGTTGTCATACAGTATTTTGACAAGTCTCAACATTATTTATCTTTGAAATCTGTTTATCTATGTCAAAATCAGTATTTTGGCGTTGTTCAACTATCTCCTTCAGTTTCGTTATTGGTACATAGACATTACTTTTCCATATTTAGATTGGAACACTTTTCCTATGTTTCGTGTCAATTCTTTTATGTCTGGCAAGATAGCACACGCTTTTGCCCATGCATCTATATTCTGTAGTGCTACAGGGTCACTTGCAAGGACTTTTAGTATCTGCCCCTTTTGAAGTTTGTCCATCTGCTATTTTGTCCTGATCAAAGGATAGGGGCACGTTTCGCCCCTTACATCCAATTCAAAGTCGTGAACTATTGTCATATCAGAACACCAGCGTTACTTCGCTCTCCAGTATCCTGTTTGTGAGATCATCGAGGTTAAGTTTAGATATCCCTTCGATAATTTCGCTGTCAGCCACACCTCTTTTCTTCAGGTCAGCCTCCAATACATAGAACTTCACGCTATCCTTTGCCTTAGTAATGCTGGCTTCGATGCTTGGCACATCTTTCTGCCATACAGCAACATCGCCGTAGCTTGTCTTCTGTCCCTTTACCACAGAATGTACGCCTCCGCTCACGAATGTGATAGTTGGGGAATTCCCTGCCACAGCCTGTGTCTCAGCAAGGGGAATTGTGCTAAATGCGTCTTCCTTTCCGTAAGGAGGCTGGGTTACTATAATGTTTACTTTCTTGCTCATTTTTATCACCCTAATAATATTGTCTTGTCTGATTCTGCTGTCCATTCACCAAGATCGTAAAGTCCGCCGATGATAACGCCTTCTGTCTGCTGTTTTGTCACACCGCGAGCGTCTGTGCATTTGATGCATGCGATCGCGTCTGTCTTGGGATTCTTCAGTCCTTTCTTTATCACCGTGCCAAAGAGTTGCTCAACGACTGGGAACTCCTTTGGTCCCTGATCTCTGTGTCCGATCAACGTACCATCCAGGTAGTTGAAGAAGTTGACACTTATCCCTTTTTCCTTTGCTGCGTGGGCGATCCTGATAAGTGTGTATACAGCTTCATCGCGGTATGGCCCATTTATCGATACAATCGTTAATGTCTTGTTTTTGCCATTGTTTTCTCGTGTCATATTATACCTCAGAACCATGCCACTCTCGTATTGTCCTCAATTATGTGGTCAAGAAGAACGCCTATTTCATTTATTTCTACATCTGGAATAAGATTGCCATTAAGTCCTCTTGATTGTATGGCCTTATCGTCAGCAAGAATTTTGATGCCTTTCTCTTTAGCATCTATAAGTCTGCTTCCAAATTCGCCCTTTCTCGCAGCGGTAACGCCATCTTCTACAAGATATAGAGATACATTGTTACCTTTCTTTTTAGCTATAAGCCCTATGTCCAACACGAGATTTGGTATCTCAGTTGTATATGGATCTTTAGATAGTACTAACAATAGATTTGTCATTTTTCCTCAAATAAATTTTTCTTGTTCATATTCAATCACAACTTGATTGATATTTTTCTTGTTCTTAATCTGTTCTAGTTTCACTAATATTTATCTGTTCAAGCAGATCAATGAGCCATTGATCTGCGCGAGCAGGTTATTCTGTCGCTATTTTAACACATTTTAATCTCCTCATAAATCATTATGATACGAATGATACTACTTCTTTTTCTTCATTTTCTCATTGTTCATATCTTTTTTCAACACATTTTAATCTCCTCCCAAATCATTTGATACGAATGACACTACTTCTTTTTCTTCATTTTTTCATTGTTCATATCTTTTTTTAACACATTTTAATCTCCTCCCAAATCCTTATGATTGGATTAACGTACTTAGAGAGATTTGCACGTCGCTACTTGTTCTCTTTATTCGACTTTGATACCAATGAAGATATTTTTCATAATTTCACATTCCCATAATTTTTCTCATATATTTTTTGTGTATTCTGATTTTTATCCATGAGAAAATGCGAGTTGTTGTCCAGCATATAACATATTTCTAAATTCGCTAATTCCAGGAATCCCAACAGCATCTGCACGGCATTGTTTGCAATGTTTGAATACTTCCAAATATTTTTCGGCGTCATATCTTACCTGTTGTAATTCTTCACAATTTGGTTTTCTGTGATTGCTAAATTCATATTGGGGTATTAGTGGAATTATATTCATCATAGATGCTCCAGCTTCTGCCATTGTCCTTGATATTTTCTCTACATGTTGATCATTTATCCCAGGAATAATTACTGTATTTATTTTTACAATTGCTCCTAGATCAGTAACTTTTTTGACACCTTTTATCTGAGAACTTATAAGATATTTTGCACCTTCAACTCCTCGCAATAATTTACCATCTACAATTGCATGAGAACATATCTTGGTAAGTATATCTGGCTGGATAGCATTAACTGTAATTGTTACTGTCTTGATTCCTATGTCTATTATCTCTTCTGCTTTATTGTATAGATTAAGTCCGTTAGTACTTAAACATTTTATTAGATAAGGATATTCTTCGTCTATCAATCTAAATGTTTGCAAGGCATGATCAGTAGCAAGAGGATCTCCAGGACCTGCAACACCAACAACAGTTATTTCAGGACATAGACCCAATGCTTTATTTAATATATCCAGTGCACACTCTGGAGACAATATCTCTGATGTTACCCCTGGGCGATTCTCAGTTTTATTAAAACTTCTCTTGCAGAATTTGCATTGAATATTACAAATTGGCGAAACGGGCAAATGGATTCTGCCAAGTCTCCCATGGGCCTCATTAGCGAAGCAAGGATGCACATTTCTTATGTAACTTAAATTCGAATTTTTTATAGATCTGTTTATCATTTTTACGTTATTTATCATGTTATCTCTCGTATGATAGTTTTAGCTACTATTTCTACTTGTTTGACTGTTGTGCCTGTTTCATTTCTTTTAATGCATCACATATAAAGTAAGGTGTTTCTATAGATTTGATTCCATATTTCTTCAATTTCTCTTCTGCACGTCCTCCAATTTTAGCACACAGTACAATGTCACAGTCTTTAATCAAAGATATTGTTCTATTTATAGCATTATCTGTGTGTCCATCATCTGCTGTTCCACATACTGGTATATTCTTCCTTTCTTCTAATAATTTTATTTTATCTTCAATATCGAATATTAGAAATCTGGATGCTTTTCCAAAATGTTGATTTATGACTTTACCATCACTTGATACAACTGCTACTCTCATTTAGCACTTCTATTTAATTTGTTTTGTTTCGATACTTTATTTAATTTGTTTTGTTTCGATACTTTATTTAATTTGTTTTGTTTCATTTAATTTGTTTTGTTTCGATACATCTATACCTCTTAAATTAATTTTATATCACCTATTCGAAAAAAGGAGATGCAATTGTTTTGGATACACATCTCCTTGTTTCAAACGGTTCCTTATTTTTTCATTATAACATTTTTAGCATTACATTTGTAAGACAGCTTTAGCTGTTTTATCGCCTCCGTTTTATTTTTTGTGTTTGTTTTTCGTTTATCGTATTTTCAGCATTACATTTGTAACACGGCTTTAGCTGTTTTATTGCCTCCGTTTCATTTCTCATTTGGTAACTTTAGAGAATGATCTGCCTATTTTTCATTTACTTGCTTCAGTTATTTCTTCATATGACAGTTTTAACTGTTTACATTGGTCCTGCATATTTGCTTACCATGTCCTCTATCAGTGCGGTACCTCCTCTGTATCCCATATATGATCTAGCTAACAGTAAACGATCCCATGTAGGATAAGATACGCTCAGGTGGATAGCGTGGAATTCTTCAGCAGCTAGAAACCTTTCCATTGAACTTGCTAGAAGAAACATAAACTTACGGTTTTTCAGAAGATTCCGTATCTTATGGGAGTCTACCTCAAATATTACTTCTGGCTTAATATCGCTTTCAATATTTTCAGTCAATTCTTTTATAATTGTTTTTCTAGATTCATCTGGAGGGGTATCTGTTATTATTACAAGCTCCGGCAAGTAACCAACTTCATTTGTCAAATATCGAGTGATACCTATTGCTGCATTTGAATCTGCTACCACAGCATAATATGCACTCGGCATACCGAGTATCAGGATATCGCCAAGAAATTCGAATAGTCTGTAAGCTTTCTTTTCTTCAGTTTCAGTTACTGATTTCAACGTCTCCTTAGAAATTCCTATTTTTTCTCCTACTTGATATAAGAATCTTGTAGTTTCTTTTGGACCAACTGGAACAAATGGGAATACTGTATATTCTGTACCATATAGTTCTTTCAATTTTTCTGCGGCCTTGATGCCAAGCCAAGGCGATAAGACGATATTATGTGTCGCATATGGTATCTTTTTCAGATTTTCTAAACCTTCCAATTCGCCAAATAATATATTCGCCTTGATACCTACCTTTTCAAAGGTTCTCTTTATCTCCTGGAGATCACCTCCCCAGAATACGTGCTGCCTTGGTGCTATGCCAAATATGTTCACCAGATCATTCTGTTTTTCTGGAGCAATTTTAGGAAGGAGCTGTTCGATTACGGCGATCAGGTAAGCTTCGTATCCGTCATACGAATTACCTACGAATCCTGACGTGTTTGTGTGAATTATCGGTACCTGTTCTTTGAACTCGGAAACCACTGATGCCACATCGTCGCCAACAATAGCTGGTATACAACCAGGTATTACTACAAATAAGTCGCCATTCATAAGTTCTATGCCAGATTTGATCAGGCTTCTTAACTTTTTCTCTCCTCCAAATACTACGTGCTCTTCTAGCAAACTTGAACAAAGAGCGTTTGCTCCTCCGGTTCGTCCGGAACCAATTTCACCAGCACCTAAACTCAGTGCCCACCATTGTGCAAAACCGCATCCGCCTCCAGAATGGAATACTGGTATTGCGCCAGTCGTTTCCAATACACATGCATACGCACCTCCAAGTGAGCAAGAATATCTTGGCGCTTCGATAACACTTTCGGTATCATTGCATGATTCCTGAGTAATTTGAGTCTGTTCTATCGACATTTTTATTGTGCCTCCTCAAGATAATGCAATGGATTCGGTTGTTTATACCACCAGTCTTTGTATATGTCCGCTGTTTTATCATGCAATGTTTTCGGGAATGCCTTATTGTTTATAGATTGTAACATAAAGTTAGCAAATGCTACCGATCCTGCATATCCTATCTGCGCACTCCATTGGGTTGGATCACCACGAAGCGCGTGTATTCTTGTTATCGATTTATTTCTCTTATAAGACCCGCCTTTCATTGGGCAAGTAAGATAGAAATCAGGATTGACGTTCCTCCCTATGTGTGCCTGTTCTGCCCCTTGGAATGTATTTACCAAAACCTTGAAATCTCCTACTTCTTCGATCATTTTTTCAAAATCTTTGATCGCAAGTCCGTCAAAGTCAAGACAAAACGTAGCTGGAAGTGCCAAACCCATTTCATGGAAGAACGGATTTTGGGTCAAAAGTCTACCCTGTCCAATAGCTCCTAAAACTGTTGGCTTACTTCCATCAGGTTTAAGCTTGATGAATTTTTCCTTTAATATATTGATTTCAGGCTCCCATAACTTGCGTTCTTCGCTAATCACTTTCTCGACTATTTCTTCTTTACCTGTATATCCTGCAATCTTTCTGAGCCATTCGTCTGTATGAGCAAAGCCCATTGGGGAAGGATATGTAAAGTAAGGGACGCCATAGTCCTGTTCTAATCCGCGCGCAAGATAGTCTGAGAATGTTGGACATAGCGGAGCTGTTACCGCAGCTTCTGACATTGTTTCCAGTTGTTCTGTAGTACTAAATTCTGGTATAAAGTTAGCTCTCAATCCCATTTTGCCAAGAAGTTTGATCATATAATTCCTGTCTGCCCATGTATATGAAAGCATACTTGGCAGATTCACCAAATCTTCTTGCTTCTTTTCTGGCTTCTTAACAAGGTACCTTAAAATACCGTGCCACATAGCATCGTATGCCGTTTGAATCACCCTGGACCTATGACCTTCGCAGTGAATTGGGACTATCTTCGCCTTGACTTCAGGTTGTACAGACGAGACTACACCCTCTATATCGTCGCCTATTATTCCTGACACGCAAGAGGTCAGAATAAAAATGGACTTTGGAGAATGGCGCTTCTCAGCTTCGAGAATAGCTTTTCTCAATTTATCTTTCCCTCCAAATATTACATCTTTTTGTGACAAATTGGTTGTCAGCCAATGGAAGTCTACATTTTGTGGTCTTCCCAATTCAACAGGAACTGCGCGGAAAGTTTCACGGTATCCTGTTGCCAGAGCTGAACATCCAACAGGAGCATGAACTATCATTACTCCATCTTGAATCGTTGATATTCTGACCGTCGTGAAAAAATTAAGTATGCATCCTCCTGACTGTTCGAAAGCTCGATCTTTGTGTTCTAAATGTCCTTCTTTAGCGTCTTTCACTAGCTGACTCGCATTTCCATAGTACGCTTTAATGGCGAATCCTGCCCTTTGTTCTCTGTTAGGGCACGTCTTCTCTTCTAAGTTTATCGATTGGTCTATATCCAAACTATGGTTGATTGTATCGTGCATATTTTGTTCTCCTATGTTTTGTTTCAATAATTTCTCTCTTCATTCTCTTTTTTTTGAATTCTCACACTCTTTCTATTCATTTTGAATTCTCACACTCTTTCTATTCATTTATTTTCCTGTTTTCGTGTTTTTCTGTTTATATTCGTTCTTTCGTGTTTTTCTGTTTACATTCGTGCTTTCCTATTTATATTCGTATTATGACACATTTCACCTCTTTATTGTCACCATACTATCGAACTATTGGTTCAACAATACTATTTGACCGTACGCCTGACTCTATGGTACCATCTGACTGTATGATATCATCTCTTTCAAACAATTTGTCAGACCATCTTTCTGCCCATACCTTAAGTTCATCTGTGTCCAATGGTGACGGAACATATTTATGTCCATTGTTGATTATTTTCTCAGAAATATTTCTATAAATATTTGCCTGCTCAGAATATGGGTCTGCCTCTATTACTGTTTTACCTTTTAGTTCAGACTTGGTAACTGACAGAGATCTAGGAATAAATCCTGCTATTGTACTCTTTGTTTGCTTGCTGAAATCTTCTATAATTTCCCTGCTAACACTGTTATTTATAGAATTAGCTATAATACCACTGAATAGCGCACCGCCACTATTGGCGTATTTATTTATTCCTTTAAACAAATTGTTTGCGGCGTAAATAGCCATAAAATCTGATGATGAAACCGTATATACCTGTTCAGCAACTCCTTCTCTTATAGGCATAGCAAAGCCACCGCATACCACGTCCCCAAGTACGTCATATATTACGACGTCAGGAGAATACTCGTCAAATATTTTTCTCTGTTTCAAGAGTTCAATAGCAGCTATTATGCCCCTACCAGCACATCCCACACCAGGTTCTGGGCCTCCTGCTTCTACACAGAGTATGCCGTTGAATCCTTTGTGAACAATTTCATTTGTTTCTATTCTCTTGCCGCTACGTAATGTATCGAGTATAGTAGGCATATATCTTCCGCCTCTTAATGTGTTTGTTGAGTCACTTTTAGGGTCACATCCAATCTGCATTATGTGATATCCTTTTTCCGACAATGCCGCACTTATATTGGAAGATGTCGTTGACTTTCCTATTCCGCCTTTTCCATATATAGCTATATTTCTTATTTTTGTCATTTGATCACCTCATATTACAATTGTTTTAGCCTTTTCTCACAAAGATGTGATACGCACCTTCTTTTGTTTCGATACCAAGGAGTTCGTCTCCTAAATCTGTTATAAAGGTATCAATATTTTGCCATGCCTCGGGATCTGTTGCAACAACCTCAAGAATTTGACCCTGTTTGACAGTTTTTAATTCTTGGAGCGCTCTAATGCGTGGATATGGGCATTTTTCTCCTCTAACATCTAGTTTTACATCAGGTACTACGTTCATTTATTTTTCTCCTTTAGGTATATCTTCCAAGATCTCATTTGTACTCACACTTTCTCCTTTTTTCTTGTCATTTCTTATTTGTATCTATTGCTACCCTATTTCTATTATGTCCATGATCCGTTTCTTGGACTATAAAGACTTTCTATATCGTGCAACGGTATATGAAATTCATCGGATACTGCAAATTCAGCCTCTCTTGGCATTATTTTCGTCTATGTCTTTACACATGAATTCCGTTTTTGTCGCTTCCAATATTTCAAATATGTCCATATTTTTCTCGCCTCCTTCTTGTATTGATATCTCCTTATGAATCTAAGCTAAAATTGCAGTTATTTTATTGTTGTTCTATTTTCATTGTATTCATCTATATTCCTTTTTCTTATTTTAAAGACCAGACATAATAAAGATGACACAGGGGACCTAGTCCCGTATCTCCTTTTAAACGTTGGCTGACTTTAATATCTTATTCTGTTCAACATGCGATTCTACTATAGTCTGCTGTATTCGCAAACTTATTACATACTACAGCACGTTACTATATTAAATCTTTTTTAAAGGCTAATATTGCATCAAACGTTTTGTTTTTGTAACAATAGAGGCAAAAATTGCCTTAATTATCACAAATCAGAGTCTAAAACTGAAATCGTAACGATAAAAAAGTGATAAATAAAAAAGATAAAGAAAATGACAATAGACATATTTAAGAATCATAAAAAAGTCAATGAAGCATTGGTTCAAAAAGGAAAATGTTCTGAAAAAGACAAAAATCCATGAAGTCTGGATTTCGAACTAAGAAAGTAAGAAATAAAAAAGATAAGATATAAGTTGCAGACTTAAGAGTTACAAGAAAGATAAAAAGTAAGGTGCAGATTATGTCGCTGTTGTTCTCATTTGTTTTTCTACCATTTTCCTCTGCAAACAATAAACATCGCGAATCCTAATTTTGACTCCAATCAAAGATTGCGCCTAATGGCAATTATATGCAATCTTTAATTAGCCACATACCAAATATATTTTTTAATAATTTTTCTAACCATTTTATTATATCAAATTCTTCTTCAGGTATTTCTCGCACTTTAATAGTGTGTGTCAAAGATATTGGCTGATAATTATTTTTGTTATCTCCAAGCCAATATAACCCGCTAAATTTTGTGAGAAATTCTCCTGTTTTTTCTGCTTTAATCGTCATCTGTATAGTTATAGCCTGACCAGGATATATATCAAATACGCCGTGTAATATTCCAGCACTTTCTGCATTTCCAAATCCTTGTCCATTCATACTTATTCCTGATGGTACACTGATTTTAACATCTGCATGCATAATTTCTTCGTTGATCACGGGATTATCAATATATAATTCTATGAGACCGTCTTCGGAAATAATTATATCGTCTTTGACAGGTCTCAAATTTACAGTCGGTCCTATTCTAACAGTTCGGTCACGAGTCATAACTGGAGTTGTTACAATCGGTGTATATGTTACAACTGGAGTTGTTACAATCGGTGTATATGTTACAACTGGAGTTGTTACAATCGGTGTATATGTAGGTGTTGATGTAGGATTACACATGGGATTTGGTCTTTGTATACCTCCACAATCATTCTTATCATATTCATATCCAGTTAGAGGTATCGCACAAGCCCAATTTGGTGTACATTTAGGAACAGGTGTAGGTGTTGATGTAGGATTACACATGGGATTTGGTCTTTGTATACCTCCACAATCATTCTTATCATATTCATATCCAGTTAGAGGTATCGCACAAGCCCAATTTGGTGTACATTTAGGAACAGGTGTAGGTGTTGATGTAGGATTACACATGGGATTTGGTCTTTGTATACCTCCACAATCATTCTTATCATATTCATATCCAGTTAGAGGTATCGCACAAGCCCAATTTGGTGTACATTTAGGAACAGGTGTAGGTGTCGATGTCTGAGTATCTTGCGCATATGTAGGTGTAACATATGTCGCTTGTCCAGCATTGACATTTACCGTTTGTGAAGACGGTATAGTACATCCTGTGGCAGAACCAAAAGATGTAGTATATGAACCTATATCTACTTGGTCACTCCATGATCCAGCTCCTTTATAATTGCATCCTATTTCAATATGGGCATTATTAACATTCTTAAGAGAATCCAAGTTGGCAGTAGACATCTGTCCCACAGATAGAGAAACACCCCCACTTCCTGGATACCATCCGCCAGACGGATATGTACCTCCTCCGCTACCTCCTCCTGAGGCAGACGAAATATATAACACAACTAAAATAATAGTTGTCAATATGATGATCGTAGCTAAAGGTATTTTAGTCCAATCTTTTAACTTTTTCATATAATTATCTACTTCCATTGTTTATCATCAGTTTTCCTTTCCTCACTCGTCATATTTTGTTATATTTATTCACTTTATCAGAACGCTCTACTTTAGGTACCAAACAAAGACTGTGCCTACTAACAAGTAAGCACAATCTTTAGCTATCATATTAAATATTTCTTCTTTCTTCTATGGCTCTATCAATTATTATAATATTCAATATTTTTATAAACTCGCTCATAGCAATTTCGTTAATCCATAAAGGAGACAAATCATCTCTAACGTCTATTAATAAAATAATCTTTCTTAGTTCTGTTTCTTTTATTACAAATGATAAATCTTTCAATTTTTGAAAAATGTTTCTTATTTCTATTAATTCGTCTCTAGTATAAGCCATTAATACATCGTAGTCTATGTTAAGGCCTCCTATGT
>Ga0208687_1000492_pt1 | contig 26874 bp, 36 predicted proteins | sample June2015DPH_6_10_FD_184695 | JGI IMG/M metagenome (GOLD analysis project Ga0208687, IMG submission 184695) | Peatland microbial communities from SPRUCE experiment site at the Marcell Experimental Forest, Minnesota, USA - June2015DPH_6_100... | ecosystem: Environmental > Terrestrial > Soil >...
AATCCCGGGTAAAAATACGGGTCGTCTTGAATATATGATGTGACCGTAATAATTAGCCCGGATCCGATGCCAAACCCACATAAAAACATACTGCTCATGACGATCACCAGTAAATTCCCCAGGTCTCGTGGTCCCAGTTGTTTGATGCACCGGACGGCAGAACAAACCGGATCGCCCCGCCGCGTGGATCTCCATTGAATTGCACTTTGAACCCGAGATCTTCTGCGATGGCTCTTATCTTGATCTGTATACGCTCCTCTTTCTTTGCATCGCGTGCGGCCCAGTCTGTATCCTCTACAGTGTACCGGTGCTTTCCGTCGCAGATTGTTTTCAGATGCCCGTTACAATCGTTCTCTGCAATACGATGCAGGGTTGTCTCATACCGGTGTAACTCGTCCAAGAGATTCCCAAGCCGATTTACTGAGCCGCCATCGTTGCATAATACCCCGCTGAAAACAGGGTTTGTTGTTTCTCGGCTGAATGCCAAGAGGGTTTTTAACCTCTCTTCTCTCTGCTGTTTTGTCGTCATGCTATCCACCTCACTGTATTAACCGTCCCGACCGGATCATAGTCCCGCTCTCAACACACCGGTGCAGATCCGAGATCCCATTTGGCTCATCGATCTGCGCTGACTCTAGCGACATGTGGTAAAGCATACTGTATGTCCTACCGGCATACTCTCCAGCAACCATCATACCGTTACGGACTCCGGTTAACCGGACATACAGGTGCATGTTGTGTACTCGTGCCTCAACGCTCTCGTTTATCCTTGTGTATTTTGTGGTCATGGTCTTTCTCATCTAATACACGCCCTCTCCGAGATTCTGAATCTTTACGCGAGTCTGATCTCCTATCAGATTCGCTTTATAATCTTGCTCCCTCACGTTTCGCTGTATCTCTGCGGTTATTGCCGATTCTGTCGTTTCGTATCTCCATGCACAAGTATCATTACTTGTGCACGAGAGCAAACGCATTGCCTCTTTATACGATACTTTGTTGTCTTGGTGTATTGTCCCAAGACTCGAAATTCTGATTAATTTTCCCATTTCAATTCACATCCTAGAGGCGATGGTTTCTTTTAATGTGTCCATCTGTCTCCAGTTTTCGTTGCTCTCAACCTTATCAAAGAGGGCGCTGGTAACTGCGGTAATTCCGTATTCCTCAACCAGTTTTGTCATTTCGTCAAAGAGTTTGGTTCCTTTTGTGTCCATCTTACTCATCCTCCTTTGCTTCAAACCCGGGGCAGAATTTCCTTGTTTCTTTTGACATCTTTTTGTGGTCATGGTCTTTCTCATCTCTTTGATATTATCCAATACGATAGTCAAGTATATTAATCTATTTACTTCGACGATAAACCTATCTAGCAATACCAGTATTTCTCATGCAATCCACCGTTATTCAACAACAATCACCGGCAACAACGCGGCACGGTCCTAAAAGATCAGGTAATGACTAGGTATCCATGGACCAACAACACCGGCCCGGGGGGATGGCGGCGCATCGAGCGCCGGGGGGCAGCGCCCCCCAAGAGCGGGGATGTATACTCCTCAGCTCGCTATCCATCATATCACAGTATAGAGCATACAGAGCCTATCCAGGCACCTATCATAGCCTCAAGTGCACGATCCCAGAGCAATCATAGATCAGCACCATCTCAAGAGCCAGAGAGCGTTCAGCAAGCGCATACCTTACATCCTCACCGGTCCCGCTCCCATGCCCCCCTATACCCCCACACAACCACGACACTTTAATAACGGATTTATTCGTTAACGATATTTCCGTTATCAAAAATACCGTCAGGACGACCCGGTACCTCATCTATCCCTCTCGTGGCTCTCCATCCGCATCTATTGATAGAGGTATTATTTCCACTGCAATCGCGATCACGTATTTCCACTGCAATCGCGATCACAAGCCTGGGTCCGACCGGGGGGGTCCGGGTGCCCGGGCCGGGTGTATACTGGCTGTATGCCGGGCACCAGGGCACCCATTACGCACACACTCTCCGACGTGTGCATATCAAGGGGTCACACTACGCAGAACAGATATTCTGCGACATATCGACGTGATAGTTCCACGCGCAACTTAGACTCACATCTGGTGTTTCCTGTGGAATTAAGGCCTGGTCCTCCGGACAAAAATCTGGGAAAAAGAGGGATGTGGGTTTACCGTCGTGTATCGTCGTTGGTATGGGAAACGGGGGGCGTATAAAGGCGCATTTGGGGAAAGTCACCCGTGAAGTTCGTCCGAATGTTTACGTGATATGTATTAGGCCGTGGTTCGACCGGGACTTGGTCACGACTGTATAATAAAATATAATAAGTGGGAGTGATAGAAAGAAGGAGCATGACAAAGATACTGCGAGTCAAGAAAGGCACATGTCATATTGAAAACTGCGGGCGGTGTCCTGCCGGGAGCAGCGACGGATTATCTGATATGTTCCTCGGGAGATTCACACGCTGCGGTTTTACTGCGTACGTGTATAAAGCAGACAGGCTCCCGAAGTATCCGATGTGTCCCTTGGATGATCTGGTCGAAGAAAAACAAGCACCCGCAGAGCAGCCACCCAAAGTATCCAGAAGTGCAGAATATCTGGACAAGGAAAAAGTGCTTAAAGATCTCGAAGGAAAAGATCGACAAATCAGACTCAAGGATGAGGTTATTGATCAGCTCAAGGACCGGATTGCACAGCAGGATCAAGAGCTGAGGGATCTCAGCGTATCATCTAAGAAAACCAACACTCCGGAGGAAACACGGGCCGCAGATATGATTGCTGCATACCTTGATGAACTCAACCGTACAGGGAATGTTGCCGGAGCGATCTGGAAAGCATATGGATTTCAACATTCTGGAGGACCGGAGCAGGACAGTGTGTATCAGCGGCTTGAGCGGCTGGAACAGTTCTTCAAGCTTGAGGGAAAAGCTCAGCAGGATCAGAACCGCGAGATCAATGTCATTAAGGCCGATTTCGAGGAGCTCAAACAGCAGTACGGCGGATATAATTTCGGTAACCGGGTCAAGGCGCTGGAGGATGTCTTCTGCAACAGTCCGGTGAATAAGTTCCCGGAGATGGAGAAGCGGATCGCGGCGCTGGAGAAAGGCGCACCTCCGGCAGATCTGGAGAATTATTATGTCCTTGACCTTGGCCCGGGATTCAAGAACATCTATGTCAGGAAGCCGGATGTGAAACCGGTAGAACCGGAGATGGTGATCTGCCCGCATTCAAAAACATGCGATCAAGAGGGCTGTGACCATAAAACCCCTCACAAAGAGACTCCGCACTGTCAATCATTCTGTGAGTACGCTCCTTGTGATACTTCTCGTTGCATTCCGGTGAAGAAATGACCGAGCGCAAGAGCCGGGCGTATCACATCTCGCAGGAAGCGATCGCGGTCTGTAACCGGCTGGACCTTGACCCATCAGAAGCGATCCTGCAGCTTGACGTGGAGGTTGAGAAACGAGCGGCGTTCATTGATGTGAAGAAGGCGATGCGGGAGGTTATGCAGGTCGAGGGTGTGGTGCTGAAGAAGGACGAGAAGGACCGGCTGGAATCGGCGTTTGCCTTGGTGATCAGTGAGATCCAGAATGTGAAAAAATGATGGAAAACGAAGAGGAACAAATCCGGTTAGATGAACGGAAGAAGATACTCAAAGACCTTCAAACTTTCATCGATAACGCAGATAGTCATATCGGTTGCCCCAATGGGACTCTGGGCACAGCGTATTTGGTTCAGTGGATGGGAGGGCAGGGGTGGGATTGTGATTAATCAAGATCAATACTCGGAACCCATTGCATCGGATGATAATTGGGATGAATCGCTAAATGCCGTCGTCCCGCAGCAAGTCTACCCGCTTCTCAAAGCGATCGCAGACATTGAAAATGGAAGTGCCTGAATGATCTCCATTCCTAAGTACGAATACACTTGTGGAAACTGTGATATGTTTGCGTGTCCGGTATTCATGAAGTACCCGAAAACAAAAGGGTGCGATCAGGGCCCCGATATCATGAGGCAGATTAAAGCATCGAAAAAATCAAAGAGTCGCGATTTTCATGAAGTTTGTTGGGAGTTGGGCATATGATCTCGCCGTTGGTTCTCTACCTTGACGGTGCGGTAGTGCTGGTCGTTGCCGGCATTGTGCTGTATGTCCGGCTCTGGGAACGGCAGCGGTGCGGGAACTGTACGCACCGGCACGCCCCGTTCTGGTTCTGTGCATCAGGGGATACCAATCGGGGATACCTGACATTCTGGGACCGGATCGGCGTGGTGCTATTCGGGTGCGATTGGTGGTGGCGGAGATGATCTGCGATGAGAGGATGCAGCAGCTTGTCCGGACGCAGCGGGAGAAGTTCGATACGGACGCGCCGGTTGATGAGAAGGTAGCGGTACTGAGAGAGATTGAAGCACGACAGAAGGAGCTGAAAGCAGAATGACCAGCCGGAAAAAGCGTGACCCGTCGCATCGGAGAAAGATCCCGCTGAACATCGCGCCGAATCTTAAAGGTGCCGGGACGAAAGGAACGATGGAAGAGTACCGGACGAACGTTGCGATGTTTGCGCGGATTGTCCGGGATCCGGAACGGAAGAAGATGCTGGCCCCAGTACAGCGCATGGAGGAGCTGATCACGCTCAATAAGATGCTGGCGACACTCTACGACATGCAGGAGAAGTTTGAGAAGAAGGTTGTCCGGAAGGAGGGCACGGAGGAGCAGGAAGAGGAGCTGGTCGAGATCAAGAAAGGCGAGGTTACGGTGACCACTCCGAAAGAGCCGGAGGTCCACGAGGATCCGGAATCGCTGGTGAACTCTCCGATGTTCAAAGAGATCCGTGACGGCATGGAGGATGCGGCGGTCAAGAAGCAGATGGAGGAGATGCCGGTCCAGCTTGTCGTTAAGAAGAAAGAGCCGGTGCCGGAACAGGAAGTTCATCCGGCGCTCAAGGAGATCTTTCAATCATGACCCCAATCATCATAAAATCTGCGACTCCTGAACGCGAAGGAATGCGAGATATTACTTGTTGCGGCGAATATTCAGATCCTATTTATGATCCTCTATTCTGGATTATCGAAGGTAGTGTTATGGGAGCATTCATAGGATTTGCAATCGGATTTTACTTTAAAATGATCGGTGCAATATGAATGAGCCAACACCATCAATCTCGGGCTGTAAGATGTGCGGGAAGTGTTGCCGGTTCTCATGGTCGTTCTGCATTGTGAAAGATGGAGATTTCGAACAGGAGAAACTCGCACGGTTTCAAGGAGGTATTGATCTTGGGTATGCAATCGCGCTCGATCTACCGTGCCGGTATCTCGATCTTAAAACCAATCTCTGTAAAATTCATGATTCTCCCGACCGTCCAGACCCGTGTAAAAAGTTCGGTCCTGATGAAAAGCATTATCATCCGGATGGTTGTGCATTCGTGAGCACGGATCATAATTCCCGCGACTGGAAGATCCGGAACTCCGGAAGATGGAAGGGACAAGAATGACGGTCGGGTTCACAGACGTATCCGATATCCCGCTGCCGTTCGAGCAGTACCAGTACCGGCAGTTGATGCCGGAATCCTACGAGTTGTCCGGATGTCTTGATGATGGGCGAATGGACTATTTCCTGCAGAGTTATAATATGCTGGACGCGAAGATTGAGATAATGAAAGGGTGGTTGAAATGACAGAAGCGGAATGGCTGGAAACGATTGCACGGAACTGTTCGAGAGTGGCACCGGTACGGGGCGGTAATATGTGCAAAGATGGACCCCGTGCGAACTATTGTTCCTTCGAGCGATGCCCGAAAAAGAGCGAACTGCCATGAAACAAAGACAGATCAATCTTGGGAGTGGACTTGTCTATTATGTCAATAGGTGCAGTAGTTGTGACTGTCCTCTGCACTCGGAAGAATATGCCGAATGCAAACTAAATGGGCATGACATAGAGGTCAATAAGAAGAATCCCGATGATGAGTTCCCATATACTTGTCCATTAGGGGAAACAATGCCATGATCGCGTGCCATTTCCTTCACTGTTCTGACCACTCATGCCTGCTCAGTAGGATCGAGCCGGCCCTGAAATGCTCCGATCGCCGGAAGAATGATAATTGTGGATTAGCGAACGACGAGGTAAAGAAAGATGGTCTTTCAGTATAAACTCAACCTCCATAAGACGCAGATGGAAACCTACGACGATCCGCACAAGCACAAGGTCGTAGCTGCGGGAAAAGGGTGGGGGAAGACCGATCTCGTAACAAAATCAGGTGCCGGGTTAGCAATGACCAAGCCCGGATCACAAGGCGCGGTAATCGCTCCGTTCGCGAAACAGGCGCATTACGATTACAAACTTATCCGGTCTCTTATCCCTTCGAATCTGATCGCTGATCAAAGCGTGAAGTGGATGAATTTCGAGCTGAAGAACAAAGCCGAAGTCGCGATGTTCTCCGCAGAGAATATTGAGGCCCTGCGAGGGTTTGCATGGGACTGGGCTATTGTTGACGAAGCGGCGTTCATGGACGCAGAAGTCCTATACGTTATTGACTCACAGGTCGGGAAAAGGGACGGTGACGGCTGGTATATCTCCACACCAAACGGACGAGGCATATTCTATGACTTATACTGTCGTGAACAACAGGACGAGACCTGGAAGAGTTTCCATTATACGACCTACGACAACCCGTTCTATCCCCGCGCTGTAATTGACCGGATGAAAGCAACCATGCCGGAGATCGTGTTCCGGCAGGAGATCCTAGCGGAGTTCATTGAAGGCGGTATTGTCTTCCCGCACCTTGCGGAGATTATGACCTCCGAATACCGCGATCCGATCCCCGGCCACGATTACATTACCGGCGCGGATATCGCCAGCACCAACGATTTCACCGTAATCAAGACATTTGATACGGCTGACAATCACGAGGTCCAGAGCGAACGGTTTACTTCCCGCGACTGGACCTATATCCGGCAGGCGATCTACGCGATCTGTAAGCAGTACAACAACAGCACCCTTATTATCGATAAGACGGGCGTAGGGGCCCCGGTAGTCGAAGATCTCATGAAGATGGACGCACCGTATACCGGCGCCACGAAACAAGGATATCTGACCGTAGTACCAGTTATCTTCTCATCAGTCTCGAAACCGCAGCTTTATTCGAACTATATCATGGCGCACGAGAACCGGACGATCCGACTCCTGCCTGACCCGATCACCAAGAAAGAGCACGAAGATTTCATGATGACGCGGGGACAGGGAACCACCGGGTATATGAAATACAGTGCTCCAAAAGGCCGGAACGATGATACTGTAACAGCCTGCGCTCTGGCAGTCTGGGGTCTTGACCAGATGGCATCTTCGCAGCTTATCGGCACACCGGAGATTGTCAGTAAAGCCGAGCATGACGAGAATAACCCGTATAACATGGAAGAGTTGGCTGAGTGGGAGCCGGAGGATGATGGCGGGCAGAAAGGTGTTGGCCGAGCCCATGACAAGATCGTGCTCAAGCGGTTCTTTGACCCGTCCACGAGCTACAAAGATCCTACCCGCGACACTGTTAACCGAAGTTAAAATTATGAACATCGTTTAACAACAACACAACTTTTTCTTACATAAAACAAGTTAACTTTATATTGGCGTGTCGTCTTATTGACTACTCATGAGCGCGATTCCCAAGCTAAAACAGCAGTCATGGAGCCGATCAATTCTCACACTCGATGACCGTATTGAACGAAGTTCAAATCCTGAACATCGTCAACACCGTTCAACACCAAAACTCCGGCCAATACAATCCCTCAAGATCATCAGAGCAGGCGACCCGATCCTGACGCACGCCATTGATTCTTCGGACTGGAATCGCGACCCTTCCGAGCAGTATATGAGCACGCAGGAAGCCCAAAACCTCATGCTGGCAACTGCCGGACTTACTCGGCAGATCGAAATCCTTCAGAAAGCCTCTCAGCAGATGCCGACCGCGTTCTACGACTACGAGCAGCCGTATATCGCGGCAAAGACCCGAGCGGATATTACCGATACCGACGCCGAACGCCGGCCGATCCACAGCATCAGCAACTATTACAACACGCTCGGGGTCTACCGTTCGGACTTCGATAAGAACTTCAATGATCTGATCGCCCGGAATGCGATTTACGCGATGTGCGAGAAGGCCATGATGGATTATATGGGAGCCGTGCCGTGGAACATCTTCGATAAGGACCGAAAGCCGGTAGAGTCGGCAATTGAGTTCATGAAGTATCCGAACCCGCAAGAAGATTTCGGCGTGATCCTCAAGATGATGATCCGCGACCTGATGCGGTATGATGCGGGGGCGATTGTGAAATCGTTCTCGGTCGGAGGTAAGCGAGGAGACGGGCCCTTACCGCACGTAGCCTATACCATCCCGGGTGAGCGGCAGGTCCGGACGCAGAAAGCCGGATACCTTCTCGAACTGAAAACGTATCTCGGGACGGAGTTCTGGAAAGAGATCGATCGCGTGCCGATGAGCATCAACATCCCGACTGCCGGCAACGTACCGGTCCAGATGACAGAGCCGAACTCGTCCCATTACACGGGATGGTGGAGTCATGGGTATACGGTCCGGTACTGGCAGAGATCCCGCACCGGGGTCTACCTGCCATTCCAGCCGGAAGAGATCTGTTACTTCCAGATGTATCCACAGAGCGATCAGATCTACGGCACGGACTTTATCAAGTATCTTCGGTATCACCTGCAGTATCTCATTGACAGTACCAAGGCAGCCGGCCAGACGTTTGCGAACGGTGTAATCCCGAACATGATCTGGCATCACCCGCAGATCCGGAGTACTCCGCAGTTGACCGAACGGATCATGCAGATGCAGGCAGAACTTAAAGGCCCGATGAAGTTCGGGGGCGCCATGCATCTGATCGGTGACGAGACGATTGAGTCAATGCAGTTCAACCTTCATGACATGGAATGGCTGCAGGGTCAGGAATACGTCGCGAAGATCGTCTGGGCAATGTGGGGATTCAACCCGCAGGAGTTCACCGGAGGCTCTGAAAATCGCGCGACTGCTTATGTAGGCAGGAACATCACGAAAAGCCGGCTCCTTTACCCGATTATGAGCCTGATCGAGAACAAGATCAATCGTGAAATCCTGCCCTACTTGCAGGACTACCGGAAGGGATGGACGTTTGAGTTCATCAAGGATATCGATCAGGACGACCAGCAGAAGATCCAGCACACCAAACAGATCCAGTGGGGCAGCTTCTCAGTTGCCCGGAATGCTGGTGTTAAACCGTCACTCGCTGCCCGGCATATCTTCGGCAACGAGTTCACGGATGCCGAATATAAGGAGATGGATATCGAACAGGAACCGATGCCTGGCGAAGACGGGCAGACTGATGGCGAGAATACACCGGAAGGCCGGTATAACTCTCCGGACGGTCAGTATCAGCCGGTCTCATTCTCTGATTACGGGCAGGGTGGCGAGAATACCGAGCAGCGCACCGGTGCAAAAGAAGAGAAAGAACATCAGACCGCACCGATCGGAAAGGCCAAGAAGATCCTGCCTCCCAATTTCGAGATTGAAGTTCCGGAGTTCCCGTATACGGTCGTGACCGGAGAAGATGACAAGTTCATCAAGGCGCAGGTCTATGTCAAGGACCGCACGGAAGTAGCAGCCGGTCGGTCAGCATATCCCGGGCCGCGCGGAGGCTACTATTACAATACAAAGACCCGAAAACCTGCGAACCATCGCCCGGCCAATATCGCAGGAGAAGGCAGTAACGAGGCAGAGCAGCACGGCAACCCGCAGCCCCTCCCCCCGGACATGCCTGGCGGCTCGATCCATTACATCAAGATCAGCGGGAACGGTGTTGCCTTGTCAGCCGCGCAGTACTCTTACGGAACGGAAGTACAGGCCGCGAAGAACGAAGCGACCAAGAAGTTCATCGAATGGGTCAAGCCCCAGATGCACGGAATCCCGGACGAAGACCAGATCGATAAACTTAAAGAACTCGCTAAAAAGGAAGGATTAATGATTAAAGAAGGTGGAGAACCCCGATCACAGTCATAGGATACTATCTGAAATAACCCAAACTCTAATATCCTTTACTATCATTATTTTATTGTCCCTCTTGTAATTGAGAGAGGAGGTTTGTACAAAAATGTCAGATAACTACGCATCACCCCCGGACGGAAAACTTCCGATGCCGGTCGGAACGATGGGACTTTACATCTACAACGGACAGAATTACGTCCCTGTCGGTTCCATAAACCAGAACGCATTGATCCGGATCCAGAAACTCTTCCTTGTGGTCGAGTTCAAACCGCTTGCGGATGGTCTTACTGCCGCAGTGATCGACCGGAGCATCGACACCAAGATCATATTCGACGCTTTCCAGAAACCCCTCGTCAACCCGCAGCTCATCAACGGTTCCCGGACCATGGAGTTCGACACGGATTTCCCCGGATCGACCTCGCTCTGGATGATCCCCGTTCCGCTGCCTTCGGGCGCTCATGTCTCGAATGAGATCCTGCTTGCTCCGGCACCTACCGATCTCGGGGAGCATTACGTTGACGCGATCCTGACCGACAAGGTATCAGGCGCACAGTCCAAGCAGCGGTTCGAGTATATTGTCGTCTCAACCGGCGGCCAGATCCCGGTGTCGTGATCACCATGGCAGACGCAGTACCTCTGGGAAAATTCGGATTTCCTTTGACTCAACAGAAGGAAACCGATATCGAAGGAAAAGACTTCGATACCTATGCCTCCCCCGATCAGTTTACGGATTACTGGCCTTCAAATATCCCCTTCCACAACGCCCGCCAGCGGCATGTCGGTATCAAAGCCTTTGTCAAAGGGCTAAGAACAACGATGTGGGAGAACCTCCCGGAATGCCCCCCACTCTGGCAGGATGTCGGCCATTATTGGGACGGATGCGCGGCGATCGGATACGAGGTCAAATCCAAAGTATTCACGATCTTCGTGTTTGTGGCAGTCGCTATTGTCTACAAAAACCCCGGCATTATCGGCCAGCTTCTTCCGCTCGCTATGAAAACGTTCGGAATGTAATCCTCCTTTTTTTCCATCAGAATCTTTATTATCTCCGCTTCTGTATCATTACAACTAAAGTAAACTTGTAATAACACAAGTGGAGATGTTTAACAGATTATGGCAGACGTTGTTGACGTTCCGATTGGGGAACCCGGTACAGTAGTCGGGGGTACGAGCCTTCCGACAGCAAACTCGAATCTTCTGACTCCCACAACTACCGTTAATAAAACGGGAAGTATCACCTGTCAAAGACAACCGCTCGGACTGCTGCGGTTCAAGTTCACGCCCTCAGTTCCGGGCGTTCTTTCGGCAGTATATACCTACGCTGGTACTCCAACATCCGTGGAATTGTTTGCCGGAGCGACTTTACAGGCAAACATTGAGCAACCGGGGGAGGTCTATGTCACTGCCCGGGAGTCCGTCAACTTCCAATTCAGTGTAACCTCCGGCACATTCCGCCTGATCGTCCGGGAGTATTGATCCTCATGCAGTCAAAAGGAGAGCGAGAGGTGCTGCGATGAGACAGAAGAAGTATCTGCTGCTGGTGCTGGCCCTGCTGGTGCTGGTGGCGGAAGTGGGGACGGTGGGTGCTACCAGTACGGTATATGCTTACGTTGCCAACTTTGGGAGTAATTCCGTATCGGTAATTAATACGACAACAAACACTGTTTCTGCTACAGTAACCGTCGGGGCTAATCCAGTTGGTATAGCAGTAAATCCGTCCGGGACGTATGCTTACGTTGCCAACCGAGGGAGTAATTCCGTATCGGTAATTAATACGACAACAAACACTGTTTCTGCTACAGTAACCGTCAGGGTTAATCCATATGGTATAGCAGTAAATCCGACCGGGACATATGCTTATACTGCCAACTTTGGGAGTAATTCCGTATCGGTAATTAATACGACAACAAACACTGTTTCTGCTACAGTAACCGTCGGGGCTAATCCAGTTGGTATAGCAGTAAATCCGTCCGGGACGTATGCTTATGCTACCAACTATGGGAGTAATTCCGTATCGGTAATTAATACGACAACAAACACTGTTTCTGCTACAATTAACGTCGGGACTAATCCATATGGTGTTGCAATAAATCCGACCGGGACATATGCTTACGTTGCCAACTATGGGAGTAATTCCGTATCGGTAATTAATACGACAACAAACACTGTTTCTGCTACAGTAACCGTCGGGGTTAATCCAGATGGTATAGCAGTAAATCCGACCGGGACATATGCTTATACTGCCAACTATGGGAGTAATTCCGTATCGGTAATTAATACGACAACAAACACTGTTTCTGCTACAGTAACCGTCAGGGTTAATCCATATGGTATTTCAGTAAATCCGACCGGGACGTATGCTTACGTTGCCAACTTTGGGAGTAATTCCGTATCGGTAATTAATACGACAACAAACACTGTTTCTGCTACAGTAACCGTCGGGGTTAATCCAGTTGGTATAGCAGTATTTTACATCCCCATTTCACCCGTCGCCACATTCACCGCAAATACCACCTTCGGAGTTGCTCCTCTTGCAATACAATTCAACGATACCAGCACTAACGCCCCAACAGCATGGAACTACACTTTCGGAGATGGAGCATATAGTATTATTCAGAATGCCACGCATACCTACACCACTGCCGGCAACTATTCCGTTTCCTTGACATCCAGCAACATTGCAGGCAGCAATACCAGCACGCAGACAACGTGGGTGAACGTCACACCGCCCGTTCCGGTTGCATCGTACTCGGCAGCTCCAGTTTCTCCACAAGTGGCTCCGGCCACGGTAAGTTTCAACGATACCTCAACTAATGCGCCGATATCGTGGCAATGGCAGGTTAATGGTGGAGCGGTACTGGTTACGCAAAATATCACCGCGATATTTTCAACCGCCGGGACGTACTGGGTCAATCATACCGCGAGCAATTCGGGCGGGACCTCGGTGTGGGATAACGCCACGTATACTGTTACCGCCCCGTTCCTGACAGGCGGATTTTCCGGCACTCCACTATCGGGTGCAGTACCACTCTCCGTCACATTCACCGATACCTCAACAAACGCAACCGGGTGGAATTACACGTTTGGTGATGGGAATTCCAGCACATCACAAAATCCGGTTTTTACCTACAATATTCCCGGGATATACACTGTTGTACAGACCGTGACGAATACATACGGATCCAATCCGAACGTAACTACAAGAACCAATTATATCAACGTCTCATCTAGCAATTATATCAACGTCTCATCTAGCTCATCTAGTCTATTGGCGATGTTCATCCCCAATACCCCGGTATCCGTGACTACCCAGCAGGTAATAGCATTCTGGGATCAGAGCACTGGTAGCCCAACATCACACGTATGGACCTTCGGCGACGGCACCGGGATCTCCGGTCTGGCGAACGTCTCGCATTTTTGGGGCGGCATCGGGAACTATCACGTCAATGAAACCGTCTGCGCCGGATCGACCTGCTCCTCGAATTACACATGGATTCTGGTCTATGCTCCTCAAGGAGGGTACTGATCATGCCCGTTGGAGGGGAAGCGACCTTTCAGGGTTGCGTCGATAAAATGAAAAGTAAGGAGGGGTACACGGACGAAGTAGCGCACAAGGTCTGCGGCAAGCTCGAACAGCAGGCCAAGAAAGGAATGCTCTCACCCGATCAAGCAACGATCGCAGAAGGTACAACTGTCGCTAAAGCCCCGCATGATATCGAATGGGGTTTTGATATCCAAGGGATCCTTGCCAGCACCCGGAAGATCCGGGGGACCTTCCATGTCCCGAAAGTGGACAAGGATAATGAGTACATTACCGAAGAGGCGATGGATAAGGCAATGCACGATTACATGCACCTGCCGATCATCTCGGAATACCACAAGGAACGTCCGATCGGGATTGTGATAAAGAGCTGGAAGACCAAGGAGGGCGAGTATCAGTTTGAAGGTGTGATGAAGGAGACTCCGGACTGTGATGATGTCTGGGAGAAGGTAAAGAAAGGCGAATACGATATGCTCTCGATTGCCGGTAAACGTACTGACATTTCCAGCGAGTGCAGTACCCACCCGCTCCTGAGAAGCAAAGACCGGCCCTGCGTGACAAAAGGGTTACGTCTGGACTCGATCTCTGCCTGCGATGAAGGAGCGCGTAATGACGAGACGCATCTTGAGCCGGTGACGAAAGCGCGTGAAGAGACCGGGCCGTATCTCTTAACAACTGAACTTGAATTAGAACAAGTTAACTTTATTAAGGCTACGAACGCAGAATCTTCACTAATCCACGTTGTTACAGATGGAACGCGGAAAAAGGATGGTAATATGCCTGATTGTTCAAAAGGAAAATCCGGAATGCCTCTGACCAAAGGTGAAACCGGGTCCGACAAGGAGAAGCTTGGCGAGGACTCGAAGACCGAAGGAAAGAAAGAGGGGTACGAAGGCCGCAAGAATGCGGAGGAAAAGAAAGAGGAAAAAGAGTGGGATGACAAGCCCGAAGGTGAAGGTGCTGACAAGACCACTGAGAAAAAGGCCGAGCCTGAAGGTGAAAAGACCGAAGAGTCTGAAACCAAGGAGATCCTGCGGTCAATGCACGCCATGATGAAGGAACTTCACTCTCACATCATGGCCTCCGGGGAAGGCAAGGAGTATAAGAAAGGCGAGGAGACCAAACTCGCACCGCCCATGAAGAAATCGCTCAAGGACGGCAAGCCCGGGCAGGAGACTCCTGAGGAAGTCGGCGAGCAGCGAGAGATCGATAAGAAAGGTGAGGGCAATGTCAAGAAAGCCCAGAGCCTTGAACTTGAGCTGCAGAAAGCGCTCAAGCGGATCGAGACTCTTGAGAGCATGGAGTTCCAGAAAGGATCCCCCGTGATCATTCAGGAGACCAAACCCGAAGAGGGGCGCAAGCTTTCGACTGCCGACGCCATCATGAAAGCGAACAAGGGGAAGTTACGATGAGAGCAAAAAGAGCAAATCTGACCATTCAGAAAGGAATGGCAGTGTCCCAGACAAAGGGACTTGGCCTTGATCTCGGGTTCCATCAGCGTGACCGGGATTTCGGTAACGGCATGTGGGGCAATGTCCCGGATCATTCAGCCGTTGACACTACGAAGGCAGCAGCCTACTCACAGAAGATCTTTTCCGAAATGGGTCTCATGGATGTCCCGCTCGCTCCGGCCATCCCGGACGACCTGGTCCGGAAAGCCTGCGGTCTGGGTGCATATGCCCACAGGTACGATGAAGGCGAACCTGCCGACAAGCTGGAAGACCAGCTTATGAAGGCCAAGATCAACACCATCGTCACGCTCGCCCGTGGTTCCGAAATCGCAATGGAAGCCTTCGGGATCCGGAAGGCTGACCGTGAGAACCTCGACTATCTGCTGGATCTCGACATCCAGAAAGCGACTGACACTACCTCAAACCTGATGCACGTCATCGCTGACCAGAACGTCGCGTACCTCTACAAGCGTGCGTATCCGATCCAAGCACTCATTCCCACAGAAGCCAATAAGGGGAAGACTGCGAACTGGGATGCAATCGCACCGTTCGATCTCGGGTCATGGGGACCCATCACGGAAGATGCCGAACTTGTCGATTCGTCACAGGCTCCGTATAACCGGTCGCAGGTCGTCAAGTACTTCGCCACCGTGTTCCGTGTCACCAAAGCCGCACAGTTCGCCGGGCTGGCACAGATCCCGCCCCGTGACATGCTGGCAATCAGGATCGATGCCGCACAGGACGCGATGCGGGCAGGCAGGGAACGTGCAATGCTCGGGGTCAATCTCTCGATCAACGACACGAACTTCGCCTTCCGGCCCACACTCTCGCTGACCACAGATTCAACGAACCTGTACTTCAACGGGATCTACCAGATGCTCCAGAACAACACGTCAGGAGCGACATCGAACCAGACCTGGGTAGCGTCCAGCGGGAACAGCTACAACCAGATCAACACTGATCTCGGGACCACGTACCGCTACATGCGGAAGTTTGGCATGATGCCGAACCTTGCGATCACCGATCTCCGGACGTTCACGATCTACAAGCAGGGCTTACAGGACTTCTTCCGGTCAGCACCGGTCACCACATTCCACCAGGGGATCTCAAAGGTCTACCTTTCGTTCCCCGGAGGCCCGGACGGTCTGCCGTTAATCGCAACCGAGTTCCTGCCGCAGACTGCCGGACAGGGCGCGATCTTCCTGATCGATACCGCAATGATGTCTCGCCGGTCACTCTGGCAGGACATGTTTGAGGACCTCGCCAAGATCAACCTCTCACAGAAAGGCGTGATCTCATGCGCCGAGACCTTCATCGACAAGAGCGATGTCAACGGAACAAGCACCCTCCAAGGAGGGGTCATAGGCATCGCATAAGGAGGGAAAAGTAACATGACAGCAGCAGCAGACAAAACCGCAGGACTGTACCGGAGCAACACGCAGGGCATCATGCCAATCCAGCTCTATGTCCTGAAGGTCACACAGAGCGACTGGATCAACCTTTCCAATATTCGGGGCATATGGCTCCCGTCTGGGTTTACGGTCACAGCAGCCGCGAACGTTGCGGAAACTCCCACATACGGAACCGCCGCGATCAACAACTCCGGAACAGCATACGGCACTACCGACACGTCAATCGTCGTCCAGACAGCACAGGCAACCCGGAAACCCCCGTATTACATCCTGACAGCGGGCGGAGAGGTCATGTTGTGCGTAGCAGATTCAACGCCAACCGCAACCACCAGCACGCTCACCGTTCAGCGGGGGATGCTCGGCACCACTGCATCAGCTACCGGACTGGCGAACACGAACGTAGTCTCGATCCTGAACCAGATCGTTCTCGGGTCGGCAAGCGTAGGTCCAACGTTCCTCCGTGCAGTACCGTTCACTGGCGAACCGGATTCCGCAACGGTGTTCTCCGTCGTCTCACCGTGAGGGAAGTGATGAACAATGGCATCACCACTCGACTCATTTTTTGAGACTATCCACACCAGCAATATCCTGAGGCAGCGGAAGGATATTACCAGCTACATTCAAGTCAATGAACCGTTTATGATCGGCAGTGTAACCATATGGACGGGCCTCGGTACTCCGGCAGCGGTTGTAACAGCAGTCGGAGCGGGAGACCTCTACATTGACAGAACCGGAGGCAATCTCTGGATTGCAGGGGCAGCCGGAACGGGTAGCTGGACGGAGTTCTCGCCATCCGCAGCTTCATTGTCAACTGGTACGACCATTGGAGGCACTGCGATTAATACCGGTAGCGGCACGCCAAAAAGCGTTGTTACTCCGGGCAGGATCGGGGATATCTACGTTGATTATACCAACGGATTTGTCTGGTCGGCAAATGGCACGACAAACACAAGCTGGCAGTTTCTTGAGGGCAACGGTGCGATACGACAGACCTACGTAGGAACCGTCACGCTCGCGCAGCTCAACGCTGGCAACGTACTTGTCGCAGGAATTACCGGATACACGCTGACACCGATCTACTATAAGATCGTGGTAAACGGAACAGCGGGTGGCAGTGGCAATGTGGTTCTCGAAGATACCGCAGGGTCTCCAGTTGTCATTACAACAGTCACAGAAGCCGGACTTGCGGGTATCCTGACTTCAGAAGCAGCAGCATCCGGTAAGACAGATGGTGCCGGATTGTATGCCGCTCTGACTTCTGGAAATGGCATCCAGATCCCGGCATCGGCCAGTCTCACCACGCTTACCAGCCTTACGGTCGTCATCGACTACCTAATTACTTAATTCCTACAAACCTTTTTACCCTCTTTTTATCTATTACTCCTCATGGTGCTTACGAGTCAAGCTAATATCGAAGAATATTCCGGGTTTTCGTACTCGGATTTTAAGATCGCCGGTGTCAAAATGACAGCTCCGCAATGGGCATCGTTCATTTCCGATCTGATCCCTCGCGTAGAACAATGGATGTATCGGTATTGCCGAGTCCCGACATTTGATCCGAGCAGTTCACTCAACCCGATCATCGAGATCCAGAGCGGCAGCGGGCAGACGAACTACGACGATGCAACGCCGGACTATAACCCGCGGGATATCGTATACTACCTTCGCAACCTCTACGCGAACGATGCTTCTTTGGTCGTGCAGGAAGATGTGAACGACAAGAGCCTGCCGCCCGCATGGGTAACGCGGTTCGCCCGGCCGGCTCCGGCTACTGCGGAGATCGATACCCTGACCGTCCAGAGCTCGCCCACAGTATCTGGTAACGTGACGATCACGCTGAACGGCAGCTATCAGTATAATGTCGCAGTAACCGCCGGCCAGAGCACAGCACAGGTCGCTACTGCCATAATAGCGGCAGGGCCGCAAACCGATCTCGGGGGGATTGTCTGGACTCCCACAGTCGGCACGTATAACTATCAGGTCGTGTTCACTGCCGGAACTACAGGCGTGATCAATCAGCTCGTCTACTTTAACCCGAACTCGACAATGATCCAGTCGTATATCACACGGACGCAGGCAGGGAATATCGTTAACGGTGGGGATTACGAGGTCCAGATCATCAACGGTCTCCCCCGCGTCATTTATTACAACAACATCCCTATGCGCGGCGTCAATAATGTCAAGTTCACGTATAATACCGGATACGCAACCAGCAGTCAGGAGTACGCCGAGCTGGTCATGCTGAGTACCCGGGCCTGCACGAACTTCCTGAACTACAAGAAGATGGAGCAAGCCGCGCAAGTAATCCAGACTTCCGGAGTGGAAGATCTTGTCAAGCTCTGGGGCGGTCTGAACGACAAGACACTAATGAGTAACGGTGTCGGCGAGGATCTGGCGAGATATCAGCGGTTCCCGGTTGAGGGCCAGATGTTCCACGACCTGATCTTCGCAACGTCACCGTTCGGAGGCGGGATCTAATGCCGGTCGTCAAGGTCAAGATCTCGGGCCTGCCGTCCGGCAACCCGGATGAGATCCGTAGAGCGTTCAGCCGGAAGAACATGCCCAAACTATACCGGTATATTGAGATCGCAACCAAGCAGGCCCTTAGCGACAAGTCATCGTTACCCATGGTCTACGGGCGGCAAGCGTTCAACGATACGGATCGATCACTGACCGGCAAGACAGGCCCGCATCTCTACACACAGTACCAGACTCGGACGGAGACCGGCCCTGACAGTGAACTCCTTGTGGTCAGTAACAAGAAGAATGTCGGCGGCTGGAACGTGTTCTGGATGCTGACGGACGGCACGCGCTGGTATAATGCTACGCCGAAGTTGATGAAGTTCTACGACCGATACGGCTGTTTCGATCACACCGGGCCCGGGTTCCGGCAGGTCCGGTTCCGGCGCGGGAATAAAGCCTTCGTCCCGTTGTTCAACAAATGGCTCGATCAGCAGGTCCAGAAAGGCGTTGAGAAAGGCGTACAGGTCTGGGACATGAGCGGTGCGGCTCAATCAGAGTTCGCTAAGGTGCTGAAGAACGCAGGGTTTAAGGTGAAACTATGACCTCCTCATCGCAAGCCGAGATCTTCGCCTTCATGGACGCAGTTAAAGCGGTCCTGACAACCAACGCGGCGGCAATCACTCCGACCGGAATGTCAACCGTAACCATCTACGAGCGGGACGACAAACCGTTTAAAGTCGCTGACGGACTTCTGGAACTTCCGATTCTCTACGTGATCCCTATGGCTGACGGCAAGGATTCCTTCAAGATGCAGCAGGGTTGTGATTCTGTCCTGCACGAGTTCCAGTTCTCGATTATGGGATATTACGAGGCTGCCGTAGCTGACCTGAACTCCGCTGCCGGTCTGGCACAGCGCCGGAACATCCTCAAGGCTCTGTTCAATACGGTTGACCTGTTCAGTGGTACGGGAGCGTTCATTTACTACACGTTCAATACGACCTCAAAAGGAGCGGGGTTCATCTCGGAAGGCGACGCGGAAATGGGCTACTTCGATGACAAAGGAAATGTGATCGCTGGCGGGATCATCACGATCAAGGTCATGCTGATGACCGCACCCTGAAAACAACTCCACTTTTCTTATAACAAGTTAACTTTATCAACCTCCTTACGCTATTGTATCAGTAATAGAGGTTGAAACCGATATGACAGCAGCAGCACCGGGAACATTTTTCTCGAATCAAGGAACTCTGACGGTGGCAGGAACCGGTGGAACACCGGCAGCTACCGCAGTTCTCGCGATTCAGAATGTAACGATCACACCTAAGCACGACACCGCACTCGCTCGCGGATGGGGATCGAACCTGATTCTCCAGCAGTACCAGTACAACTTCCAAGTGGATGTCGATATTGAGTATATTGAGTGGGATCCTACGGTTGCGAGCAATCTCCAGATGTATATCCTGAACGCATCGGCTGGCGGCACGTACGCGGACACGAACACCCCCCCGACATTCACCGTGGTTGTTAAGTGGACGAACTCCGCCAGCGTGATCATGGATGTGACGATCTCCAATGTCGTGTTCAAGCAGTTCGATATTGACGCCAAGTATGGCGATATGCTCCATGTCAAGCTGACCGGCACCGGATCAACTGTAGTATTCACGAACTCTTGAGGGTGACACATGCCAGAACTCACCCCTGAACAGGAAGCACATGTCGCAGAGGCTCACCGGAAGATGGACGAAGCCAAGCGGCAGATCTTCGAGAGTAACGAGGATATTAAGGCACTCCTTACCGAAAGCGAGGAGAAGACTGCCGTTATCAAGCTCGGCACAATGGAGGTCAAGATCCTTGCCGCCCCGCCAAAAGCACTCCGCCGGGAACTCATCAAGTACTCGCGGATCTGCGCCAAGATGGACTCTCTCACGGAAGACGATGTGGATGAGAAGGACAAGATCGAAGGCGAACTCGATAACGTTGAGTCGCATCTATACCCCCTTCTTTCGCAGATGGTTGTCGCACCGGCCATCCTCAAGGACCCGGATACATGGGAGTTCCTTGACGAGAAACAGGGTCTTGCCGTCATCGCATACCAGATGATCTTAGAGAAGATCAACGAACGGAGCGATGATATAAAAAATTCGCGGAGACGGCAGAGGGGCAAGTCCTCTTAATGTGCTGTGAAGTCGCGGGGAGATTGCCTTCTGAGCTGGGGGAAGTTGACCCGAACGACTGGCAGTTCATTAACCATGCAATGAACAAGAGGATCAACGACGAGCGGAAATTCTGGATAAAGTTGTTCGGAGGGACGTAATCACCATGCCACAGGAAGTAAAGATCCCGATCAAGGTTGACGGGATGGATGAGCTGAACAAACTGGTCTCGACGCTCAAAGCGGTTGCGGCAGCTCGAAGTGCTATCAAGGAATCATCAAGTTCATCCTCATCATCAGGACGGGGAGCCGATATCCCGCGAGGATGGAAATCCGGGAGGTTGCCCGGGGGGATGTCTCCTAGCGATCTCTATATGGGTGGACAGACAGGTTCTGTTGCCAAAGGCATTATGCGAGCTCCGTCCGGAGTTGGCGGAGGAGGCGGCGGCATGGCGAACGCTCTTGGGCTTGGCGCGGTGGCCGGGATGGCAGCCGCAGGGATCATGTTGCTGGTCAAAGTACTCAAAGATGCACTTTCGCAGTCAAAGATCGCTAGTGCCTTTGCAAACACCCTTAACAAACTGCTCGGGTTACTGATCGATGTGATCTTATTGCCGTTCCTTCCTATCCTCATTATTGTAATCCTCGGGCTGACATCGGGGATTCTGGCACTCCATAACTTGATCTCTGGACTCACTCCCGCGACAGTACCTACAGTTCTCACAACAAAGCCGATCAATGATGTAGGACAAGCCGCAATCGGACCCGTGGGGTTTGATATTGGAAGATGGATCGGAGAAAACTTCACCGATAAGATCATTCAATCGTTTATTGATGGTTATCAAAAGATTGTAGCTGCGGCACAGTTAACGTGGACTCAGTGGGTAAACGCATTTAATCTTACGTGGACTCAGTGGGTAAACGCATTTAATGATGACTGGAATGCCCTTACTGGATGGATCAATACAAATGTGGTAGTCCCAATTGAGAAACTCTGGAAAGGGATAGCGGATTGGTTTGATACGAATGTTACAACTCCGATAAAGAACCTCTGGAAAGGAATTGTTGATGGTCTGTTCGGATGGTTCACCAACCTCTACAACAACCCCCTGATTAAATGGCTGACTTCGATGATGGGCAGTTCATCGACAACAGCAGCAACACCAAACTCCAGCAGCATCAATCAGTACGGCGGGAGTGGCAACGGGAACTATGGTCCGACACAGAGCAACACGTTCAATATCGTAGGCGCGGCATCAGCAGACATGAACAATATCATCAACTTCATCCATTCGGCACTGTTCCGGACGGGTTCGCAGTCTCCTGGGCAAGGGAGTAACGGATGACCGCCGGGATAACACTCTCATATAGTGGTGTCAATGGTAGCGTTTCCATTGATTTCAATTCTGCCACCGGAAAGACCGGAGGCACGATGGTCACGTATATGATGAACAATCCGATCACTCCAATAGCCCTTCAGAAATCAACTAGCGGCGGGACGGCAAACACGGTCGGGATCAATATCGGGTTCTTACAGGAATCGTTTTATGTCACGTTCACGTTCGGGGATGGCCCCGGCTCGTTTAATTTCACTGCATCCGGCACAACAAACTTTGAGAAACTGGTATTTATGTCATACCAGAGAGAGAGCGGATGTACACTCACGATCAATGGACATGCGTTCACTGGATGGATAACACAAATGAACGTCCCGTGGGTTAGCGGCCAGAACAACCTCGCGATTGGCGGCACGTTCACCTTCGTCTATACCCAGACTATCAGTATGGGGAGTTGATCTGTATTGACGCCAACGCTCGCAGTCGGATTCAAAGCCAACCCCGCTTCTATTGTTGTCGGCGGGGAAGTCCGGTTCTTTCCTTACGTTTACGATCGTACCGGCACTGATCTGCAATGGCCATATCCAATAGTTTCATGGTACTGGCAAATTGGCGGAGCTTTAAATTTTACAACTGATTTATCAGGAACAAATCTTCTGATCACAAACGCTTCAACATATTATTCAGTGAATGATCAAGTTACTTTAGTAGGAAATTTACCTACGGGCCTTTCCTCAACACCTGTATATTTTGTAATTTCTGCTTCTTCATCTGCAATTACAATTTCATTAACATTGGGGGGTTCGGCAGTATCATATACCCCCGGGACAGGATCGGGATCTTGGGCGGCATATCAAAGTAGTTCATATCCTAATCCGGTATTTCCATGTAGAGGATTTAACCCGGGTACTTATTATGTCTCATTAAAAATTACTGATTCTCAAGGGAATACAGCTAACGCACCCTATAACCCTATACTTACTATAGATTCTGCTTCAAATGTTCCGGTTCCACCGAATGACGGCACGTATCAGGCAATCAGCGTACTTCTGTACAACGCGACGGAATCCGCGCTGGTGACGCGAGTACCTCCGACCAACACAACGCTCGGTTTCTCGAACTTTTACCTGATGTATCCGGATGTCGTCAACAATCTCGATAAGATGGGGACTGCGACGTTCTCCCTGCTGGATGTCGGCACGTCAACTGCAACCGATCAATCGCTGAATAACACCGGCACGTTCGTTATGATCTTTGCCGGCCAGAACCTGATCTTCTCCGGTAAGATCCAGACCAGCAACCAGAGCACACAGAACGGCTTTTCCTCATCGAATGCCGTGATCCTGTGGAATGTAACCTGCGAGTCGGATTATGGGAAACTACTGGCCCTGAACGTCCCGCAAGCGGCCCTTGACCCGAACGGCTATGCTTTGATTGACGCACCTGGTGATATTGCACGGAGGATCCTGCAGCCGGTCGCTGGTCTCTTTGGCGACTGGAGGGGCCAGATCTGCTGTGAAGATGTTCAGATCAGTTACCAGTTGAACAACGCGAACAACCTCCAGAACGCAGGTGACATCTACGATAAGATGGAGACCTTGCGGGTCCAGAGCACGTATGATCTCCGGACGAGGATGGACTACCTGCTGTTCGAATACTCGACGTATGCCGCGAACGTCGTAACGATTTCCGGTGCTTCGTTCACAACCTCTGAATTTGTTGGGTGTTGGGCGATCTTCCCCGTGAGTACGATGACGGGAGAAGTGAAGGCATACGGCCAGATCACAGCGAATACCGGTACTACGATCACGATCGCCACGCTCTACGGTTCAGCCAACGTGCCGGCCAGCAACAATTATATTATTATTGCGAGATGGCCGGTAGTAGACTTTGCGCCGGACCTGACACAACCGACCCCGATCCAAGCGTTCAACGTCAATGCGAATACCGGTCTTTCGGTCTTCGGATACACGGACAATTACAACCAGAAGAAGGTCGTGACGAAAGCCGTGGCGAAAGGTACTGACGTTGATGGCGTGAGTATTTCCGTAGGGATCTCCGCGATCCATGCGTATAATGTTGCTACGCAGTTCTTCGAGAACTCGACATACATCACCGTGCCGTCAGAGGGATACGTTTACCAGAACACCTATTCAACGATCGCACCGACAGCAGCGACAATCTCACCTGCGATTTCCGCCCCGACGTTCACAACCAATTACACGTTAAACCAGTTCGCGTTATACACGTCAAACCCAATAACGGCAGGGTTCCAAGTCGGAATGTCGATTCAGGTTTCGACTACCGGAACACTTCCGGGCGGCCTGACTGCCGGCACGGATTATTATATCTGGAGCGTTACTTCGACGTATATCACACTAAGTACCCTCGGCCCGGGATATGGGAGTAACCCGAACGTGATTATCACTTCAAACGGCGCACCCAATAATTTCATATTATTTAACGGTCAGGTAAGTGGCCCGGGCGCGAGTATGACTTTTGGCACACCGGTCATATTTTACGGAACGTCTGCCCCCGGGGGAATCACATTCGGAACGACGTACTATTGGGGAAGTAACAACGCGCAGGCCGGATCAGTGTTCGGGTTTATCTGCACATCTTCGTCATGTTCGGCAGCGTCACGAGTCGGTATCGGCCCGTCAGCCGGCAGCGGGGTACATATCGTCCGGAGTACTCAGGATGTCGTCAACCTTTACAATGGCGCAGGAGCGGTCTGGCTATACGGCTGGAACCTTGCCATCCCCTCGGGAACAATCCTATCGCTCGTGACAACCGGAGGATCGCCTATTTCAGTAACGACTACTGGTTTACCTACCAATGTCACAATGAACGACGGAACGCAATGCTCGTGTGTTCCCCTGTCAGCAACCATCTTATCTACGCTGAACAGCTTCGCAAACCGGGGATACTGTCTTTCTCCGTATATTTTCGTCCAGAGTACTTCCGCAGTCTATACCTCCGGTTCCGTCACGCTAAAAGTTGGGGAGGAGCCATTGACGGTTACAGCAGCCGGTACGAACGCGACATGGGGACCTTACCTGACATGCACGGTTGCCGCACGGTTGCCGTCCACTACGGTTATTGCATACCCGCACGGGATCGGCGCAATGGTCGCCATGACGGACTATACCGAATCGTCTCCGCAGACCGGTTCCCCTGTGCAAAAGAACGGGCTGCTGATCCAGACACTTACTGCCGGTTCAACCATCACCTACGGAAACCTCGATACTTACGCGACGCTGACCCTACTCGGTAAATCGACGTTCTACCCCAAAGCCTCCTGCTGGACAGTGTTCAATCAGGGATACGTGCCGCAGGTCGGCGCGTATTATGCGGGGGTACAGCAGGTCTCCTTATCGAAACCTCCTCAGGTCGGGGATCGGATCTACGTACAGAAGAACACGAATGGCCCGCTGTTTGAATGGCAGGTCGTCGCAGTCGAATGGAATTTTGACCAAGGGCAGATTATCCTAACGCTCGGTGATTTCGAGAAGAACGTATTTAACCTACTCCAGAATGAGACGCAAGGGTTCAACTGGACCATTACATGAACGAGGTAGAAATGGGTGACTCAGAACTTTATGTTACGGAAGGACAGTGTAAAGAACGACGAGATTCCTGTAAGGAACTCCGGGAACATGATTGCAGTAGCCGCGATGCTTGGGTCGGAAAACTCGAAAAGAAGATCGATGCCCTGACTTACATCGCAATAACGCAGCTCTGCGCGCTTGTCATTGCTCTTGTTATCTGGAGAACGACAAATCTATAAAAAAGGGTTTACTTTTCTACCGGCATCGGAACGCCGGCCTCGTCACAGATCCGCGTGATGATCTCACTGAAACTTTCGTTCTTCTTGCCGTACTGCTCGATTCGGTCATAAGTGATAAGAGCGAGCTGGACCGGCTTGTGGTTCTCGTGCCAGCGGTCTTTTTTGGTTGAGGTCATTTATTCAAACACCCCTTTACCCTATCAAACCACGATTGCTGTGGGGCATCCGCAAAGGTCCGTGCATCTTCCCGCACTCTCCTCAGGACCAGCTCATCCTTGATGATGGAGAGGTTACCGGCAATCTGCGTCAAGATCTGGTCGCGCTGTGCCTGCGATAACTCGCCGGGATCAGGCATCAGAGTTCACCCTTCCATAGAATCATCGCATCCTCGCCACCATGCAGTCTCCACTTCTTACCATCGAATGACGGAACAAGTCCCTGCTCCCAGAGCTTGACAAGCGGGAGGAACGGATATTCATCGGTCTTGACATTCTCAGTATATTTCCATGCATCACGGGGCAATAGGAAGAAGGTACCTGTATAGGCCCCCACGCTGTCCTTCACGCTGTCCCCCACGCTGGCCCCCACGCTGTCCCCCACGCTGTCCCCCACGATGTCCCTCACGCTGGCCCACACGCTGGCCCCCACGCTGTCCCTCACGCTGGCCCACACGATGTCCCCCACGCTGTCCCCCACGCTGGCCCTCACGCTGGCCC
>Ga0208687_1000500_pt1 | contig 26274 bp, 16 predicted proteins | sample June2015DPH_6_10_FD_184695 | JGI IMG/M metagenome (GOLD analysis project Ga0208687, IMG submission 184695) | Peatland microbial communities from SPRUCE experiment site at the Marcell Experimental Forest, Minnesota, USA - June2015DPH_6_100... | ecosystem: Environmental > Terrestrial > Soil >...
GTTTTCCAGGGGAAATTTGCTGCCGATGTGGAGTTTGCCGGGGCGCCGCCGCATTTCGTCTCTTTCCAGGCCGCAGCCTTCCGAGAGGACTCTGTGCGACGCGGGACTGCTTCCGCCAAAATCACATGGGCCCCAACCACTCTTTCAGCAGACACCATCCGGACCAGGCCCGGTGAGCGTTTTCGTGAGGCCAAGCAGGCAGTGGATCTGTCGCAGTCGGAGATCATCGTTGCGGTAGGGCGCGGCATCAAGGCTCCTGAAAACCTTGAACTGGCCAAGAAGCTGGCGGAAGCACTGGGCGCCGAAATCGGCGCCTCCCGTCCGATCTGTGATAGCGGGTGGCTGCCGATGGACCGTCAAGTCGGCAGTTCGGGGCAGACCGTGGCCCCCAAACTGTACTTGGCACTGGGAATCTCAGGCGCCATCCAGCACATGGTGGGGATGAAGGGCTCGCATACGGTGGTGGCCATCAATAAGGACAAGGAAGCGCCGATTTTTGAGGTCGCAACTTACGGCGTTGTGGGAGATCTTTTCGAAATCGTCCCGGCTTTGACGCAGGAAATCAAGAAGCTCAAGGCCAGCTAGCACAATTTAGCCTAGTCGACTTGCGAATGCCGCGGACGCCGGATGTAGAAGCCATTCTGGCCATACGCCAGCGTACTACCGGCGTGGTTTTTGACCGCTACCGGTTACATCGAGACGAATCGATTGTCAATGGCTCTCTGGAGCGTCTTCGCAAACGTTTCCCAGGAGCAGCCGATACTCCCCGTTGCCAATTCACAACCCGCAACCGCAACATCTTCCTTTGCGGGCGGCGCTGCCATCGTGAGTGGAGCCGCGCTTCGCATCTGTTGGAGTGTCTGCGCAAGATACTGCGTGCGCACGAAGTACTGTCTTGTGCCCGGCTGCTGCCACAGCGAAAAGATGAGCGCGCCTCCGGGCGGCGTGTCGTCCGGCTGATACCCTGGCAAGTGCCAGGAAAGGCCGAGCATGCCGGAAAGATTCGACAGGTTTGTGTCGTGGCCCGACAAGATCAAGACCGCGGCTCCCGGACGGCCCAGCGCTCCCGGCACTGCCTTCCCGGTTGCCGCCTGCTCCATCGACCGCAACACATGATCCAGAAGGTTGGAACCCCTTGCCCGTGCGAGATAGAGGGTGCGCCGCGTTAGATCGTCATACGCCGCATGCAGTTCGAGGACGCGGAACAGGACATCCGCGTCGAGGCGGCCCCAGCCGAGATCTTTCCCCTGCATGCCATCAGTGTATTCGAGCAACAGATCCTCACTGAGGGTCGACGCAACACTCAACTGTTCATTTAGTTGCACGGACTTTCCAGTTATGGAAACACTGATCTCCTCCGGAAGTTTGATCAGTTTCTTCGGTGCGCTTCCTCCTCCCGCCAACACAAACTGAAGTGCCTCGAAAGCGGCTCGATGCAAATCCAAGAAGTGCTCTGGATGGTCCCCCAGACGCTCCCGCACAGCCTTTGCGGCGATTTCCCAATCCGGCTTCGCGATGCCGGCCGAGATGGGGTCGAAAAGCGCGTCCCGGCTGCCCTCCGGCTCCGAATGGACGGCGACTGGGCAGCCAGGCAACAAAGTCTCCGCCAGAGCGCGCCCGGTCTCGATCGTACGCTGGTCCGTGTCCGCATGAACATAGATTCGTCCCACGTCTCCACATCCCTGTTGACTCAGCAGACGCTCGCCCGACAGCCACTCCCGGTAGTAGGCCCCCATGAGCTTCATGAGGGCTCTGCCATGCGGCGTAAGGTTGCCCGGAGGAACGCCCCATTCCGGCCACGCCTCGGCCGCGTACTGATTGAGGCGCTCGGAGTTCCAGGTTGGTGAGCGCACTCCGTGCCGGCTGATGATGACCAGGTAACGCAGTTGCGGAGGTGGGGCGGCGCCGGCGGCTACAATGCCGACGCCCACCGCCCACGCCGCCGTGAGCAATGCCGCCGCTCGTAGACGTTTCAACACAACTTCACGATTCAGTCCAAACATTCAGCACCCGCCCGCATCGCGAACAAAACGCTCACCACAGAGCGCACAGAGACCACAGAGAAAAGTCCTTTTTTATCCGCGTCTGTTCTCCGTGACCTCTGTGGCCTCTGTGGTTGACGGTCTCTATCGGCCATAAACCAAAACGCGGAACGTTCCCGGAACGGCCCTCTGCTGCGGACGCGGTTGGCCTGCGGCCGAGGTTGCAGGGGGACCAAAATCTGCGGTGTCCAGAAATAGGTTGTGTGTCTTGGTATCGAGCCCCATGGTCTTGGCACCGAACTCGGTCTTGACCGTCTCAACCTCGCTGAACTTGTCAGGTGAGTCTTCGTGGAAGATATGGATCATACCCTCGCGGGTTGAGCAGAAGATCATGCCTGTTTCAGGTTCATAAGCGGCGGCATCCACGCCCGCCGAGATTGGGAACGATTGGATAACCTTTCCGCTGTCGGCGTCCATCGCTACGAGCATTTGCGGGTTGCGGCCGGCGCTGAACAGCCGCCGGTGCTTCGTGTCCATCGCGAGGGCCGTGGGCCTTCCGGCGGGGGCAACCGGCCGACGCGATTTGATGGTGAGCGCGAGGGAATCAATGGCAACTACCTCGTTCTTGTCTTCCATATTGACGTAAACAGTTCCCCTCCCGTCGGCGACGGCGAATTCAGGAGCTCCACCCAGCTTGATGGTCCCTACCACGGCGCCACTCTTGGCATCGATCACCGTGGAACTGTTGGGGTCTCCATTCATGGCAAAGACGCGCTTGGAGGCAGGATCGTAAACAACGGAGTCGGCGTCGTTGTCGGCCTTCGCCTCGCCGGTCACCTTGAGGGTCTTGAGATCGAAAAAGATCACTTTTCCCTGGGCTCCGTCGGTGATAAATCCCCGCCCGAACTCGCTGGCGATGGCAACTCCGTGGTCCTGTTTCAAGCCCGTGATGTTGCCGATGAGGCGGCCGTTGTCGGCGTCGATGACTTTAATCTCCGTCCCATGCGACAGGTAGACGCGACGCGCCGAGGGGTCGACCGTAATATAGTCGAAATACTCCCGGGTACTACCCTCTGCTGGACCGAAAGTGTATTTGCTGAGCAGGTGATAACTGCCTGTCGCCGCTAGGGCAAGAGCAAAAGCGCTGAGCAGGACAAAAGACACGCTAGGGGCAAGACGTCTGAGGCCAGATGACAGGTTCATATGAAACCCTCCCTTTAATTGACGGCCGGGGTTAAGCTTTCTTAATCAACCCCTGGTTGGGTCCGTATTATAACCCCCTTCGGTGGCATCCGCGCCGGTGGCGCCGACGGCTACAATGCCGGCACCGACCGCCCACGCCGCCGCGAACCAAACCACTGTTCGGAAACGTCTCAACACGATCCTCCGATTATAGCGATAAATGACGAACCGGCGCCGGAGAAAACGGTGTTTCCGGCGCCGGCCGCATCGTTTGGGTGCGACAGATGATGCAGTCTCCGCTAGAAGGTCAGCTTCAACGCGAATTCCAACTGCCGGGGAGTTCCTGAGCCTGTGTTATCGGGCGCAAAGCTGTCGTTGTTGCTGTTGAAGTTCACGGTTGTATTAATCTGGCCGAAGTTGTTGCTGGAAATATCGATGGTCGGATCAGCGTACTGGTCGTGATTGAACGCGTTGAAGGCTTGCGCGACGATCTGCAAGCTGAACCGCTCGCTGATCCTGGCCGTCTTGCTTAGCGAGATGTCCGTCTGCCAGGTGATCGGGGCGCGGATGAGTCCTCGTCCTGCGCTCCCCCAGGCGAAGTCTGCCGGTACGGCGAAAGGGCTGACCGGCGTACCGTCCGCGAGGTAGGTCTCGCTGATCCAGTTATTGGGGTTCTGGTTGGCTGGGATCAACGGGACGCCGGGAGCCAAGTCGGGCCGCTGGTCGGAGCTCGAATTGCCATCGAGCAGGGAGCTTGAAGAGCGATCCACCGTAACGGTGAGCGGGTGTCCGGTATGGAACGTTTGGATGCCGCTCAGTTGCCAGCCGCCCAGGACCTTACCGGCGAGGCCATCTCCAGCGAGGAAGCGTTTGCCGGGGCCGAAGGGCAGATCGTAGACCGAACTCACCACCAGGTTGTGGCGAATGTCATAGACGCTGGGGCCGCGGTCGCACAGGCGGCAGTTGGCGTTCTCGGGCGCATTGGACTCACCGCCGCCGATCGAGCCGTCGTTGATGGAGTGTGACCACATGTAGTTGGTGGCGAACTGCCAGCCAGCGGTCAGGTGCCGTTGCAGGGAGATCTGAAGGGCGTTGAAGGTGCTGTTGCCGTCGTTGTGCTTGATGTCCACCTCTCCCACTCCGGCGAGCTGACGAGTGCAGATTCCGGCTTGGCGCTCAGCTAGGGTGTTATCGCAGAGGTTGATGTAGTTCCGGGCGAAAAGGCGGTGGCCAACCGTTCCGAAATAACCCGTTTGAAGAACGAACTCGTGAGGCAGCGACTGCTGAACGGAGAGCCCCCACTCTTCAGCGTAGAGGTCGCGGCGGCTGCGATCCAAAGCACGTGGTGTCCGGCCGGTGGTCGAGGCCAGGGGAATGAAGGGAGCGATGGAATAACTAAGGTTCGCCACGTCGGACGAGGTCAGCGAGATCGCGTCGGCATTGCTTTCGAGGCCCGCGTTGAGATCGTCGTTCTGGCCAGCGCCGCTGTAGATGCCGTAACCGGCGCGAATCACCGTCTTGTCGTGGAAGCGTGTCGGCGACCAGGCAATGCTGAGGCGTGGGTCAAAGTTGCGATAGTCGGGAAAGAAGAACGCGCTTCCTTGGGGGCAAATTCCCGGATCATTGGGAACCGCGCTGGCGCAGCGCTGGATATCGAAGATGCGGCTGCGGCCGTGCGACTCCGTGATGGGCGCGTAGTATTCCCAGCGCAGGCCCATATTCAGGGTGAAGTTGGGACGGAGTTTCCATTGGTCCTGGAAATAGGGAAGGATGAAAGTATGCCGCAGGCCCATGCTCCACCAGCCGCCCTTGAGGGTGAAGCTGTTGAGCTGGTCGTTGATCAGGTTAGCGTCGCCGTTGCCGGTGAAGTCTAACCCGTATTCTTCGTCTGACCCTGATTCAGCCAGATGCGCCGGACTTCGCCGCCCAGCTTGAAGGTGTGTCGCCCGTGTTGAATGGTGAGATTGTCGATGTATCCGAAGGTCGTGCCCACCTCGTGGTCAGTGCTGTTGTTGTTCAGCCCCTCGAAATTGTCGGTGCTCACCGAGTAATTCTGGCTGAAGGCGCCCACCTGCGGATTGTGGAAGGGGGCGCGGTTGAGGCCGAACTTCACTTCATTGAACACGTTGGGCAAGAAGGTGTGGGTAAGGCTGAGCGCGTAATTTTGGGGATGGGTGTTGATCTGCTGCAGGTCGAAGAGGTTGTTCAGTGGCGCCGTGGTAAAAGAGTTATCGTAGACGCCGCGGAGATAGAACTGGGTCTTATCGCTGAACTTGTGGTCGACGCGGAACATGGTGCTATCCTCGCGGATCTGAATCGCTCCCAGGTGCGTGTATTCGTCGATGTCCTGGCAGGGCGGCCCCGGGTTGAAAGTGCAAGTAGAGACCTGCCCGGCGGGAAAGGCTTGCACAATGGGCGCCATTTGGGGCGATGTCACCATGATCTGGGCGTCAAGTGAAGCGCTGGGAACGAAGGCGTGCTGCGTCTGGCCTCGAAACTGGCGGATGCCCTCGTAGTTGACGAAAAAGAAAGTCTGGTCCTTAGCGATTGGCCCGCCGAAGCTGCCGCCGAACTGGTTCAGCCGGAAGGGAGGAACCTTGGTGGGACCTGTCACGGTAGGGTCCGGATCAATGTCCAGGAAGGAACGCGAGTCCAAGGCGCTGTTGCGCAGGAACTCGAACAAGTCGCCGTGAAATTGGTTAGTGCCTGACTTGGTCACGATGTCGACCTGGCCGCCGGCCCCGGCGCCGTACTCCGCATCGTAGAGCGCCGAGTTCACGCGGTACTCATCGACGGCGTCCTCTGATACCTGAAGGCGTGTGGTCGACTTCTGGGCTTGTTCCTGGATGCCGGTGGCGTCGACACCATCGAACATGTAATTGTTGTCGTCGCGGGCGCGGCCGGCAAAGCGAATGGTGCGCTGGTTGCCACCGCCGTCGTCGATGGCGCCTGGGGCTAGAACCAGCAGGTTGGCCCAGTTGCGGCCATTTACAGGAAGGTCTTCAATGGCGGCGCCTCCTACGACGCCGGCCATCTCCGCCGAGTTGCGGTCGAGCAGAGGCGCCGTGGACTTCACTTCCACGGTCGTGGCTTGGGCCGCGACCTTCATCCGGGCGTCCAGGGTCAGCATCTGGCCGACCCGAACGACCACTCCCTCATTGCGGACAGTTTCAAAGCCGTCACGAGAAAAGACAATCGTGTACCCTCCGACAGGGAGCGCGGGGATCGCATAGATGCCTTGCTGATTCGTGACCACCTCCCTCCCCGTACCGGTTTCCGTGGACACAGCCCTAACCCTCACACCGGGAATCACGGCGCCGGACGGATCAGTCACAGTTCCATTCAGGCTGGCGCGATCGATCTGGGCGAACAATGAAGGTAGGGAGAATGACAGAATCAAGAGGCTTAGGATAAGTTTGTGGCGAGAATGCATGGTGCTCCTTTCATCATCAAGAGGCCTGGAGTTGTAACTCCGGCCCACGCGGCGGGCGTGTCACCGAAAACGTCGGCCACATCTGCCTCGCAAACCGCCGCCAGCGATACATGCTGTGTTGGCGTGGTCCGACTCTCTCAAGACTATTAAGCGCTGAGAGGATGAAATGGGCATCACGCTTGTGTTACGGGGTGATTAATTCACGCAACGCGGTGACACGCCGGAAAGATTCTCCGCGCGTCGCGGGAGACCGGGTCCCATCCGGAACCGGACCTCGACGCGTGCTATGGGATGTGTTGCAATTGCGGATCTGGTAGGGTGGCCTTTTTCTTGGGCGCCGCCTTTTTGACGACACACAAGTAACCAGGCGCCAAGTCTCGTGGATGCGTGATGAAGACAGTGGTGTCCGCAGAGGCTGGTGTATCCAAGAGCCCCGCTTCAGTTTAATAGAGCAGCTTGAGGGAGACCTGGATCTGGCGCGAGGGCCCGGCGGTTTGGCTGATGATGCCGAAGCCCGAGCCGACCACGACGTTGGAAGGCAGTCCAAAGTTAACGAGGTTAAAAACATTGAAAAACTCGGCGCGAAACTGCAGCGCGATGGGTTCGCCCCTACTGCGGTGGGCAAACTCCGTGTGCGTGATATCAAAGATGGAGGGGCCTTTTTCAGCACCGGGATTGCGCGGACCCTGCGGCGGCGTCTGGAGGATGGTGTTCGTGCCCGAACCAAACAACCCTGGCAATGGGGTACTTGAATCGTCGAGCGATTTCGACCAGGTATAGTTCGCCTGGAAACCCAGGCCTGCTCGGGGAGAGGTCTTGGACAAGGCAGCTTGGAGGGAATGGAAGGTGGAATGGGAACGCGTGGTCATGAGGCTAATGGGGCCAACCCCGCCCATACGATTGCCAGCAGAGGCAGTCAGGCGTATGCTATCGGTCGGTCGAGGTCTGAAAACGGAAATGTTGGATAACAGCAAGAGGCGGACAGCCCTATCTGACCTCGCCACGTCAGAATCTCGTGTTGCGGAGGAGGCTGGGCGTAATTCTGCTGAGGAGCGTTACGATGCGATGGCGCAGTTTGAACGTGCTGCTAGGTTTCATACTGAGCTTTGCCTTTGCAGGCCTGCTTTACGGCCAACGCGCCGGTCGCGGCATCATCACGGGACTCGTGTCTGGCCCCGCGGGTGCTGCTGTTCCCGACGCTACTGTGACAGTTACTGGCGAAGTGAGTGCCTTTAAGTTTGTCGTCAACACCTCAAGCGACGGCAACTACGGAACACCTCTACTGGACCTGGGCACGTACACGGTGCAAGTGGAGAAAACCGGTTTCAAGACTTACATCCGCAAGGGAATTGAGATCACCAGCGGCATCGAGTATCGGCAAGATGTGATCCTCGAACTCGGCGCCGTAACCCAAACCGTGGAGGTGAAGGCGGCATCGGAAATGATCAACGTGCAGACCGCTGACATCGGCCACACCCTCAACCAGAGGTATTACCAGGACCTTCCTGTGGTCATGGGGACGGACGTTCGCCTGGCAGAGAGCATGCTAGCGGCGCAGCCGGGCTACACTCCCGTGGAGCCAAACGGCGACCCGATGTTTCGTGGCAGCGCGTTCAACTCGCGCATTAACGGCGGCCAGACCATGTCGGTAGAAAGCTATATCGACGGCGCGGCTTTCGGCTATGCCAATGGCCACAACGAAACCCAGGAAAGCAGCCCACCCATTGAAGCCATTGCCGAAATGCGAGTCGATACCGGCACCTTCTCGGCCCAGTACGGCCACACCAGCGGCGGCTTTATCGAGTACACCACCAAGTCGGGCACGAATCAATTTCACGGAAGCGTGTACGAGTATATGGGCAACAAGGTGCTCAACGCTCGTGATTTCTTCGCCCCTTCCCGCGTACCTTTCCAGAACAATTCCTACGGTGTCATGGCAGGCGGGCCGGTCGTGATCCCGCACCTTTACAACGGCAAGAACCGAACTTACATCTTCGGCAATCTGGACATGACGAACCTCAGAACCGGCGTGGGGGTCAACTTTGACGAGACGGTCCCAAGCGCTCTGGAGAAGGCAGGCGATTTCAGCGAGCTTCTCAGCTATGGGGCGGGGGCCGGAACCCAATCTGCGACTTGCGGAGCGAGCGGGAGCTCGGCCTGCGTCGATGCTCTGGGGCGGCCCATCGACAATGGCCAAATCTATGACCCCTCCAGTATACGGATGGTCACGAAGGGCGCCGTGGATCCTGTTACGGGCATAACCGCTATTGCCACGGCGGAAGTTCGTGATCCGATCCCAGGCAATATCATTTCTAATGCTCCCACCGCTCATGCCCTGCTTAGCGCGGTAGGTGCCAAGGTTAATGCGCTCCAGCCAAGTGGGCAGAAGCCGGGGATTGCGTACAACGCTCTCGGAACCGCCTACGGAGACCCCAACGGGCGGCTCGATCCCAAGACGTTTCTGCTGCGCGTTGACCATCAACTCAAACCCAACCTCAAGATGTACACCACCTGGTATCAAAACTCGCGGCCTGCTATCCGCAACTGCGCTGGACCACAGGGATGCAACACGCAATATAATGCAGAATCGGACCCGCAGGCCAACACCACATACATCGGACCTGGTTTCTACCAGCGCGTCTCCGTGCGGAATCTCCATCAACAATTCGACTGGGTGATCCGCCCGAATCTGTTCAACCACGCAACGGTCGCGTATGACCGTTGGTATATGGGCAGTTATGGCTTGTCCGATGGCGTGGGCTGGATTCAGGATTTGGGGCTCGAGGAAAGCAATGGGAACTACATTCCAACCTACGGCCCCAATGGCAAGTCAGGGGCTTTCCCGACCATAAACTGGAACAGTGGTTGGGCTCCGGGAGTATCTTCGGACGGCAACGGCGTGATCAGAGGGTTCGAGACGACCAACCGCTGGCAGTTCCTGGACGACCTCTCCTGGATCAAAGGCAAGCACACGCTCAAGATAGGCGCTGAGTACCGGCACCACCAGATCCCGCAAGACGGATGGAATCGGGCAGTAACCGGTACCTGGAATTTCGATCCAGCCGAAACTGCTGGCATCGATTCGGCCGGGAGTCTCAAGAGCGGCGTCTCGGGCGATTCTTATGCTTCGATGCTTTTAGGCCAAGTGGACAGTGCAAATTTCGTGGCCTTCCAGCCGGGGACTTGGCGCGAAGTTTATACGGCCGCGTTTATCAACGACGGGATCAAGGTAACCCCCAAGTTGAGTGTGACCATTGGTCTGCGGTACGACTACCTGTTCCCGAGGACGGAGGCGCACGACCGTTATTCCACCTTCAGTCCTACAACCCCGAATCCTGAGGCGAGTGACATCCCCGGCGCTATGCTCTTCGCCGGCACCGGCCGGGGGCGCACGGGCAGTAGGACCTTCGAGACCCCCTTGAAGAACGACTGGGGGCCACGCCTCGGCTTGGCTTACCGAATTACCAAGAAGGACGTTATCCGGGCTGGGTACGGAATGTATTATTCGGGCGTGTCCTTCAACTATAGTGGGCCCGGAGGGTACCCCGACGTGGGCATCGGAGCTACCTATCCCACGGCGGCTAACCTGACCGCGGGACTTTACCCCGCTTTCTATTGGGATGGTGGGGGTACTTGCCCCAGCTACCTGACAGGCACCGGTACGGGTTGCGGCTTCCCCGTATCGCACGTCATTCTGCCACCTGAGATCGGCCCCTCAATCGTTAATGGCGAAAATGCCAGGGGTGTCCACCCGGATAGCCTCAACTTGCCCCGATATCAGAACTGGTCTTTCACCTACGAGCGCCAGCTCACTGCCAACAGCACCTTTTCGATTGCGTACGTCGGCAACCGCGGAACCCGCCTGCCCATGAACGGCAACGGACTAGGGCCGGGTACGAACATGGGTTACCCCACCTACCTGTCCTACGGGGCCACCGCGCTGAGCTCTGACATCACCTCAGCAACAGCACAGGCTCTCCCCGCGGTTGAGGCAATGCCTATGTACGGCGGCCTTCATTTACCCTTCGCGTCGTACACCGGCAACGTGGCCCAGGCCCTGCGACCATTCCCGCAATATACAAGCGTCACCTGGCGCAGTGGTTTCCCAGGCGGCTTCAGCGACTACAACGCGCTCCAGACGCAGTATGAAAGGCGCTTCTCGGCCGGACTGCAACTGCGGGTGGCTTACACTTGGTCCAAACTCATCAACAACGGCGCGGAGAACGCTCTGATCTGGAGCGCCCCGGTTCAGAACCCGGTGAACGTCGCCGCCGAACGCGGCCTAAGTGGGGATGATGTTCCACACACGCTGGTCCTGTCTTACACCTATGCCTTGCCCTTCGGGAAGGGCCAGCATTGGGTTAACCAAGGCGGGGTGGCCAACCAAGTGATCGGTGGCTGGCATTTCGCTGGGATTCAACGCTACAATAGTGGGCGGCCAGTCAACGTCACTATGGCGGACGATGTGGCTAGCTTTATATGGAACACTCAGAAGCGTCCCAACTATTTGGGCGGTGGCTGCTGGAAAGGTGGGAGTTTCGACCCCGCAGTGGATACCTACCTCCAGCCTAGCGGTTGGGCAGATCCGGGCGACCTCGTACTCGGCAATGCCGCGCGGACTGGTCCCTGCCGCGACTTCCCTGCGTTTAATGAGGATTTCAACCTCTTCAAAGAATTCCCCATCAGACACGAGCACGTCAAACTCCGGTTTGAGACGCAGTTTGGCAACGCCTTGAACCGGCATTTCCTCTGCAACCCTTCTAACACCGGCCCGACCTCCACGTGGGGCGCTCCCCGCTTCGGAACGGTGGTCGATCAGTGCAACCAGCCGAGGCACGTTGACTTCGGGTTCAAACTCTATTGGTAGATTGACATAAGATTTACTCCTCTTAATAGAGCAGCTTGAGGGAAACCTGGATCTGGCGCGAGGGCCCGGCGGTTTGGCTGATGATGCCGAAGCCCGAGCCGACCACGACGTTGGAAGGAAGTCCAAAGTTAACGAGGTTAAAAACATTGAAAAACTCGGCGCGAAACTGCAGCGTGATAGGTTCGGTACCACGGCGGGGGGCAAGCTCCGTATCCTTGGTCAGCGCCACGTCGAAATTGTGCAAACCGGGCCCCCGAAAGGTATCGCGACCAAGCATCCCGAACCTGCCCTGGTTGGGACCTGTCCCTCCCAGCAGATGGATGGGGATGGAAAAGAACGACGGGTTCGCGTCGCCGAGGCCGAAATAGTCCTCGCGAATTTTGCGGCGGGTGGAGAAAACCGGGTGCCCCACTTGGTCGGGCCGGTCGGCGCTGTTCACGCCCATGCCGGTTTGTTGCACCCCCGAGTAAACCGAGAAGGGAAGGCCGCTGGCGAGCGCTGTGATGTTCAGGAATTGCCAGCCGGAAGTCACCTTCCGCCCCAGTGGCCGCAAGAAGCCAACGCGGTCGAAGGGCAGTTGCTGGATGAGGCTGAGGGAAAACGCCTGCGTGATGTCGAAAATGGAGAGGCCTTTTTCAGCACCGGGATTGCGCGGGTCCTGCGGCGGCGTCTGGAGGATGGTGTTCGTGCCCGAGCCAAAGAACCCTGGCGCTGGGGTACTTGAATCGTCGAGCGATTTCGACCAGGCGTAGTTGGCCTGGAAACCCAGGCCGGCACGGGGAGAGGTCTTGGACAGGCCGGCCTGGAGGGAATGGAAGGTGGAATGAGAGCGCGTGCCCATGAGGGTGACGGGACCAACCCCGCCCACCGCTTGCCCCGTCGCGTCAAAACGCGTAAAGGGCGCGAACCCGGCGGTGGCGCCACCGTAGCCATTGACATTAACCAGGTCGGCAAGTTTCACCCCGGCTGTCCCCACGTAGGAGGCGCTGAACTTCAAATCTCCGAATTCGTGCTCCAGGCCCGCCGTGTAGGTCTCGATGTAGCCGTTTCGGAAATCCTGGGCCATGCCGACCAGCGGGTAGGGACGAAACGGCTGTCCGGGGGCTTCTGCGGCCAAATCCTCGGCCAATCGCACCACGTCAAGTTCGGTATTGGGGGCCACGTTATCGCTGGGCTGGCCGGGCGGAAATACGGGCTGCCCCTCGGCAGTGAGCATCACCGGGATCTTCAGGGGAGTTACCTTGTTCTCGAAGGGGACCGGCGTTCCGGGCAGGGCAACGACAAGCGGAATGACCACAAACGGAGTGCCGCCCGTCAGCATGTTGTCCATCCAGAGATTCACCAGCACGGTGGTGATGGCCCCTGCGGCGTGGAGAACGGTCTTACCGGTGGCATTCCAGTCGAGTGACAGTCGCGGTCCCCAGCCGTGCCAATCGAAGCTGTAGGGCGGTTGTGGGTTTGCCAAGAACTTGAGTTGTGCATCGGAATCCCAGGAACGGGCGGAACTCCCGTCAGGCCGGACAAAGATGGGGCTTGCGGTAAGTCTGTGGCCGGCATGAATGGGAGTCGTCACTTCGTAGCGCAGGCCGTAGTTGAACATCAGCCGAGGAGAAATCTTCCAGGCATCCTGAAAGAAGAAATCGTAGGCCTCACGCCGTACCGCTACTTCTCCGATGTGGGTTCCCTGAGCAAACATGGGTGGAGCGACGGAGATCGTATAAGAGTGCGGAGCGCCGGTCAGGAAGCTGGTCAGCGTATCCGGCAGTTGGTCTCCGATGTGGATATCGTGCTGGCCGCTCGAGGAAGGTATGTCCTCGGGCGCGTAGGAGGGCCCGCCCCCGAACGTATAGGCGCCATTGGGGTTCATCCCAAAAAGCGTTGTGTCGCGGTTGAAGCGAGCTTCGGCGCCCCACTTGAAAGTGTGCTTGCCATCCACGTAGGTGAAATTCTGGCGGGCCTGGAAGAGGTTTCCAAAAGCCGCCATGAGGGACCCCGCCGCGGAGTTGAACGATTCGTACAAACCGTCGGCAAAGTTCATTCCGGGCTGGGTCAGATTGAGCGGGGGATAATTGGGGGTAGCGCGAATGAACCCGAAGGACGACTCCGAGGTCATCTTCGGCGAGACACTTCTGGTGTAGGTCAACCCGAGGTTGCGCTCGTGGTTGAAAAAGGTCTCCCCAAAGCTGGGGTCAAGAGCCGTCTGAGCGGGATTGGTGGTAGGTCCGGTGAGGTTGTCGAAATTGAAGCGCGCGAAGAATTGGGCCTTGTCCGAAATGCGGTGGTCAATGCGGATTGAAAACTGGTCGCTGTTGGTCACGACCTTGGAAGAAATAGCGTAAGTGCGCGCGCCGTAGGCTCCCTGGGGATCGTCCGGCAAGGGGTAACCCGCCAGCACTTGAGCAATCTGGGGATTGACCGGAACCACCAGCGTGTCGCCGGGGTAAGCGGTAGTGTCGAAACCCTGGCGTTCGGCGAGCGTGGGGACCGGAAAGACCTGGGTGGTTCCCAGCACCTGACGGAAACCCTGGTACTGGCCGAAATAAAAGGTTCGACCGCGGCCGTCGTAAAGGCCGGGCAAGACCACCGGCCCTCCGTTAGTGAATCCGAACTCATTGCGGGTGAAGGGTGGAATGCGCCCGGGCTGAGCCAGGGAGCGCCGATCAAAGAAGTTGCGCGCATCAAAGGCGGCGTTGCGCACGAACGAGAACGCCGCCCCGTGGATCGCGGAAGTACCTGACTTGGTGATTACGTCAGTGTAAGACGCTGCTCCTGCGCCGATCTCCGCCGGCATCACCCCCGAGTTCGAACGAATCTCCTGGATTGCCTCCACATTAAAGTTCGAGAAGGTGGCGCCGCTCATTTCGGGGTCGCTGACGAAGATGCCATCCATGGCGAAGACCGCAGTGGTGCCCCGCTGGCCGTTGACGGCAAACTGTTGGGTGAAGTTTGAGGAGCCGTTGGTGTCGGTCTGGGTGCCGCCTGCGAGCATAAGCAGTTGGCTGAAGTCACGTTTGTTGAGCGGCAGGCTGGAGACTTCTTTGCTGGATAACCTCTCCCCGCCGCTTCCTCGCGGGCCGGCGGTAGCAGCCTGGTTGGGCCCGGTTGCTCCTGCCGACGGGCTCGAACCCGGATGTCCATTGGCGCGCAGGACCAGCCGCCGGCCATCCGTCGAGATTTCGAGCGCCATCGTAACCTTTTCGCCTTCGCGGATTTCCAGGGGCCGCTCGCTTCTCGGAGCTTCTTGCTGCCAATGTACCGAGACGTAATAACTGCCGGCTGATATGGCGTCAAAAGCGAAGGCGCCGTTCGAGTCGGCGGTGGCGTAAACAACACGGTTGCCCTCGACGGCTCGCAGTTCGACCTGCGCGCCGGGCAACGCGTTCCCTTGAGCGTTGCGGATGGCGCCGTGCCAGGAGGCCGTTTGCGGCGCGGCATAAACCGTCCCCAGAAACATAGCCAGCAGCAAACTGGCCGCATACATCCGGAGGCGTGTAATTGTTTTGGTCGATCGAGCCATCATATGCGGGCTCAGGATGAAAGGCGACTCCAGCTTCGGAATCCGGGTGGGTGGCATCCATCAGGGCGGCGCAGGATGCAGCGGCCCGCCTTCAGGCGTGCGCGTCGGCGTCGCCGGTGGGACTGTGCACATACTCCCAGCCGAAGCGTCCTTTGATACAGAGGTTCCCCCTTGTGATGTCGTGGTCCAAGGGCGAAGTGGCTTTGACGATCCTGTTATCTTGAACGTGAAGTCTAATAGTGCACCCCACCCCGCAGTAAGGGCAGATAGTATCGGTGCTGGTCTGCCTCGATTCATCCCATGTTCCGGCTTGCCGCATTTCATATTCACTCGAAAATATGAGCGCCCCCGTGGGGCACACTCCGATGCAGTTGCCGCAGTATACACAGGCGGACTCCGGTAACGGCACAGCATATTCAGTCGAAATGCGCGCCTCGAAGCCCCTGCCGGCGACGGCAATGGCAAACGTGTTCTGAGCTTCCGTGCCACAGGCCTGTACGCACTTATAGCAAAGAATGCACTTGCTGTAGTCGCGCACGTAGAGCTCGTTGTCGATCTTGACCGGCTGCGCCACTGTAGCGGCATGCGATCCATCGGTCGGGGTGCGGCACCCCGGGAGCGCCGCATCCCGATCAGCCCGCGGCGCAGCGCAAGGACCGAATCTCTCCGGATGAGCGCCGTACTGGACCATATACGCTTGGATCTGCGGCGCCGTCGAGATGTCGATGGACGAGCCCAAGAACTCCAGGACCAGCCGTCGACTGAGCCACACCCGCTCCGTGTCCGTTCTCACTACCATCCCCGGCTCCACTTTGCGCGAACAGGCAGGGACAAGCGGACGCGATCCCTCGACCTCGACCACGCAGATTCGGCACACATTGACCGGGGGGAGAGTCTCAAGAAAGCAGAGAGTCGGCATGTCGATCCCAAGCTGTCGAGTCGCTTCGAGAAGTGTCGTTCCTTCAGGAACCGAAACTTTGCGGCCGTCGATGGTAAGGTCCACCCTTTTCCGCCGCGGAGCAAGTGGGATCACCGGTAGCGGACCGGGCGGCATAGGCATGATACCCGGCATAGGATGAGGTGGAAGGGCGGACGGCTTCGTATCCTGCCTTTGTTGGTCGCTCATGGGGTTTGCTCCTTGAATCCTTTGAAAGCGCTAAGGGGCTGTCACGAAATAACTGTTACATCGTCAGCTTCTTGACCCCCTCACCCGGTCCCACGGGGCGGGACCACCCTCTCCCCCAAGGGGGAGAGGGCACTAAATTCGAATATTCCATGACAACGTCTAAGGGGTCGGCTGCTGGAACAATTGCCAGCGGCGCAAAGCTGACTCGACAGCGCTGGAAGCCGTTTGCCCTAATCCGCAAATCGAGCTGTCCCGCATCACCTGCCCTATCTCACTCAAGCGCAAGAGCTCTTCATCCACCGAGCCGAGCGGATGGCCGCTGCTCAGGCGCTCGAGCGCCTCCTCCTGCCTTACGGCGCCGATGCGGCAAGGAACGCACTGGCCGCAAGATTCATCGCGGAAGAATGCTGCGATGCGCAGCAGGATCTTCCGCAGGTCGATGCTATCATCAAACAACATAATTACGCCGGAGCCGAGCGCGGCGCCGATGGCCCGTGTGCCCTCAAAGGTGAGCGGCGTGTCGAGTTCTTGCGGCGACACCACGGTGCCCGCCGCGCCACCCAGCAGCACGGCCTGAAGACGCCCGCTCCCAGCGACTCCCCCGGCGAGTTCGATCATTTCCCTCAGAGTTGTCCCGAAGGGGGCCTCATACACACCTGGTCGGACTACGTGGCCCGAGACGCAAAAGAGCTTGGAGCCCGTCGACCCGAGTGTGCCCACCGCCGCGAACCCTTCACTACCTTCCCGCACGATCTCGAGTACATTGATCAGCGTCTCGACGTTGTTCACCACAGTGGGTTTTCCGAACAGTCCTGCCTGGGTCGGGAAGGGTGGCTTGCTGCGGGGTTCCCCCCTGTAACCCTCGATGGAATTAAAAAGCGCGGTCTCTTCTCCGCAGATGTAGGCTCCAGCGCCCTTGTACATCTGAATGTCGAAACGAAGGCCCTGGCCGAGAATATTGCTGCCCAGGAAGCCTCGGCGGTGGGCAATCTCGATGGCCTGTGACAGCCGCTCGGCGGCCAGGGGATATTCGCCTCGGACATAGAGGAAGCTTTGCTCGCAGCCGGTCGCGAACCCTGCGATGGTCATCGCCTCGATGAGCGCGAAAGGATCGCCCTCCATCACGATACGGTCTTTAAATGTACCCGGCTCGGACTCATCTGCATTGCACACCAGATAGCGCGGACGATTCGCCGGGTCCCATTTTCTCCCGGCCGGAAACGCCGCACCACCGCGGCCGACGAGCTTGGAGGCAACCACTTCGCGCACCACCCAATCCCAACCCATTGCCAACGCCGCGCGCAGTGCCTCGTAACCACCATGTGCCCGATAATCGTCCAGGCTTCCGGGATCGCTGCGGCCGATACGGCGCAATAGCCTGAGTCCTGGCTGCCCGGCCTGCGGCACCGAAATCTCCGCGCGAAAGGAGTCCGGCGTTGTCTCGACGGGTTCCTGTCTCTCACCGCACAGAACGTCGATGAGGGTCGTGGCTTCGGCCGGAGCAATTACCTTTTCCCATGGCCGCTCTCCAGCAACTGACAATAAAGCTGCCGGCGCTCGCTCGCACAACCCCAGACAGGAGGTGCGCAACCAGGTTGTTTTCCCGTCCGGACCACGCGACCCAGCAGGACCCAGCACCCGCTCCAAATTCTCGCAGAGACATTGGGCGCCTCGAGTCTGGCAGGCGATGTCATCGCAAACATGGAGGACCCGGGGCGGGCGTGGCGTGGTCGAAAACAAGCCGTAAAAACTTGCGACGCCGAACGCCTCAGCAGGCGGGATGTCGAGCCGCGCGCTGACATAGTTCAGCGCACCGGGACTGATCCAGCCCACCCGCCTCTGGATGACATGCAGAACCGGAAGCAACAGGTGACGACGCGCGCGGTCAGTATGCCCTCCAAACGCGAATCGCCCCTCCAGCTCTATATGACGCTGGCCGCCACTCCATCCGGACTCGGCCTTCCCCAAGACCGAATCGACGGCCTCACGCTCTTCGCGCGTCGGCTCATCTGCGGTCACGTGAATATCCACTTTGGTCTCCTATCTTCGACGAAGCTTCCAGTGGTACGGGCGTCCCGCCTCTGACCACAGCCAGGATGGCCGTGCCACGGCCGTGCTACCGTGACCCCACCTCCAAAGCCGGAAGTTTATCAATACGGATGGCCGCAGCCTTGTATTCAGAGGTGCCCGACTTCGGATCTACCGCATCAATAGTTAGGAAGTTAGTCGGCACCTCGTCCGGGTGGTTGTAAGAGAGGAAGGCAAGGCCAGGCCGCAGCGATGTGTCATATCGAACACAGGCCTCCACTGCCCCCCGGCGTGAGCTAATGCGGACGCGTTCTCCATCGGCTACGGCGTACTTTGCCCCGTCCTCGGGGGAAAGCCCCAGCGCCTCCTGCCGGCGCAGGGGCGAACGGTAACTCGCGGTCTGGACTCCGGTGTTGTAGCTATCCAGACGCCGTCCGGTGGTCAGCCGGATCGGGTAGTTCTCATCAAGAACGTCAACCGGTGGCTCAAATTCAACCACACTGAACTGTGCCCTCGGCCCTTCAAGCGGCTCCTGCCAGAGGCGGCTGTGGAGGAACATCTCGCCCGGATGGGACTCGTCATAGCAAGGCCACTGGATTCCGCCCAAGGCTTCCAGACGGTCGTAGCTCATCCCTGCATGCATCGGGCTAAGCTGCCGGAGCTCATTCCAGACGTCTTCCGCGCTGGGACGACCCCAATCGTGACCCAGGCGCTTGGCAAGCTCGCAAACGATGTCCATGTCATCACGCGCGCCCGGAGGCGGCTCGACGGCCTTGCGGACTCGCTGAACCCGCCGCTCGCTGTTTGTAACTGTCCCCTCCGATTCACACCAGCCTGCGGCGGCCGGCAACACCACATGTGCCAGCTCTGCGGTCGCCGTCAGGAAGATGTCTTGCACCACCAGGAAGTCCAATCCGCGCAGCAGGCGCTCGCAACGGTGCTGATCGGCCTCCGAGTGAACGGGATTCTCGCCGAGGCAATACACTGTTTTCAATTCGCCGCGCTCCATGGCCTGGAACATCCCGCTCAGATTGAGCCCTCGTTTTGGAGGTATCTTCACGTTCCAGGCGCGTTCGAACTTCTGGCGTAGCTCGTCGTTCTCGACGTGTTGGAATCCAGGCAATCGGTCGGGCAGGGCGCCCATGTCACCCCCGCCCTGCACATTGTTCTGACCCCGAAGAGGATTAATGCCAGAACCGTACCTGCCGACATGCCCCGTGAGCAAGGCCAGATTGATCAGGGAGAGCACATTATCAACTGCGTTATGGTGTTCTGTGATGCCCAGAGTCCAGCACAACTGCGCCCGATGGGCGCGTGCGTACGCATGAGCGAGATCACGAATCAGAGTCGCCGGCACGCCGGTCACGTGCTCTGCGTATTCGAGAGTGAAGTGTTCGACATGCGCTCGATAGGCGTCGAACCCGGCAGTGGCCCGCTTGATAAAGGTCCGGTTCTCCAATCCCGAAGCGATGATTTCCCGGCCGACGGCGTTGGCCAAGACGATGTCCGAGCCCACGTCGGGCCCGAGCCACACATCCGCCCAACGCGCCGAATCGCTCCGGCGCGGATCGACGACCCAGAGCCGGGCGCCCTTGCGAATTCCCTTCAACACGTGGTGAAAGAAGAGAGGATGGGCCTCACGAGCGTTCGACCCCCAAAGCACGATCAGGTCCGTATCCTCGATCTCGAGATAGGAACTGGTGCCGCCACCCCAACCAAAAACCGCCGTCAGACCGACGACGCTAGGGGCGTGTCAAGTGCGGTTGCAACTGTCGACGTTGTTCGTGCCCATGACCACCCTGGCAAATTTCTGGGCCAGGAAATTCAGCTCGTTCGTGGTCTTCGAGCAACTGAATACGCCGAAAGCCTTCGGGCCGTATTTCTCCACCGAACCGCGAAAGCCAGCGGCAGTGCGGTCAAGGGCTTCTTCCCAGCTTGTGGGCCGCAATTGGCCATTGTCACGAACTAGTGGGGTAGTAAGTCTGGGTTTGCCGGAACTTGCCATCGATTGCCACCTCCCCTTCTTGCGTTGTACGCGCGCTACTGAAGGCGCTAATGCCCCCTGGCCTTGCTGATCTTTACCCACATCTTAGGCCGGACACAAGAGCCTAAAGTCGGAATCCCAGCCCTCTCCCTGGGGAGAGGGTGGCCGACGAAGGAGGCCGGGTGAGGGGTTACGCGTTCGGGGGGCGTCACCTGACCCCTCACCCGGCCCGCGACGGCTGGTGAAAGCGCCGGTCGCGGTCCACCCTCTCCCTTCGGGAGAGGGCAAAAAACCTTCGGACATCCGAGGCTTAGCCGTGATGTTTGCGACAACCGCAACGCGTCATGTTACGGATCTCGCCTCGATTGCATCCAGGATGCTGCCAACCGCCGCGAGGAGATCGGGATCTTGCACCGCCATCCCACAGCGGGAGGCCCGGCGCAGGGCAAGACTCTCCGGAAGACAAGCCAGGACCTTCAGATCGCTCATGCCCTGTTCGATCAGCTCTCGCTCTTCGGGATCTCGAACCTTGTTGCCCACGACGAACAGGCGAGAGAGGCCGATGTCCGCGGCCAAGTGCTGAATTCGATGGGCTGTTTCCAGAGAAGATTGGCTGGGTTCGACCACTATCAAGAGAGCATCTGCGCCTCTCGCCGTCGCTCGCCCCAGATGTTCCAGCCCAGCCTCGCAATCCATGAATACCCATTCTGAGCGCTCCAGCATGACGTGCTGGAGCAGGTTCCGAAGGAAAGCACTTTGCGGGCACGCACAGCCTCCGCCCCCCTGGCTGATACTGCCCATCACCAGGAGCCGAACGCCATGGTCCTCAAAAGAGAACCGCTCCGGAATATCGTCCACGCGAGGATTGAGCCGGAAGAATCCCTCCAGCGATCCGAGACGCTCCTCAATCAAATCCTTCATCCCGACTAAGGCTGGCGGGGCAGAGGGAAAACCGAGGGCCAGATGGAGGTTAGGATTTGGATCGGCGTCGATAACCAAAACCGGATGTCCCCGTGCAGCCGCCTGCCGGGCCATCAAGGCCGTCAATGTCGTTTTGCCGACTCCACCTTTGCCGCTCAATGCGATTTTCATAATGAAGTTCTCACAGCGCGGCCCAATGGCCGCAACTAAAGCTCGATTCCTCGCTGCCACGAAAACAGACGCCGGGTTAAATGCGCCGCAGGCGCTCTGGAGTGCGGCAGCTTGCTGCCGCTTTGGTCCGGCGAGCTTGCTCGCGCCCACCTGTCCAAGTACCGCGCTCCAGTGCACGGCCAGCAAGCTGGTCCCGCCGTGCGGGAAAAGCGGCAGCAAGCTGCCGCACTCCAGAACGCTGCGTCCGTCATGTACTTCCAAGCTTCTCGCGTGCCAGGACCAGCCGTTCGCACAACATGCCGCCGAGATGCGCAAGCATCTCCAGGTGGTGGTAATGGCTGGCGGACTTGTCGAACAGGACCTGCGCCGAGTCAGGGAACTCTCCTCCTCCTGACCAGTAAACCACGGCCAGGGGTATTCGGGGCAGCGCCCAGAAGCGAAACGCAGCGTCCCCCATCTCTAGAGGTTCTCCTCCCAGTCTTTTTGCGATAGCACGGAAATCTTCCGGGTTTTCGCGAAAGCTCCTCACCAGCAGGTTTCCGCTGTAGGACTGAAAGGCCTGCTCATAGAAGGAGCCATGAGGCAAGTTGCGCAACGAGACCCACGCGTTCTCTAAAGGTGTGCCATCCGCCAGGAGGAGGTACTGAAGAATTAAGCCCTGGAACGGCCCGGGGCAAGGCTGGCCTTCCTTCTCACGAACCGCCAAGTCCGGCCATGCTATAAGGTAGGAACGATCCCAGAAGCGGACCTCGAGGCGAGTCTCCCCCGCTACGACTTCACACGTTGTGCCCGACCACCGGGCCACTTCCGCAGGGTCACGTCCCCGCAGCGCCTCTTGCGTCTCCTGCAACTGCTTCTCGAGGCTGGCAGCCCATGTCGGGTTCACTGGCATGGATTTCCTGACCAAAAAGCAACGGAATTTGGGCCCTTGCCCTCTCCCAAGGGGAGAGGGTGGACCGCGACCGGCGTTTTCACCAGCCGGCGCGGGCCGGGTGAGGGGTCACTCGCCTGCGGTTCTACAACTCGAAACGAGAGGCGGCTTTGCTATACGCCTCGTCAAACGCGTGTCGGTCCCTCATTCGTCCAAATAGGTGTCCCTTACATTTCCTAACTTCATGTTGCCCTGGCACACGTTGCCATCGCCGTCAAGGACATCGACATCGTAACCAGGATATATGGACAGAAAACGCCTCTCCTTCCATTCGTTAACTGTCATATCATTCCTCGCCATCCGCTCGTAATCGGTATACTGGGGCAACCCTTTGAAATCATCTCTAACGTTCTTGCCTCCCCACTTAATCACCACAGCAAATTCCTCGATATCCCAGATACGTTTTTCGACTCTCTTTACTTTCGCCATTTTTCTTCCTCCCTTTACGCCGAGTCCGCATCAGTCGTTAAGCTTACGCAATCGCGAGGATGGAAATTGGTGTCAACGGTATAGTTCTTATGGCTGGTCGGGCGGTTTTCCCTCCAAGTGACCCCTCACCCGTCCCGCGCCGGCTGGTGAAAGCGCCGTCGCGGGACACCCTCTCCCCAAGGGAGAGGGCAGTTTTCCTAATTCCAGGAGGCGTTGGCAATTTACGCTAACTTACGCGCCCACCGATACACCCTGCCAAGTCTTGTTGGGGGTGTACATGGGAGGCGCAAGCTTCAGTTCCGCGCGCTTTCGATCCAGATGCTCGATGATCTGGGCAGCGGCCTTGACTGGGTCGGCTTCGAAGAAGAATTTCCCGCCCAGCATCTCTTCCACATCGTCGGTGAGAAACTTGTGCACGGCACGGCTGCCCAACACGGGGTGGGGGGTGCCGAAGTGGGTCATCACGCCGGAGGCAACAAAGTAGAACCCAATAGCCACTGCCTTTTCCGACATCCATTCGGGCGCCGACCCAGCTACCGGGAGTTGGGAAAAATCCTCTCCCAGACCCCCCTCACCCACGATCTCAATGAGCGTGGTGAGGATGCGGGAATTGTCCACACAAGCCCCGACGTGCAAGACGGGAGGGATTCCCACGGTTTCACAGATCTCTCTCAATCCGGGTCCAGCGCTTTCGAAAGCCGCTTCGGGACGAAGCAAGCCGCACTTGGCATCCGCGATGGCGGCACAGCCTGTGCTGACGATCAACACGTCGTTCTTGAGCAGTTCCCGAGTGAGGGTGAGGTGCGCCCAGTCATGGAGCGTGTTCGGGTTGTTGCATCCCACGATCCCCACCGCGCCGCGCAGTCGCCCGTCGATCACGGCGTCGTTCAGGGGACGGAAGGTGCCACGATAGTGGCCGCCCAGGAAGCGAAAGACCGATTCCGTGGTAAAGCCGGCGATCAAGTCCGAGCGGTGCTCGGGGATTGTCACCTTGCGCGGGTCACGCCGGGAATAATTCTCCACGGCCCGCCCCACGATCTCCTTCGCAACTTCCAGCGCCCGCTCTTCATCGAAGTCAATCTGTTCAACCCCGGGCATTTTGGCCTTGGGCGAGGTTGAGACCAGTTTCGTATGGAAGCAACTGGTCAGACTGGCCAGGGACGGCATGACGCACTGCACATCGACCACCATGAGATCGACCGCACCGGTAATGATGGCCAGCTCCTGCTGTAGGAAATTCCCTGCCACCGGTATACCGTGACGCATCAAGATTTCGTTGGCTGTGCAACAAATCCCGGCAATATTGATTCCCTTGGCGCCTTGCATCTCAGCCATCTTCAGAAGTTCCGGATCGCGGCTGGCGGCCACGATCATCTCCGAGAGGACGGGCTCATGGCCATGCACCACGATATTGACGGCGTCCTTCCTCAGGACACCCAGATTGACCGCGGCGCGCAGGGGTTGGGGAGAGCGAAAGAGGACGTCCTGAAGGTCGGTGGCAATCATAGAACCTCCCCAGCCGTCCGCCAGTGAGGCACGGAATCCCTGCATGAGGATGTTCCGATAGTCCGTGTCAACTCCCATGGTGCTGCGGTGCATGATCTCGACGATCTCTCGGTCGATTCCGCGCGGGCTGATCCCAAACTTGCGCCAGAGCTCCTGGCGCCTGGCAGGGGCCCGCGAAAGCAGGGTGAGCTCACCCTCCTGCTGACCAAACATGTGGAGAGCATGCTCTGCCACGGCCTTGGCTATCTCCGCATCACTGTGCCCATCGGGAGCAATGCCGAATTCGGCTGCGATCTTGCGCAGCTTAATGGGATCCTTGAGGGCATAGCCGCCCTTTTCCTCCGCTGCCAGAAGAAGCGTATGGGCTACATCGCGGCCGTGATCGGAGTGAGCGGCCGCTCCACCCGCAACCATGCGCACCAAATTGCGGGCCACAATCGTATCCGCATCCGCGCCACAAGTGCCTCGACGCGGCTCGCCGCCGAACGGATCGATGCGGCAGGGTCCCATATTACAGATTCGACAACAAACCCCGAGCTGACCAAAGCCGCATTGCGGCTGCTGTTGCTCCCAACGGTCCCAAGCCGTCTCGAGTCTCTGGTCGTGGGCATGCTCAAGCATTTCCTGTGTAGCACGATCAACGCTCTTTTGATTCATAGCAGCTCCGCTTTTTCTCGTTCATCCCTTCGTCGTCCGGCAATCCTGAGTGGGCTGCCGGGTGAATTACTCCGAAGGGGTCAGTTCCCCGCCTTCACCGACCCAATGTCAATCGGGCCCTGTTAAAGCCCTGTAGCTCGCCTGCTCAAAGCTCGCGGCCGCCCTGCCTGTCAGGGCACCCACGAGGGGTGCCCCTACACCGTGGCGACTTATGCCGCCGCAGCCGCAGTGCCTGAGCCCGCTCTCTGGCGATAAGCCTTTAGGTAGCCATCGCTGTAAATCTCCATGCCGAGCAGGAGTTCAGCCGTGGCCACCGCCTGCCGCAGCTCCTCGTCACAGACATCCAGTATCGCCGCATCCACGCCCATCGCCATTGCCATGACCATGAAGGTGCGATTGATGAGTTTGCGCTCTTCCGCTTTGGAGGAAACGTTGCTCAGGCCGATGGAAATGTGGCATGGCGGATCGGAAAGCATGGTCAACTGCTGAATGGCATTGAGCACATTCTTGGGCTGGTCCTGCATGAATTTAACCGGCATGACGATCGGGTCGAGATAGATGTCGGTCGGAGAGAGACCGGCTTCTACGGCCGCCGCGAAGATCTTGCCGCCCAACTCCAGCCTTCGGTCCACGTCCTGGGGGCTTCCTCGCTCATCCATCACCACGCCGATGATCCCCGCCTTGAATTCGGATGCCAACTCGAGAAGCGGGACGAGCTTGCTATCCTCAGCGGTAGTACTGTTGAGAATCACCGCCCGCTCCCCAACCGTGTTTCGATAGGCTTTCAGCCCTACGCGGAACATGTCGGCGCGGGGGCAGTCAAGCGAGAGCGGCAAAGCAGTGGATTCCGCCACCACTTGAACCAGCCAGGCATAATCTTCCAGCTTGCGCGACGCTGCCCCCATGTTTACATCCAGGTAATCAGCGCCGCCTGCTTCCTGCCTGGCCACGCGATCCTGGATCACGGTTTTGTCATGTTCCTGAATTGCCCGGCCTACGTCCTTGAAGGAACCGTTGATACGCTCACCGATCAATATGATGCTCATGGATTCTCCTCCTTCAGCAGGTTGCTGAAAAACTCTAATCAGTGCCCCGGAAGGGCGGGGCTTTAGCCCCGCCGTACCGACACCTTACATATAGATTATTGAAAATGTTGGGACGCGCTTGGCGGCGGGGCTAAAGCCCCGCCCTTCCGGAACGCGTCGCAACACTTTTTCAGCAGCCTTTTAAGCCGCAGCCGCGCTAACCGATGCTCCGGTCAGTTCGGCGATGGTTTTCTTGACGGCACAAACTGCCTCGGGATGACGCAGAATGAGAAGATCGCCTCCCGCCAGCAGGCAAGCAACGGCGGTGCTGGCCTCCCAGAGTGGCGCCCGCTGGCGCAGCGGACCCCAGTCAGGAACCTCTTCCTCTGAAACCCGAGCCTCTTTGACGCCCCAAGCCTCGATCCCGATATCACAGAGGATCGGTTGCCCTAGCATCCTGTCCCCCTTCAAACCAGCCAGCCGGCCCCGCTCCATTACCGAATAGATGTACTCCA
>Ga0208687_1000506_pt1 | contig 25914 bp, 30 predicted proteins | sample June2015DPH_6_10_FD_184695 | JGI IMG/M metagenome (GOLD analysis project Ga0208687, IMG submission 184695) | Peatland microbial communities from SPRUCE experiment site at the Marcell Experimental Forest, Minnesota, USA - June2015DPH_6_100... | ecosystem: Environmental > Terrestrial > Soil >...
TGGTATTCACGTTCCCAGGATTCCCTAAGAATGGACCGAAAGCTGTAAACCCTGTTACAGCATTTGTAAACGTCGTATCCGAACAAGCCATATCAGCACCACTGCCAGAAGCATTCGCATAATCCACCTGTCGAATCTGCGCTGGATTACCTCCAATACTCCCCGGCAAGAATCCATTGTACCCAGCGGTTGCAGTGGTTGTGCAGTTGATGACAAGCGTTTTTTGTGATGTGGTTAAACTCGGACCGTAGGAGTATCCGTATCCACTGCCATTATTTGCAGCGAAAGTGTTCTTGGAATTTCCCGTACCTGAATAGTCGAGTACAATCATCGCTCCAGAGACAGAGCCGCTGAACGTGCATGTGAAAGTGTCGGAACCAGGATAATACTGTTTCTGAATCGTCCACGAAGGCCGAAGGTGCATCGTTCCGTAGTTATAATCATATTCTTGGTTCCATATGTTACCGAGCGAATCTGTCACTGTAGCAGAACCATCTGAACTAGTATTCTGGCAAGCGACGTACAGCAAGTCATTCGTCATCACATTTATTGCCGGACTGGTGATTGTCGTACCTGTCGTTCCCGCTGTTACGAACGTTGATTGCTTGAATACGGGCACACCGCCAGCTATCAAGTCCCACTCAGCCGCAGCGTTGTAGCCAGTGCAGCGATAAATGCCTGCGTTAGACGTGGACAAGAGCCAAGTACCATTGATGTTTCCACTTGAACAGTAGCCCATATCTGCATCAATGGCACTTAGCTTAGCATATTGTCCAATGGCCAGCCCTCCGCCATTGTAGGGCATCCATACGCGAGTGTAATAACCGCCGCTTACACCGTTCCCGTACCAGTTCGCATATCCTTCCCCTGTATTGTAGTTACCAAGAGCCAAGGTGCCGAAAGTTTGCAGATAACTCCCAGTGAAAATAGGATTTTTTATGGGAGCACAATTTGCAGCAGAGTTACAATTGAATGACACGAACCCAGTCCCCGGCGCGGTAACAACTCCTGCCCATGCAGGAGGCATCTGCGCCACGTAAGTGGATGAGAAGGGATTTCCTGTTTCACCAAATGAGCCGGTATTCACTCCAGGCCAATCCCAATACTGTCCGATTGCTGCATTGCTAGTACTCTTTCCTTGCAGCACTAACCAAGCATTTACGGTGTTAACAGTTGGCTCAAATGTACCAAAACTACCGTTATACAGAGGAATAGTGTTTTGAATAACTACGGCACCAGCAGTGTGCGCCTGTGCCCAAAATGATTGGAAACACGCTTCGATTTGTGCTGCTGATAGCCCTTGCCCTACGTCATTGTTACCGGCAGACTCTTCAAGAAAATACAAAGGCTTACCAGTAACTGATGGCAACAAATCTCCAAACATCGCAGTGAAGTTGGTAGACTGATCGCAAATCATACCGGTAGTGCCGCCGTAAACATTCGTCAAATCCAACCCGTTGCGGAACTGCCACGAGTTAGCAGTTGCAAGAACTGATTTCAACAAGTCGGACGTTCTTATCGAGATGAAGTACGTAGCATCCTCTATTGTTCCTCCAGAACCAGATGTCGCTACAAGGCAGTTGGTCTGGAACTCAAACTGCGTACTGCTCAAGCCTGTTGATAAAACTTGGAACACACGGTTTCCAGTGCCATAGTACGGCAAAGCACTGCAATTTGGGCCTCCATTAAAACCACTATTTAGTTGGAACCACTGACCGGCCACATAACCGTTAGACGCTGTGACTGTGCAATGACCTCCAGATGTACAACTCGACGCTGTGGCCGTAATTGTCGCACCTAGAGTATTTCCGCTGTCATCGAAACAACCAGAGTCACTGTTAAAAACTACATTCGCCCCGGTAAGAAATGAGGATGAGTACTGCGGCACGTTCAGCGTGCCAGACACAACTGTAGCAGGACCATAGGTGCCTGTCGTGGTCAGCCCAGTGATGAAGGGCGAGCCTCCAGGTGTTGTTGCCGTATAGCAAGGGTTTGGAGTGCTCGCTGTGGTTAGGGTCACTGCCTCTCCATCAGTAGGAGTATAGCCAGTGCAGAACGGTACGCCGTCAAGGCCAATTACCGTTTGCGATGAAATGGTTCCTGAAAGATCGCCGCCTGCTGTGAACGAGCCACCACTGCTAGGTGTTGTATAACTACCAGCGCCATTCAAAAAAGTAGTATTTGATCCTCCTGTGGTCAGAGTTACACCATTGATGCTGGCACCCGTGATCGTTGGCGAGTTTTTCAGCACCGCGCCGCCTGTACCCGTCGCATCCGCAAACTGTGGCGTATTTACCCAATGAGCAGGAACAGTTGTCACAGGTCCAGTCTTTGCCGCCACTGTCACAGTATTAAATACAGGCGAACCGGTATTGTAGCAGGTTCCAGCCAGTTTGCCTGCTTGGTTATAACTGCTCGACATATTCACGATGGAGAAAGAAACTGTGCCAAGAGAGCTTGTGGGAGCCGTAAGATACAAGTAGTTGGCGTCAACAGGCGCACCACCCTCCGAGTAGGCGTATTGTTTCAGTACCATTGTTCCATTGGTATCGCCGCTCAAAAACCAGTGAGACATTTCGTAACTACCCTGATTGCTGGTCAGTGTCAAATCGCACGCAAGATGACTCGTTGGCGGCGTGCTGCCCGTTGTGATTGTCACAACCTGTGAATTGTCACCGCTAGCCGCATCTACTCCCCATATAACATTGAAACTGCTCGATACAGTTATAGTTGGAATAACTCCCTCAGCGCCTAGTGTAGGTGCAACGTAAGCCAACGTGGAAGCCGTAGACACAGGAATAATACCACCTGCCATCTGCACAACCACTGAAGACGAATTTAATGCGTTGATGTTCTGAATTTCGAGATTGGCATTTCCAGTGATAGAGACGCGCTGCGCCACGTCCATATCTGTCGCCGAAGAGCAAATCAGATTATAGTGATCGCTAGCCGTGCCAGTATCAGAATTATTCGTGTACCCGTCATGGCCTGATGCCACCGTCGCAGTGAACCCTGTTGCCGTTGCGGTCAGCGGATAGACACCTGTACCATTCAACCATGATTCTCCTGTCCCCGCAAAAACATAGTTATTTCCTACCAATATTGTTGAGATATTCGTTGTCGTACCTATAAAAGTAGCTGTGGTTCCAATCACTGAAACCGATGTAATGGTAAATATCGGAGTAGCGCATGTCGTAGCACCAGCATTCAATGTTCCTGTTGTGCCAGTAACCGTCACGGGTTTTACGCTATAATTACCTGTAGACCAGTCTGTACCTGGCGCAAGAATCATCCCAGCATAAAGCGTAGTACCAGAAGGCAATGCAGCGAATGCGTAATCAGAACTGTTCAGAAGATTTGACTGAACGCCATACTGGTAGACCTGCATCAAATTCAAATCGCCTATTATCTGGCTTATTTCGGAAGAGTTACTGTTAGTTCCACTACTATGATTGGAATTTCCTACCGCCATCAAAGGCGTATTACCCGTACCTATAAAAATAGAATTGCGAGAAACACTAGGTATACCCACAAATGGGACTGTGGTATTTGATTCTATTCCAGATTGAAATTGCGTATTTGTCGTAGTAAGTTGTACCGACTTACTGTTCGCGGGAATTACCGCTACGCTTGTAAAATTGAATCCCGCTGTTGTTGTTGTTCCGGGAGCAATCCAGTCTGTATCCATATTGATGAAAAACTGTGGTGGGTTTGTGTAGGTAGGACAGCTATAAGCGGTAACTACGCCCTCACCTGACTGAATAGACGTATTCACTTCTACTTTCACATCGTGCATGTTAAGCCAAATCTGTCCACATCCAGACTGACTGTCCAGTACAATAGCAGGCCCAGAATATGAAGCCGTGGATCGATTATCTACTGTTCCCGTCCCTACTTCAAAACTATCCGAACGACCACGCCAGTAAATGCCTCCTAATTGCGCACCATCTGAACGCCATCCTCCGTTAAATTTAACATTGATACCACCAGTAGGAAAGTAGTAGGAGTACATCTGCGCCCCTGCTACCCACACGTTCTCGATATTTGTTCCAGTATCAATACGACTACCAAAATAGTATCCAACATCAAAAGGATTACCAGAATTTCCTATGGCGATGCTTTTAATTTCTTGCATATATCTCGCATTGCCGTCTGTCGCAAATACCACATTCTTTGAGGTTGCTGTACAGGAATCTGTATATGTTCCTGTCAACCATAGGTCATCTGCTCCAACTGCGGTAAACGTACTGCCTGTCGAAGACGTAACTTGCAACAAAATACGATTGAGATAAGGATAAACCGTACAACCTTCAATGTCTACCCATGTCCCTGCTGCAAAACTGTTTGTGGATGTAAAATTAACAACCATGGGTGCGCGACGATTCTGAGTTCCTACGCCTCCAGTAGTTTCTGGAAATGCAGGTGAATAAGTACATCCCGATCCGCCCGTCGTGCAGTTATTACTTACAGTGAAACCGGTTATTGACGCAATAACCCCTGTCGTTGGAAGATAAGGAAGGATGGTAGGTGGTGTGCCAGCCTGTGAAGCACTCGCAATCGTGCCAACTATCTGACAACCATCGTAGGCATTGATCGTCGCAGTTGTTTTATATGTATAAGGCCCAGGAAACTCAACTACTCCACCAATTCCTGCATTTGCTTGGTTATAACACGCTGTAAAAGCTGCCTGAATCGCGTCCGTATCGTCTGTTGTTCCATTACCTACTGCACCGTATGCCCGAACATTAAATGTTGCACCATTGATTCCTAGATTTGCTTGCGCCCCTGGAAGTGTAGGTGATCCTGTTCCACCTTCCGGTATCGTGCATGGCGAGCTACTTCCGCATCCCGTTCCTCCTCCACCTCCTACGTTTACACCTGTTATTGTTACCGGAGTACTATAAACGTTAGGATAAATACCGCCACTTAACTTTACATCATATCCTCCTGTAGCTACATATATTGGCGGTATAGAACCATCTGAATTAGCTTGCAATGGAGTCTGTGGTGTAGACGTTGCAATCGTTGTTGTACCTGTCAAATAAACAGTAACAGTACAATAAGGGATTATTCCCTCTAAATAGTTGCTAGATTTCGATCCTGACGTGACCGCCTGTACACCGTTTTGAACGCAATTATATACAGGGATAGCTGCTGTCTGACCATAAGCCAGAGTAGCGAAAAATAACGTTCCTAATGCTAAAATCTTCTTCATGTTACTTACCTCCCGATTGAGCCACTGTTAAAACTGTCAAACTGTCTTTCTCTACCAATAAATCAACCCCAAAATAAGGGCATGATTTGTTAGAGCATGACACCATGAAAAACTTACTTGCTGTCCAAGGAAGTTGATTCGGATTCGCTGTCCCACAACTAGGACAACTCAATAGCGCGGGAGTTGTCCACTGGTATCCTGGAGTAATCATAAAAAAACCTCTTACTTCGTTGCTTGCAGCGTTACTGAAACAGGATTAGCCAACGTTTTCAGATATGCCGCAATAAACTTAGGCCAGATATTGCTTGCCATGTCGTAACGATACGTGTACGATCCTGTTGAAACCCCAACTTGACTAGCTTGCGTAATGCTCCCTATTTTTACAAAACTCGTCGGTGTATCACTATTTGCTGCAAGAATGTCTACCTCAAAGTTTCCCGGATTTCCTGAAAACGTAAGCTCAAACGACAAACCCCAAGGATAAATCACGTTGGGAACACGCTCTAGCTGGTACGCTACACTCAGAGAAACAGGATAAGTATCCACGGGAACCGTTTCTGTCTCCCACATATATACTTGACGATTTGCTGGTAACAATTGTGCAAGGCCACTTCCTGGATATGCTGGCATTTTTATTTCCTCCTACCGCTCAAACCAACCGACATTGCCGGTCCTGTTATTGTTCATTGATGAATCGCCGTTGTTTGGAATATTTCTACGCGCCTTTGTCAAATACAGATCAGAGATATTCCTATCTACAATCCTTATTCTCTTGAGACGATCCACGTATTCTTCGTGGTATGCCTTTGCTAAAAACTGCCAATTTGCTCCCGACCCGCGTTCCATCTCGTCTCCGCGCTGCCCTTCTTTCCAGAGGGAGCACATTTCGTAGGCTCTTTGTCTTACTAACTCTTCTGTAAGTGGAAAAGGAAGAGTATCAGTAGGCAAAGATAACTCAGGCCAGTTACACTCGCATTGAAATGTATACGGAAGTTGGCTAGTTGGTCCAGGCCATAATTCAAAAAGTTGCTGACCATAAGTTGCACTACCCGGTCTAGTGTCTGGACCAAAAGGTACTACAAAGCTAGGTTGGCTAAATATCGTCCTTTGTGGGTCTTCGTTCGCTAAGTCCGCTTGCGACATACTCGTAAAATCCATAAATTGATTATTCGTGTAATCGCTAATTTGCATCCATCTCCTAAAACCTAGAGGAGCAGGATAGTAAGCCTGATAAATTAAGTAGCTACCGTTCGTCTGAGACGGTTCCATCCACGGCCTATCAATCGTCAACGTAGCAATTAAAGTAACTGAGAACGTAGCTGGTGTTCCACCCTCAGACAAAGTAATGTACGGAGTTGTATAGTTACTTCCTGTCGTCAAAACTACAGGGGGTAATGTCACGGTTCCGTTTGCATTCACAGTTATTGAAACTGTTCCCGCTGCACCTATAGACGGGTCTAAAACAGGTACAGTATATGTTCCTGGAGTCTGTCCTGACCCTGGAGTTAGTATCGTCACATAGGCAACCGTTCCGTTATTTCCTTGCGCGATAATGTTATACAATGAATATGTTGGAACACGAATTTGTTGTTGCGTCAAAAGAGGTGGAGACGTAACGCTATTCCACGCCGCAGTTGCTACTGCATCTCCAGTAATCGTGTTGGTAAATGGTGTTACTGAGATTGTTCCCGGACTAACTAACTGTGTTTGAGAATTAGGACCACCAAGAGCATTTGGAGTAAGCCATCCTCCAGTTTGTATCTGGAAGTTCCAGACGTTTTCATTTTGAATCGCCGTAAACGCCTCATTTATGCGTGTAGCCGCAAGCCCCCTGTTCATTTCAGAGAACGTACCCAACACATCTTGAATGAGGTTTTGAAACGCCACAATTTAACTCCCTATTTTCCTGATACCCGTTTGCGAACAACTTTCTTCTTTGTCTGTGGCTTCTTTGCCACATTTCTTGTTTTTGTTACCGTTGCCACAATCTTTTTACCCCCAACCGTACTCATGCCCTCTTTGTGGACTTTACCCTTAGCTTTACGAGACTTCTTTGCACGATGATGTTTATACGCAGGATTACCGTCAAAATGCGCGTCATCCCCGTCTTCCATCCACAACTTTGTCTTCGTCTTTTTTGTTGCCATCGAAATCCCTTTCCTGTTAAAACGCCCTCCATAGTCAACCCTTCCGGGGCTACAGAGGGCGTAAGTTGTCTGTCCACCGGGAGAGGTTTAGATCAGACCTTGTGAAAAATCTTTACTACTGTGGTGCTCCAATCACACCCATCTGAATTTGCTCTGCGGAAAGATTTTGACCGGTAACTGCTACCCATGCAGGGAATGTATACCATTTCAACGTCCATCCTTCAGCACTTCCGATTCCTATCGGCTCAGGAACCGCCGCATAATTTCCACTCAGCGTCACCACTAAACCAGCTAACGGAGCATCAATGTTAAAGGGATTCTCTGTTGAAAGAATGTCCCCCGTGGTCGAATTGTACGACGCAGGTCCATATCCACTTCCGACGTAAATCTGTCGGTTGCCTACCATTGTCGGATAATCCACATCGTTAATCGATGAAAGAATCATTTTTTCACCTTGTAGGGGCGGATATTAAACCGCCCCTTTCCCTAATCGTTAGTCTTGGATACATGGTCCGTCAAGAAGAATCTTAAACGGAGTATTTGCAAGAGGTGTAGCGATAGGATCAACAACAGAACCGATTGCGTAAGGACCAAAAGTTGCACTCGATGCAGTCATTGTTCCATCTGCCAAAGAACTCTTAACAATTGCAAACTGGTTAGCAGCCTGAGTTTGCGAAGCCGTTGCAAGTACCGTGGCAAGTCCTAGCTCTTGAACAAATCCGTAGTTACCCGGAGTAATCGAATTCAAGAACACCACAGGACGTACAAAGTTTGTCGCAACATCCGCACTCGTAACAATGTTAGGAGTCGAGTTCAACTGCGCCACCACTGTTCCAGGAGTTCCACCTGTTACCAATGTGAACGTAGGTACTGACGTGTACCCATATCCACCATTAAGAACAGTAACAGTAATCGCCGTGGCACTCGTTACAACAACTTGAATAAGGGCACCTGTTCCGCCACCACCTGTAGCTGCAACTCGGTAGGTTCCTACCGTCTGACCAGTTCCTTCAGTCAGAACAACAACACTGGCCACAGACGTTCCTTGACGCATAAAGCCAACTGTTCCAGTTTTTACATTTGCAGCAGTTGCTCCTGAATCAACAAGAACCCAGCGATAACGACCGTTGTACAAAATCCCTGTAGCCGTATCGGAAGCATCCAATGCCTCTTTGTTTGTTAGGTCCGCATAGATTCCAGGATACAATCCCTCACCGTACCACGGCTGTCCTGTCATGTTATCGGTTTGACCCGATAACGAAGTGGAATTCTGCGAATTGATGTTTTTCCAAGATGGAAATCCGCGTACTAATGGCATTTTGAATCTCCTTTACTGCAAAACTGATTCCTTTGTTTAGTTCCACTTAGTGAACTACCCCCATGTCTAAATCCGGGGGCTTCCGGTTTCAACGGCATCTGCGTAGGTTGAGGACTTGCGTCCCAACTTACGTCTTACGTTGCCTCCACCGGCTGTAGCGCCAATCCCTGACGCCAGTATCCGTAGACCTTCGTCTCGGATATTCCTTGCCGCATTTATATCGCGGTCTTAAGCATGGAACCCGAACGCATAAGCATTCTTGTTAGGCTGGCAGCAATACAGATTCGTAGCCAACTTCAAAAATACTGCATTCATGCTAGGATTGTCGTACTGCTGCGTTTTACGAGTACCAAAGTTCCAATCTGGATTATTCGTTGTGCGCAGTTTGAATGTCGATGGGTCAAGGAAGTAAATTGCTTCCGATGGCTGAATAATCGCATTCGATGGCAAATTCGAGTTCGTTGGAGAGAAATTGATTGCCGCTCCAGTGCTGTCATAGAACTGTGGAGTCTGATATGCGATTGTTGCAGTGTTCGATCCAATACCATCCTTCAACTGCGTATTGCCTGTCGATCCTGCTGATCCATTGATCGGAATGTAATACTGAGCTACTGCTGAAGGTGCCAACGGGTCTTTGAAAATCTCTGTTCCGTTGAAGTTAATGGAACTCCAGCTTAGATTGTGGTCACTATGCTGCGTATCGCGGTAATAGGCCATAAGAGACTTCGCAATCGCCTTGAAACCAAAGACGTTTGTGATTCCCAACTTCGGCTTACCACCCCACATTTCGCACTGAGAACTCAATTGAATCAATGTATCAAAATCAATCTGCCCAGGCCCGCTAGTTGCAGGAGAAGACGAACTGCTACTGTAGTTTCCTTGACCACAATAGACCGGAGTCACGTTAATCGCCTTGCCAATCGCACCATTGCGTAACTGTTCGCCATAGGAAAGATAACGGTTCCCATAAAGCGATGTGTCGATAGCGTTGTTCAGCGCTTCATCAAGGCCGTTTGATGCCTTATGACGGTCATCACTTACCGTCGAAGATGAATTCTGTCCGTGACGGAAAGCATCCATCGCAAGCATCGTATTGATGTTTTGCATCATAGCACTCATGAAGATTGAATAGAGATTAAAGATTCTCGACGGACCAGAGTTGATAACTCCGCCGTCCGGTCCCATCTCCCAATCACTATACGGGAAGTTTGATTGGTATCCCTTCTCGTAGAACTTCAGTTTGTCTGTGATCTGCTGGCGCATCAACGTAACTGTCTGCGCAGGATCGATTGCAGAACCGTTAGGAGTTCCATACAAAATCGGCTCTGTCATGCCAGCACCGCCAAGATACGGTTCTGCTACTCCAGCATGGCGAAGTTCGTCAAGAAACGGAGTCCCAACGAAAAACTCGTTCCACACAACTTCATCACGAACAGACTCTAGGTTCGCGCTGTCAACTTCAGAAAAAGTTGGATCATTCTGCACGTATGGCATGTTGTTTCCTTTCAGCTACTTAAGCTGCTTTCCTGATTTTAATTACGCCGCTACTGTTTGGCGTTGTTCCTCAAAGCGTTTGATTACATTTTGTTGCGTCAATTTCAACCGAGCTTCTGGAGTCATCTTCGTCGGGTCTGGACGTTCTCCCGCAGAAACGGCTCTCTTGATTTCTGCTACCCTTGCCGATCCTGGCGGTAAGTGCATATCAGGATGAGAACTAATCTGCTCGGCCATCTTGCGTTCCTTGGCAGAAAATTCAGCAGCTTGGGCATCCATCTTTGCCTTCCACTCAGATTCCTTTTCGGCTGCGGTTTTTGCAGCAATCTCATCATCGTGCTTCTTTGCTTCAGCCGCACGATGCTCCGCTTCCTTCTCCGCAAACTTAAATGTCCTAGCCGCATATTCCATCGGGCTAAGTTTTAGACGATCTGCCTCAGATACAAGTTGGCTAGGAGAAATAGGAATCGGAGTTCCATAAAGTTGCTGATACTTCCAGCCAATGTCCTGAATCGTGTGTACTCCCTGATCCAAACGCTTCATAATCGCATCTTCTGAAAACGTAGGCGTTCCGGGAGTTTTGTTTTGGTCTACCACTGGAGCAGGGGGAGGGGTAAATACTGGAGCATTTGATGGATCGATTCCTAGTGTCCCAAGGTAACTTTCTCTCTGAGCCTTATAGTAAGCAGCCTCAGCTTTTGCATCTGCCGCTTCTTTGGCCAGTCTTGCTTTTTCTGCTTCCGCTTCCGCATTCGCAGCAGGATAAACATTTGCCCAAAAATCTTGTGCTTGCCTTACGTTCAGTTCCGCAGCTTCCTGTGCTGCTACTGCTGCTGCTGTTGCGGCTTCCTGCGCTTTCCTATCCTCCTCAGCCTTTTGTGCTGCCGCTAATGCCGCTTGTTCCTTTTGCTCTGCTGTCTGATAAATGTTTGTAACGTAACTATTGAGACCCGTGCGGGCCTGCGCATCAAGAGCATCAATCTGATCTTGCGTCCAACCGGATTGCTTCAAAACTTCTGCTAATGTCGGTACTGGCATAATTCACTATTCTCCCGGATTTCCTTGTTAAGAGTACGATGGCTGTTGACTTGTAGGCGTTGGTTGAGGCGGTGCAATCAATTTTGTCTGTGCCTCTCCTATTGCCTGCACGATCTTGTTCAATTCAGCAGCTATTTGAGGATACGCTTGCGCTATTTCCTGCGCTGCTTGACTCCACTTACCTAACAATTGTTGGATTTGATTTGCTGGACCCTGAGACGGTGGGCCTTGCTTCCCTCCACCATCAGGAGGCGGAGGAGGAGGACCACCCTGCGGTGATCCCCCCTGATCTGGCATTGGCATTGCATTCGTAGCCATGATTTCTCCGTTAGGGGTTGGTTACAGCTTTACGGCTGTCTTCTTGCTGGTGCGCTTGTGGCCACGGCCTTTTTGTGTGGCCTTCTTCAAATGACTCTTTTTTCCACTTATGCGATGCTTCATGGTGTTTCTCCTTTGGGTTTGAGGTTTTTTATCCAACAAAAATGGCTTGAGCCATTTTGATGGTCTCAAGCCACGCTGGTTCCCAAAGGGAGGGCGGTCGCCCGATTGATTCTTTTTAGATCATTCCACTTTTTTGCTGTCTTGTCAAGAGGTAAAATGACAAAATTTAGATTATTTTGTCTTCTATCCCTAATTCCTTCTTAAATTTCGCTGCCAAAACCTCTGAGACTCTGGTTTTTTGTTCAACAGTTACTCCCTGCACTCCGCCTCCACAATATACAACAGACATTTTTCCATCTGTCTTTCCTGCGCGTACTTCATCGTGAGCCTCTCCTACATCTGTAGGGAGATCGAAGCTGGATTCTGTAACCAAGTATACCTTTTGCGCCTTAATTCTGAGTGCCATCTTTCTCTCCTATGGTGTTTGATTTGTACTACTTAGCTCTCTTTCACAATTGTTCTCGGAGTTCCACCTGCTCCACCTTTTTGTGCAAGACGAGGTTGTTTTTTACCACTTGGATCACGTCCCCCCGCGTGCTGCCCTGCCGGTCCTTTTCCTCCCTTGCCACCTTGAGGCTGTCCTCCTCCTTCCAATACAGATGGATCAATCCCCATTTCCTTCAACTTCATGAAAGCCTTGGCCTTGGCAATAATTGCCATGACCTGCAATTCTGTTTCCTCGTTGAAAAACTTTTCTTTTTCCGTCGCGCCCGAAGAATCTCCCCAGTTCGCTATGTCTATTGTTTTCATCACTGTAGACCAGCTTAACGGGGCACCGGTGCGCTTCAGTTGCAACATCATCATCTGACGCTGCATAGCCGTAATCCTTAGCAGCGTATTCGGCACAGAAACAAGCCTCAACTTCTTTACAAAATACTTTGCCCGCGTCAGACGATCATACATTGATGGTGTAGTGGGAAATTGACCACCGAATAATTCATCTGGCAAGTGGCTAGGAACCATATCGTCAGGATTGAAGTCAAACATTTCCTTTGCTATATTGTCTGGCCCTACATACTCAATAAGCCTTCCTGCGTCAAACCATTGAGGAATAAGAACTTTCATCCTTTCTCCTACGCGCTTGTTGGCTTTTTCTATCCTCATCGCTATCCCCTTAGCGATAGGACCGATAGACTCCAGCATTTTATCTGCTGTATCGTTTGCAATGTTCATCTTCATGTTGGCTAGGTTTCCAACATCGTTCAATCCTAGTTGAGCAAGTTCTTTCTCGCCTAGATATTTTAGGTATCCTGTATTTTCTCCGGTTACTCGAACTTCTTCTGGAAGAAGAGATTGTAATGTCTTCCTTGGTTCACTCCCACCAAACAATCCTAGCCTTTGATCTGGTGCAAACATATCCCATGTTTCAATGCTCTTTCCTCCGTTTTCATCTGCGTTATATCCCAACGGAGGGTCCATTTGCGCAGAAAGAACCTGATCCATAAGCCTTTCATGCTTGCGAATCGTTGATTCAATTGAAGATACATCTCCTACTAACGATCTTCCTAGCGCCTCCCATGCCCAATCATCTACTGTGTACTGAATAACAGGTATTTTAGAGTCCCAATCGTAGGAAGTACCGTCATACATCGGCTTGTCGAGTCCTGATGACGTGATGATGAGCCGTAGGTTAGGGTAGATTCGGCAATCTTCCACCATTGCAGGACGCATGTATGGTTTACCATCTCTCATCCCTCCAAATATCGGTTGGCCCAAAGACGGAACTTTATAAAACCAAGACGTTCCCGGCTCGCCGCATTGCATCTCTTTTCCAGAAGTATTGATGCGTATGTCCCTTATAAATGTGTATCTTATCTCCGTATAAAGATTTCCAAAACTGCGACTCTGTGACTCTCCTACGCTTCCATAACGATACATCGCAGCAAAATCCTGCCGCTGTGCTTGTATCAGTGTCTTGTAATTATTCCGTCCGACTGTTTGTAATTGTCCTTGGAATAGAGGAAAGTTCGCACACGCCTCGGCAATCGGCATATAATCGTAAATTGTTACAGCGTAAGCATCTTGAACGTCATTTGACTTTGAAGGAATCTGGACTGGAACTACATCTAATAGTCCTAGAGCATCAAATTTCATCTCTCTTGGTCCAAAATGATACTCGGACGCAACTACTTTAGGCCATAGGTATCCAATACCCATGACCGTCGCATACTGCAAAACTTTCAAGATTTGGTAGGGAAAATCAGACTCTAAATAAACACATTTGCTTACCTTTGTAAGCATCTCCGCCATTGCTTTATAGGCAGGAACATCTGAGCTAAATCCAGCAATTTCACGTACTTCCGCTAAAGTTGTACAAAATTTATTGATATTATATTTTAACTGATTGGTTACTAACGAACTTCTAGTCTTGTCTTTGAATATACCATCAAAGACACGAAGATTTTTCTCAAGATTTCGGTAGCAGGCTTGACCAGAAAGGAATCCCTCACCCTCTTTGATTTGTTCCTCAACCCAAGCGATTTTTTCCGCGTTGGATGCTTCAAAATTCGGAACTCGCCATTTTACGGTTTCAAGTTCAGCAGGCACATATACTCACAATCCTCCCGGTACACTGTTTTGTCCTGGCTCCCAAGCCAGAACATGACTAAACGCATGATAAACTATTTTTTGTCAAGTGTCTACAAAAATTTTCTATCGTCCGTTCTCATAACCCTCGCTGTGTAGAAATGACTCCCTTTGACGTTCCCAAGATTTCGGTTTCTTGCTAGACCACTCTTCCGCCGAACGAAGAAAATCACGATTCATATTATTCCTTGCGTTTTCCATCAGTGTTCGCCTATGACGACGAATCTCATCCAATCTCGGTTCTTCAATTGCCCGTCTCCTCTCGTTCTCAATCCTGAGTTCACGACTTTCCTGCTGGCGTTGGAGTTCCGAATACTTCTCTGCCTCAAATACATTATTGCAAACGATCTTTTGTACATTTTTCGGAGCAGGACGATCTTCGGGAAGTCCGAGACTCAATCTTCCGTTCCTATCCTTATAGTACACAATCTTCTTGTCAAGTTGTGCTGCCCCTCGAATCCAAGACTTCGGCCTCAGATCGTATGCCATATCCGATGCGCCTTGGGTAAAACGCTTCCATATATATAGGATAGCGTTCTTGATTCCTGGTCCGCGCATAGGAAAATCGGTCGTTACCATCCAATCCGTTGCACACCAATGAGTCACATCACTGATTACATCCTTGTTCTCTAGGAAATACGTCCCATTGTAGACAAACCAATTCCCGTCATGAAACCAGCAGCACTCCATCCTGCCGTCATGCCATGCAATTACTTTTTGAGAATCCTTAGCGGGTACTCGTTTCTTGACACTCACCCACTTTTTAGACTCTTTCAATGCACGTGCTTGTTCCTTGCTCTCTTGCTTCAGCGCAGCAAGTTCCGCCTTGAGTTTCGATTCCCGTTGTTCGATCATTCCTTGCGCGTTAGGCATTTTTCTTATCCTCGAAATTAGTATAATACCCTACATACGATTGCGTTGCCGCCCTCACCCATACTGTAGGATACTTCCCTCCTCCAGACGCGGTCAAATCGCCGCTAAGTGCAATGGAGTTAATTTTATACCATCCATTTCTCACGGATTCTATGAACCGTTCCATCGTCATCGGATAACTAAACTTTGTCGTATACCAACCAGACTTCTCTAAAAATTCTTTTCTTGATTGATAAAACCTAGTAAACCCCATCCTCTTTAATTGGTGCTGCGTAGTATCTCCAGGAGCCGACACTTGCTCAATTACAAGCAATGGTCCTCTCGGATCAATACATTCCTCTCCGTAATACCTAGCAATTTGTGCAACGATTGGAACTAACTCTACTGGACTCTGCTCGTGCGAAACATATTCCGCTACCTGTACGCAAGGTTCATCTATTTTTCCTACGCGCATCACAGAAATCACGGATGGGTCTACTCCAAGTCCATGCCCTGTTTCAACCCCTATACTATAATCGTATCCTTCGCGTGGTTCCTCGTAAATCGTCAAACCGTCTATTTCAAGTTTTCCTATCGCAATAGGAGAATACTCTTTAGGTGTTATCTCCGCAAATATGTTCGGCGCAACCGCTGCAGTAGCCGCTCCGATACCTAAAAACTTAAAGAATGTTCGTCTGTTCATTATTTCTGCTACCTTTCTAGTGTGCAAAAGTGAGCACACTGGTTAGTTCCTGCTTCTTCCAAACCGCTTGCCCCATCCCCCTACTTCCAGCTTCCTATCGACACCATGTTTGACCTACAGACTCCCTCGTTGGGGTCTACTGTCTCTCTCTTAGGTACATAATACCTCTTTTGGCTACGAGATGCAAAGTCATCCAAATCATGCGTAGTAAAATAACTTTGCGCAGCTGCCCTTACTCGATCATCAAACTGTCCTTCTCTATGTTCCATCTTTGATTTGCTTCCTGTTATGTGACGCTCAAGAGTCTTGCATTCCTCAATCAACCACTTTGATTTTGGAATATACCATCCTCCGTTAATAGCGTCTACAAAACTCGTCATAAGCATTGGTACGCTCCACGAGTTTGAGTACCATCCCTGTTTAGTTTTAGATTCATCTTTAATCTTTTTTGAATCATACCTCTTGGGAGCATGATGATAATTAAAACCCATGATCTTTAACTGGTTTTGGCAAGTATCACCCGGTCCTCTAACTTGTTCAATGGCAAACTTTACCCCTCGATGATCCTTTGTTCTTTTCCCATACCATGTAGCCATACAAGCCACAAATGGAACCATCTGCGCAGGATTCATCCTCTTGCTCGTTAATTCACAAGCCTGCTCGTCACATCCATCTCCTTTCCCTACTTTAGAAATAGACGCACAAGCTCTCTCTTCATCTTCTTTATCAAGACCATCTGCCGTATCTACTCCACAAGCATAATCAAATCCTTCTTTTGGTCCCTCATAAACCAATAATTTATCCATCGTATCTTTCTCATTGTATTCATTGACTGGAAGCAGTGGAATCATATTCCACTTATATTTCTCTCCTCTTCTTGAAGTCCATTCTACTTCTATAACAGACTTATCTTTATCTATTTCTGATTCGTCTGGGTAAAATGTTTCTTCAATTGAGTGTCCAGTAATCGCATAGGCTTGCATCGGTTCACTACGAACCATCTTATGTCCTCTTCCGTCTCCTATTACCTCATATACATTATTCTCAACCGCCGCTATAACGTCTGGGTCAAATACTGTGTCATGTACTCCTGTCAATGCTTCATAGTCATCCGCCGCCATCTGAGCAAGCCAAATCTTTTGCGTGTGATTCTTACACGCTTGGTCATAATTAAATTGCCAAAACCACTGCTGTTCAACTGGCATACGCCAATCTTTACCGACTACTCTTGATAAATATGGCGTATTACGAACATAAGACTCACATCGTGTTACGTGCTTTCGCGTTACATCCGAAATTACTCTATTCCAATCTCCCGGTACAGGAAACTTACGAACCCAATCATCCTCTGGATAAAGATCAGGAACCATCACCCACGGAATAAAGATAGGACATAATCTGGATTTTCCTAAAGGCCAATCCTCTTTTGAGCTTTTCCATGTATCAGCAAGCCATCCAGTATTTCCACCTCCCGTTCCCTCAAGGACCATAAACAGATTCCTAGATGAGTGCGTTGCTCTTAACAATCCTTCCTCAATCGTCTTCTTCGCATCCTTAAAATCCGCCAACTCTGAGACGTGAATATTTGTAGGCGTCCATCCTTGCGCTAGACCCGTCGCCTGTGATCCTGATTGAATAGAAAGAATCGACTTGTTTTCATACTCTCTAATATACTGAGAGTCTTTTATCGTGCTAGGAACCAACCAAAAAGGGCAGTTATCGTGAGCGGTATCAATAATTCTTCCAATCAACTCTGACTTCTTAGATTCTACAGAAGCCATAATTGATTGCGTGTGTGGAATGAATAACATACGATTGATAAATTTAAGAGCCGTCTTGGTCGTGATGCCAACCTGGCGAGCCTTCAAGATAATCAGTTCTATAGATACTTGATCTTCGTCGAATTTTTCAATTACTGAGTCAAATATCTGCTGTGATAGCCTATTTTGAAATTTATATATCTCTCCCTTCTCGTTGCACACGTATGCGTAGCGGCTCTCCCAATAATTTGAATCTAAACGACATAACACCTTTTCGTTTTGGATAAATCTCTGTACTTCTTGTATCCTTTTCTCTGTTAATCCAGATTTTACTCTAATATACGTGTTTTTTGAGTTACTTGAATCATCTTTATATGTGATCTTTTTCATGTATTCTATGAAGTCTTGAACCTCTGCTAGTGAATGATAAACAGGTTCCCAACCTTCACTAGCAGAGAAGTAGTTTAAGTGCTTATCTATTGTCTTTCTTGAATACATCCTACTTCACCAAACTCCTAGTTCTTTTGGGAACCCACGGCGGGAGTAAACTCAGTATCCGTCGCGTATACACCGCATCGTTATCATCTAAACAGTCTTTCAAGTCCTCTATCGAGTCAAAAACAACTCGACTATCAAACGACACGAAACTAGCTTGCAGCGTATCATAGAAACAAAATTCCCGCGCCCATTCAGGGTCGTCGGGATCACTTGCTATCTGCTTGCCAAGGTCAATAAATCGAATCAATCATCCCTCCAGCAACCGTTGTTTGATTTTAATAATCTTTCCGTCCAAGATGTCGTCTCCACCAAACAATCTTTCCTCTACATCGTCTCCTTGGTAAACAGACTGACTATTTACTACATCTTCCCCATCCTTACTTTTTCCTCCTGGAAACGTTGCTACCTGTTGGTTGATATTTACCGTTGCACCCCTCGGCGATTGCAAAAATCCATTGACTATATCAAGTGCTTCCCTGTCCTTTACGCCTCCAGCCATCTTTGCAAACTTGATTCTATTCTTTGTAATCTCAGGATGACTAGATACTGCTAGAAACCTACTCTTGTTCCAACTGTACGTCTGCACCGCCATCTGAATAGCCCCAAGTAAGTATATCGGATTCACTTTGGCTTTTATCATTATAGCTTCCCATGGCAATCTGTCCCTATCGCCAATAGGAATCTTGTCGTAAACCTTCAAGAAATCCGCTACTACTTCATCGTTCGTTGTAAAACGCATAGCCTCAAGAGCGGTTCTTAGTCCGCCTTTGAGACTTTTTTTCAACATTGGTGTTATCTGTGGCAACGATTGAAATGCTTCCGGCTTTACCTTCAACCTCTTCAACGCTTGCAGTGTCCTGCTCTCCAACGCTGACAGTTTCGGTACTGGCATCAGAGACTTTGGTTTTCTTTCCTTCTTCGGGGTGAGTTCTTCTCCACTCTCTAACTCGTTCTCCAACGTATTCTTCTTCATCATCGTCGTCTGTTTGTCTAAGATTTGTGAGCCATTGCTCAATAGGGATGTTAATGTCTCCTCTGCGCTCTTTGGCTTTATCCTCTTCGGTTTGGACACGACTGATGATAACTTCTTTTTGCGGTCCTGGCTCTGGCCAGTATCGGGTTCCTGCTCTCTTAGCTGCTTCATTCAAACCTTCCAAAGATTTCGCAATGGATTCAAAGGATACTACAATACGTTCAATTTGTTCTTTGGTCATACATCCTCCCGATTGTAGTATTCCTTAACAACTTCTTGAAGTTTCAAGAACGATTCTCTCGCCATACGTTCAATTTCTTCGTTGCTTGTTCCTATTGAAATATAAGCATTTACCGAAAAAAATTGTCCAGGATTAACTCTCATCGCCCATTCATAAGGGAGTAAAAGACATAATTCCCCTTTTTAATCGCAGCGCGTTGCTCTGGTGTTGTGTGGTCCATCTCCCAATCCTTCGTTGTTCGGTTATACACCATACGTGGTCCTTCTTCAACTTCTTTTGGAATCGAATCACTCGTTATAACAATCTGTTCATCTCTCATACCGCCTCCTAGTCAAAATCAACCATATACTTCTGATCCACCGCATCAAGAAATTTTATCACATCTCCAAGAGTTCTAACCTGTGACCACTTAACGGGATACATCGTTCTTCTTCTTTCCTCATATCGTGATACCGCAACCGCATTCATCCACACCAGAACAGGAGCAGTAATCACGAGAATTCCTAGAAAGATATACGACATAATTATCATTTCAGTTCTCCTGTTATCCTCTGCGACCGAACAATCTCAGGCACCATTGCGGCTAGGATTTCTGATAACTTCTTGTTATTGTCGTAGAACCTGTCCAAATAATGCTCTACTGCCCAGTCTGCATCTATTTCAGGATACCGTTCCTTGACTGCCGCACGTACAGTGTCTTCCAACTCAATCATCTTTTCAAGTTTCGTTTTCACATTAAATCCCCGTGTAGTCGTTCTTACGCTTCGGCTTTTTCCACATATCCTCAAGAATAGGACACATCTCTGGCGCAGACGAATGGAGTCCTTGTTCCTTACGTGAAGTCTCACTGTAGTATGGACCACAGATACGATCACACTCGGATTGTTTTTCTTGTTGCGTCATAGATTTTGTCGCATGAAACCCACTGTTTTAACGGTGGGCTGAATGCGATTTTCCTTTCGTTTGACAAAGTAACGTAAAAGATTTTGGTTCAAGATTTCCTACCTCGTCACTGTCGTACAAAACAAGATACTTTGAGTTTGTGCTCAATTTTTCCATTTTCTCTCCTTTTCAATTCCTATGCGCGTGCCGGGTTGGTTACCGGCTACGCGCATCTCTCCTCGTAAGGTACTTGTTAAGCTACCTGCGTAAGTTGCAAAGCGAACACCTGCGGAGCCGACGTTACAGGAATGCTAATCGTCCCCGTAAGAGGATTTCCGTTAGGGTCTACCGTGGTTGCTGTGATGGTAACGCTGGTGGACGTGTCTCCTGCCGGTACATTGACGACAATCTGCTGTCCAAGAGGAACTGCACCATCAGAATCGTCCGCTGTAGCCGGGGTAAAGGTCACACTAGGATCGGATGCTGTCCATGTGAACGTGGGAGCGTAGGTAGACCCAACAGGAGGGTTGTACAGTACGCCATTCTCATATACTTCCGCCTCAATCTGTCCTGTTGTACCAGCAACGATGTTTCCAATGCTCATTCTTATCTCCAGTGAAAAATGGTTGTGATGCGGTTGAAGTTGATGAAGGATTTCCCGCAAGAATTTCATGATCTCTCGCGTTAATCTTAGTATATCCTCCAGTAGTCTACTGTGTTTGAACATTTCTTGAATCCTCAAATTCGGTTTTTACGCATTAAACAAATCTACTGCTCCCCCAAAAGGCTCTCCACCAATACGTTCTGCCGGTTGAATAACAGGATTTTGCCTCGGAACTGGACCACTATTTGCCAAATATAATGATTGGTCTATTTCCGGCATATCTTTCATTGGATTGTTAAATACTGGCTGTTGAGATTGTGCATAACCAAAATTCACAGAGCTTTGTGGTCCTGAAACGTGATTAAATCTATTAAATTCATCCGTTTCCACATGAGGATCAATCGTTCCTCCTAACGCCCTAATCGTCTGAATCAAACGAGGCATCTTCGCTGTTAATCGCGCCGCCATTTCATCATGAAAGGCTAATTCCTCTCTCGCTTCATCGTATTCCTTTTCCGCTACTGAAAGAGCTTTCCCGTAAATCTTGGACACTGGCTTTTCTTTTGAAGCCCTCTTTCGTCCTTTTTCGGCAGGACTAGGACTATTATTTGTCCTAGTTGGTTGGGAAACTACGGGACCGGGATCGTAAGGATGTTCTATCGTTAAAAGAAGGTGCGTTCCTTCACCTTTTTCTATACTTTGTCCGTTTAAGCAAGCAGGGCAGTGCTTGGATTCCTGAGTAGATTCTGTTTCTCCAAAAGGCTCAGGATTTGGTTTTGGCTCTTCCTTGTATATAAACGGAACAGGAATAAGTGATGGCTCCGTTTTTTCTCCTGTTCCTTGATTTACATAAGCATATTCTACTATAACTGGAGTCTCTTTTTTCTTTGCCCATCGTTTCGCAGATGCAATCTTGGCTATTGCACTACGCTGCTCTTTCGACAGCTTTTCCGCTCTGGCTTTTCCGCCATTCGTTCCTCGATTACTTTCACTCATTCTTTCTCCCGGTAGTACAGTTCTTCAATTCCTGCCGCTTATCCGGTATCGTGTTTACTCGCAACGCATGGCTTTCAAGCAACGCCGGATTTCCACCTTTACGAAGCGGCAGGGAGTTTTCTGGTTGTCAGTGGACCAGAAACTTTATACTACATCAACCGAACCGCCTACGGCAACATTTCCACCACTATCTTCCATGGTCGCTGCCATTGCGTCAATTATACTCCTGCGCGTATACTTGCGCTTGGTTCGAGTAGGAGTATTCGTTCCATCCTCTTCGCTAGGCTCCGGTGGAACTTCCATCTTGGCATCCTTAATACGTCCTCGTACTATATTAAGGTTTGGTTCCTCGTCAACCACTACACTTTCTTTGACCTCGACAGGATTCTCAACTACTTCCTTTGGCAATTCAACCTTGAGAGGAACTTCAATGTTCATGTCCAGCGAAACTATACTTGAATCGTACAGTTTCAGGTGAATCTCTGCTGTCGCACTGTACGAACGATAACGATCTGAGTCTCGTAAATCACACGAATAATTCAGTTTACGAAGGATATGATCGAGTAAATCATCCTTGATTTCTGTTCCTGAAAGCCCTTGAACAATTTCATCCGCCATTGCATATCTCCCTTTGAATCAGTTGTTTGGATTGTTTATACTGCTAGAAACTGTACTCTTCCTCTTCGTCCTTGGGTTTCTGCTTGCGCTTTTTGCCCATCTCGTACTTCTTTTTTAGAGCCTCATACTTTTGTATTGTACCCTCTTGCGGAATAATCGTACCCGTTTCAATGTTCTGAATAGTCCGTCTGCTTACCCCGCAAATTTCCGCTAAAAACGTTTGAGTCAATGCGTTATCGATCCTGAACTGCCGCCACGTCTGCGCGATTGACTCCATCTCGCCCTTGACTTCTTCATCCACTATACGCTTTGTTCTCGCCATACGCAAGCATCCTTTCTGTTTTTATACGCTTTGTTCTGGTTTGTCAAGCATTATTTTCTCGTGATCCCCCTTCTTGCTCTCACTAGTGCCTCTGCTACCGCATCTAGACTGTCCTCATGAAGACTGCTCAACCATTTATCTTCATCCATAACTTTCATCACTTTTGGATGATCTCTCCACGTAACCTCTTTAGTGTGTAGAAGTTCATGAACAATAACAACTTCCAACTCTCTTCTGAAATACTCTCTATCTGTGTTCGTCCTATCGTTAGGATGACGTAGAATAATCTTCTGTCTATGACGAATAGGGCAAACCTTACAGTTTCCTAATTTATTTCCCATCTCTTCCGCATTACTTATCACAATATCAAAATCGATATGGTCTAATCGGAGTTGCGGTTGCCAATAGGATAGATACTCCTTGGCTTGCTGGAGTTCCTTGTCTTCTAGTTGCGTCATAGATTTTGTCGCATGAAACCCACTGTTTTAACGGTGGGCTGAATGCGATTTTCCTTTCGTTTGACAAAGTAACGTAAAAGATTTACGCTTAAAAGATACGGCGGGACACGTCGGACTTTAAGCGCGTGGAGCGGATATGAGACTTGCCAGATGTTTTGGAAAGCAATCCGCGATGAAACGTGAATCCCATGAATTTATTCGTGGGAGGATGTCAATTCTTTTCCTTTTCGATTTCCTCTTTCAATTGCTTCCAAAGAGTCTCCATGTCGATCCTCTCCTTACCCGGATACCAGCACGACGGTCCTTGCGCTTTAATAACCTTATTGAGTGCTTCTACAGCCTTCCATACTTCATCAGATAGTTCTCCATCATCCGCAAGATCGTCACACCATTCATCTCCGTCAAGTTGATGCAAGTAGTGAGGCTCTGCAATAACCACGTGCATCTCCGGCTCCTCACCGCGCTTCGTCGCCTCTTCCAACTGCCAGTACATCTCATCTAACAGTTGATCTTTATCCCAAAAATACTTGTCCCGCGCATCATCAACTGTTGGCGTGTTGCCATCCCATTTAGCAACGGGAAGAGCGTAGTATTTATCGCAATCTATCTTTGCTTGACATGATCGGCATCGAGTTTCTCCTTGGCGCATCACTGATCCGCAAGCGCACTTCTGATGAGTGCAACCTGACCACCTCGCCCCATGCTCACTGCTAGGATTGTCGCCGGGGTAAAATACTCCAGTACGAGACTTCCAGCCTATTTCAGAAACTTTCTTGGCAGCTTCATCGCTATTGTACATCACTACTTTTTCTTCTGACATCTGATCCTCTCCCATTATCGCACTAACCGATACTCCCATGCGTTTGAGTCCACAATCCTGCGCTTCTCAATCACATGACACCCATACTCTGGCAAGCGTAAATCACGAATACGGCTCTTAACGCTGGAATCACAGACGAATACATTCTCTTTTTCTTTTATAAACGCCTGCAACCTCCACGGAATCCACCACTCATGATTCCTCATCAGTCGCAACACAATCCCATTTAACGTTTTCCTATCGGGATCAGCAGCCTTGAAATTATACATTTCCTTGGCTTTCTGTTCCGCGTTCTCGTATCCAAAATCAACTAAGAACTCATATCCTTTGCTCTCAAGAAAATCAGCCGCACGCTTCACTTGAGAGGACACCTTCACGTTGTTTTCCTTGCACCACTGATTCAATTCGCTCATTTTTCCTCTCCTTCTCCCAGTGCCTTAGTTTCGCAGCACATGAGTTTGTACAACACCTGCGGATACCGTCTGGAATCCTATTCATTTCACGTAACTTCCACGTAAACAAATCCTTACACCATTCACAGCGAAGATTCAAGGTTATCAGCGTGTATATATGCTTACTCTCTCCGCATTTACACATCGTCCTTCCGTCTAACCGGAACCTCTTACACTCTGTGCAGATAGCAGCCATTTCAATCCCTCCGCATCAAACTGAACTCTGACGGATTACCTTTAGGCCAATTCCAGTCACTTACATCACAGACACCTTTTTCTGTTAGACAAACATCACATCCACCTGTCCAGAAAGTTGCTACGTGTCCTGTCGGCCATAACGCTCCATTCTGTTCTGCGCAGTCATGACATATAGTGTAGACTCCTATCAACTTTTCTTTCTTCAAACCTTTTCCTTGTCCTTCCAGTTACCCACTATTCGCTCAACACTGGCGGCGATAGGATACGTGCTAATAGTCTTTTTGTGAACTCGGCAGTTTGGGTCTAAAGACGTTACCATTATCCCTTGAAGATCGTAGGGTTCCCCACCGTTTCTGCACGAACACTTAGCCTCTGGAGACCACTTTGCAGTAGTCTCCAGTTCCTCTTCATCTTCGTTTTCGATCCAACGTCTCATAAATTGTCCTTATTAGAATTAAGATTCTCCTGTTCTAATTCATCACTATAGTTATCGTCACTTTCTTCATTTGAGAATAATCCATAGTTTATACTGGTGGCGTGTTCTATGTTTTTACATCCTTGTTCCCAGTATGATGTTTTTAATTCGCTTCCGATAAACCGTCTTCCTAGTTGCATTGCAATAAATCCTGTTGATCCTACTCCTGAAAACGGATCGTATATAACATCTTTTGGATTAGACCAAAGATGAACACATCTTTCGATTAAGTCTAACGCCATAGGACATATATGTCTTTCGTCTTGATTCTCTCTTGCGCATCTTCCGTTTAACGTGCGAGTAAAATCAATATCCATCCACACTGGAGAAGCGTATCTCCTCCATCTCTCATGAGATAATACCCCGTTCTTTGGTGGGTTTTCTCCTGAAAACCATTCTAATCCTTTTTCATGAGCGATAGGTTCCGCATTCTCTCCCGGTATTCTGAATGCAAGGATGTATTGAGGAATACCAGCCCTCACCATAGATGAATCTTTGCAAAGTTGTTTATGCATCAATCCTATTGCTTTGGTTCTTGTCGCTTCTAATAGTGGATCTTTCCACGCACAGTGTTCACTGTGGAATATAAATCCAGCATCTAAAAACTGCCGAATAATATCACCCCGAAAATCTTTTAATCCAATATATCCATCCCTGCTCTTCATTGCAGGGATATTCATGCAATCTATTGCTACTATTCTCCCTTTTTTTGTGATCCGAAACAACTCATCTATAAGCACACGAAAGTGTGTTTGAAACTCTTCATCAGTCCTACTGTTCCCCATATCCCTCTCGCTTCCAGAATAGCAATATAAGTTCGAGT
>Ga0208687_1000509_pt1 | contig 25788 bp, 13 predicted proteins | sample June2015DPH_6_10_FD_184695 | JGI IMG/M metagenome (GOLD analysis project Ga0208687, IMG submission 184695) | Peatland microbial communities from SPRUCE experiment site at the Marcell Experimental Forest, Minnesota, USA - June2015DPH_6_100... | ecosystem: Environmental > Terrestrial > Soil >...
AGTACAGGCCCACAACAACCCCCAACCCCAGGAAGCCGATCGAGTACTTATTCATGAGGCCAATGCCCGCCACCAGGCCAAAGAGAACCCACAACTTGGGGTCGCCCTCCTTCAGAATCAGGATGACGATGTAGCCCGCGAGCGCCCAGAAGACCTGGTCGAAGCAGTTCATCGAAAAGAAATTATCGATGGCAAGATAAACGGGGGCCACGATAACCGCGACGGCCGCAAGACCTTGAGCAAAGCGCCCGCCCCCCAACTCGCGCACCATGAGGCCAGTGAGCAGAACGATAAGCCCTCCACAAATCGCCGGAAAGAAGCGCAACGCAAATAGTGAATCACCCAGCAGGTGGCGCGTTACGAAGGCCATGAGGGCTACGAAGGGCGGCTGGTCAACATATCCCCACGCCAAGTGCTCTCCACACGCCATGTAATAGAGTTCGTCGCGGAAGTAACCGTACCCGCCGTTGGTAAGGAAGTGGATGAAAATGGTGAGCAGCGCGAGATAGGAGAGAACCGCCAAGTCGCTAAGGAGGAGCTGGCGTGAGATAAGCTTCTGCATCGGAATGCCTCCTTGTTTCAAGACCCAACTCGGGCGAGAATGTTGGACCGGTGATTCTACCACCCGTGGGCGCGATACTCATCCCCACCTACCACTTGCCCGTATGTGGTAGGTCGTAGGCGGTATGTGGGGGGAGCCGACCTACCGCCCGCCCGCATGTGGTAGGTCGTATGTGGGGGGAGCTCACCTACTGCCTACCGTCAACCGCCTACCACCTGCTCTTCCCCCATCTACCACCTACCACATACCACCTACTGGCCACCACCTACGACATACCATGTAGCTCCTTTATTTTCAACAACATCCCCGCTTTCAACGCGTAACTACCTTTGTTTTCTACAACATTCCCGTCTCGGCCCGTGGCCTCTAGCCCTTGGCCTTTGTTTTCAACAACATTCCCGCGTCGGTCGGTCATTTTTAAAGTTACTACTGTTTCCTCTTTCCGTGTGGAGAGGACATCGCGTCCCAGGCTGCTCCGCGGGCCAAGAGTCCCGCCAACTCGAACTCCCCTCAAATTCAGTAGGCAGTCGGCAGAAGGCGGTCGGCAGAAGGCGGTCGGCAGAAGGCGGTCGGCAGAAGGCGGTCGGCAGAAGGCGGTCGGCAGTGGGCAGTCGGCAGTAAGCAGAAGGCAGTTGGACACCAGTGTAGAGCGCAGCAATTCATAATTCACCATTCATAATTCTGAATTCACCATTGCCCCGGCCTGGCCGTCCCGCCATGGCGGGAGGCGGCCCTACATTCTGATTGGGACACCACCAACTTCCTCGGGGGTTAGAGTTCTCACATCAGTAGGCTACCACAGCGGGGAGGCGCTGTCAAGAGACAATATGTTCATCCGTCAGCTGACGGAAGTAGCCCAGGACTTCTTCAATTGAATCATTGAATCATTGATCCATTGACTCATTGAAAGGCCCTTGCCTGGTTTTTTCAATGAATCAATGATTCAGAGGACACTCGTGTACGTCCTATGGCTGCGGGGTTGTCAAGCGGTGACGAAAGGGGGATCGGCAATCTGTGTAGGGAGTCTTTCCGCGGCGCCGGTGACTTATATGAGATTGGCGCGCCGTCCATGCACGCCATGATGGACACGATGACCATTGCTCCGGGGGTTGCAGGCGCGTGCCAGGCCGGGGCTGGCTTTGGTGGATGTATGGTTGCCATCGTCGGGCGGGAACAGGCTCAGGCATTTGCCGATAGCACGCGCAGCCGCTACCTCGCCACCACAGGCATTCGGCCCGATGTTTATGCGGTGCGTGGCGCCGGGGGTGCTGGTGTAATCAACCAGTTCGCGAAGGAAGAAAACTACGATGCCGGTTGAAGACGTCTCCTTACCCAATCTCAGTGGAGAATTCCCCCTGGATGCAAACCAAAATTACCACGATCAGGCTCTACAGTCCCGTGCCAATCCGCCAGCGGAAGCCGGTCCGAGCGCCCTATGCACCGCATAGGCAGCATCAGCGGTCTTTGAAGCAACTTCTGGCGGGCTATAAGCCGGGGCCAAAAACGTCAACGTGCTCGTTAATCTGCCCGTCGAGAGCTTGGTCGTATTGGATTACGATCACGCGATAACCCAAGTCCTGAAGCTTGGCGCGCTCTGCCTCATCGCGTGCCTTCCGCTCGGGCTGGTCGTGGTCGGGACCATCGCAGAAGACGCACACTCCCGGCAAACCTTCCCGCTCGTAATAGAAGTCGGCCTCTGCGTACACCTCCGGGTGCGGCCGATATTGGGCCCGGTCCGGAAGCCGTCGCCTGGTACGGTATAGCAACGATAAGAATTCCGCTTCTAGGCTTGAGTTCTTATCGCGACGCTCCTCCAACCAGGCGTACTGCTCATCATAGGTACGTTCCGCAGTCTTCTGAACTGTAGAACTTTGAGAGAGCGAGAGCAGGTAGTCGCGAATGATGTGGCGGTTAAGAAGAGGATGGTTAAGCTGGTTTCTGTAGCTCAGCAGGCAGTCGTAACAGGCGTAACTGCAGGTATCCTCCGCTCGGTCTGAGCCGTCATTTGGATCGAAGTGGCAAACCCGCAGAGCTTCAATGGCAACCTTCGCCAGAGCCTGAGAATCCCCAAGCAGGCGTGGCCAAACGCCCGTGCCGCCCTCGGAAGCTTCCCAGAGCAATATCCGCCGCTCCGATTCCTCTCCGATAAGTTCCACGGCAATTTCCTGTTCCTCCACCTGGAACATCATCTGGATTCCGCGCTGTAGCGCGTAGGCGAGGCTCACCAGAAAGGCCTCGTCCTCCGCTGGTTTGCTGTCCTGGTTGCCAGCGACCGGCTGAAGCAGCAAGAGATTTCGAGTGTCCCATACAAATGGTCGCACACCAGGCAAGAGATCATTGCTTTCGAGACCAGGAGCGCTGTCGTCATCATCGGGCCGTCGTGCCCAGTAGCCCGTCTTCTTATCCAGAGTGAATCCGTTTTGATCTGATCGCCGCCACCGGTGGTTCACCCGCCACAATACGGCCCGTGGCGCGTGTGTCACGTAGAGTATCTCGCTTCCATCCTTACTCGTCGCAATCGCTGTTTGCTGAAGGGTCTTCCCGTCCGTTCCGGGAGCGAAGCGGTAGTGGGTAGTTACATGGAATCCCTCTCTCACGCGCTCTTCTTCGTCGCATGTAATTCGCTCCACGCGGCTGCCGCGCACAGCGGTCATCTCGAACAGGCTTGCTATGTACTGGCTGTGCTCCCCATCGAGCTGCACTCCGCAGTGGTCGCACCGGTCCGCCAGGGCATGCTCTCCGTCGTGGAAGTAACCGCACGCATTGCACAGCTTGGCTCGCACGAGCCTTGCCTCCACTCCCCCGGGGGGAAGAAAGCAACGGGCCATACGGTACTTCCTTCCCTCGTGGTAAATCACATTTCGAGGCCCGAACTCGGTGAGCGCCAGGAACCTTGGCCGCTGGATGACGTGTTGGCGGTCACCCACAGGAACAATGGCCCGGATCGGCAGGCGGGGAAAATTGTATCCAGGCAAAAACCCCTCGCTTGCAAGGTAACGGTAAGGATAGAAGTCCGACTCTGTTGATTCATCACTGCGATTGAGAAGCAAGTCGATTTGGCGCTTGGCCTCTTCTTCTCGCCGCTCGGCGTCGGACCGTTCTCTCCTGCTGGCAGTGGGGTTATCCACCACTCGTCTCGCCTCGTCTCGCTGCCGCTCCGCTGCTGAGTATAGTTCCCGCCAACGACGAAAACCGCGGTCGAACTCTTCCGCTGCACTACGCAGCGTCTGACCAAGCCATGCGGCAGTATTCCAATCGGCCGTGCGTACCTCCTCTCCGCCTGCGTCCAGAATCCGCTTGCACTCCTCCGTCACCTCCGCCAGCTTCGCCTGCGTTAGGGTCCACCTGCTTTGGATGTCGGCGTTCACTGGGTAGCCCTTTTGTTGAAGGTCCAGTACCTCCACCATTCCTCTTCCCAGCCGAATGCCAGTCGCCGCCAGCCACACGGAATGGATGTGCGCCTCGACCAAGTCCTGATTCCCCAAGTCGAGCCTTGGAGGGGCCACCGCCCCGGCAACCATGTCGTCCGGCTTCTCAAAGAAATACTGATCGTGCGGGCTTCCTTCGCTACAGAAAGCCATCACGAGCGCGGGTTGGCCTCCTCGGCCCGCGCGGCCGCTCCTTTGGGCGTAGTTGGCAGGTGTAGGAGGAATGTTCCGCAGGTGGACAACATTCAGATCGCGGATGTCAACCCCCAGCTCCATCGTTGGCGAGCAGAACAGGGCGGCCAGATTGCCTTCGCCAAAGCGCTTCTCGCGCTCCTGCCGTTCCGGCATAGGGATCTGGCCTGTGTGGGCCGCGCCTTCAACCCCGGTGAGTTGTCGGGCCGTTTCGGTGTAAAGGCGACCAAAAAACTTGTTCGCTGCACGCTCGACATTCTCCAGCCGTTCGGAGCGCATCCGCTTCGTCCGCACCGGGTCCGGAGGCGGAGGAGTCCCGTCACCTGCGCGCCATTCGAACGACGCTGCCATCAATTGGACTCCTTCTCGCTGACCGTCCGAAGTTGGGACCCGCGTGAGATATTGCCCGCGCAGCGCAGCTATGAGCGCCAGAATCAATTTCTCGCCATCCTGAGCGCTTAGGTCCGAAGGCAAGCCCCATGTGTGACGATTTCGCAGGTAACGAGCGATCCGCGAGTGCCCGGATAGACTCCGTTCCCGCCCCTCAATCGTCGGCCCACTTCCAGGAACAAGGAAAATCGAGCTGATCAGGATTCTGTCGTATTCATCAAAAGCCCACGGGTCCCTCAAAACTTGCTCGACTCGTTTCCGCAGTTCCCAGTGTTCCTCGGGGTTGAGAACTCGCGCGTCAATGGCGATTTCATGCCGAAGATGATCGAGGAACGCCCGTACGGCCTTCTCGCGCGTCTCCGGCGAAGCCTGTTGCAAAATCGGATGCGCTTTCCATGGCTCTTCGCCGGCACACATCTCGGTCAGCCCCGGGTACTCAATTCGCAGCAGACCGCACTGCTCCAGGTTGGGCTGAACGATGCGCCACCCGCGGCGCAAATCCTCGTAGAGCCGGTACTCCAGCAGGCGCTGCATGGCCTCTTCGTTGCGAACCTTGCCAGGTCCCCATTGCGCGGGCTCTTTTGCATACGCTTTCTGGTCGAGTGCCAGGGCCTGGAAAACGGTCTTCGTTATGTTGGCATGATCGAGCCTGCCGGATTCGGAAATGGCTTTATAAAGCGCCGCGCGTACCAATGCCACCTGAATGAAGTCATTGAAGTGCCCGGCTTGCAACGAAGCATCCTGGCGGTTATCCGTGAAGCTCAGGATCTTGCGTGCCTCGGCAGTTGTCTTGGGATCCTCGCGGAGTTGTACAATCGCGGAACCGCTCACGAGGGTGGTGGCCGTGCTCCGGCCCGTCTGGCTCAGGCGCGTCAGCTTGCGGAAGTCGTTTCTTTCGCTCCGGTCGTAGGCGGCTCCACAGCGCAAGCAGAGAAGGAACGGCTGCGGCTGGAACCAGCCTTCCACCCCCTCGCTGCCACTGCCGTCACCAACCTCGCCATTGGCTTTCACCCGCAGGTGTGCTGGCATATGGGGTTTGTAGTCCCGCTTGATCCGGCGTTCGCCTTTTCGTTCGTCGAACCAGAAGTCCGGCAGTTCTGCCTCGTGCGCTTCACTCCAGAGTTCGTCCTCGTGGAGCGCAAAGTATCCCGGCTGCACGTCATCTTGTTCGTTTTCGGGATCAAACAGAGGCAGGCGCGGAGTGAGCTTATCCGGCGCGCCCTGCCGGCGATTCACCAGATAATACTCCTGGCCGCACTCCCGGCAGAAGGCCAGCGGGTAAACCAACCGGTCCCCATCACCACCCGGCGCATAGTATTCGCCCTGTAGAGTCAGGTAACGTGAGGGACCCGGTTCCAGAGTGGCGTAGACCGTTCCACCAGCCGCGAGGAATTGATGAAGGCGGAATGCAAACACGGGGTCGCCATATTCGGTCTGAATCCGATTGCCCACAGAAAGGAGCGATTGCAGCTTGGTTGCGCAGCCGGACTCCGACACTCCGCTGGCTTTGCTGAGCTGGCTTAGGCCATCCGCAAAGGTGATGGGCTTGCGCCGCACGAGCCGGCCTTCCTCCGTCGCCACGCCAAAGGTTTCTTCCACCCAGGCGGCCAGCGGATTTCGTGTGAGAGATTCCAGTGTCTCGGCAGGGAGCGGAGCCTCAACGGCAGCCTGTAGCGCCTCGGCGCTCTGGGGGGCCGTGATCTCGATGGCCCGGCGCAGGGTTTCATCGACCACGTTCTCAGGCTTCACTTCAACGCCAAAGAGTTTTGTCGCGACTTCAGCCACGGCCGTTTTGCGTTCGGCACGATCGCCTCCGCTCACCATCGTGGCGCTGGTGCCGATGTGAAGCATCCGAGGATTTCCAGCCCGCTCGCGCACACGCCGCACCAGCATGGCCACGTCCGCCCCTTGCCGCCCGCGATAGGTGTGCAGCTCATCCAGGACAAGGAATTCGAGGTTGGCCGTGGCGCGATCTGTGAAGTGCCGCTCTGCCGGTCGCAGCAGCATATATTCCAACATCACGTAGTTCGTCAAAAGTATGTGCGGAGGGTCGTCCTGGATGCGCTGCCGTTCTTCGTCTCTCTCTTGTCCCGTGTATTTATTGAAACGAACCACGGAATTGCCAGCCTGTGCCGCAAACTCCAATAGCGCCTTGAACTGGCTATTAATGAGCGCATTCATCGGATAAACAATGATCGCCCGAACCTGGTGCCGCTCGGGGTGGTTGCGCAAGATGTGGTCGTAAATTGGGACAAGGTAGGTGAGGCTCTTGCCGGAGCCGGTGCCCGTGGTCACTACAAAGGGCTCCCAGCGTCGGGCGATTTGGATGGCTTCATGCTGGTGGCGAAAAAGCCGGATGACTTTTCCATCCCGAAGCCGAAAGAACCTGGCAGTCGCCGGCAGGATAACACCTTGAGCGGCCAACTCATCAAGCGTTGGCCCCGGCTCATAGGCAGGGTTGAGCTGGAGAATCGCTTCCGGCCACAGAGCACCCTTCTTCAGCTCTTCTTGAACAAAGCCATCGATACGCTCGTCCCGGATGCGGACGAAGCTCTCGATGTACTGTTTGTAGTCGGAAACTACCTTTTCTCGAAGCGCGAAGACATCAATGCTCTCCTCATAGGCACGCGTATTGAACGGGGAATGACGAACAAGTCGAGGTCAACTTCCTACTTATACTACTATTCCCAAACTTCTTGTCGGCGCGCGAAGATTTCTTCTCGAACCAACAACGCCTCCGTGTCCTCCGTGAACAGGAAAAACTTAACACAGAGGTCACTGAGATCCTCCGTGGTCTCTGTGTTGAGGTTTTGAAGGGTCGGAGAACACGGAGAAGCCCCTTTTGGTTGCGGCCAGCGGGCCGCGCTGCGTTTCTTGCCTATTCCTTTTCCCCTGCTCCCGGGTCTCCTTGTCCGCCTTCGGCGTCAGTTGTCTGAACCTCTTCGCCAGCCTCTCGCTTTTCGCTTCGACCCTGAGGCTCGAAAAGCGAGAGGTAAGGCTCGTAGCGGAAACGGCGGTTGCGCTGGAACCCAGTGATTTCCTTTAGCAGTCCCAACCGAACAAACTGGTCAACCAACTTGCTTGCCGTAACGTAAACACACCTGAGGCGTCGTTCCACGATCCGAATTGTAACCATAGGCTGTTCGAAGAGAACGTCGAGCAGTTGCAGCCCATTGGCGCTTCCCCCAAGCTTTGCGGCAATGGTCTGACGGTGCTGCTCACGAAGCTTCAGAATGGTTCGCGCTGTCGCCGTTGCCTCCCGGCTGACCTCGTCGACGCCTCGCGCGAAAAACTTCAGCCAGCCTTCCCAGTCCCCGTCGTTGCGGATTGCCATCAGCCGATCATAGTATTCGGCCCGGTGAGCCTTGAGGTAATGGCTCAGATAGAGAAGCGGGCGCTGGAGGACACCCGGCTGGCAGAGCAGAAATGTAATGAGCAGCCGGCCCACGCGGCCATTGCCATCGAGGAACGGATGAATGGTTTCAAATTGCGCGTGCGCCAGCCCGCAGTGGATCAGCACCGGCAACGGGGTCGTGTCGTGAAGGAACTTTTCCAGATTATCGAGCGCTTGATGCATCTCGTGGACTGGAGGCGGCACGAAGGTGGCAGTCTCGAGGGTGCAGTTCTCCGGACCAATCCAGTTCTGGCTCCTTCGAAACTCGCCAGGAGTGCGATGGGCGCCGCGAACCCCTTTGAGCAAATCCGCATGGATCTCGCGGATGAGGCGAAGGCTTAGCGGAAGGTCCCCGAGGCGTGCAAGGCCATAGTTTATGGCCCGCACATAGTTCACAACTTCTTGAACATCCTTCGGGAATTCTCTCCCCTTCGCATCGATCTCAAATTGCAGTACGTCTTCGAGTGTGCTCTGAGTCCCTTCGATCTGCGAGCTCAGCACGGCCTCCTGCCGGACGTACATGGCCACAAACAGGTTCGGATTCGGCAGGACCGTTGCAACCCCATCCAGCCGTCCAAGAGAACGGTCCGCTTCGGAGAGGAGATGGGTCAACTCCGCTTCCATCTGGACCGGCGGAGTTGGAGGGAGCGGCGCCGGGATGAACGCCTTGTAGCCAGTCGGTTGTTTTACGTATTGGCCTGCCCGCATAATAAGATCGAGTCTCCAAACCGCTTATTGAGCCCAACTAAAACAAGCCGTGCACGGTCTGGTTCTTATTTTATTCCTAATGCCTTTAGTAAAACAAGCATTGGAGAAACCGGATGCTAGTGTCATCTGCGAGGCATGGGCGTTGCACGCCGCAGTCATTCCCGCGAAAGCGGGAATGACCGGCGTTTCGAAAGGGATTCCATCCCAAGTGACACCACCACCGGAAACTGTGAAGCCTCTTGTCCGCGCCAGGAGTGGTCTTCGTCCGCTCTCGCATTCGCCTTCAGAGATTCAGCGGTTTCTGGCCTTGAACCGGCCTTAGATCGCCTGGCCTTAGAGCGGGCAGATAGAGAACGTTCGGCGGGATCCGGCGCTTGATACTTCGGTCATCCAGGCGGAGGCCATCGTACACCACGGGCAGTAGCACCTGCCGTTCCGCCTTCAGTCCTCGCTTATTGAGCTCGTGCAACGGGCGGACCTCATAGACGCTCTGCAGCAGGCCCGGGCCGAGCGCCCTGTGCACCGCAAATGCAGCATCAACGATCTTTGAGGCGACTTCGTCAGTTTCCTTGGGGACGGGCTCCGTTGGCGCCTTGGTGGTTCATGGTGTTCTTCGGAATGGGCCCTCTTGGTGTCTCGGTGGTTCTGTTTGATGACCAACAGCAAGGCCAGGCGATCGGAGGGGAGCGCAACCAACCGGCGGCACATTTTCAGCTTGATTTTTTGGACCGCAACTCTAAGAATGGTTCAAACAATGAGCGTCCTGACTGATACCGCATTGGAGAGGAAGCAGCAGATCAACGTGCGGCGCTCCCTCTCAAAGCTTCTCTCCACGGACCTTGACTTTCATCGGGACGCAAGTAATTACGCCAGCCATGCTCTGCACGCCTTTGCGGCGAAGTTCCCGCCACAATTGCCTCGGGTTTTTATCGAGGGGCTTACTCAAAAAGGTGAAACCGTAATGGACCCCATGATGGGGAGTGGAACCGCGATTGTGGAAGCTTTCCTGTGTGGCAGGCGGGCAGTCGGTTTCGATATCGATCCTCTCGCTCTAATGATATGCAGGGTGAAAACACATCCTGTTGACATACTGGAAGCAACTTGGGCGGGCAAACGTGTGGTTAGTTCTGCCATAAAGCTCCTGCAGCGCGCCAGCCGCCTCGAACCTGCAATGAGGGAACGCTTTTCGCCCGCGAGTCTGGAATTCATTAATTACTGGTTCGCCAAGCAATCTCAGCGCGAGCTCATGGCACTGCTCTTGGCCATCGAGCGGGAGCATTTGACGCAACCGCTTGTAGACTTTCTGAAGGTCGTGTTTTCTTCAATCATCATAACCAAATCAGGTGGCGTTAGCCGCGCCTATGACTTGGCTCATACACGTCCGCATCTTCTTGAGGGCAAGCCTTACAAAGACGCAATTAAGGTCTTCGAGGTGCGGCTCAATAAGTCTGCCGCTTTGTTGTCGCAGCTTCCCTCGAATGGGAAAGATGTTGAAACTGAACAACAGGATTGTAGGGGACGGTTGCCCTTGGCGGACGATTCTGTACAACTGGTCGTCACCTCACCACCTTACGCCAACGCAATTGACTACATGCGCGCGCACAAGTTTTCGCTTGTGTGGTTCGGTCAAGACATCCACGGCCTGAGCGCTCTGCGATCCACTTACATAGGCTCAGAGAAAGCGGGGGTGCCTGAGACGCTCGATCTTCCTGCCTCTGTTTGCCGAGTTGTCGAGAAGCTCCAAGCAGTTGACAGCAGGAAAAGTCGGGTGCTGGCAAAGTATTTCACGGATATGCGGCTGGCGCTTTGCGAGATTTTTAGGGTTCTCGAACCCGCCCGCTGCTGCATTGTGGTGGTTGGACCTTCGACGATGAGGGGGGAGACGATCAAGACCCACGAACTCCTCGGCGACATAGGCAACGGGGTCGGCTTTGAAACGGTGGACATCGCCAAAAGGAATCTCGACCGAGACCGCCGAATGCTTCCGGTCGCTTTTCGCAGGAATCACAACTCGCAAATCGAGAGCAGAATGCACGAAGAGTACATCATCGGCCTTTTGAAACCGCCCCGTTGAAACCCGCGATATAAATATGCCTACACGTGTAGAAACGCTCACTGCTGCAACCACGATCTTCGATTCGTCCACCTTCCGTGGCGGCAAACCTGCGGCGGCTACGGCTTGGTCTGGAATCTACCAAGCATTGCTGTGGTACGAGCCGGTCACCACCATTCCAGGGCGTACCGGATTGCCACACATTATTGACGCGAACCGGCTAACCCACCCTCTATCCGCTCAGGGTGAACTCAGGGTTTGGCAGGCGCGCGCCGTTGGAGTTGAAAAATATATGGCCGAGCAGTGGGAAGTGGACCCGGGCGGGATCGCTGGAATGGTCGATAGGCTCATGAAGTTGGGCGCGTACGCTGGCCTCCAACGCCAGAACATCCTTGGTAGTGCTTTCGCGGGACTCGTAAAGCACGTCTTGGAACTCTTTGGTTCGCAAGACCTCACCTATGAGCTGGAAGTCGCGGGAGAGAGGGCCTTTCCCGGCGTCCAGCTTCCAACGCGGACAGGAGAGCCCTTCATCGACATCCTGGTACGCAAGCAGGGACGGAGTCGGGGGATCATCTCAACAAAGTGGTCAATACGTCATGACCGAATCAATGACCTGACCAGCGAGTGCCGTGCTTACAAGAACGCGGCCCGGTTCACGGACACCCAAATCTTTTATTACGTCGCAACCAACGAATACGATCCTGCTCGTGTCGAGAAGCCTTTGACTGACAAATGTATCGACGGGGTTGTTCACGTCCACAAGCCATTGGTTACCCGAGTGAGCGGCCTGGATGGAAGACTTGCCGAATTCCTCGACCTGTCCGAGCTTATTGAAGAATCAAATCAGTGGTAAGCGAGCGGGTGGCGAATACATGCCTCTGTTTGGCATGTGTGCGACCAGTGAACGCCGAGCCGGGGCCGGCCCCAGTGAGAGGAATCGGCGAAGCCGCTGGCTCTTGAAAGACGCGAGAGGACCCATATGCGCTAGCCAGCGCCCGTACGGACCCGCGCGGAGAGTGATCGATAACCGGAATGCGTACCGCGACAGTTACCTGGTCGGTCACTGCTAGTTGTTCCCTTACTGATCGCCTAAAACGGCGTCAAGGAGTTCTAGCGCCCCTCTGCGATTCAGCCGGGCTGCGTGAAATTGGCCCGCAAAGTCGAGTAGGCATTCCAGGCACGCGCGGCGGCAAGCTGCGTCGTGTGACGAGGTCCCGCGCAGAGTCCTGCGGGCTTCCAGTAGCCACCGGCGGCCAAGTTTAAATAGCTCAAAACAGTGCCCTGCGCCACCGGGAATGGTGTCGTAAAGCAGAATGCCGAGCTTGCCGGCGTCACGAACCTTCAGCTCTAGATTCAATTCCCGGCTGTCCAATTCCAGCAGCCGAGCACCGGCAAGCACTAGAGCCCGTCCCAAGGAAAACAGAGGTGCTTCGTCGGAGTCCCCCGGCCAGTCAAGAATGAGAACATCCGTTGTCTCTCTGGCAGCGAGCACCTTGTGCCTGAGCACCACAGGCTCAGGCAACCTCTTCGGCCAGCAGTGGGTCAACGGATTTGTCGAGAATACCGAGGCGTGATCCCTAAAGTTCTTAGGCAAAGGAGGGGTCGCGCTCCCTTCGTTGGCCGGTTTCTCTTCGCTCATCGCGAAACCGCAGCGAGTACACAGGGCAAACCCATGCCCGAGCTTGCTCCACGCGTCGCCGCCGGCGTTGCGAAGCAGCAAGTCGCCCGCGCCAGCCTCGTAGTACGACGCCATCAGGCCTGCAATACCCCCAAAATTGCGCTCTATCTCCGTGGCGGCGCTGAGAGTGAATCCGCCAGCCGTACTTAGCACAACTTCGCCAACCCGATCCAGATTGCGGCCGGGTGGCTTAGGCGGGTCCCATGCCGCAGTTGTGTAGCCGAAGCGGGGAAACATCAAAGGCTGGCGAGGGCCTTGAGGCGGTTGATCACACTCTTTGCATCGTTCATCTTTGGAAGTCGCGAGATAATCGTGTTCATTCGAACAGCGAAGCGCCCAATAGTAAAGCCCGAGGGCCTCGTTACGGTTTGCTTCAGTCCAGTGCTTGAGAATGCCTTTGGATTCGGCAATCTTCCCTCCCACGAGCACCATTGCGCCGGGCACATACTCGCTTAAAGCCAAAAGGGACGACCTCTCTAGCCGGTAACCCTCCGCGGTCGTGGACTTCTCTGGCCGATCCTCTCGTGGCTTTCTCACGGACAGCCGTTGCAGATGAATGGGGAAGCCATACCGCGGCAGGAATCCCGCGTCCGAGAACCACTCGATGACGGTGATGTCGGAAGTCGCTCGGAGTTGATATCGGATCGAGTTTGCCTTAGCACGTTCAGCAGCGAGCGCAGTAGAGGGAGGCTCTTTCGGAACCTCTGCCCAAGCCTCTCGAAGTGAGTCATAGTCTTTTCGCCACTCCTTACACGCGAGGAGAAACTGGCTTTCAGCCTCTTCAAGGAACTCTCCCCACGCTCCGTCGTCATCGACAATGTCTTCCAATGGGGTATCCTGCACAATGTTGTGACACCGCTTCCTGAACGGGTGAAGTGAGGATCGTAAAGGACCCAAGAACCGAATAAAATCCTCGGCATTGCCAGCACCTGAAGACGACCAATCCGGTTTGGCCGAACCGGTCCACTTCGGAGGAGCATCAACTCCGCAAAGCTTTCCCATGTTCGAGTATGCGTCCATGGCGCCTGCTTGAGGAGACTGCATTGGTGCAAAAAACTCGGCAAGTAACATGGCGTGCAGGTGTCGCCGGACAAACCGTGGACGCTTGAGGAAAACCACCGGGCGGCGCAGTGACCGTCCCAGGAAATCCTCGAATCTTGCGAATACCTCTCGGTCAAATGCCCGGTTCCTTGCGAACGTAAGAACAATGGATGAGCCGTCCGCACGCCTTCCTGCACGACCCGCCCGCTGCATGTGGTTGGCGCGACCAGGCGGCACGTTTCCGAGGACGACGCCGTTCAAGCCGCCGATGTCGATGCCAAGTTCCATCGTGGTGGTCGAGGACAGGAGGTTTCGGGCGCCATCTCGAAACAGGAACTGCCTGCGCTTGTTTTCCTCCGGGCTAAGCTGGGCGGAGTGCTCTTCACCCCAGAGGCCCATCGAAAAAATGCTGAACTCCCGAAGCTCTCGCCTGGCGCGGCCCCAGCGACGGTCCTCGTCGGCTTTAGCGTGCGTAATCTCGTGAAGGCTGCCGAGACAGCCCCTCAATGGCGCCCAGCCCAGAATCGTCCGTGGCCACAACGTGCCAGTGCCCGGACAGCGATACAGTTTGTCTGGCGAGCGCAGCCGCAGCCGGTCAAGAAGGATCTGAATGGCCGGATCGGATTCCGTGCCGTTCACTTCATGGAGTTCGCATCGGAGCCATGGAAGCTGCCGTTTGTCTGCGCCTTCATACAACTGGTCAAACGCGGCCTCCAGCAAAGGTGAGGAAAAAGACTCTGGGCAGTGCGCCGCCGCAAGCAAGGTCCTCGCAAACCAAAGGCGTAGTTGCAGGGTATCCCTCGGGCGACTGTCGTCTCCAATAAAGCGGCGCGCCGTCCAGCCGTTCTTCGAGCGAGTGCTCCATCGCCCGTAAAGAGGTGATTCCCCACTCCATTTGCGGCCGTCTTCCTCCTTCGACCAATCCACCGCGCGATCCGCTCGCAGCGTGTCCAGCAGGGCAGCTAATATGTCAGGCCATACGCCTGCGAGTTTGTTCCGAATCTCGTCGTTCCGGAGCTGTCCAGCGAAGCTTGGGGGCAGCGGCAAATCAGCCAATGCGGGGTAGACAAGTTCTAGAAGTCCCACCGCCTCGGTTGATACGGCCGCTCGCAGCGGGTTATCCATTTCTTGGGCGATCAGGGCCTCAGCGTGGCTGGCGACGCTTCGCCGGTTCTCTTTCCACCGTTCCTGACGCCACTCAGCATACTTCTCCGCCAGATCGCGATCGAGAAGCTCGGAGATGTGGGGGCTTTCCGCAAAAGCACGAGCAAACTCCGTGAATGGAATTCCAGAAGAGGCAGTGGATAGTTGATTCCGAAGATCGGCAACCTTGCGGTTAGCCTCGTCCCGGTCCACTTGCGGAAGAGTTATGTCGGCGGCATCAGCCTCATATCTTTGGATCTGCCTGTGGAGGTAGGCGGAGGAAACAGGCTTGTAGGTTGCAAGCGTGTTCGCAATAGCCGACCGAATCACCCACGTCTCGTGCTGGCTGGTCAGTAACGGACCCAGCCGTGCCGCCTCGCGGCGAGAGTCGCTGAAACAGAGCAGGCGGCGCCCTTTTCCCGGTTTCCAACCTCGCGAGGGGTCAGGGTATACGGGCATTCCGTAGAGCACGGTTTCGGTTGCGACGCTCAGGGCAAGCCGTTCGCCCCCCCTCAGTGGCTGGATCTGGAGGGTCCGGTCATCTTCATCAGTATCATCCGGCGATGCACCCCAGCCTGTCGCACAGTTCGGGCATTGCTGCTGGGTGCATCGGGATGGGTCGTTACACGACGTACCATGTTCGGGGCAGGGTGCTCGGAAGAGCCGGGTACCCGCCCCTTTACCAGAGTATTCGCCGGTTTCGGGATTGACGATGATCACCGAAAGGTCCTTCCCGCCGGAGTCTGCAATAAGGTAATACCTGCGCTTGCTAGGTTCGGCAAAATGTCCGGACTCCAGTGTGTCTGGGTTTTCGTACCCGGCGAGTGCCCATTGGCCGCAAGCCTTACAGCGGTGGACCGGAAGCGTGACGGAATTGCAATAGACGCACCGGTCTCTCGGGGCCTGAAGACAGCCGATACCTTCGGCCCGCAAATCAGATGGGCCAGAACATGACGTGTTAAGGCATGCTGAGAGCCCATGAGGCGCACGAACGAGAAAATGAAGCCGGTGCGGGACGAGCGGGGACTCATTCGATTTCAGTCGGGCCGCCGCAGTCAATCTTAAGAGCAGGACCGTGGCTTCGCGTGTCGCCTGGTTGGCGTTGCCCCAGAGTTCGCACGCGAGATTGTCGATTGATAGAAGGCCCTTGTCATACACCAGTTCCATGAGCCGCCTCACGATCGTGACGTGTTCCAATGACAGCTTAAGGAATGGTGCAAGAACCCCCTTAGCGGAAGCTTCTGCTGATGAGATCGCGTCGCCCGGCAACAGCTTTGATAGGACCGGGCGTAGTCGCCTCAGCGCGTCTAGGTCGGGACCGACAAACTCTCCATCGGCATTCAGGGTCACAAGTTCGAGTTCCCGGTGTTGTGCTAGTTGTTCGGCGCTGGGGGTTTGAACGGTCGCAAGTTCTTTTGGATTTGGCAGAGGAGCTGTTTTCCCCTCGACGATTTTGACGAGCTTGCGCGGTACGGAGAATACCGTCGCCGCAAAGCCCTCAAGGTCTTCTTTTGTTCCGCCGAGCGTAGCGGAGGTTGCAATGTGTGTGAGCTGTTCGGGAGATACCCCGCAGCGATCCCTCACCCGCCTAAGAAGAAGCGTCATTTCGGCGGCAAGCGTTCCTGTGTAAAGGTGAGCCTCGTCCAACACGATATAACGCAGGGCAGGCCCAAAGAACTCCCGGTCTTGCGGCCGGCAAAGCATATACTCCAGCATAGAGTAGTTGGTGATGACGATGTCCGGAATGCTCGCGCGCGCGGCGTGACGACTCCAGCGGCGGCAAGGCTCCCACCTCTCTTCTGGCTTCACGTCGCGGTCGTTTTCCGGTGTTTCGCTCGTGAAGTGGAAGAGGCTTAATGTATTCTGGTATTTGAGGAGTTCATAGAGCCGTGTAACCTGATCGGTGACCAGGGCGTTCATGGGGTACAGGATCAGGCAACGCATGCCATGCTCATTGGGGGCGCGTGGCTGCTTCCAAAGTCCGGCGAGAATCGGCAGCAGGAAAGCTTCGGTTTTGCCCGCGCCCGCCCCAGCTGTGACCACGAGAGAAGGCTTCTCGCCGGATTGAGCGCTCGCCACGTGACGGAATGCGTCCGCCTGGTGTGCGAACAATGGACGTGCTGCCGGGAAGTTGCCCTTGCTGTCCAGGTACTCACAGAGGTCTTGGGGAAACAGGCCTTCGATCGCCAAGGATTCCAGCGAATCTTCCGAGGATCTACTGGGAAAGGCACCCTGTATCCATAGTTCACTTACCAGTCCACCATGCTCACCAGCACCTTGCCAAATCTTTTCGGCCGAACGCGCTAGGGCCGGGCTTCGAAGGTAGTTTTCAGATACGGCGAGATCAACGAGACGTCGCCTCGTAAATTCTACAAGCATAAGGGCATCGATTTGGCTCAGAACCTACTCCTCTCCACCAACCGGATGAGTAACGACGCAGTGAGGAACGGGCGACCTCTCGACGTTTCTCCAAGTCTCCTCAAACCCGGTTCAAGTTGCTTGTAGTCCGACGCCTGATTATCCAGATAGGCCCCGAATGCGTCCACACTCTTTCCCAGCGCCTCCGGCGCGACCTTAAGAAGATTGGCGCAATCCCGGCAATCAGCAATCATTCGGGTCCGCAGTTGGGAGATTTCGGTGGTTTCAGGCTGGCGTAACATTGAGGCTGCCACAGCGCGCACGTACTTCCGATACTTGTCACCACGCAGCTTAAGTCTTGCAAGGTTGTAGGACAGCGAAGGACAGAACTCACCGAGGCGCGACAGCGACGACTTAAAGACCTCCGGCTCACTCTGCGGTCTACGGTCTGTGGGAAACGTTCGTGCGAGCCCCTCCATCCTAGTTTCACTCCTCTCCACATAATTCCAGAGGAATTGTCGAATGACTATGTCCAATCCCTGTTCTGCCGGTCGATGAACGAGGCCGTATTGAAGAGCCTCACCGTCTAACCAACCACTTACAAACTCAGCCGGATCCTGAGCGACAGCTTTTTCCACTGCGGTCCTGAACAATGGATTCAAGACAGGCACCTTTAGCCATCGCAAAAGAGCAAAAAGGCTGTTTGCCGGGTGATGCCCAAGAGCCTTGATGATCGGCTCGCTGGCCCAGTAGGAGGCGATCCGAGTGCCTTGGTAGGCAATCGCCATCGCCGCCGCATCGCCGAGATTCGGTAGTTTCCAGAGGAAGTCGCCCTGCTGACTGGCCACCTCGATCGCGGGCAAATCCTGCGGCTTCTGAGGTATTTGGGGCCAAACGAGAATTCTGTGGTCCTTGCTCGGAGAAATTGGAACCTGCCAAGTGAGCCACGCGCAAGTCTGTCCTCCGAATAGCGATGGCACAAACTTTCCTGCGCCATAGTCTTCGACCGATTCGACAAGAACCGTGTCTGCGTGACCCTCGGAGCGGCTGATAAGCGGAGCCCCCCAACCTTGCAGATCTCCCAATTGGAAGGTGCGCGAACTGATTTTGCCTACCAAGCAGGCGCCTTCAAATAGTTCAGATTTATCCTTCCCAACGAAGACGCGCGCCCTCCCGGAGCCATCGGCTCGATTCAGTGCGTGCCCCACGCTCAACAGCGTCCACTTAGGTTCCGCGTCAGCATTTGAATCGGCTTCGAGGCACGCAATTCCTCGGAGACTCAAAGAAAACTTTGGAGCGACCGTCCGGGAGAAACTGGCACTACTTACTTGGATTCGGATGCGCTCTTTACCAAGCGCCATGCCGAGCGTAATCTGCAACGGGCGCTCCGTCTGCCAAATGGCGCCATGCTTGGTTGTGTGAATATGCCAGCCTCCGGCGATCACCGTGACAACTGTGACGTCTTCCGAAACGCCTGTAACATTCACACGGCTAGCCGACCCAATTTGGGTGGTTTCGCCAGGCAGTGACTCCAGGATCAGGCGGATCGGTTTAATCGGCTCTCTTTGGTCTAGCGTTGGTTCCCAATATGTAAGCCCATCACAAACAACCCTTAGGTCTTGTGGCCACGGACTGGCCAGCCGATATGCGGCACGATCTTTCAACTTAATGGCCTGCGTAACGTCGGGGACGGTGAGGTCACTATCACAAATTAATGCATAGTCCGTCCTCGGGTTGAGCTTGGAGGTGAGACTGACCAAGGTTCCGGTCTCAAGATCGAAGACAAGAAGCGGTTCACCCATGCCGATTTCCAAAAGGTCCACTTCTTCTAATAGTTTGCCTTCGCTGCTGATGGACAATAGGCTTGGCCGGAGGTTGTGCTTCGCGCCTTCGGCTTGGCACGGTAATTTACGCCTCCCTCGCCATCCACCGCCTTCTTGTAATGTCCAGCGGTCCACGACTCGTCCGTCAATCGCGAATGTAGCACTTTCGAGTCCGCCCAGAATCTCGTAGATGCGTTCCTCGTTGAGTCGCAGCGACAATTCAGGTTTTGCAGGATACTCCCAGCGGAGGAGCAGCTCGCGTACGGGTTCATTTGTGCGGTCGAGAATCTCCGGCGCGGATGAAGGGGTGGGTGTTTGAGAGCGTAGTTTGGCAGCCCTCATCAGTTCAGAAGCCCATTCAGGGCGAATCCACGGAGACGCCTGAAGAAGCGCAGATGTGTACTCGTCGGAAACGCGGCTACGCCTGAAATCATAGAGGGCATCCCAAAGATCATTGAACGAACTCGACCTCAGGTCCCCATATTCAGGATCAACTCCGGTGAGAATCCTTACCGCAATAGGAAGTCCAAGCCCGTCGAGCCAATCTGGCAATCTCCGGACCGCCCCCCGATGAGTGAATCCGAACTGAAGCTTGAGTGTGTCGAAATACTCCTGCGCACCATAGCGGTCGATCAGGTTTCGCAGTTGGAGTCTGCAGGCACCCGCGGTCACCGCGTTCTTGCAAGCCGTGGTTGGCTGACCGGCGACAAAGAGCGGTGAGAAGAACCCTTTGTCTGTTTGGAGAGCCGCGGTCACGGCTGGCCAAACTGAATCTTCGTTGGAATTTGCGCGGCACACTTCCGAAGCGAGGATGAGGAGCAACCCACCAAACATTTCCCGCTTCGAAGCCAAGATCCCATTTGAGAGATCAACCTGGGACGTGCTCTCGCACCACATCCCGCACCACATCCGAGGCTCGGGCTCCGAAAACCATTGCTTTAGAACTTCGGACTCGTCAGTCGTGATCCCGGCTTCGGCCACAGACCTGGGGTTAGGCAGGCTCTCGAACCTGTTCAGGAAGTGCAGGAAGACCTCTTCCAACTCCATTGAAGGATGGATTTCACACGACGGGTCTGCATGGGGTGGCGTCATACGATACACCAGGAGCCCTCTCGCGTGCGGCTCCACCGCAGCGGAAAGCCCGCCTAGACCGTGTCCCACTAGTATACGCCAAACGCCGATCAACCCCTGGATGTTCAACGGAAGTTATATCCGCGTTAGGCGTCATCGAGGCACAATTCAAGAGGTGGCCGGGTGCACTCCACCACCGCTTTGCCGATTTCGCACCCACGGACGCCGTTACGCAGCTGACTTCTTATTCGCCTACGCCTTTCGTTCGATTGCCGCCCGCCGACACCAGAAGGCAGTCGGCAGTAAGTAGATGCTTACAAAGCCAGTGCAGCCCAATAACGCACCCGTTGTCGCGGCTTGCTCGGTCCCTGCTCGAAGACGGGCCCACGTGTAAACTTCAGAACGTCGTCAAAAAGCTTTCTGTATTCTTTGCTGAGCGCGTAGGTTTCTTCCTTGGAGTCAGAAGCTGTGAGAAAATCCTAAAAGGCGCGAATTCACCCCGTGTATCCCATTGAAAGCTCAGGTAGGGGCACGCCATGGCGTGCCCCTACAACAATTCTTTCACACCTTTTCACGCTTGGGGAAGCGGGTCTCAGCGCCCATCCACCTCTCAACGTCCGCCCGGCGCCGCTGGACAAAGCACTTGGCGAGATTGGCGCGCTGGCCCTCGGTGATTGCCTCCAGGTTGAGCCTTTCAAAGCGACTATCCACCATTCCAAGGAGCGAGAGGAAGCCCTCTTCGATGCCGCTATGAGGAGTGGCGGCCAGGAGCAAGAGATGCTGCCCGGGCCTATTGGCTATTGCACTGACCAGTTCGTGGCGCTGCTGCTGCTCCTTCGAGCCACGGCCACCCGGCTGGGTGGCCGAGTGCGCTTCATCCACGATAACCAAGTCGGGGCAGTTCACCAGGAAATCGTGCTTGTGCCGCTCGGTCTTGATGAAATCGATGCTGGCGACCAGGTGCGGATAGTGCCGATACGGACTGAGGCCCTGACGGGGAAGTTCCCGTTCCAGCCTGGCGATGGTGCTGGTCCTGACGACTCGTGCCTGGATCTGGAACTTCAACTCCAACTCGCGCTGCCATTGGTCGCAAAGGTGCGGTGGGCAGAGCACGCAGATGCGCTGAATGTCGCCCCGATCGAGCAGCTCGCGGGCGATCTAGGCAGCCTCAATGGTCTTGCCAATGCCCACATCGTCGGCAATAAGCACACGGACGGGGTCAAGGCGAAGCGCCATGATGAGAGGAACGAACTGGTAGGGGCGGGGCCGCACCGAGAGCCGACCGAGAGAACGAAACGGTCCGGCTCCACTGCGCAGGCCAAGGCGCGCTGCGTCCCGCAACAGCCTTCCGGCGATGAAGTCGCCGGCGGAGTGGGGGCTCGGCGCCTGGAATTGAGCCGGCTGGATCTCGCCTTTCTCAAGGGCCAAACAGATACCACATGACTCTGCTTCACTCCCACTGAGTGGCCGCAGGTTGAGGACTTCAGGATCTTCTGAGGGGAGGACTACCCACTCGCGCTCCCGGACGCGGACCAGCGACCCTACCGTATACACTTCAGAGTTCGTTGAGTTCATCTCTGGAGATTCCGTGGTGTTCAGGACTGCTCAAGACGCTGCCGCCGGACTGAGTATCAGTTACCATGCGCAACAATTCAGAGCCCTGGTGGCGTAGCCAGCCCGACGACCACCAGGGAGTAGCGTTACCACATTCTAACAGGCTCCCGATTCCAGTGAACACAATTTTTCCCGCGGGCGGGTGAGGAAGGCGGGCTGGGTCGGTTTGTTATGTGTTCGTGCATGGAAGTCTCGGCTGCGAATGGTTTCGGACCTGACGTGCGAACAAGGCAGCTTTGGGCAGAGATTGCCCTGCATCAAACCACATTCTTTGGCGCAGCCAAAACAAGCCGGCGGGTGCCATGAAGAATGGAATGGATACAGCCGCACCTTTCGCAACCCTTTGATACTAACTTCGGGTCTGTCATGGAGACCGCAGCGAAGCATCCCGGAGTTATTTTTCGCACTGATTGCGCTCTCAAATGCGGGGATTCTTCGCGCAGTTCATCCTGAGCGGGCACAGCGAGATCCTTCGCTGCGCTCAGGACGACAGCGAAGGACTCAGAATGACATTCCGAGGGGCCTTTTAGCGTGCTGTTAGGGTTCGGGCCCGGAATTCAGGGAGGGTCTTTTCTGTGCTATCCTTCGTGCGAACATCAAGCGAGGCAAGCTGAACAATTTGGAGTTTCAGGTAAGGGAAGGGAAGTGCAATGAACGGGAAATATCTGGTGACGGCGACTATTGTGGGCGGGGTCGTGTTGTTCCTCTGGGGTTTCATCACCCATTCGCTACTGCCGCAAACTATGAGTTACTTCAAGGATGAGATGGCCGTGGTTCAAGTGCTGCGCGCCAACGCAGCGGTAAACGGGATTTATTTCGCGCCGCGTGGGGTTTTTGCCTCCGTCGCCATGCTGCCTGACCTGGGCGACAAAACCAGGAACATCGTACCGAACCTGCTGCGACAACTTTGCTCCGACTCCTTTGCGGCGCTGTTGCTGGCAATTCTCCTGACGCGTCTGCCGGGCACCGTCCCGGGCCGCGCGGGATGGGCAGTGCTCGCAGGCTTGACCGCCTTCGTCCTGAAGTTCGTGCCCTATTGGAACTGGTACGGCTTCCCCTCGGCGTTCGTCGGCATGGAGGCACTCGACCTACTGGGGAAGTTCTTCATAGGCGCCCTCGTCTTGGGTGTGTTGAGGAACAAGCTCGCGCCCGCCGCGCGGTGATCCCTAGACCGTTATATATGGCGGAACGAGGATTATGTTCTCGTTCTCTCGCCTTGTCAGGAAGCCGTCAGCTATCAGCCATCAGCTATCAGCTTTCAGGTACAGCATGGAGTATACTGCTGGCCCCTCGGGTGTCCTCTCCCGCTGTCTAGGCGGTGCGGCGCGCGACATTGCCGAGTTGCTGAAGCGGCCCGTAGGAAGGCCGCTCGAAGCAAGCGCGATCTGACACCGGAAGAATTGTTGTCTTCAATTGCCACCTGGTTGGAAGGGCCGCGCTCGGGAGGTGTGGAATGAAAGCGTTCGTTGCTGCGATGGCGATGTGGCTCTGCTGTGTCGCGGCACAGCCACGCCTGGTTTTTTCTGCGACCGGCAAAGAGGCTGGCGAAGTCAGCCGCTGGGTGAGTGCCAAGTTCTTGGGGAAAGCCCAGAGCGTGCCCGAGGACGCCTGCCTGCTTGTCTATACAAGGAACGGCCGGATCGAAAAGAATACGATTGCCGGCCAGCCCTTGCGAATTGCTGCCCAACGATACCGGAGAGGATTGCACTTTGGCGCGGGCAAAATTGAAGTGCGTCTTCCCCAGCCCGCCAAGAATCTCTACGCGGTGCTTGGCCCTGATAGCAACAACGATGATGTCGGCTACGGGGGGCGTGGTAGTTTCGTGCTCTCGGTTGAGGCGAGAGGGGCTGAACTGTTCCGTTCCAGTGTGATGCGCGAGGGCATGGCGGGTGTTCCGATAAACGTGAATCTGGCTGGGGCCAGGGAATTCACGCTGGAATTGAAGCCGGTGGGCGAAAGGAAGCCGTGGGACGATGCGGCGTGGGATCAGGCGGATTGGGCCGATGCTCGCGTAATGCTGGCGGACGGAAGTACCGTCTGGTTGGCCGATCTGCCGGTCGGACCGCCGCGCGAGCCTTACACTGTCGGAGTGCCTTTCTCATTCCGCTACGGCGATCGACCCTCGAGCGAGTTGCTAAAGACCTGGGAACTCGAACGCAGCGAGCGGCGCCTGGATGAGAACCGCACCGAGTACACCTTGACCTATACCGACCCCGAGACAGATCTGCGGGTGCGGTGTGTGGCGGTGGTCTACCACGATTTCCCGACCGTGGAGTGGACCGTGTACTTCAAGAACCAAGGAAAAGGGGACACGCCCATTCTGGAGCAGATCCAGGCGCTGGATACGCGGTTCGAGCGCAGTGCGGAAGGGGAGTTCATACTGCACCACAGTAAAGGATCGCCGGCTTCGCCGACGGATTATGAGCCGCGAGAGACGGCGCTGGATCGCAACGCGGACTTGCGATTCGCAGCCATGGAAGGCCGGCCGACCAATAGCGACCTGTGCTATTTCAATGTGGAGTGGCTTGGGGAAGGAGTGATCATCGCGTTGGGGTGGCCAGGGCAATGGGCGGCGGAGTTCAAGCGGGACGAGGGGAGGGGACTGCGGGTTCGGGCCGGGCAGGAGCTGACCCACTTCAAGTTGTTGCCGGGCGAAGAGGCGAGGACTCCGCTGCTGGCGCTGCAATTTTGGAACGGGGACTGGATCGGAGCGCAGAACGTCTGGCGGAGGTGGATGATTGCCCACAACTTGCCACGTCCCGGCGGTAAGCTGCCGGCTCCCCAGCTCGAGGCGGAACCCGGTATCGTTACCAACATCATGCAGGACGCGGATGAGTCGAACCAGAAAACCCTTCTCGACCGATACTTGCAGGAGCGTATCCCACTCGACTACTGGTGGATGGACGCAGGCTGGTACCCCTTCCAGAATGGCTGGTGGAATGTGGGCACCTGGGAGCCCGACTTAAAGCGATTCCCGCAGGGGCTGCGCGCGGTGACCGATTACGTCCACAGTAAGGGTCTCAAGTCAATTGTGTGGTTTGAGCCAGAGCGCGTTGCACCTGGCACCTGGTTGTATGAGAAGCACCCGGAGTGGTTGCTGGGGCGGGACGGAGAGAACAAGCTGCTTTATCTGGGAAACCAGGAAGCCTGGCGCTGGCTGGTCGAGCGTGTCGGCGGCCTGCTCAAAGAACAAGGCATCGATCTGTATCGGCAAGATTTCAATTTCGATCCCCTCTCCCTCTGGCGGGCGAATGACAAAGAGGATCGGCAGGGGATCACGGAAATCCGACATGTCACGGGCTACCTGGCGTATTGGGATGAATTGCGACGCCTCTACCCGAACATGCTCATCGACAGTTGTGCCTCGGGCGGCCGACGGAATGACCTCGAGACACTGCGCCGCGCCGCCCCCCTGTGGCGCAGTGACTACGTCTATGAGCCCACCGCGATGCAGAATATGACTTACGGCATGGCTTTATGGATACCCTACTTCGGAACGGGTATCAATCGGGTTGACCCGTACTCCTTTCGGAGTGATATGTGTCCGGCAGCCGTGCTGCAGTTTGACGTTCGCCGTAAGGACCTGGACTATGATGGGCTGCGTCGCCTTTGCTCCCAATGGCGGCAGATCGCAGAATACTATTATGGTGACTACTACCCTCTCGCCGGCTACAGCACAAGGACCGACACTTGGGTCGCCTGGCAATTCGATCGGCCCGAACACAGCGATGGCCTGGTGCAGGTCTTTCGCCGCCCCGACAGCCCGTTCGAGGTGGCCCGCTTCAGACTGCACGGCCTGGACCCGTCCTCTCAATACGAGGTTGCCAATCTGGATGTTCCAGGAACCAAGCAGATGACGGGACAAGAGCTAATGGAGAAAGGACTGCTTGTGGAGATCAGGGATCGGCCGGGCTCTGCGCTTCTCAGATACGAGCGAGGGAAGAACTAACTTTTGTACCCTATGGGTCTGGTGTTCTCCGGAAGAAATAGTCTCGTTCGGGTCTGTGCGACTTCAGGCTAGCTGATACTACTTTCGCGTCTGTCATGCTGAGCGCAACGAAGCATCCCGGCATTTTTCCTCGCTGTTTGAGCTTACAAATGCGGGGATTCTTCGCTTCGCTCAGAATGACAGGCGGTGGCGTTTTCCTCTACGCATGACGAACAATCCGTATGAGACGAGGACTTGCTTGAGCTGCCGTCTGCTCCCTAGTATAGCGTTTCTCTAAAACATATTCACATATGCCTTTTTTCCTGGTATGCTTTTGGGCATGGCAGGAAAATCGAGGCGTGCAAAGTTGGTGTTGACCCCAGAGGAAGTTGAGCGACTCGGACG
>Ga0208687_1000517_pt1 | contig 25624 bp, 21 predicted proteins | sample June2015DPH_6_10_FD_184695 | JGI IMG/M metagenome (GOLD analysis project Ga0208687, IMG submission 184695) | Peatland microbial communities from SPRUCE experiment site at the Marcell Experimental Forest, Minnesota, USA - June2015DPH_6_100... | ecosystem: Environmental > Terrestrial > Soil >...
GGCCTCCACGCAAAACAATAAGACGCGTGCCGCAGAGCTGCTCGGCATCAGCCTGAAAACTCTCCATAACAAGCTGAAGGAATATGGGGCTCAGCCTGAAGATTAAGCTCACCGCGCTCATAACCCTCCTGGTCTTGCTCATGGTCCTGGCCACATCGACGCTCTACCTCTCTCATCTGACCCGACAGGCCCTGAGCGAGGTTGAAAGCAGAGGGGAATATGTGGCCAACGGAATCTATCATCAGGCCAGCACCCTCCTGTCCCAGGCCCGAATGCCAGCGGGTTCAAACCCTTCCGATTTCCAGGCGCTGCGTGGCTTCGTGCAAGCCCGGCTTGCGGCCGATGCGGGGTTGACCTCACTGCTGGAATCCGCGGTCGGATATTCACCTTCCATCTACTACGCCGCCATCACGGACACCCGACACCAGGTTATGGTTCACAACGATCCGGGGGAAATCGGCCAAGTGATGGCGCCGGCTGTGCCGTTTGAGGATCTGCTCCATGCCGGATTGTTGAAGCAACTCCGCGTGATCTACGGCCCCTCCAGGGTGTACGAAGTCGTGCTGCCGCTGGAGATTGGAAACAGGCCTTTCGGCGATGTACGCGTCGGTGTCTCGACACTCTTCCTCGGCCACCAGATCACCCCGGATTTGCACGCTGCCCTGACGCTTTCCTTTGCCATCATCATCTTCACCACGCTCTCCGCCGGTCTGCTCTCCTATCGCCTCTTGCGTCCCCTGGAAACCATTTCGCGAAGTGTTGACCTCCTGGCGCGCGGCGAATATTCCGAACCCGTCCGTCTGAAGCGGAGCGACGAATGGGGCGTGCTTTCCTCAAAGTTGAACCTCTTAGGCGAGCAGATGCGCGGCGAAAAAGCCGCCTTTGTCCAATTGAAGGAGAACCTTGACCAGCTTTTCTCCAAGCTGAGCGATGGCCTGCTGCTATTTGAGAGGCAGGACCGGCTGGTCCTGGCAACACCCGCCGCAGCCCGTCTGCTGGGTTGCAGAGCGGAAGCCATCGTTCATCGCCAGGCGCTGGAGGTGTTCTCCGCCCACAACCCTCTCCATGACCTCTTGCGGGAAGCCTTCGCCTCACGGCAATCAACGCCCTGGCGAACCCTTGAGCTGGGCGGCGAACCCCCGGCGCGCGTTGCGGTGAATGTGCAATTCATCCGTGAACAGGGCGAGGCCATGGGATGCCTGGTCACCTTGCGCGACGCCAGCACCCGCGCTCAGATCGAGGATCAAATTGATGTCACAACGAAGCTGGCGGCTCTCGGCCGGCTCACTTCCGGAGTTGCGCACGAGGTGAAGAATCCGCTCAACGCCATGGTTCTCCAGCTCGAAATCCTGAAATCCAAACTGACCGGCCAAGGTGAAAGGGTTGGCCCGCATCTGGAGATACTCTCCGAGGAGATCCGGCGGCTCGATCGAGTGGTGAAAACCTTCCTCGATTTCACCCGCCCGGTCGAGATCCACCCCGTCCCCACCCCCGTGGAAGGCCTGGTGCGCGAAGTCTTTCTGTTGGCCGAGCCGCAAGCGCTGCAGAATAACGTTCGGCTCGTCTTTGAGCACCAGGGAGCCCTTCCGACTATTAACGTTGACCGCGACCTCATGAAGCAGGCGCTCCTGAACCTGGTTCTAAACGGCTGCCAAGCCATGCCCTCAGGAGGGCAACTTAAAGTTAAACCGCAAACCGACGGTCATCACCTGAATCTCGAAGTTTCCGACCAGGGTGTGGGTATTCCGCCCGAGGCGCGGCAGAAAATCTTTTCTCTCTTCTACACCACGAAGCCCGGCGGCAGCGGAATTGGACTCGCCATGGCTTTCCGAGTCCTTCAGCTCCACAACGGATTCATCGATTTCTCGAGTGAAGCCCACCACGGCACGACGTTTCGTGTTTCCATTCCCGTGCCCTGAGCCGGAGAAGCTGTGAAATAATCAACTTTAGCCGCAGATGAACGCAGATAAACGCAGATTAGAAACCTGCTTTCATCAGCGTGTATCTGCGTCAATCAGCGGCTTGGAACGGGGGTTCGACTTTCGAATTCGGGTTGAAAATCCCCAAGCGGGACCATTTTAAGTGCTAGTATTGCCGTTTGGATGATCCGAGGGTTGCTCTTACAGCCTCTGTAACCCGTGCAATTTGCCGCGCGCATTTCCAGTTGCTTTACTTTTGACTTTCGACTTTTGACTTTTGACTTCTAATGAACGCCCAGCTCCCACCCCTGACGCCCCCCACCACGGGCCGCAGCACCAATACGGCCATTTCGCCGGCGGGCGCGATTTCCTGGGCGCTCGACGATACTCTCCGGCTTTTGTTTCGGCCTTTTGATGCTTGGAGGTGGACCAAGCTCAGTCTGCTCTGCCTCTTCCTGGGAGGCGGCACACCCACAGCAGCATTCCAGTGGAGCCTGAGCGCTCTCCCCAGTGATTTTCGACTGACGGATCTGGTCGCCGGCGCGCGGCAATACGTCGCGCAACACCCTTCCCTCATCATCCTGGTCATCGTGTTCGCTCTCGCACTGGGGCTCTGTTTCCTTTATCTGAGGTCGGTATTTCGCTTTGTTCTGGTGGATTCACTGGTCAAGATGGAGGTGTCTCTAGGCAGTGCGTGGTCCGCCCTCCGTCCCCTGGGACAATCCTATTTCTGGTGGCTGGTGGGAACGCTGGCGGCGCTCGCTACCACGTTCTCACTCATGGTCATTGTCGCCTTTCCCGCTCTCCAGGCCGCTTCCACCTCGGGCACAGGCAAGCTTTTCGCCACGGCGTCTCTGGCACTGATCCTCTCTTTGATAGTCCTCCTCGGATTGGCTGTAGCCCTCCTGATTATGCTCACCGATGATTTGGTGGTTCCCCTGATGTACGCCGGCCGTTTGCCATTAGCTTCCGCGTGGGGGGAACTTTGGCAGAAAATGCGCCATGACCCGGCCTCATTCGCAGTTTATATCTTGTTGCGCTTTGCGCTTTCAGTTGGAGTCAGCGTCGCAGTCCTCCTCTTTCTAGTCCCGTTACTCGTAGGTGTATTCTCCGGTGCGGTAATCGTAGCGGCTACCGTGGTCCTGGCGCTGCATCTGGTGGGGCTCGCATGGGTATGGAACCTGCCCACCATCGGCCTGGCGCTCGCCGCGTTGCTGTTGCTGAGCGCAGTCTTGGTGATCCTATTGACCGTGGTCGGAATGCCGGGCCAAGTCTTTCTCCAGGGCTTCGGCCTGCGCTTCATCGCGGCGCGCTCTCCATCTCTTAAAACCCTTTGCTCCGTGTCTGGCGGGCGGGGAAGGCGCCAATGAATCCCTCTCCGGAAGGGCACACGCTCTCAGAAACGGTGCGAAAACCTGCCTCGCCGTGGAAACAACTCACAGGATATCAGTGGCTGGTCCTGCTCGTGGCATGGCTTGGCTGGGTCTTCGATTCCATGGACGCGCTGATTTACGCCCAGGTGATGACGCCGGCGCTCAAAGAACTGCTGGGGGCTCACTCTTCGCCCCAGAACATTGGATGGTATGGCGGGATCATCTTCTCCATCTTCATTGTGGGCTGGGCGCTGGGAGGCATCCTCTTTGGGGTTTTGGCGGACTACCTGGGGCGTTCTCGAACCCTGGTCATAACCATTCTGGTTTATGCGGTTTTCACGGCGCTGGCGGGTTTCTCGCACACTTGGTGGGAACTTGGAATCTACCGCTTTCTGACCGCCCTGGGCGTGGGCGGCGAATGGGCCGCTGGCGCCACTCTGGTGGCGGAGGTCTGGCCCGAATCCCTGCGCGTGAAAGGGGCGGGCCTGCTCCAATCAGCGTGGGGATTTGGTTTTTTCCTCGCCGCCGGGATTAACCTTTTGCTGTCCGCCTACAGTTGGCGGGTGATGTTCTTCGTGGGAATCATGCCTGCACTGGTGGCCGTTCTCCTGCGCCTGAAAGTGCACGAGCCGGAACGCTGGACCAGCCAGCATCTTCAGGCGAAGCTCCCTGGCTCGCAACGCTTGACGATTCTCGAACTCTTTTCACCCCAGACCCGCCGCGACACGTTGGTCGGCACTTCACTGGCCTTTGTGGCTGTGTTTGGCCTCTGGGGCGCCACCAATTGGACGCCCTCGCTCATTACTGAACTCCTTCGCCCGCAGCATCTTGATGCCATCATCACCGCCCGGCGAGTCAGCTTCGCCGTCATGAGCCTCAACGCCGGAGCCATCCTGGGTTACCTGGCAGCCCCTTGGATCGCGGAGCGGTGGGGCAGGCGCGCCATGTTCCTGCTGCTGTTGCTGGGTTCGGCGCTGTCGCTTCCCGTCACCTTCCTGATACCCACGTCCTTCTCCACAGCCATGTGGCTGCTGCCTTTCCTGGGATTCTTCTCCAACGGGATTTTCAGCGGGTTTCCCGTTTACTTTCCGGAAATCTTCCCCACCCGCATCCGAGCCACAGGAGCCGGATTCTGCTTTAACGCCGGCCGCATCTTTGCTGCCGCAGGACCGTTCCTGACGGGCTATCTCGTGGTCCACCTCGGATCATTTGCGCGCGCTGCCAGTTCCATCGCGGTGATCTATGTTTTGGGCCTGCTCATCCTGCCCTTCGCGCGTGAAACAAGAGGCGAGGTTATCCAATAGGCGCTTGCGGCGAAACATCGCAAAAAGATTTGCGATTCTGAGTTGGCAGGCCTGCGCCGGTCACCGCGGCCTACGGTCAGCCGATCTTAATGGCGGGTGACCTCTGGAGTGCGGGAGCGCGTCATTCCCGCGAAAGCGGGAATCCAGCTTTGTGGCGGCGGTCCCGTGTCTCCGCGGGTGGCGCCGATCCGCCGCGGCGGACCCTTCATGTCGGCGACCGTTAAGAAGCCAGGACAGGCCACGGATAGGACGCGGTGACAGGGATGTTGCGCGTCTTCGTGGGGCGCATACATGAAAGACAATGTATGGAGCGCCAGGATAAGCCTGGCTGATCCTGTAAGCTGAAAGGAGCTTGCCCTGTCAATTGCCCGTTCAATCCGTCGGCTGACGGACCGAGCGAGCGTTAGGCGGAGCAATCCGTGGGGCGAAGCCTCGCGAGGCGAACCCATGAGCCGTAGCGCAAGCGAACCCGATTCGGCCTCGTTATGTAAAGTGGGAGCGGCCAGTCTGCTCCCGCCTTGCGGGATGATGAAGCCTGACACCAGCGGGGAAGTAATGGGAGCGAGCAGCCGTCGGGCTCTCCGGGGTGGTTGGGGACGGCGCAGGGGGATAGATCAGTCGATCCCGCTCGGAGCGGGATGGGAGGCCCGGCGGAGTGCCGGGTAAACAGGCTGCTGAAAAACCCTTCCAAGCTGTCATTCCGAGCGGAGCGAGGAATCTCGCTCTGAGTGTTTTCAAGACAATGCGAGATTCCTCGTCGCCTGCGGCTCCTCGGAATGACAGGCCAAACGGGTTTTTCCGCAGCCTGTAGAGCCGCCCACGCCCTGGGGGAATGCATAACCCTGGAGCGGCTCCGTGCGCGAGTCGGACCGGCCTACAGTAGCGAAGAACGTCGCTTACTCTCCTACTCTACCGCCACCCGCGATAGCAAGGCTAGCTCTGCTATCGAGAGAGTGTTATTCTGTATTGGGCAGACCGTGTAATTGGAGAGGGACATGCCGAATCTAATGGAAAGAATTACCGTCAACCCGGAGCAGTGCGGTGGGCGGCCCTGCATACGAGCCATGCGAATTCGCGTCATCGATGTGCTGGATTTGTTCGCCGCAGGCTTGAGTTCGGAACAAATCCTGGCCGAGATGCCTGATCTCGAGATGGAGGATCTCAGGGCAGCGCTGCGTTATGCCGCGCTTCGCTTGGACCATCCTGTGCTGGCAACATGAAGATCTGGCTGGACGCGCAACTGTCGCCTGCCCTGGCGCCGTGGATCAGCGCGGAGTTGACCGTGGCTGCGATCGCGCTACGTGACTTGGGGCTCCGAGATTCCACTGATCGGGAGATATTCTTCGCGGCAAGAGAGGCAGGCGCTGTCGTGATCACTAAAGATAGTGACTTTGTGAAATTGCTTCAAGACCTTGGCCCTCCCCCGCAGATCATCTGGCTTACGTTTGGCAACACCAGCAATGCCCGCCTGAAAAAGACGTTTGCCCAAACTCTCAATAAGTCACTGGATCTTATACGAGGCGGTGAGAGCTTAGTGGAAATCAGTGCGGTTTGGCTGTAACCACGGTTCCGAAGGCGCATACATGAAAGGCAACGCATGGAGCGCCAGGATAAGCCTGGCTGATCTTGTAAGCTGAAAGGAGCTTGCCCTGTCAATTGCTCATTCAACAGGTAGCCGAGCGAGCGTGAGGCGGAGCAATCCGTGGGGCGAAGCCTCGCGAGGCGAACCCGTGAGCCGTAACGCAAGTGAACCCGATTCGGCCCCGTTATGTAAAGTGGGAGCGGCCAGTCTGCTCCCGCCTTGCGGGATGATGAAGCCTGACACCGGCGGGGAAGTAATGGGAGCGAGCAGCCGCCGGGCTCTCCGGGGTGGTTGGGGACGGCGCATGGGGACAGATCAGTCGATCCCGCTCGGAGCGGGATGGGAGGCCCGGCGGAGTGCCGGGTAAACAGGCTGCTGAAAAACCCTTCCAAGCTGTCATTCCGAGCGGAGCGAGGAATCTCGCTCTGAGTGTTTTCAAGACAATGCGAGATTCCTCGTCGCCTGCGGCTCCTCGGAATGACAGGCCAAACGGGTTTTTCCGCAGCCTGTAGAGCCGCCCACGCCCTGGGGGGAATGCATAACCCTGGAGGCGGCTCCGTAGGGAGTCGGACCGGCCTACAGTAGCGAAGAAGCAGGTAATCCCGCCTTGCGGGATGGAGCGAAGGGGCCGGAACGCAAACGCGCTGAGTCAGAGGGTGGGAATTCCGCTTGGACGCAAGTCCCCCTACGGAGAACCAGCCGCAAGGTTGGGGAACAGTTCTCATCCTAGACCGAGGTTTTGCCGCCGCGCTAAGCTGGCTTTTCGGTCAGCGTACCGCTCGGCAGCGAGAGTTTGCGTGGAAGCCGGATGCGGGAAATCCGCACGCCCGGTTTGACGAGGGGAGAGGAAGACGTCCCGCTCTGCGGGATCGCTTTCTCTCCTACTCTACCGGCACCCGCGTTTGAGTTTTGCTTGCTGTAATTCTGGAAGCGCCCTGCCTTCCCGGAAGGGGGGCAGTTCTACGCAGCTAACCCGACCATCTGAAGCAATGCGAATCGGCCGGCGCGAACTTCGGCGTGTTCATCGGGGGCGACTTCGGGTAGGTCCTCGAGTGGCTGGCGCCAATCCCAAACCCGCGCCCGGGATCGCAGCGCGCTGACCACGTTTTCCCTCTTGCTCAAGGGTAGGAGAGAGATTCCGTCTTGCACTTCTTTCAAAGCCGAAATGACGCCGCCGTAGGCCACGGTAATACCGGCATCCTGCAAGGAAAAGGAAGAGGATTGTTCGAGCGCAAGGCCCTGCAGAACCTCCTGCATACCTTCGACGAGCAGTCTCTGCTGGGTCCCCGCAGCCTTGTGGTTTTGGCGAGCCCATGTAATCGAATCACGCCCATGGCCCGAGAGGAAGGTAATTCGCGGCCCGAGCGGAAGCGTTTCGGTCGTAATTCCGCTCCAGGCATCATACATGTCCTGCCACTCCTCCAGCAGCCTGTAGCAATGGGATTGCGTGGCCGTCAATTGGGTCAGGGTAAATGGGGACAGTCCGCCGGGGTATCTGAGGACGTCACGGAGGTTTCCAAGAACAATCTGGACGGCCATCGCCTGCTTTTCCCTACGTGCGGAACGGAAGCGGCAAACAAACTGGCCGGCTAGGCCCCTTTGACCGAAAGCATCCAAGCGGCGTAACGCCACGTCTGGGTCCGGATGCCTCATGCTGTAGAAGAACAGCGTTTCGTCGCCAAAGAAGTCCTCGGGTATAACATGAAAGGCTTCTTCGCTCCTCCCCGCATAAGCCAGGCCCTTCAGGACGGTCGTCGCGGTAACAATCTTCCCATGGGCCGACAGTTTGAACCCTGCGTCGAGCATTTTCCCGAAATATACGAGCAATCGGTCGCTCTTTCGTGCCCGGGCACACGCATCCAGAAGCGCACAGTACGTGACCTCGTTTGCCAGTGCGGCCGCGACCGCCTGGTCAAATACGTTCTGCGCCATCTCGACATTTCCCGCCTTGCCGTAAGCGTCGAGCAGCGAACTGTAAGTGACCTCGTTGGCAAATCCGGCCTCGACCGCCAAGTCAAATACCTCCTGCGCCTTCTCGACATTTCCCGCCTTGCCGTAAGCGTCGAGCAGCGCGTCGTGCGTCACTACATTGGCCAGTCCAGCCCCGACCGCTCGTTCAAACACTTCCTGCGCCATCTCGACATTTCCCGCCTTGCCGTAAGCGTCGAGCAGCGAACCGTAAGTGAACTCGTCGGCAAATCCGGCCGCGACCTCCTGGTCAAATACCTCCTGTGCCTTCTCGACATTCCCCGCCTTGCCGTAAGCGTCGAGCAGCGAATTGTAAGTGACCTCATCGGCGAGTCCGGCCACGACCGCCAAGTCAAACAGCTCCTGTGCCTTCTCGACATTCCCCGCCTTGCCGTAGGCGTCGAGCAGCGAACTGTAAGTGACCTCGTTGGCAAATCCGGCCGCGACCGCCGAATCAAATACCTTCTGCGCCTTCTGGACATTTCGCGCCTTGCCGTAGGCGTCGAGCAGCGCGTTGTGCATCACTACATTGGCCAGTTCAACCCCAGCCGCTCGTTCAAACACTTCCTGCGCCTTCTCGACATTCCCCGCCTTGCCGTAGGCGTCCAGAAGCGAACCGTAAATGACCTCGTCGGCAAGTCCGGCCGCGACCGCCTCCTCAAACACTTGCCCCGCTCGATCAAGATCGCCCTCACGACTGTGGAGCCTGATTGCGAGACTCACTGGGTAGGGATCCCATGGCGCAACTCGGCGAGCCGTAGCGATACAGACGCGGGCGTGTTCGAGCAGATTGTGCTCCAAGAGGCGATCCGCGAGAGTTGCCAGGGTTTGGGAATAATACGGGGCGTCTTCGGGCTGGCCGCCCTGGAACTCTGCCAGATAGTTCATTTCGCGTTCGATTTTGAAAAGAACCTGTTCGCGCGGACCCTTATGGCTCTCCAGTTGTTGGATGTACCCTTGGACTCGTTCAATATGGGCGAGGGCAATGCCTTTCTTTTCGAATGGGGTCCGCCTGTGTTTCCCTACGACCTCGGGGGTCAAAGCGGGTTGCGCAGGAGCCGCTCCCCGAGTCTCATGGACCACCTCCTTTGGTACGGCGACAGGTTTGAACCTCCAGAACCCTGCAAGACGCTGGGCTCGCGGCGCCAGCCCCGGCGTCAACTCGATCGCGTGAACCAGCACCTCAGCGACCTCGGACGCATACTGCCGGCGGAGCGAAAGTTCAGCTTGCTTGAAGAATTCCACCTGCTCAGCCTGCGAGAGGGGTGGCATGAGCAAAGCCAGAGTCCGGGCCAACAGCTCCGCGCCGTCCTGGCCCTTGCTTAGCAATCCACGGGCGGCATCCGGAAGTGCAGCGGCCGCGGAAGGACGGTGAATGCTGAAGAGCGCCTGGAGGGCAATCCGGCACAGTTCCGGGTCGGCGGCTTTCTCCAGCAGCCAGGGTACGAGCGCGCTGTCGCCCTCGCTGCCAAGGCTGGCAATTGTACCCAAGAGCCGGGTGACGAGCAGTCTGTCCAGGGATTCCGCAAAAGGCAGAAACTTTCTTACCGTGGGCAGCGCCTCGCGAGCGCCGGTCATGCCAACAAGGAAGAAGGCCCTGTCCAGCAACGCTCTCGGGCCGTCTAGAAACGGCGCCCCCTCGAGCGCCAAGGCTCTCAGTTGTTTTTCCAACACTTGGCTAACCGCTTCCCTTAGGTGGGTCTTAAGGGCAGGCTCGCCCTGTCGAAAAGCATACAGCAGTATATCGCCGGGGTCTTCTTCTACATCGGTGGAGGGCAGTCCGGCGTCGGAGCCCCCCAAACGGGCCTCTACCAATGATGCCAGCTCATCGTATTCCAGTGCACCGAGAGCCCCGGGAATCTCAGAGACCTTGCGGTACTCCAGCTTGGGGAGTTTCCTTTGCATTTCCAGTCCAATTCTTTAGATGCAGGCAGCCCTCTAGTCGTCCCAATTTCGCTTCGAACTGCCCAGCGAGCGGTAGCGCATGGCCGTGGGGGCAACTTCCGCGGGATGAATGTATTCCCGTGGCCCACGACTGCCCGTAGTATAGTCCATAGTTCGTTGCTCTGCCCCGCCTCGTGCCGGCCAGAAAGCCCATCCTCCCATGGCCTCCACGCTTGTCGGAATCAACGCGGGAGTATCCTCGGGTAATATATAGCTGAAGGCTACGAGGTCATTACCAGCTTGGAACCGGACTAAGCCTAAGGCGTTTCTCAGGGCATCGGCGTCTGAGTACTTTCTAGCCTCCGCCTCCGGGGATGCCCAAATGATGCTGAGCCGATCGACGTAAGGTGGATCACACTCGCGGCAAGATTCCGGAATGCTCTTCATCCTGCCCAGCGGCCGCTTGAAGAGCGCCAGCACCCTCCCTTGCTCTGCAGGATTGGTTTGGCGAAACAAGGCAAGAAGGCTGTTGTAAATAGCTGGCGAGATTCCCGCCGCTCCCGGATCCTCGTCGAAGGTATATCGGCACAACTCCCCGACCGTACGCACTGTAGTTAGCGTGGCCTTTCTTGAGATTCCCGCCGGAGGGGATTGCCAGTAGGCCTCGAACGCCCTGCAGCACGCGAGACCGGCAAGACTGGCTCTGAAACGCGCCGGGCCATCGGTTCTGAGCATGCGTACCAAGGGTTTGGCAAGGTCTGCCGCTCGGAGTGCGTTTACCCGCCATTCGCGTCGCCAAGCGCGCAGAACAAACCTTCCTGGGGTTGTTGCACCCTTCCAACACCGAATCGCTCCATGCGCAGGATCCCTGAGGGCGCGGACAAACTCCGCCCATATGTTTCTTGGGACACCTTCTGCCAGCACAGCGTCTTCGAGAAGTTGGTAAAACGACCCCATGTTTTTCCGGCACCGAGGCCGCACCGGGTCACGGATGATCCAGCCAAGACCCTACCACTCATGCTGGGCCTAAATCAAGCCATTTCTCCGCCCCTCAAGTCGCCACCCTCTCGGATGGCGCATACGTCCCGACGGTTTTTGTCGGGATGTATGCGACCCTCGGCCATCACAGCATCTTGTCCATGCCCAACGTCGAACCCTCATTCCAGAAATAGAACCTCTCGCCGCGGCGGGGCCACCGCCAATCGCGCGAGTGCTTGACCAGGCCTCGTTTCACGGGACTGTTGTGCGTGTAATTCAATTTCTCATCTCGCTTCTTCGGGCTCCAGATGTTCATGTCGTGGAACCTCCGCTCGCAATCCCGGACTCACGATTCATAATTCATAACTGCTCTTGCCCCTCGGCCGCTCTTCAATGATTCAATGACCCAATGAATCAATGAATCAATTGCAGAACTCCTGGGCTAGACATGTGGACACATTGTCTCTTGACAACGCCGCGCCGCTGTGGTAGCCTACTCATGTGAAAAGCCTAACCCGCGGGGAAGTCCTTTCCTCGCTATCCCAACACCCCGTCCCAGGAGGAACCATGTCCTTACGCAAATCACCCCAACTTACGCCCGCGTTGCTCGCCGCCGCGCGCCAGAATGCCCAGCATTCCACCGGCCCGCGCAGCGCCGCCGCCAAGCAGAACTCCAAGCTCAACGCCTTGAAGCACGGCGGATACGTCGCGGACGAAAATCGCCGTCACGCCATGCTGGCGCTGGGCGAAGACCCGGAACAATTCCAAACCCTCACAGAGGAACTCATGAGCGCCTTCGGTCCCGGCGACGCGCTCTGGGAAAAGCAGCTCGAGGACCTCGCCTGGCTCTACTCGCGCCGCGAAAGGCTTGAGCGCGCGCAGCAAGGCCTGAGGCGGCGCGCCTTGCAGGGGATCGAAGACTGGCAACACCGCCGCCAGCAGGAGATCGCCGGCGCTACGTTCGACGCCTCGCAGCCCTGGGCCATCGACGTCGACATGACGGAGCCCGCCGATCCCGGTGTGCGCCTGAGGATGCTGCTTTCCTTCCTCGAGGTTATCCGCGCCCAGGTCAAACAGCGCAATTTCAAGCCTCGGCAGGCCTCCGAGATCGAAACCCTCTACCGCAACGACGTGGGCTGGCGGCAGGCGCGGCTTCTCGCGCTGCTGCGCCTTTTCATGGAGTCGTTCGGGCCCAGAGCGGACCGGCAAGACCCGGAGTCGGAGGAAATCCTGCGCAAAAACTCCGGACCCCGCGAGCCGGCGGGCGAACCTCAGTACCTGGAGCTTCTGCGTCTGTTGGAAGAGGAGATCGCCAGCGTCCGGGAAGAGTTCGAATACGCGGAAAAGGCGAATGAGGAGAGAGCGGCGATAGAACGGGATGCCTGCCTTGCTCCGGAGGGCGAGACGTGGAGGATGATGCTGCGCCAAGAAGCCGCCCTGGACCGCTCCATTGACCGCAAAGTGAGGATACTGCTGAGGCTGCGGAAGGAATCTGCCAACCTCCCGGTTGCTCCACCTGATCAGGACGACGGCCCGACGGTGGGCAACATGGAGGACACCCTCGACAGCGACATTGCGCCCGATAACTCGCAGAGTGTGCGAGTGGTGGAAGACTTAAAATTGAACGAACAACACGGGAATGTCTATGAAAACAAAGGGTCGTGTTTTGAACATCGAGAGCAAAGCCGGAATACCACACAAAACAAAGGCGGTTACACGTTGATAGCGGGAATGTTGTTGAAAAGAAAGCAGGTAGCTGGTATGCAGCGATGCTAGCCGACGTTTTTGCGCGCGTGGCGCCGATCCGCCGCGGCGGACCTTGCGGGACCGTTGGCAAGCCAGGACAGGCCACGGCTAGGGCGCGGTGACAGGGATGTTGCGCGTGTTCGCCGACCACGGGCTCGCCGCTGGGGGCGTGGCTCCAGGCTAAGGGCCGAAAAAGTCATCAAGCAGAGCCGGGAGGTCCATTTCGAGGTCAAAGGCAACAGAGACACAGCTCCCTGGCCCGAAACTGTCAGCCGCCAGATTCTGTTATTGCAGTCGGGCGTACTCTGCCTTTGCCTGTTTGAGGACGGGTATGTCCGGGTCGGCGTCGCTCCACAAAGCAAAGAAGTCCTGGTAAGCAGAACGAGCCTTGGCGAGGGCCTGAGGCAGGGGAGCTTGTCTGGCGTTGCCGCCGGCCGCGTCCGCGCCCGGCCGCGTGCGAGGCTTCGCTTCACCCGCGATATCGACGCCCGCTTGGAGGGCATAAGCCCGGCCCAGGCCGAGGCGGGCCAGTGCGCCGATGGGAAAGTTACCGACCAGGCCGGGGTGGTCAAGTAACTTCTGAAACTCCACCGCTGCCTCGGCCCCTCGGCCCAAGGCCAGATAGGCCTCGCCACGCGCATCGACAGGGCACAACGTCACATTCAGCACCCAATAGAGAGTCGGGAGCTCCAATTCGTAGGGCGTTACAGGCTCCAGCAGCTCGATCGCCGCAGCGCCGCCTTTCCGGGCAGAAGGCGGCGGATTGGAGCTTGGTACAACGCTGTGGCCGAGTGCGATCGAGGCCCGGATGGTCGGCAACCAGTAGGTATTCAGTAAAGTGTCCAGGGGCGCCTGCTGATGCAAGTCGTCGGCAAGGCCGCTAGCCTTCGTGGTGTCCCCGGCCCGTGCCAGAGCCAGGGCCGCCAGGGTCCGCACCATCTGGCCGGGGGCCATGGCGAGCGCCGCCGTGGCCTCGCGGCGGGCCGGTTCGCGATTGCCGAAGGCTGCTTCGCGCAACGCCGCCGCTGCCCGGAAAGTTGCCGCCGCCTCCAGGCGGCCGTCGCGCAAAGCCGAATCCACCGTCCGCCGGGTAAGCTCGCGCGCCTTGGCGAGACGCCCGTGGTAGGCTTCCGTATCCGCTTGCTGGGCCAGCAGATGGTCTTCGGCCGGTTGGCCGGCTGCGGCCGCGACTCGCCGCTCCATCTCCGCAAAGTCGCCACGCAGGAACGCGAGCCGGTAGAGAAACACCTGCATGGCAGGACTGCTCAGACCGCGAGCCTGTGCTTGCGAAAGGACCTGCTGTGCTTCTTCCACACGGTTCAGGATAAGGTCCGTGTTGGCCAGATTGGCGTAGCTGCTGACGCTGTTGGGCTGAAGACGCAGCGCCTCGCGGCTTTCCTGCAGCCCTTTCTCGTAACGTCCCAGAATCTGATAGAAATTCCCCAGCCAGATGTAAGGCGTCACGTCGCGCGGATAGGTCTGCTTCCACAGTTCGCAGACCTGCGCGGCTTTCTCCATTTCACCGGTAACGCGGCAGTAATAGCTGGACTCGATGTAGAGCCTCTCCCTCTCACTGACGCGCCCGCGCAGTTCGTAGGCTCTCCTGATGGGTTCCATCCCCCGGGTGGCCTGATTCAAGTTGGCATACAAGTTGCCCAGGTGAGCGTAAGCCAGGGCGAAATTGGAATCCAGTTCCGTGGCGCGCGTCAAGAGCGGAACGGAGGCCGCATCGCCCTCGGTGGACAGCTTTTTTATCGCCAGGCTATAGGCCTGCAGCGCTTCCAGCGAGGCCGTAGTCGCCTGCTCCACCGGAGCGTCGTATTTCTGGATGCTGGCCAGCGATTCACCGAGCCTGGCCCGCATCTTCGTGGCCGCCTCACCGAGCGCGCGCAGGACATGCTCGCGACTGTCAGCCTCCGCCAACTCAATCCCGAGCGAGTCCCCGCTCTGGCAGTTCACCGCGTCGAGGCTGACCACGTAATGGCTGCCCAAGCTGGCAATCGAGCTCAGTAACATCGCCTTGCTTTCGGTCCGCAGGCAGACCTCCCGAGCCATGGCCTCCGTCAGCCGGGTGTCACGGGGCCGTCCCATGTAGCCAAGTGTCTGGCCCACTTTCTCTTCGGAGAGTGTGTTCAGGAAAGGTGACTGCTCCAGTTCCACGCGCAGCGCCTGCTTCAGGGTGTCGTCAAAGACCGCTTCCCCAGTCGTGTTGGTGAAGTCCGCGAGAACAATGGTGTCCTGCGAGGTGAGCGGATATGACGGCATATGACGCATTCGGAAATAAGCGGTCAGCGCCGCCGCGCCCACGAGCGCTACCGCCGCGAGTGAAAGCACCCAACCCTTTGGAACCCGCGCCCGGCGGGCGCGGTCCTTCTGGCCGTAGCCGCGGACGCCCGCGACAGCCCTCGATCTCCCCGAATCCGTGTCACGCTGCAAGCGCTTCAGGTCGGCACGCAACTCGGCTGCCGATTGGTAACGCATGGCGCGGTCCTTCTCCAGTGCCTTGTCGATGATGCGTTCCAACTCCGGGGACAGCACGTGGTTGTGGTCGTGCGGCGCAACCGGCGGCTGGGTAAGCAGCGCGGTGAAGACAACCGCCGTGGTGGCGCCGCCGAATGCCTGATGCCCGGTCGCCATCTCGTAAAGCACCGCGCCGAAGCTGAAGAGGTCACTGCGCGCGTCCAGTTCCTCACCGCGCGCTTGTTCGGGGGACATGTAGGCGACCGTCCCCATGGCCATGCCCGGGGCCGTGAGGGCGTCCGGGTCGGAGGAGGCGGTCAACGCGTTCGTGGCACGGGCATCCTGCCCGTGAGAGTCGGAGCCCACCCCACCCGCGGCCACGGCTGAGACGGCCGGGCGATGAGCCAATTTCGCTAAACCAAAATCCAGAACCTTCACCTGGCCGCGCGTGGTGATGAAGATATTCGCCGGCTTGATGTCGCGGTGGATGATCCCCTTCGAGTGCGCTGCGTCCAGGGCGTCGGCCATCTCAATGGTGAGATCGAGAAGCTGTTCGATCTTCAGCGGCCCGGCTTCGAGCAGACGCTTGAGGGTGTGCCCTTCGAGCAACTCCATCACGATGAAGGGTTGGCCTTCGAATTCATCGACGTCGTGGACGGTGCAGATGTTGGGGTGATTCAAAGCGGAGGCCGCGCGGGCTTCACGCCGGAATCGCTCCAGCGCCTGGCGTTCATGGGGGGGCGATCCCGCATGTGGGACCGCCGCACCAGAATCGCGCAGGAACTTGAGCGCGACGGACCGGCCGAGTTTGGTGTCCTCGGCCTTGTACACCACCCCCATGCCGCCGCCGCCCAGCTTCTCCAGCACACGATAATGCGAGATCGTTTGGCCGGCCAGCAGAGCCGCCTGGCTGGTCGCGTCCGTTGCCTCCGCTCGATCGTGAGCCAGCGCTCTGGCCGCTACCTCCAGGGCCGGCGCCTCCAGGAAGCCATCGCCTCCGTCCTCTTGAGCTAGCAACGATTCCACTTCCCGCCGGAGGTCCTCATCACCGGCGCAAGCCTCCTTCAGGAAGGCGGTCCTCTGCCCCTCTTCACGCTCCAGAGTGGCGTGATACAAGCGCCCGATTTCCCGCCAACGCTCAGGCTCCAACCGCCTTCTCCTTGCTCAGCTCACGCCGCAGCCAGCTCTTGGCGAACTTCCAGTCCCGCAAGACCGTCTCGGAGGAAACCTTGAGCACTTCGGCCGTCTCCTCCACGCTCAAGCCGCCAAAAAAGCGGAGCTCCACCACCTCACTTTTTCGCGGGTCTAATGCCGCCAGAGCTTTTAGGGCATCATCCAAGGCCACCAAATCCGCGCCCCCGGCGCACCCGCCACCACCAGCGCTTCCTCCAACTCCAGCGGCTGCGCTTCGCCGCCCCGCTTCAGGGCCTGCCGAGAACGGGCCCAATCCACCAGAATGCGCCGCATCACCTGCGCGCTGACGGCGAAGAATTGGGCACGGCTCTGCCAGCTTGGCTTCGCGGAATCGACCAGCCGGAGGTAGGCCTCGTTCAGCAGGGCGGTGGTCTGAAGCGTGTGGCCGGGCCGCTCGCGCGCCATGTAGTGGTGCGCCAGCCGGTGCAACTCCTGGTAAACCAGAGGGATGAGGCGCTCCAGCGCGCTCTGCTCGCCTTCGCTCCAAGCCTGCAAGAGGCGCGTGATTTCGTGGGCTGACGCCTCCATCGTGCAACCGCCCGCGGGGGGAATCCCGCCAACTGCAAGTTATCACACCTGGCCGGGGTTTTCCACGCGTTTCCTTCACACTGTCGGTGGCGCGATGAGAATCTCTCGCCGCCATGACAGTTTTCGGGCGCCATTTCCGCCTTATAGGGTGAGGGCAACAAAGTTTTGCGCCGGATACCAAAACGCAATAAAGGAGACACACCATGAACTGGATTCGAAGATCGACACTGCTTAGGTTGTTGGGGCTGGCGCTGTTGGCAGCCTGCTTCAACGCGGGACACGCAAGTGCACAGGTGTTCCAAGGAAAATTTACCCTGCCGTTCGAGGCTCGCTGGGGCCAGGCCACGTTGCCGGCGGGTGACTACTCGTTCACGCTGGACAGTGTGAGCACGACTTGCGCGCTGCGCCTCCATCGTGGGAACAATAACGTGGCTCTGATTCCGGCCCAGGCCCAAGACGAGAACTACTCTGGCCACGCGGAGTTGACCGTGGTGGGGGGTACAGTGCGCGCTTTGAGCCTCCCCGGGATTGGAGTGGCCCTCGAGTACGCGCCACAGCACCACAAATACCTCACCGCACCCGAGGAGCGGAAAATTGCCCAGATCGTGCCAGTCGCCACGACAGGCAAGTGACGGCGCTGGATCTTGACGGGGAAAATCGAGGGCCAGCGCACCAGCCGCTCTGGCCCTTTCCCTTTGTCAACTACCCTTCCTGCGCGGGGGAATACTGTGGGAAACGATTGGTACACAACGCCCCTGGGACTGATTCCAGAGGGGAAGGACTCGTTCGCGCTCTTCTACCGCCAATCAAGATCTGCTTGGTGCCCCATCCGACGCGCACGGGATTAAGCTGACCCCGGACGCGGTTGGTCTGGTGGATGTAAAATTGAAACGCACGGCTGGGAAGGCTCAGGGCCAAAAGTAGGGAAGAACTACAGCGGCCCCCTGTTCCGGCTTGCTGGGACGAACTCCCGCAGGCGCGATTGTAGCCAATGACCTGGACAGTCGCAACATGACAGCCGGCAACGGAAACCGAGGTGACTCTTCGAGCTGGAGGCTCTTGTGAAACGCGCACTCTTACTTGCAGTACTGATCGGCATGATATCGCCGGTGGGATTTTGCCAGAACATGTTCCGGGGCAACCCCGCCCGGACGGGCGTCTACGCCACGGACGGGCCCCGGCAATTCAACGGCGTCAAGTGGGCCTTCAAGACGGATGGCTGGGTTCTTTCATCTCCCGCCCTTGCTGGAGGCCTCGTGTACTTCGGGAGCGACGACAAGAATCTCTATGCCCTCGACGCATCGACCGGGGCGGAGAAGTGGAAGTTCTCCACCGGCGGGCCGGTTCGTTCCTCTCCGGCCGTGGTAGCCGGAACGGTATACTTCGGCAGCTACGATGGGAGCTTCTATGCCCTCGACGCGGTCTCCGGCAAACTGAAGTGGAAGTTCGAAACCGCCGGCGAAAAGCAGTTCGAAGCCAAAGGCCTGCACGGTTACTTCCCGCGCGCCCAGACCGTGCCGGATTTCTGGGATTTCTTCTTGTCTTCGCCTGCCGTTAAAGAGGGTCTTGTCTACTTTGGCAGCGGCGACGGCAACCTCTGTGCGCTCGACCTCGAGACTGGGCAGTTGAAATGGAAGTTCGCGACCCAGGGGGTGGTCCACTCCTCTCCGGCGGTCGCGGGCGGTGTGGTTTACTTCGGAAGTTGGGACAGCTATCTCTATGCGCTCGATGCCGCGACGGGGCAGGAGAAGTGGAAATTCAAGACGGGCGAAGACAAGACGAATTTCAACCAGGTGGGGATCCAATCCTCACCGGCTGTGGACGGCGGAGTGGTATATTTCGGATGCCGCGATTCCCACCTTTATGCCGTCGATGCCCAGACTGGGCAGCAGAAGTGGAATTTCCCTACCCAGGGTTCGTGGGTCATTGTGTCTCCAGTGGTTCGCAACGGGGTCACCTACTTCGCCACCTCCGACAGCGCGCTCTTTCACGCTGTCGATGCCGCAACAGGTAAGGAGCGCTTCACGCTTCCCACCGGGTTGTTCGTCTTCTCCTCGCCCGCCCTGGCCGGCGGGATGGCCTACTTTGGATCCTTCAACGGCAAACTGTACGCCGTGGACCTCAAGACGGGTCAATTCGCCTGGGAGTTTCAGACCCAGGCCGGCAAGAAGGACGCGCTGGGCGTGGTCGGCCCGGATGGCAGACCTGACTTCAAGGCGATTTTTCGCTCCCAGTTCTATGAGGACATGTACCGCGCCGGCGAGAAGCTGTTCTCCCTCGGTTCCATTATTTCCTCGCCGACCGTGGATCGGGGTATCATTTACGTCGGCAGCACGGACGGCAACCTGTACGCGCTGGAATAGGGCTCGTCCCTTCGCTCCGGTTACGTCCGGGATGCCTTCTTCTCTATGGTGCAGGTTCACAGATCGTCGTCATGCCGGAGGCATCATCATGGAGCTTCCGGATTACAGAAGAACCTTTTGCTTTAAATCCTGAGTGGCTTGCATCACATTCTCCGGCCTGCCGAGATCACGCCAATAATATTCATCGGCCCGAAAGGCGAGGATTTTTTCTTCCTGGGCGGCGAGGTGCAGATAGGAGGTGATGATGGAGAATACGCCTTCTTCAACCATCATCGCAAACAGACGAGGAGAAATAACGTGGATGCCGGAAAAAGCGAGCGCCTGCGCCTGCTGTGAAGGTCGCACAAATTCAATGTTTTGATCGCGCCCGGATTGCCGGCCGCAAAGCTGGAGCTGCTGGTCGAAGATAAGGTATCGAGAAGTCTCCCGGTTTTGCACCGCCAGTGTGGCGAGAGCCTGCTTTTCAGTGTGAAATTGCACCATGCGGCGGAGATCAATCGTGCTGATGACATCGACATTGTGCAAAATGAACGGCTCTTCAAAACGGTTGGAATCCTCGAGGAAAAAATAGGCGGCCTTTTTCAGGCCGCCGCCGGTATCGAGCAAAACCTCCTCCCGAGAGACTTCGATGCGCATGCCGAAGTTATGGTTCGTTTTCAGATAGTCGAGAATCATGTCGGCAAAGTGATGCACATTGATAATCACCTCGCGAATCCCATAGGCGCGCAAGCGAGAAAGTGTGATCTCTAACAGCGTGCGGCCGGCGATTTCCACCAGCGCCTTGGGGCGCTCGTCGGTGAGTGGGCGCAAGCGCGTACCAGGACCGGCGGCCAAAATCATCGCTTTCATTTGCCCCAATCCTCCAAGCTGTAGCGGCGAGTTTACCTCGCCACATGGCGGCGTAAAGCCGCCGCTACATTAAATTGACCTACTACTCCAAGTCACGATGCCGCACCACCACCTCCACCCCGTTCCTTCCGCGCAAACGGTTCGCCAATTGCTCCGCCAGATATACCGAGCGATGCTGGCCGCCGGTGCAGCCGAACGACACCATCAAGCTCTTGAAGCCGCGACGCTGATAATTGCTCACGCTGGCCTCCACCAGCGACATGACGCTGGCGAGGAACTGGTGCACAGTCTCTTGCTGATTGAGATAATCGCTCACCGGCGGGTCTTTGCCGGTGAGAGTTTTGAAGCGCTCTTCCCGTCCGGGATTCGGGAGGCTACGGGCATCGAAAACGTATCCGCCACCATGCCCGGTCTCGTCCGCAGGCAGGCCTCGGTGAAATGAGAAACTAAGAATTCGCACCGTGAGATTTTCTGCTTCGCCAGCCAAGCTCTGCAATTTCTCCGAGCCCAGCATGCTTTTGAACGCGTCCGTCAGCGTCGGCAGCGGGATAGGCAGCTTGACGTGGTGAAGCAGCCAGCGCAGGCTTTTCAGCGCGTAGGGTACGCTTTCGAGAAAGTGAGCTTTGCGCTCATAGAAGCCGCGAAAGCCGTAAGCGCCCAAAGCCTGCATGATGCGGACGTAAACGTAGGCATAGTAGTGCTGCATGAACGCTTCGCGCTCGAGCTTGATGAAGCCGGCAAGCGTGTCGAGATAATGCTCGAGCAATTGCTGGCGCAGCTCGGGCGGCAGATCGGCCTTGCCATCGTACAAAAGAGAGGCGATGTCATATTGCAGCGCCCCGCGGCGGCCGCCTTGGTAATCCACAAAAAATGGCTGGCCGTCGCGCAACATGACGTTGCGTGATTGGAAATCCCGATAGAGAAAGTAATTGCGGTCGGCGCTCAGCAAGAACTTCGTCAAGCGGGCGAAATCGTCTTCCAGCGCTTGTTCGTTGAAGGGGATGGCGGCGAGCCGGAGAAAGTAGTACTTGAAATAATTCAAATCCCAAGCCATGGACTGGCGATCGAAGCTCGAGCGCGGATAGCACACTTTGTAATTCAAATCGCGCCCGGCTTCGATCTGAAAGCGTGGCAACACGGCAACGACTTTGCGATATGCCTCAACGGCCTCGGAAGCAATGTTCTCACCGACACGGTTTTTCGAGAGAAACTCAAAAAGTGTCGTGTCCCCCAGGTCTTCCTCGATATAAGCGCCGTGACTCAAATCTTCAGCATAAATTTCCGGCACCGGCAGACCGTGGCGGCGAAAATGCCTGGAAAATTCGAGGAAGGCGACGTTCTCTTCGCGTACCTCATACAGAATGCCAATGGCGCTGAATTGTTCGCTGGCAAGCCGGATGATCTTGCGCCCCGAACCGCCGAGCTCGCCCTGAAGCGGCTGCACCCGCCCGACCGGTGAGTGGAAATGCTGCTCAAAAAGTTTTTCGAGAACGTCCATGGAGATGACTTCCAGTGATTCAGTAACCGCTACAAAGATATCATCGAACGCGCCATCCAAGAAACGGTAAGGTCATCGTCAAGCGAAACGGCGACGAAGACAGGGTCGCGTCAAAGTCGCGGAAACAGCGGCTCTGCCGCCTGCTGTGCGGGAAGCCTCTGGCTTTCCGGCGCAGACAGCCTCCCTTCTTCCCCTCGGCTCGGCTGGAAGGCTCAGCCTTCCAGCCGACCCGAGGGGGTTAGTCAGGGCGGAAGCCCTCGGAAAGGCGAAGCCTTTCCGCAGAGCAGGCGGCAGAGCCGCTTTGGCATCTTACCTTTCGGGGACTTTGACGCGATCCTGGCGACCAAGAGTCCCGGCAATCCCGACAGCCGTCTCTTAGTGCAAGCGATTGTCCCGAGCACGTCGGGCGAGCCAGAGTCACTTGGCCGCTCAACGCGCCTGGGTACCGCCCATTGTCCGCGCGTGCCACGCCGGTGGTCAATAATCTCGAGAAAGGATTCGCGGAAGATTTTTGGATTATCAGGTCTTCGGAATAGTTTGGAAACGACGCAGGATAGCAATCACAACGCGACCATTGGCCGCAACCCAAGAAGGATTTCACCACAGAGGCCACGGAGAAGAGATGCAGGCAAAGACTGCGGGTCAACAAACAAGGAACCGTAACCTTGTAATCCCTGCTCGCGCGAGCAGAAGCACTTTTCTCTGTGGTCTCTGTGCGCTCTGTGGTGAATTTTTTCTTCGCGGCAGGAGAAGAAGATGGCGCCTAGTGCTGTAGAGTATGCGACCCGATTTCACCCGCCCTCAAATCCTCTGAGGGGTAGGTAAGGAAATGATAAAATCCCCAGTGACGTGAAACTTAGAGCCTTGCCATTCTTGTGGTGCAGTCTGGCATTATTCATCGGAGGTTGCCCCAAGCGGCAAGCCCCCACGCGAATCGTGTACGTTCCTTCGCCGCCACCCGCACCGACGCAAGCTCCCGCCACAGGCACGCCAGCAATGGTTATCGAAGAGCCGGCGCCGCCCGAACCCCCAGCGCCTTCGCCTCAGCCAACCTCCCATCCTGAACCAGCGCGGCGGCGGCGCGTGCTGCGGAGGGAAGCACCGGCCGCGGCCGCTGAAAACACCCCTAAAACGACCGAGCCGCGTACTCCCCAGGTACCCTCATTGGAGCCGCGCGAGAGTTCTGCCCAGGAAGCGGCTCTGCGCCGCCAAATCCAAGGGTTGCAGGATGACGTCCGGCAGCGAATCGCCAAACTCAGCCGAGCGGGGCTATCCGGCGCGGATCGCAAAACCCTCGACGATGCGCGTACCTTCTTCGCACAGTCCGCTCGGGCTCTGAATGACGCGGACCTGCAACGCGCGCTTAACCTGGCGCGTAAGGCCTCACTGCTGGTCTTGGCGCTCGAACGGTAACGCGACCCCTACAAGTGCTAACTTGCCTTCCTGCCGCAGAAAGACAGCACGGAAGTGACTGACGAGAAGGGCTGGTCTCAACAGTTATCCAGCAAGAAGGAGTCTCCGGACGTGCATACCGCCATACGGCCTGCGCGAGCCGACCCGGTCGTTCGCGATCCTCTGGGTTTACGATTGGCGCCCATGGGTTCGACTCTGATATCTCGCATGTGCTTTCGATCCGTTCCAAGACTCTCGCGAGACGACGAACCATAAAGACTCGGCTCTGGCCGCCTTCGCCCAGAGGTTCTATTTGTTCCCAGAGGGTTGTTCCTGAGGCGAGGTCCCAGGCTGGCAATTTGTTGGGTTGAGAACCCCTTATGAGGACTTCGGCTCCGGATCCGGGGTGGTAGCAAGCAGGGCAGCCAGAAGCTCATGCTTGGGGGTCGAAAACGGATTCGTGACGGTTACTCCCTTCCACGTAAAGCCCTCTTGCAGGTCTTCGGACAGAAGAAGGCGGCATCCGGCTTCCGCGGCCGCAGAGAGAACCACGGCATCCCAGATACGGAGCTGATGATCGGTCGCAAGATCGGCTGCCGCGAGCATGACCTCAGCGGAAGTCTCGATCACAGGAAAAGCGTCCCGCCAGGTAAGAATCGCCGTGCGCGCTTTTGCTCGCGCTCGGCCCGCCTTGCGCACCAGCAAGTTAAACAGTTCACCTAACGTCTGCACCGGCAATAGCGCCGCACCTTCCGGGAGCCTTTGCACCAGCTCGAGCGCGGCCCGCTTCATGGCAGCCCCATTTACCCCTTCGGCGTACGCCAGAATATTGGTATCAAGCGCTACTCTCACAGTTAATCCTCGTAAAGCTCGTCCCGACTCCAACGCCCCACCCTGACTACGGACTCCGATCGCAGTCTGTTGACCAAAGCAGCGCGGGCACCTCGCGTCACGCCACCGTTCTTCTGGATGGGGACAATCTTAGCCACCGCTCTGCCGTGCGACGTCACGATATAGCTGTATCCCTCGCGGACCGTACGCAGCAGCTCGGAGAAGTGACGGTTTGCATCGGAAGCACAAACAGCTTTTTCCATAACCTCTCCCTAATGTAGTGATAATACATACTATAACGCGAGGGCGCAGACCAAGGCAATAAGTAAGTGAGCTGCTCGATTATGAAAGTGATTATGGCGGTCCGCTGATCGCTAAGGCGACTTGGCCACGCAGTCGGCATCTCCCGGGCTGGCGCCCTTGAACCACCATCCAAAGAAGAAGCCGCAGACTTAGAGAACGTGTCTGCGTAACCCGCTCGGAGCAGGTGCCGAAGGCGAGGCTCAGCAGGTGATGTGCAAAACGGCGTTGGTGCCTTGCGGATGCTGGTTGAGAAATTCGATGGCTTTTTCTGTTGGCAACACCAGCAATTCGACCTTGCGACGCTCGGCTTCCAGCAGGACTTCTTTCATCACCGGCAATGCCCCATTCGCGCCTGTCCCTATCACGAGCCGCTTGCACTTCCACGGAATCGGCTCCTCCAGCGAGAGTGGGGTGTGCCCAAACTCTTCCCGAAATCTCTTGGAAGCCTTTTTCTTTCGCTTGCGGACTTCCCTACGGTCAATTACGACGTCGTGGTCATAGCTTTCACCGTCTATCCGAATCGACCCGAAAGAAAAGCCTTCAAAACGCATACGCAGCCTCTGCGGGTATTATAGCGCGTCGAAGCCAGGATTCAGGATTCAGGATTCGGGATTCAGGGACATGCAAACCGGGATCGCATTCTCGTTCTGGGTGGCGTCCTGCTTCAATCTGAGTTCGCAAGTTCGAGTTGGGGTGCGTCGTGTGAACAATGCGCGTACCCCGTGCTTGTCATCCTGAGCGTGTATAGCCGAAAACCGCTATCCGTGATGTCAGAAACGGGTGCCCCAGGGTAAGACCGAACCGTAGTTTTTTCGTGCCCTGCAAGGGCACAAGATAGTAGCCGGGGGCAACGCCCCCGGAAAGCGCCACGCTCGTTCCCCGACCCTGGAGGGGTCGTATTCCCTTGGGCCGTGGGCCGCAAGGCCAGGGTGACGTCACCCGAATTCGACCCTTTCAGGGTCGGACCTTGTGGGGGGCGCATTTTCCGGGGGCGTTGCCCCCGGCTACTCTATTGATCCCCTCTGGGGATCAAGGATGGACCGTTCCGAGGACGTTCTGGGTGCGCAAAAAGCAGGTAAAAGGCCTTCCGGTCCGCTCGGCCTAAACTGCTCAACTGAGACGAGTAATTCATCGAGTTTCTGGAGAGGAGTCCCGATCTGATCGGGACGACGAAGGATCGCGGCAGTTCGCATGCAGAATTGGCTGCCTGCCCGTGGGACGGAACTGCAGAGATGCTTCGCTACGCTCAGCATGACAAGGAATTGGGCTGGTCGCTCCAAATCAGGACACTGCTCTTCACCTGAATCCTGAATCCTGACTCCTGAATCCTGCTTTCACAGCCACAGGTGCCTGTTGGAGTAAAACGTGACAGGGCCGTGGGGATGTTTGGCTCGGTAGGCGCGATACTGCTTCAACATGGCAGCGTATCGGCGGTCGGAGGTCTTGAGCTTC
>Ga0208687_1000520_pt1 | contig 25531 bp, 17 predicted proteins | sample June2015DPH_6_10_FD_184695 | JGI IMG/M metagenome (GOLD analysis project Ga0208687, IMG submission 184695) | Peatland microbial communities from SPRUCE experiment site at the Marcell Experimental Forest, Minnesota, USA - June2015DPH_6_100... | ecosystem: Environmental > Terrestrial > Soil >...
CGCCAATCTCATAAATGGTGCAGATGTTGGGATGGTCGAGCGCGGAGGCCGCTCGCGCTTCGCGTTGGAAGCGCTCCAGCGCCTGATGGTCTTCGGCGAGTTGTTCGGGCAGGAATTTGAGCGCTACGAACCGATGCAGCTTGGTGTCCTCGGCCTTGTATACCACACCCATACCACCGCCGCCGAGCTTCTCCAGAATGCGGTAGTGCGAGACCGTCGTGTCGATCATGAGACCGGTCCTCCCTTTGCTGGCATCTTAGGCCGCAGCCACGGGCAAGTCAATACGCAACTACGACGCATACGCAACTACGACGCAACTACGGCGGGAAGTTCATGCGGCGGAGGAGGTCCTGGAAGGGCGGGCTGGGAGGTGAACCAGGGCAAGAACTATAGCCTAACCAACTTCACTCAACCGTCTCGTTTCCGCAGAAGTCGGACACGGGAGTAAGTTTAAGACGAGTTATACACAGGTGTGATGACTTTCGGCGCACAGGCGCCGGCCAGCTCACGGTCGCGGCTCTGATTGCGTGCCTCTCGACCCGGAATGCAGCCATGGGCCCGTGTAGCCGGTAGCGGCGAGGATTGCAGTGAACCGTGGATCTCCACGGATCCGGTCGCACCACGATCCTACCAGCATAAGGGGAGTAATCTTGTCTTGCGCCTGCTGGCGTTCGATGCAGGCTAATGCCTCATCGTCCTCGCCCAGCCCGAAGTGGACCAACGCTAGCATCGTGAGTGGCACGTACTCACGTCGGGATCGTTCAATAAGCTCCTCGAGCAGTCGCCGGGCCTCGCTCATGCGCCCTGCATTCCCCAACACCAAACCCTGAAAGCCAACGCAGAACACAGCCCGCTCGCTAAGAGTCACCGCACGTTCGGCGGCCGCGATGGCTTCTTCGTGCCTGGCAGTCGCCGTACGCACGACGGCAAGCCCCCACCAGCCCGGCACAAAGTAGGGATCCAGCGCAACTGCCTTCTGTAGTTCTTCGATGGCCCGCGGGAGGCGGCGCAGAAGGTAATACGTCAATCCGCGCGTGTACGCGAAAATCGCAGAGAGCGGATCTATGGTGGTGGCGCATTCAGCCTCGCGTACGGCATCGTTGTCGCGTCCCATCGCTGCCAGCCCGAGCGCATACATCGTGTGCGTCCATGCGGCATGGGGGTTGAGCGCCAAGGCCCGCATGAACTCGCGCTCGATGGCGGTCCAGTCCCACTCCAGGTACGTGTGCGCCACTGCCAAGGCGTGGTGCGCCTCGGCGAGCCTCTCGTCAAGCATGAGGGCGCGCCTGGCCGCTTCCATTGCTTTCGGGTGTAACTCGCGTAACGGCCCGTACGCATACCAGGACATGATCCCATAGGACTCCCCGAGGCCGGCCCAGGCCGGGGCAAAACCCGGATCGATCGCCACCGCCCGCGAGTAGCAGTCGACTGCCTCCCCTAACCCACCCTTGTACCGCCGCGCAAAATAGTAGCGGCCCTGCAAATAGAGTTGGTAGGCCTCCATGTTCTCGGTGCCGCGTTTGACCAGCGGCGCTTCGGGTTCGCCGATCAGCTTCACTTTGAGCTTCTCGACGATGGCCCGCGCGATCTCGTCCTGGACTTCGAACACGTCATCCAATCGGCGGTCGTATCGCTCCGACCAAAGGTGATACCCGTCACTGACATTCACGAGCTGCGCTGCCACCCGCAGCCTTTCGCCCAACTTCCGCACGCTCCCTTCCAGAACCGTTTCCACGTTCAACTGCTCACCCACCTTGCGGATGTCGAGCGCCTGACCCTTGAACTGGAAAGAGGAGCTATGCGCGGCCACCCGCAGACCCGGCAAGGCGCTGAGCCCCGTGATCAACTCCTCGGTCATCCCATCGCAGAAGTACTCCTGCTCCTTATCCGCGCTCAGGTTGGCAAACGGCAGAACCGCAATCGACGGCACCCGGCGCTCGCCTTCCACTCGCGCGGGGCTCGATTGCAGTTGTTGGCGGCATGCCTGCATGTCCGCCAGCATCTGTTCGGCCTGCTGGTATCGCCTCAGGGCGTCTTTCGTCAGCGCCCGGTTCACGATGCGCACCAGTGCCGGCGGCAGACCCGAGCGAAGGCGTTCGAGCGGTTCGGGGGCGCGATTCAGCACACCGTGGAGGGTCCCCTGCACTGATTCACTCGCGAACGGGTGGCGGGCTGCCAGCATTTCGTACAGCACTATGCCCAGCGCCCACAGGTCTGCCCGGCCATCGATCGTTTCCCCACGCACCTGCTCCGGCGCCATGTACGCGGGCGTCCCCAGTGCCGCACCTGTCGTCGTCACACTCGCCATCTCCGGCAGCCGCGCTAGCCCGAAGTCCACCAGCTTCACGTGCCCGCTCTTCGTCAACATGACGTTCCCCGGCTTGATGTCCCGGTGCACGATGCGGTGCGCGTGCGCCTCGGCCAGGGCTTCAGCCATCTGGCAGGCAAGATCCAGCGCATCGAGAACCGGCAGAGGCCCGTGCTCGATATGCACCTTCAGCGCACCGCCCTCGAGGAACTCCATGGCAATGAAGCGTTGCCCTTCGTGTTCATCAATGTCGTAAATCGTGCAGATGTTGGGATGGTTGAGTGCAGACGCCGCCTGCGCTTCACGCTGGAATCGTTCCAGGGCTTGCCGGTCCCTGGAGAGTTCTTCAGGCAGGAACTTCAAGGCGACGGTGCGCTTCAGCTTGGTGTCCTCGGCCTTATACACCACGCCCATGCCGCCGCCACCCAGCTTCTCCACAATCCGGTAGTGGGAAACGGTCTTGCCGATCATTTCGGTCGCGTTCCTCCCTGCTCGTCACCCATCACTCATCACTGCTCTCTGCTGCCTGGCGCCGCCTGCCGACTGCCTGCTGCTCTTTACGGCGCGAGGCCCACGCGGCGCAGCAGATCCTGGAACCGCGGGTCGGAGCGCAGATTGTCGAAGACAGCATACACCTTGAGGTAAATCATCAGGGCAAACCGTTCATCACAGGCCTTATCGAGCAACTCAAACGCCTGGTCGCGCTCGTTAAGGGCAGCGCAGAGGAATGCGGCACGGTAAAGCAGGAGCAGACTCCCCTCGAGCAGCGGCTTCAACCCTTGCAGGATGTTCAGCGCTTCGTCCCGCCTGCCTGCAAGGGCATCGACATACCCGAGAAGGGCGCGGCTGACCAAGTTGCCACCCGGGAGCAGCCTTATTATTTCACACTCCGCCATCGCTTCCGCATACATACCCTTGTGAGCGTAAGCGAGCACCAATAGTTCCCGCGGCCTCAAAATATTCGGGTCGAGCTCAAGCGTTTTCCTGAGTTGTTCCACCGCCTGGTCGTATTGGCGCGCCCAGAAAAGCATTGCTCCCAAGACAAAGTTGGTGGAGGAATCAAGGGGATCCAGCTCCACGGCCCGCCTTACCTCAGCCACAGCCTCCTCGAGCCTCCCCTTGACCATCAAGTAGGTGCCGTACACTCCGTGGGCCAACGGATCATCCGGGTTTAACTCCAGGGCGCGTCGGCATTCTCTTTCGCCTCCCGGCCAGTCCCAATCATGCAAGAGTCGTGTGAGCGCCAGGGCTGCATGCGCTTGCGACAGCCCTTCGTCGAGCGCCAAAGCCCGAAGCGCTGCGGCCTTGGCCTTGGGAAAAGCTTCCTTGGGCGGCAGGAAGCCGAACTCGCCGAGCATAGCGTAGGAAAAGGCCATCACGGCATGGGCCGGTGCGAGGGCCGGATCCTGGTCAATCGCCTGCCGGCTGTACTCGATGGCTTTCTTCAAGTTCTCCGGCGACCACTTCGTGCCGAAGTACGAGGCCTTCAGATAAAACTGATAGGCTTGCTTATTCTGGGTGACGGGCTTCGCGAGCCGCTTCTTTTCTTCCCCCGTCAGCTCCAGCCGCAGCTTTTCTGAAATTTCTCTCGCGATTTCTTCCTGCACGACGAAAATATCCGCCATCTTGCGGTTGTACTGCGCTCCCCAGAGCTGTGACACCTTAGCTACGTCGAGCAGTTCCGTGCCGACCAGCAGCATGTCACCTCGCTGCATCACCCTCCCGGTCAACACCGCGCGGACATTGAGCTCACTTCCTAGCCGCTGCGGGTCAACTTCTTGGCCCTTGTATCGGAAGACGAGACCCCGCGGCACCACGCGGAGCTTGCGCAGTTGGGAGAGGCTATTGATGAGCGTGTCGGTAATGCCGTCGCTCAAGTACTCCATCTCCGGGTCGCCACTCAAGTTGGCAAAGGGCAGCACGGCGAGCGAGTCAATCGTCTTGCTCAGTTTTTGGGGGCGAGGAGGGGCTTCCACGGCTTGCCCGCCGACCGGCGCTGTGCGACCTGAATCCGTATCGCGCTTCAGGCGCTGCAAGTCGGCCCGTAGATCGGAGGCGTTCTGACAGCGCAGCTTGCGATCCTTCTCTAGCGCCTTGTTGATGATCTCTTCCAACCTGGGCGGCAGTTCGGGATTCAAATGGAAGGGCGAAGTCGGTGCCCGGTTCAGGATCGCATCGTGAATAACCGCTGTGGTGGTGCCGGAGAAGGCTTGCTTACCCGTGGCCATCTCGTAAAGCACTGCGCCGAAGCTGAACAGATCCGTGCGTGCGTCGAGTCCTTCCCCCCGCGCTTGCTCGGGCGACATGTAAGCGACTGTGCCCATGGCGACGCCGGGGCTGGTCAGGGATTCTGCCTCGACCGAAGCTGTCGGCGCGGCGGTAGCGCCGTCACCCCACCCCTTATTCCCCTCCCCGGCTGGGGAGGGGAGCAAGGGGTGGGGGGAATGTGCCACTTTCGCCAAGCCGAAATCGAGAATCTTGGCCTGGCCGCGCGTGGTGATGAGAATGTTCGCTGGCTTGATGTCGCGGTGCACGATGCCCTTCGCGTGCGCCGCATCCAGCGCATCGGCAATCTGGATGGCGAAGTCGAGGATTTCGTCCACCTGTAGGGCCGCCCCTCGGGGCGGCTTGGCCGCGGCAACCTGTCCCGGCGAAGTCGCGAGCCCCGGCCCTACCAGCCGGTCCTTGAGCGTCTGCCCCTCCAGATACTGCATGGCAATGAAGGGCTGGCCTTCCTGCTCGCCAATCTCATAAATGGTGCAGATGTTGGGATGGTCGAGCGCGGAGGCCGCTCGCGCTTCACGTTGGAAACGCTCCAGCGCCTGATGGTCTTCGGCGAGTTGTTCGGGCAGGAATTTGAGCGCTACGAACCGATGCAGCTTGGTGTCCTCGGCCTTGTACACCACGCCCATCCCGCCGCCACCTAACTTCTCGAGGATGCGATAGTGGGAAACAGTCTGGCCGATCATTTCGGTCGCCTTGCTCGCTGCTCGTCACCCATCACTCATCACCGCTCTCTCCTGCTTGGCGCCGCCCGCCGACTGCCCACTGCTCTCTACGGCGCGAGATTCATGCGGCGTAGCAAGTCCTGGAACCGCGGGTCGGAGCGCAGATTGTCGAAGGGAGAATTCACCTTGAGATAAATCATCAGGCCAAAGCGTTCCTCACAGGCCTTATCAAGCATCTCAAAGGCCTGGTCGCGCTCATTAAGGGCAGCGCAGAGGAATGCGGCACGGTAAAGCAGGAGCGTATTCCCCTCGAGCAGCGGCTTCAACTCTTCCAGAACGTTCAGCGCTTCGTCCCGCCTGCCTGCAAGGGCATAGACATACCCGAGAACGGCGCGGCTGACCAAATTGCCACCGGGCAGCGGTCTCATTATTTCACATTCCGCCATCGCTTCCGCATACATACCCTTGTGAGCGTAAGCCAGCACCAAGAGTTCCCGCGGCCTGACAATATTCGGGTCGAGCTCAAGCGTTTTCCTGAGTTGTTCGAGCGCCTGGTCGTATTGGCGGGCCCAGAAAAACACTGCTCCCAAGACATGGTTGGTGGCGGGAGATAGCGGCTCCAGCTCCACGGCCCGGCTTTGCTCTGAAACAGCCTCCTCGAACCTCCCCTTGACCACCAAGGAGACGGCGTACGCTTGGTGGGCCCACGGATCCTCCGGGTTTAACTCCAAGGCGCGCCGGTATTCTTTTTCGGCTCCCGGCCAGTCCCAATCGTGGAGGAGTCGTGTCAACGCCAGGGCTGAATGCGCGTCCGACAGCCCATCGTCGATCGCCAAGGCCCGAAGCGCTGCGGCCTTGGCCTTGGGAAATGCTTCCTTGGACGGGAGAAACCCAGAATAGCCCAGCATAGCGTAGGACGAGGCCATCACGGCATAGGCCGTTGCGAGGGCCGGATCCTGATCAATCGCCTGCCGGCTGTATTCGATCGCTTTGTTCAAGTTTTCCGGCGACCACTTTGTGTAGAAGTACGAGGCCTTCAGATAAAACTGATAGGCTTCCTTATTCTGGGTGACGCGCTTCGCAAGCCGCTTCTTCTCTTCCCCCGTCAACTCCAGCCGCAACTTTTCTGAGATTTCTCTCTCGATTTCTTCCTGCACGACGAAAATATCTGCCATCTTGCGGTTGTACTGCGCTCCCCAGAGCTGTGACACTCTGGTCACGTCGAGCAGTTCCGTGCCGACCAGCAGCATGTCACCTCGCTGCATCACCCTCCCGGTCAATACCGCGCGGACATTGAGCTCGCTTCCTACCTGCTGTGGGTCAACTTCTCGGCCTTTATATCGGAAGACGAGACCCCGCGGTATCACGCGGAGCTTGCGCAGTTGGGAGAGGCTATTGATGAGCGTGTCGGTAATGCCGTCGCTCAGGTACTCCATCTCCGGGTCCCCGCTCAAGTTGGTGAAGGGCAGCACGGCGAGCGAGTCAATCGTCTTGCTCAGTTTTTGGGGGCGAGGAGGGACTTCAACGGCTTGCCCGCTCGCTGGCGCCGTGCGCCCCGAATCCGTGTCGCGCTTCAGGCGTCTCAGATCGGTCCGCACCTCGGAGGCACTCTGGTAACGCATCTCGCGGTCTTTCTCCAACGCCTTGTTGATAATCTCTTCCAACCTGGGCGGCAGTTCGGGATTCAAATGGATCGGCGAAGTCGGTGCCCGGTTCAGGATCGCATCGTGAATAACCGCTGTAGTGGTGCCGGAGAAGGCTTGCTTACCCGTGGCCATCTCGTAAAGCACTGCGCCGAAGCTGAACAGATCCGTGCGTGCGTCGAGTCCTTCGCCCCGCGCCTGTTCGGGCGACATGTAGGCCAGCGTCCCCATCGCCACGCCCGGGCTGGTCAGATGCTCCGGTTCGACCGAAGCCGTGGCCGCAGCGGTGGCTTCGACGGTTTTCCCTAGTCCCGAATCCCTAGCGCCTAGCCCCGGTCTTGGTCGTGCGAGCTTTGCCAGTCCGAAGTCCAGAATCTTCGCCTGCCCGCGGGTGGTCACAAAAATGTTCACGGGCTTGATGTCGCGGTGCACGATGCCCTTCGCGTGCGCCGCATCGAGCGCGTCGGCAATCTGGATGGCGAGGTCGAGGATTTCGTCGATCCGTAGGGCCGCCCCTCGGGGCGGCTTGGCCGGGGCAACCTGTCCCGGCGAAGTCGGGAGCCCTGCCCCTACCAGCCGGTCCTTGAGCGTCTGCCCTTCCAGATACTGCATGGCAATGAAGGGCTGGCCTTCCTGCTCGCCAATCTCATAAATGGTGCAGATGTTCGGATGGTCGAGCGCGGAGGCCGCGCGCGCTTCACGTTGGAAACGCTCCAGCGCCTGATGGTCTTCGGCGAGTTGTTCGGGCAGGAATTTGAGCGCTACGAACCGATGCAGCTTGGTGTCCTCGGCCTTGTATACCACACCCATACCACCGCCACCGAGCCTCTGTAGAATGCGGTAATGGGAAATGGTCTTGCCGACCACGGAAGTGACCCCTCCATCTTCCGCCATCCTACGCCCCACTCGTAGGCAAGTCAATCGGCGTGGGTGATCTTGAAAGCGCGGGTTGGAGCCGTGAGGTGAGCCAGGGCAAGAGCTATCGCTAAACAAAACTTACCTTACTGTTTTACTCCCGCTGAAATCGGCAGGTCCAGTGCCCTTCGGCGACTATGCTTACGAAGGAGGAATTCTCATGATTATTGGTGTCACGCATGACCAAGAGCGCCGTGTTGTCCAGCGGCTGTCCGTATCCACCAAGGTCTCCATCGGGCTACCGCCCAATGGAGATCGCAACCATCCCACCAAGCTCGACCACCTCGTCTTCCTGCGCAAGAAGAAGTCAGCCAACCGGGTCGAGTGGGAAGCCGATCCGGAGTTGACCCGGCATTATGGCGAGCAGTGCCGCGAACTCCGCATTATTTTGATCGGCGACGACATCGACAACGTCTTTCCCAGTTCCTATGCCTGGTGGACTGCCATCGAGCGGAAGTGCTGGGGGGACGGTGTCACTGCTACCCGGCGCACGGCTGAGAAGCCTGGCGGACAGCCATGGACCACCTGCGGCAGCGGTTGTCCGGAGCTTTCGAGTGGGCAGTGCAAGCCGGGTGGAGACCTACGCTTCGTGTTGGCGGACTTCCCGCGGCTGGGGAGTGTCTGCCGCATCCACACGTGCTCTTACCGATCCATTCGTCAGATCCACTCCGCCTTGCAGGAGATACAGACCTTCACAGGTGGTCGGCTGGCTGGGATCACCGCCAAGCTGACGGTTCGCCCGGAGGAGGCCACGTACTTCGACCGCAAGGAGCAGAGGAAGAAGACCACCTCCATCTGGGCGCTAAGTCTCGAGGTTGAAGGCGACGACATGCGGAAGCTCATCGCCAACCTGACGGAAAACGCACGGCTGCTCGCTGAGACTCGAAAGCTGCTCGGGTCGGGTGGCAAGGTCTTGGAGGTGGAAGAGGATGAGCAAGAGCAGGCGCCGGAGGTCGCGGCTGAGTTCTATCCGGCGTCGGCAAATGGCTCTGTGGCTCCCGAAATCGCAACGGCAGGTTCTCCTTCAGATACGCTTCCCGCCCCTGTCACACCGCAGCATGTGACGACGAACCCTTTGCCTCCTGAAAACAGCTCTGCCCGGAATGGTGGGAACGGACCCGTCAAGCCACCCACCGACGCTGCTGCCTCACCTCCTGCCAACAGCAGTGGTAACGGGTCGGCTGCGGGTTCCGGGTTCAATCAGCTTCGCAACGAGTTCCTGACAGCGGCACGACGTGTTGCCACGACCAAGAAGCAAGCCATTGGCGAAGTGGTGGAATGGGCAAGTGGAGGCACCTTCAGGTACGGAGATGTCGGCCGAATGACGGAGGCCGACGCCCCGAAGCTGCGAGCGGCCACTGAACTCATGGCATCAACCCTCGCCGACGCAACCCGCTAACCGAGCCTTTCCCGAACCTGGTTCATTTGGAGCTACCCCCGCAGGCTATGCCTTCGCCATCAAGGGAAGAACGCAACGTCAGAACTACATTGACCGTGGCTAGCCGCTCGTGGTACGTGGCTTGAGCTCCTGCCGCGGCGACGAACCTTAACCAAGGGCGCAGTTGATTATCACAGCGGTAAGGTTTAGGATTGTATCAATATGAAGGTTCTCCATAACTGCCTCAAAGCGGTATGGATCGCAGCATTGGTGCTGGGCTCGACCCAGGCAACAGCTCAGGAACAAAGTCCCGCTGCCCAAGGTAAGGCACTGCCCATAGAAGTGATCAAGGAAACCATCGTCTTTACCCACGGGAGCTACACTGAGAATAGAATCCCAAAGAGCTGGGACGGGACGGCCTTCTTTATATATCAGTCGGACCCCCTCTTGGTGAATAAAGGAGTCGAATGGCTCGTAACAAATAAACACATGATAAGACAGCCTTCTTCGGCCCAGGGACCAGGACCATTTTTCAAAGAGGTTACAATTAGAGCTAACACCCTGAAGACTGCTCCTGAGGGAGGTAATTTCGTCGAGCAGACAATTCCTGTTACAGACGGGGCGGGGGATCTGCTCTGGTGTGTTGACCCTGACGATTCAGTGGATTTGGCACTGCTCAGGGGGGGCCTAATGAAAAACGCATGGACGTAGCCGCCGTTCCCACTGACCAGTTCATGACAACAGACCCGTTCAAAAAGCTGAACATCAACGAAAATGATGAGGTGCTGTTTGCCGGACTCTTCGCTGCTTATCGCGGCATAAAGCGGAATTTCCCGATAGTTCGTCATGGGAGGCTCGCACTCATCACAGATGAGCGTATTCCAGTTCCCGTCCCGTTTAATCCGAACCTGACCGAGCAACTAATCTTGGCCGAGGTGACTTCGTTTGGAGGAAATAGCGGCTCTCCAGTCTTTTTGCGGGTGGGCGGTATTAGAGATGGGACTCCTGCGGTGGCTGGATATTCCTACTATCTCTTAGGCGTGATGCAGGGTTTTTTCCAGGAGGGAACAGACTTCTCGTTGGAAATTACACCGCTTCTGCGGGGAAGCGTTTCGGAGAATAGCGGCATCGCTGCCGTGATTCCCGCCGAAGAGATTCTTCATATACTTCAGACCCCGCGAGCTAGAGCATTGACGTTGTTAACCATCGCCAACACATACTTGAATGACGGTAGGTACTCGGACGCTGAGCGGTTGTTCAAGGAATCGCTTTCACTGTCGGAAAAGGCGGTTGGCGCAGAGCATCCCGACGTTGCCTTAGTGTTACAGGGATATGCTACGCTCCTGAGGAAGCAAAACCGTCTTTTTGAGGCTGTTAACGCAGAGGCACGCGCAACAGAGATTCGGACCAGAACTAATCCCCCCGCAGCGCGTCAATAACCCCTCCAGGGAAAGCGGGCAGTCAGGGTCAGCGAAGTCGTGACCGTGTCCTGTTCTCATGCCCGATACCCAGCGGCATCCCCGCCGTGTAATCTGGTGAGCATTTAGTTCGTGACCACCACCAGCCTGTCCATGTGACAGAAAACCCCCACCATTTCACCAACAACATGAAGTAGCGGTGCCATCCACCTGACTTCAGGGGGGAGAAGATGCATCGGCTTCGTCTAAATGCGCCTGGCAGCGTGGTGGTGCACTACTTCCACCTCTTCGCAAACCGGCGGGCCTACACCCTCCAATCCAACCGACCCCACCCGGAAAGTGGCCGGCGTTATTATTACCGTCCCAAGGACAGGAAAACCGGCCAGGGGCTCAGCTTAGAGCTGGACACAATCCGTCCCCACCTTGAGGGCGAAATCACCATTGGCCTCTACTCGATCAAGCCTGCCACCCAGTGCTCGAAGTGGGTGGCCATCGACGCGGACTATGAGGATGCGCTCACGGATCTCCTCAAGCTCAGCTTCTACCTCAAGCAGGACGGGGTGGAGTCGGCACTTGAGAAGAGCCATCGGGGCGGGCATCTCTGGATATTCCTGGCAGAGCCGCTCCCAGCGCGGGCCTGCCGCATCTACGTTTGCGGTCTTACCGTACGGTTGGGTATCCCAGTCAAGGGAGGCAAACAGCGTGAAGGAATCGAGGTCTTCCCTAAGCACGATGCGTTGAAGCCCGGCAGGTACGGCAATGCCATCCGTGGACCGCTGGGCATTCACCGGGGCGCAGCTCAGCGCTTCTGGTTTGACGGTGCCGATGAAGATCTTGAGAAGCAGATGTGCTACCTGAATTCGCTTCCCAAGATGACCAGTGACCAGCTTGCCCGATTGATTGCCGGGAAGACCATCCCACGTCAGCTCGCTCCACCAGCGCTGAAGGCTGAACCGGAGATGAGGAGACGCGTGTGTGGGCCAGAATTCCGGATCTTCGATCACTCACCTGGAGCAAATTGTGCGGGAAACTTTCAATGCGGCCAAGCTGGATGAGCCTGAGCGCTCAGTGATTGATAGGGCGGTAGACGCCCTGATTGGCCTGGCTGCATTCCCGGCCGAACAGGCACTGGCGATCTCATTGGTTAAGCGCCAACTCGACACGGAAGACCTCTGGGAGCGCAAGCGCCAGATCATCGAGCAGACGCCGGGCCTCGCGGTATGGCGAGGCGGTGAGACTTTTGAGGATATTGGCGGGGTCGAGAACGTCAAGAGCTTCCTCTGGGCAGTGCTCCGAGGTGTCGATCCTCCCCGCGTTGTCGTGTTCATTGATGAGATTGAGAAGGCGTTTGCGGGAACTGGCACCGACCTCTCTGGTGTAAAGACGGAGATGACGGGGACCATCCTGACGTACATGCAGGATCGCGAGGCGGACGGGGCCGTGTTCATTGGTCCTCCCGGCGCCGCCAAAAGTGCAGCAGCAAAGGCTACGGGCGGCACGGCGGGAATCCCCACGATTGCTTTCGACCTGCCGGCCATGGAGAGTTCTCTGGCGGGTGCCTCGACCGAACGGCTGCGCACGGCACTCCAGATCATCGACGCGGTCTCGCAAGGGCGGATGCTGTTCATTGCAACCTGTAACTCGATTGCCAGCCTACCGCCCGAACTGCGTAGGCGCTTCGCGCTGGGCACGTTCTTCTTCGACCTTCCCAGGGCCGAGGAGCGGGAGACGATCTGGGGAATTTACCTCAAGAAGTACAACGTGTCCGGCCAACTGCCGAACGATGAAGGCTGGACAGGTGCGGAAATCAAAGAGTGCTGCCGGAAAGCGCATCGGTTGGGAATAACTCTCCTGCAAGCCGCGCGCTACATCGTGCCGGTTTCACGTTCCGCGGCTGAGCAGATCAAGGCACTGCGCCAGATGGCGTCCGGGAAGTTTATCCATTTTCTGTACGACATGTGCCTGCCCTTCGAGGTCGGCATTCACTTCTTGCCGCTGGGCTTGGTGGAGACGGTGGAGGAGAGGCTGCGCGAGTTCAAGGATAAACGAGGCGAGCTGGTGGAGTTGTTTCTCAGCGCCTATCCGCGCCTCTGCCAAGAAGCCGCTGGGCGACTGCGCACGCTCTATAACCCGGCTGACTACCCACCCGTAGACGAGGTGCGCTCCCACTTCACCTTCGGTTGGCAATACGTCAGCTATGGTGTACCGGAACAGCTTCGAGAGATTTCGGCCCAATTCTTCCAAGAGGAACGGGAAAAGGCCGTGGTGGCAATGTCGGAAGCCTGTACCGAGATCCAGCAGGTGATGCGGGCCTCGCTGCTCGAACTGGTGAGGCACCTGCGGGACCGGCTGGGGGATCAGCCAGACGGCAAGCCGCAGCGTCTGCGGGAATCAACCTTGCAGAAGCTGCGCGATTTCCTGGGGACGTTTGACTTGCGCAACGTGGTGGACGACCAGGAGTTGAAGGAGCAGGTCCAGAAGGCGCGAGCCCTACTTGAGGGAGTAAGCACCGATGCCTTGCGGAACATGCCACTGGTTCGTGCCTGGGTACGGGAGGGGATGGCCGAGGTCGCTGCCCAGATGGATGTCCTGGCCGGTGATCGGGTTAACCGAAAGTTCCGCTTCGATGCATAAGTGGATCAGGCCCCGAGGCACATCCTCGGGGACCGCACGCTGCCCTTATTGTGTAGACCTGGCGCCGCGTGGTGATCAGAGGGCATTGACTCACGCTCCGTAACCCAGGGTCTTGTGGACGAACTCGCGGCTGATTTTCCAGTCATCGCGCAAAGGCCGCTTCAGTTGGAAGCCCTTCTCGTGGGCAAGCTCGATCACCGCATCGCCCGTGAAGGGAATTGCGTGGAGCGCAGCGGCAATGCCCACATAATCCGTGTTCCCTTCACCGACGGCTTCCGACCAGGTTCCATCCGCCTTCTGATCACGGATGTGCATGAACACGATTTGCTTGCCGAAACGGTGGATGAACTCTACCGGATCAACGCCGGCGCGCACCAGCCAGTTGAGGTCCGGCCCCAGCTTGACGTCCGGGAGGCGCGCAAGAGTGCCCTGAAGATCGTGCATGCCGTTCTCGACTTCGTAAGTGTGATTGTGAAGGTTCAAAACCACGCCTTGCGCTTGGCCCAGGGCCATAATTTTGCGCAGAATTTCCGCTTGCGCATCGAGCTGCTCGGGTGTCTTGGGCGCAGGAGCACGGCCCACAGAGGTTCCAAGCGTACGCCCGCCCAGTTGTGCAAGCCGGAAAATGACCGTCTGGGCCTTTTCCATGATGGCCTGGTGTTTCGAGCGGTCCCACATGTCTGCTCCAAAGGACGTTCCGAGGATCGGGAGGGAATACTTGTGTGAAAGCGCGCCGATGTGCCCGACAGCGTTTTCGTGGAGCAAGACCGTATCCATCAACTCGAAAGCATCAATGCGTGCATATTTGAAGTCAGAGAAGATTTGCTCAAGGACTGGCGTATAGTCGAAACCCGAAAGGGGGGCAGCGTAGACCCAGGCGTGGCCGCCGATCAGGACATGTTTGGTTCGGGAGGTAGCGCTGCCTGCGAACGCCCCATCCACCTCGGCCAACATGCCCGCCCCCATCGCCACGGCAGACTTCAGGAATTGCCGGCGTTGACGACTTTGCAAGGCTTCGTTTGCGGGAGCACTGCTTATCGGTCCCCTAGATCTGCTGGATTTCTGCATAACCCCTCCCTCAACTTGCAGAATGCCCGCACTGCCCAGGAGTACTGAAATGACGGGTCGCTCAAGTCAACGTTCTCCGCGGGCCTGATCGAGTTAACGAATCACCTGCGGGGGAGCCGGGGGGCGTCCGCCAAGCTCGCTTCTTTTCGGCGTCCTAACATAAAAGATCTCAAGCCCGGGCGCAAGTGTTTCGATTGGATACGTTGGCGCCGACAGCGAGATGAAGTTCACTCCGGGCGGCATACCGGTGGCAAACTTCTCTCTGGCGGTGAAGGAGACTTACAAGAACGGCGGCGGAGAGAAGAAGACCAGCACGCTGTGGATCCGCTGTGTCGCCTGGCGGCGAGGGGCGGAAATTGCAGGCGAATTTGTGAGCAAGGGCAAACTCCTCTACGTTGAAGGAAGACTGCAACTGAGGAGTTTCGAGGATCGCGAGGGCCAGAAGCGCTACGTGACAGAGGTAGTCGTCACCACGCTCAGGTTCCTGGGGCCGCCGAAGAACGGAAGCGGTCCAAAGGCGGCTGAATCCTCGAAGCCTGCGGAGCCTGTCGACGAAAGCGACAACCCCTTTAACGAGCCGGCAAGCGAGACAGCCGACCAAGACATCCCATTTTGACGGATTCCCCCGGTAGTTCCCACAATTGAGTGGCCCCGCTTATCTCCTGCCGCGATTGAACACTGGAAGTTTCGCCTTGCACGGTAGGGCCACTGCTATGCGTAGGGCATTCTGCGGCCAAGTGGATTGCTTCAGAGTCTGTCGTGATCCCGGCGCGATCGCCAAGGTGACCAGGCGGACGACATCTCCGTTAAGCATCCACTTGTAAACGGGTGGGGCTTTGCAAGCCCACGTTCATGAAAGGGCGTTTTCACAGGCACAATCTGGCAGAGGTGGCCGGAAGGGCTGTTCTCCCTTGTCGCCGTGTATGCCAGTCGATTCCGCAACTGCGTATGTACGGAACGGAATCGCATCGGAGGCGCACGTAAGAAATGGGGAGCCAATGGCCGAGAGCGACCTTAGGGCGGGAAGTTCACGCGGCGCAGGAGGTCCTGGAAGCGAGGGTCGGAGCGCAGAGGGTCAATCGTTGGATCCACTTTGAGCCAAATGAGTTGGAACGAGCGCTCCTCGAACGCCTTCTCCAACCATGCCCATGCGTGGTCGAAATCGCCGAGAGCGATATAAGTCTGAGTGATTCCGTAAGCTGAGACATACCTTTGCTTCGAGAGCTGTCTCAAGTCAGAGATGATCTTCAGGGCTTCGGTCCTTCTGCCCGCAGCCACATAACCACGCGCCAGGCCTGCTGCCGCTCTTGTGCTACCCTCTTGAAGAGCTATTGCCTTCCGGTACTCTGAGATGGCTTTATCGTGTAGCCTCTCTTGTTCATATGCCTCGGCGAGAAAAAGGTGTGCCGGATAAAATCCTGCATTTAGCTCAAGTGCCCTCTGGCATTCCGCAATGGCCTCGTCATAGCGGCGCGCGAAGAAGAAAACCATGCCCCGAACCGTGTTGTGAATGGGCGACACGGGGTCCAAATCCTGGGCTCGTTTTATCTCTGCAAGGGCCTCGTTATGTCGCCCCATGAACATTAGACACTGGGCGTAGAAATTGTGGGCGGTTGCATAGCTCGGATTGAGCTCAATGGCGCGTCTGAGTTCCTTCTCCGCACCCGCCCAGTCCCAGTCATACGCAAATCCGGCGGCCCCCAGTGGGACGTGTGCTTCGGCCAAGGTCTCGTCCACCTGTAAGGCCTTGAGCGCTGCTGCCTTCGCGCGGGGATAGGCTTCCCTGGGCGCCGCCAGGTCCCACCCTATCAGGTTAAGATAGGAGTCAGCCAGACCGACGTACGCCAGCGCGCAGCCGGGGTCCTTTTCGATCGCTTGTTGGAAATACTCGATGCCCTTTTTCAGGCCCTCTTGCGTGCGCAAGTTCCAGTAGTAGCGGCCCTTGAGGTAGGCCTCGTGGGCCTCGGGACTGACCGGGCGTGCGCGGGCGAGTCGCACCTGCTCCTGAGGCGTGACTTTGATCTTGATCTCGTTGGCGATCGCCTGCGCGACTTCGCTCTGCAACTCCAGCACATCCCGCATGTCGCGCTCGTAGCTGTGCGCCCACAGGTGCCGGTCAGTCCGGGCGTCAATCAATTGCGTTGTGATTCGCACCCGGTCACCTGATCGCAGCACGGAACCTTCCACAACCGCGTCCACCTTGAGTTGGCGAGCAATCTCCGGCAGACCTCCGGCCGGCCGCACCCCCTTGAAGCGCATCACCGAGGTCCGCGAAATTACCCGCAGAGCCTCGATCTGGCCGAGGTCGGTTGTCAGCTCCTCCGTCATGCCATCGGCGAAGTATTCCTGCTCAGGATCGCGGGAGAGATTTTCGAGCGGCAATACGGCCATGGATTCGATTTTAGGTGGGGCCACGCCGTGGCGAGCCCCTGCAGGCAACGTAATCCGGTCGCGCAGCCCAGCGACGTTGAGGACGAGAACCACGACCGCGCTAACGACAATCAGTGCGGCGGCAAGCCCGACCAACCAATGTAGCGACGCCCCTTGTGGGCGCTCCCGCGTCTGTGGGACAGGCAGTCGGCGCGGCGACCCCGACTCTACCGGTCGGCTGACAGGTGCGGACACCAGCGCTACCGCCGCCGCGGGCCTGGATTCCGTGTCGCGCTTCAGGCGCTTCAAATCTGTGTGAATCTCACTGGCGCTCTGGTAGCGCATCTCGCGGTCCTTTTCCAGCGCCTTGTTGATGATGCGTTCCAACTCCGCCGGGCAGTCGGGATTCAGTCGAACCGGCGATGTCGGGGCTTTGTGCAGAATCGCATCAAAAATGAGCACGGAAGTTGTCCCGGAGAAGGCGGGGTGACCTGTCGCCATCTCGTACAGGACCACGCCAAAACTGAACAAGTCTGTCCTCGCGTCGACCTCCTCGCCTCGCGCCTGCTCTGGCGACATGTAGGCGACCGTTCCCATCACCTCGCCGGGGCTGGTGAGCTGCTCGGGCTCGATGGAGGCGGTGGGCAGCGCAGAGACTCCCACGGCTTCCGCCACCCCCCTGGGCTTTGGCGCCAGCTTGGCCAAACCAAAGTCTAGGACCTTCGCCTGGCCACGTGTCGTGACGAAGATGTTCGCCGGCTTGATGTCCCGATGGATGATGCCCTTCGAGTGGGCAGTGTCCAGCGCATCGGCAATTTGGATCCCCAGTTCCAGCAGCTCGTCAGTCCTGAACGGCTGGCCGGCGATGCGGTGTTTGAGCGTCTTGCCCTCCAGATACTGCATCACGATAAAGGGCTGGCCGTCGTGCTCGCCGATGTCATAAGCAGTGCAGATATTGGGGTGATCGAGTGCCGAGGCCGCCTGCGCTTCACGTTGGAACCGTTCCAGGGCTTGCCGGTCCTTGGAAAGTTCTTCAGGCAGGAACTTCAAGGCGACGGTGCGCTTGAGCTTGGTGTCTTGGGCCTTATAGACGACACCCATGCCCCCGCCGCCAAGCTTCGAGAGGATGCGGTAGTGGGAAACGGTCTTGCCAATCATGCGAGGGTCCCGCCTCTGGTGGCCATCTTAGGCCACGGGTGCAGCTAAGTCAACGCCGCAGAAAAGGCGCAGAAAAGGAATGCGCGGTAGGTTATTTCAGTCTCGCCCAATGCTGTAACTCGTCTGGAGCTTGCCAGTTGTCACCAGCCGGTGTAAAATCCCGAAACAGGTGGCACGAACATGCCTCGAAGTTCATTCATTAGACCCTATCGATGGCTTGCGCAGTATTACGACGAGCTCTTTTCGTCTTTTCGATTCCCGATAGATGCGGCGCGTGAGCGCGTACTCGGCCGGATCTTGCCCCACGTTGAAACCGCTTGCGATCTGGCGTGTGGCACAGGAACGACTGCTCTGATCCTGGCGCGCAAGGGAATCAATGTGTACGCTGTGGATCTATCCCTGCTGATGTGCCGTCTCGCCCGTGAGAAGGCTCGTTGCGCCCGCCTGCCTGTACGCGTACTTCGGGCCGACATGCGGAGTTTCCGGCTTCCGGAATCAGTCGATCTGATTACGTGCGAATACGATGCGCTCAATCATGTTCCGCGCAGAGCAGACCTGCGGATGGTCGCAAAGGCCGTGAAGCGAGCACTGCGGCCCGGCGGCCACTTCTTCTTCGACGTCAACAACTCCCTTGGATTTGAGCGATACTGGTCGGGCACCGTCTGGTTCGAGAAGCCGACCGTGGCGCTCGTGATGCGCAACGGCCACAACCGCCAGGCTGACAGGGCTTGGAGCGATATCGAATGGTTCATCCGGGACGGAGCCTGCTGGCGAAGGCGTCACGAACGCGTGGAAGAGGTGTGCTGGGATTCTGACGAGATCCGCCGCATCTTCCAAGAGACAGGCTTCGACCAGCTGCGTGCCTGGGATGCTGCCCCCTTCTTTAAGGACAATCCGCTGGTCGGTCCTGGTTGCCGTACAGTTTATCTGGCGCGCAAGTCCCGAGGCTGAAGGCCGCCTGCCATGTCGCGTGCCGGAAAGTGGCCGACCAAGTGTTGCGCGACAGCCGCGTTGCACCTCGACCTGCATTGCGGTCGTATGGTCGGGAACACGGAAGTTGCCGCCCTTTAGATGGTCAGGAACAGGGCGCAGCCGGTTGGCCGTCGACCTACTGGAAAAGTGACCCCGTCCCTGCTTTCGTGGGAGCGACACGGAACGGTCCAGTCCCGCAGTCCGATTCTTGGCCCGGTCGAGCCCCCTTGGCACTGGGTCCCTCAGCGAATCGTAAAGCCATCAAACTAGCCAAATATATTCTGCTTTTGCGTCGGAAGAGTACGGAATTTTCTATACTAACCAGGAATGAAAGAAGCTTGGTTTTCCCTTGTTCCAGGGCCAGCAGGTGTAAGCTGCCGGCCTCCCTCCTTACACCGGGGCAGAGGAACGGGAGACCAAGAGGGGAAATCCAAGTGCCTGTCCTAAGTCGAATCCATCAACAATTGACCGGGTACTTTCCCCTATTTAATGTTCGGAGATACCAGTGTGAGCATTGCCTCGTGTGGTATAATGTAATGGAGATCATAAGATCTGTGTCAAGGTAAGAACGGAGCTCATTGCCTCACGGCTCACAAGCTCCACGTACGTTTAGTCAGTTACAAAGACAAGCCTGAACCCTGATATCAAGCGCTCGCTGCCAGAGGAGACGGCCGGGGTTGGTTTTGCGCGGCGCCTAATCCATCGACATTCGACGCCACTCTACTGCCGACTGCCGCAAAAGCCGCAGACCTGAAGAGCAGGTCTGCGCGACGGTTGCCTTCTTACACCTGCTACCCACCACATGCTGTCTTCACAGCTCCGGCACACGGCGGGGTTTAATTTCTTCCAAGTGCTTTCTGAGCTTTGCGCGAACCTCATCATCCTTACCTTCGGCCAGCTCTTGCTTGAGTTCGTTTAGAGCGAAGTGGACGATGTCGTGGTGGTGGAGTTCCTCAGGCGCGAGTTCATCACTGAATCGTAGCCAAAGGCCGTGCAGAAGGGCGATTTCCTCGGGCGTCAGGTGCGGTGCATGAGGACCGAGGAAGAAGATTCCTTCCTGCCCCGTCGGGGTGAAGATCTCGAGCGTCACACGAGGTTTCGGTGCGGGAAGTCTTTCCCATGCCACGCCGGCGCGCCCGGCCTCCTCCGTAATCGCCATCTTTGCCGAGAGGCCAAGAACAACGGCCGACGATTCCAAGGACTGAGCAGCCCGCAGGATTCCATCCCATACGTCATTGGCTGCAACCAAGGCAAGGTGAATGGTCTTGCCCTCGTGCTCCGCCAGGGAAAGAGCGCGGGTAAAGAGAAACTGCTCGGTCGTCCCAAAGAACTGATCAGGCATCAAGCCGCTTTCTCCTGACCCGGCGCGCATCAGCACCCGGATGTGAAGAACCACGACATCTTGCTTCGCCAGATTCACGCGCTTGAGAACCCGCTCCAGAGGATAAAGGGTGTTGTAATCGCGGATAAAGACCAGGATGTTCCCCGGCCGGCAGCCAAGCCTCTTGGGCGTGATATCCTCACCGGATGCCAGGTGAAACTGGTCGAGTTCAGTGTGCGTGATCCCCTTCTGGTGTGCGATTCGCTCAGAGACCGTGAAGACACCAAAAAGAACCAGTGTGAAGGTGACGCCGGATATGGTCGCCACTTGTTTGGTGAAGATGTTGGTGACCGCAATGGCCAGCAGTATCAGGGTGATGAGTCCCAAACCGACGGGAATCTCGGTCTTGCCCAGCTTGAAATTCAGCGGCACATGAAATTCGCGGGCTCCGGGTTGTTTGTACCGGAGAACGAGCACCGCGAGACCCTTCATCACAAAACTCCAAACCACGCCGAAGGCATAAGCCTCGCCCAGGAGGTAGACGTTGCCGCGGCTTAGGATAATGGTCAGGAGTTGCAGGGCAACGACGAGGTTGATGATGCGGTAGGAAGTTCCGAACCGCGGATGGGGACGGCGAAACCAAGCCGCCAGTACGCCGTCTTCTGAAACCCGGGTAAGCACGCCGTTTGAGCCCACGATGGCCGTGTTTACAGCGCCGGCAAGAATAAGTGTGCCCACCAGGACGACGAACCCATGAAATACCAGCTTGAGCGTGAGGGGGCCGGCAACATTCATCGCCAGGCCGCCAATGAGGTTTTCGAAGAAACCCTTTCGCGTTTCATCTGGGATGATCATCACGGCGAAGAAAGAGACGAGCGAGGTGAACACCATGCTGTAGACGAAGATTACCAAGCCTGCCTTCTTCAAGTTCGGCAACTTCGGGTGCTCAATTTCCCGGTAGACCTGCGCCAGGGATTCCTCGCCGCTCATCGCTAGGACGGAGTGCCCCAAACCGATCAGGATTCCGATAAGGCCAATGGTGTGAGGCAACCGGCTGTGGCGAAGCCAACCCAGGGCTTCGGGGGCGAAGTGGAAGTTCGCCAGGGCCGGTAACGGCGGCAGATGCCATCCGCGCACCCAGAGCGTATAGCCACACCAACCGATCATGAGCACCACCATCACCGTGGTGAACTGCATGATGCGGAGAGACTTCTCACTGGACTCGGGAATACCTTTGACGTTTTCCCACCAGAAATAAAGTGTTACGAGGATCGCAAAAAGCTCGGCTGTGGCGTTGGTGGAAAGGACGAGATGAATGTGGAGGTATTGTAAAGATTCGTTAAGGAACCCCACCAGATATTGGCCTGCTGAAACGCCGCTGATGGGGCCAGTCAGGACGTAATCGAACATCAGGGCGGAAACGGAGATCTTGGCAAGCGTCCCGCCCATGGCCTCTTTGACTACCCGGTAGACCCCGCCGCGCACAAACATGCTACAGCTCTCTACGTAAATTGCCCGCACCGCGTAGGAGAAGAGCATGATCCCCAGGATGAACCAGGGAGCGGATTTCCCCACGGCCTCCTCGGCGATACCTCCGGCGTAAAAGGCGGATGACGCCAGATCGTTCAGGACGATGGCTGCGGCGCGCCAAAAGGAGATGAAGGTGAGCATGGCGGTTGTGGCCACCATGACTCGAGGCAGTGTTACCGCCTTACCTGGTTCCTTGGTGCCGGAATTCTCCATACCCTTTTGTGAATCTGATAGCGGCTTGTTGGGCCTCACGCGGAAGAGTTTTAAGAAAACACATTTGGAATCGTATGTCGAAAATCAATCGTATTCTCGCACAAATAGTGAGGATGGGGAAGAGGTTCTTCTTGTAGAACTGCACTACCGCCAGGCTGTCGGTTTCCAGGTTCGTGACGATGAATCCGGCGCGAGGAAACAGTTCCCCAAAGTGAAACTTCATCCCGCTCTGCGGGACCACAACTCGGGGCGCCGTCTTCCCGCTCGCTGTCTGGTCCCGATCAACTCAATCTTCTTCCCAATTAACAACACACGTGGCGCCTGTGCCACAAAGGAGGCCCTGTGTTCGTCGAACTCATGCCGCTTCTTGCCGGCCGCACTGTGCTCATCACAGTGGCCAAGGTGGATGACAAGACGCTTCGTGTTAACGTCATACCAGCCTTGGCGAAAGCCGACGAGAACGCGGCTCTAACCACCCCGCAGGTTCTTCCCTGACCTTTGTAAGACGCCCCGTCCGTCTCTACACGCTCCGGTCACGCATCGGCCTCCCGCCGTACGGCAATGGGGGGCGGCGGCGCTCATGACCACGAACCCGCCATTATCGGAATGGACGGCAGTGATCCCCAGCGCGCGCTTGTGCAAAGCGCTGCTGGATCGGATCACGGACCGAGCGCACTTTGCCGAGAACGGCATGGATTCGTACCGGTATGACGTGCTCGGCGACCAGGGTTTAGGCGATCACAAGGATCGCCCCTACGCGGATGTCCCCCGGCGCTCTATATGACCGATCAACATCCATTACCAGCAGGCTAGCGCTCGTCGCTGCTCGTGGTGAATCGGGAGACCATGATCTCCTGGCACCGGATTGGGGCCTGCTGATACTGGCGCTGGAAAAGCAGGAACCGCGCATCTCCAATCTTGCCCGAGGGCTTTTGCGCTCGAGCACGCTCACTCGATGGCTCAAGGCAACAAGCTCAAGCCCGAGGACCTGTCGAGACCCGGAGAACCCGCCGAACCAACCGAGGAAACTCAGAAGAATCGGAGCATTGGGGGAGTTTACATCATCGGCTGGGATGATGGACATCGGGAAGGGCATGGGATAAGTTGCTAGTATTGCGGGCGGATTGAATTTTGGCGACAGATGGGTGGTTTCTGGTTGCCATTGATACCCGTAGTAATCAATTCCCATTCTTGACTTTCCAAACAGGCGTAGTTGGACCTCCGTCCGGTTGCGGATGGGGAACCAGAATGATCCGAACTTCGCATACTCATGCACGAATCTATTGGAGCGCAACCAGAACGACAGTCGCTGTGCGGGCTCCCCTTCGATGCGCTGGATAGCGAAATCATCAGCGTCCACCCAGATTCTTCCGCGAAAGAGATACCTGCTGTCTGTTCGCGGCTTCACGGTGAAAATGAAGGCGTGGGTTGCAGCGTCCAGCCCTTCCAGAGAAAAGACATAGTTTCGCCGACAGATGTCGACGGCCTCACGCGCGCGTGGTTTGGAGTTTGCCGTTTCGGTTTCCAGCATGGGAACAAACACGCGCCGCTCCACAGCCCTCGACCCGCCACGCTCGAGGATGCGGAACTGTTTGCCTTGCCCAGCGTCATATCGCGTCTCGACCACGACAAAGGCCTTCTGTCGCAGTCGTGGGTTCTCCGCGAAATAGCGCCGCCGGCCCTGGAACGAATCGAGTGCCTGGAAACGCGCTGCATTACCTTCCTCCATTCGAGTGAGGATTTCTTCCGCGTCCATCGCCGCCAGCGGTGTTTGTCCGCTTGCCGGCCCACCCCCCAGGGCCACCGCCAGTATGATAAGCCACAGACTCGCTCTGGCCGCAGACTGTAGGGAAAGACGCAGGCGGGACACCGAGTAATGAAGCAGGGCGGGAATCCAGCCGCGCCGGTCGGCCGTTCTGCGGCAAGGTTCGTCGGGCTGGGTCCTGGCCTTCCACCACAATTCCGCCATCGCCGGCCAGGCGCGGGGCTCGAAAGACTTTTGAGTCAAGTAGTAACACGAGTATGTGCATCCGCTGCAGTTGCGGCGGTTTGTGAAATCCGCGGCTCGGTATTTCTGTTCAAAATCATCCTCGAGAATGTTGAGCGGGGTCTGGCATGGGTGGTCCTGGCAGATCCAGAAATCTCCATTAGGCTTGACGTCAAAGAAAAGCTCGCCCGCGCGGCATCCCCAGTTGAAAACCTTCGAACGGTAGTACTCCTCGCAGGCCCGGCGATAGAACTCCGGAGTGAGGAGGGTAGGTGACTGAATAGGCCGCAGACAGTCGGGGTCCACTTTCGATTGTGTCGGGACCCGGAGCTTCCCCTCCCCCACGACCACGGGATTCAGCCAAATCCGGGCCTTGGGGAATTCCTGCGTACAGCAGGCTACGGCCGCGGGAACTTCCTCTCGATTAGCAGAGGAGACGGTGAGGTTGATGGTCAGTTGCTTGCCCGCCGGAAGGTGGTCGTTCAAGTATCGCAGGGTGGCCAGAATCTTTGGCCCGACGTGGGAATAAGGCAGGTCGTTACCGTCAACCCCATCCAGCGAGATAGCTATTTCGGAAACTCCTGATGCCAGCAACTCCCGGTACTTTGCCGTCGACAGAGTACCATTGGAGGTGATCTTGGTATACATCCCTTTGGCACTGGCGTAATTCAACAATTCTGCAAAGTCGTTCCTTAGGAGGGGCTCGCCGCCTCCGCAAATGCTTAGCACGGCGATTCCCAAATGGTCGAGCCGGTCAATAATCCGCTTCATGCCGGCAGCGTCCAATTCTTCCATCTTTTCTTCCTGGATATGACAAAAGCGGCAGCGCAAGTTACATCGGTGTGTGAAAGCCAAGTGTGCAAAGTAAGGTCGACTTCGGAAAATGACGTTGCGAACGGTCCGACACAGGAACTTGGGCGACATCACTCACCTCCTGTCCCGGGAGGTGAGCATTCGCACTGCCCTTGAGCGATCGACCTGGGTGAGCGCTAAGTCATTGTTTGTCAATTATTAATGGATCAGTCTAGCGCCGAAGGGAGTTTTACCTTCCTTCGAACCACGTCGGAATATTGCGCCAGTGTCAGGATAAGCATGCTGCCAGGAATCCACTTTTTCATTCCTTCTCCGCCTGAATCCCCAGTTCCCGCAGCTTCTCCTGCAGGCTCTGCCGGTGGATTCCTATGGCGGCGGCGGTGCGCGTGATGTTGCCGCCATGCTCGCGCAGCTTGGCTTTTACGTAGGCAATTTCAAACTGCCGCTTGGCCTCGCGGTAGTCATCGATGGCGAGGAATGATGCCCCGCCGCTCTCCCCGCTGCCGCGATGAAGTCCTGGAAGGCTTCGCAGGAAGTCAGAAGGGAAATCCTCGGAGGTGAGAATATCGTTGCGGCTCATCACCGCGGCACTTTCCAGCACGTTCTTGAGCTCGCGCACGTTGCCTCTCCATTCGGCCGCCATCAACCGCTCCATCGCCTCACGTGAAACAGCCAGCGCCGGACGGCGGTGCTTCTCGCCCAGCATGCGACAGAATTCCTGGACGAGCAGAGGAATATCCTCGCGGTGCTCGCGGAGGGCCGGCAAGCGCAGCAGCACCACCCACAACCGGAAGTAAAGGTCTTCGCGAAAGTTTTGCCTGGCAATCTCCGCCGGCAGGTCTTTATTGGTGGCGC
>Ga0208687_1000526_pt1 | contig 25297 bp, 15 predicted proteins | sample June2015DPH_6_10_FD_184695 | JGI IMG/M metagenome (GOLD analysis project Ga0208687, IMG submission 184695) | Peatland microbial communities from SPRUCE experiment site at the Marcell Experimental Forest, Minnesota, USA - June2015DPH_6_100... | ecosystem: Environmental > Terrestrial > Soil >...
GGGAAGGTAGAATGGCCCAGGCGGGAAAGGTGAACTGGGTCTGGACAGCTTTTTCGTCACGTCATCCAGCATGGATTCGGATTGGGATTCAGGTTCGTTGGTCATCTGTTTGGGTTGGGTTCTTGTGTAAATCCCTTCGGAGTTGAAATTGAAAACCAAGTCGAAGGACTCTGGCAGTGTAACGCCCGTTTGTCCATCGTGGGGACCTCCGACGAATACAAATTTGACGAGTTGGCTCACGATTTCTCCTACTCTCTTGGCTCGAACCACTTGGCGTCAAGGCCGCAGCAATCACAAGCTCCGGGCGTCCTTTCCTTAGAGCAAGACCAATGTTCAAGTTGTAATGTTTCCGGATTAACGTGCGCGCTTTTTAAGCACCGCGTAGTACTTTTAACATGAAAGAAGAACCGGCAGTCTTTACAGAACTTGATCGGCGAGAACAGGGTTGACGAGTCAATCGTAGGGAACAGCCCCGGCAGCGCCGGCAATGCCAGCCCGACAGCCGTGTTGACCAACTTCGCAATCGACGGTTTGGACGCGCTCGACTTGGATATTTTCTCAAGCGCGGCAAGGTTTTCCGGCGTAAGCCTGGCACCAAATAGCGCATCGTGCTTTTTACTCACGCCACACAGAGTAGCAGAGTGAGTCCCCTACGTCAAGGCCGAATCGAAGATTTTTTCAGCCACCAAGAACCGAAGCTGGGTCCGGTATGTCGTCGTCGGTAAAAGGCAAACCTTCATCCTCTGCCTCGTGCGCTTCCTTGAGCAAGTCCGCGAGCGCAGAGAAGTCGCATTCCAGCCCGTCAGGCAGCATTGCCTGGTGCTCGCGCGCGTTGTCCAATGCCTCCTCGATTGTATCGCCCACGCCAAGTAGCCAACCGATGTCGTCACCGTGCTGATCGGGCAACGGAGGGAAATGCAGGGCATCGTCCTCAAAGCAGCAGAATCCGCATTTAAGCCACTGGTCCAACTCCTTGGGAATAACCACAGTTGACCATTCATCGCTCGGTCCATGAGCCGTCACAAGTGCCTGCACGCCGAATTGATACGCAGGCACCGGGTCAATGCACTCGCCTTGCGCCCCGCGATATGCCACCTCGGCATAGTTCTCTATCATCTCGGTTTGAAGCTGGTGCGGGGGTGATCCGTTTCGACTCGTTAAATCGATGAAGTATGGAATCGCCTTGTCGCCATCCATCACAATCCGCGCTTCGCTGGAAACCGGCCCCCGATGCCCATACCGTTCCAGCACCGGACCGAACTTCTCGTGAACCTCGCGCACAGGATCGGGCAGGTCTTTGAAGGCGCAGAAGGTCATTAAGTAGGCTAAGTTTTTCTTCTCCATCCCATGATTAACTATTGTTGGCCACTTGCCGCCAACAAAATGCGTGTCCGCTCCATCCTCCAAATCGGTTTCAATCGGCTCGAAAACGTAGAACGGAATGAGTTTGACCATCGGGCCGAATCGCATCAATCGAACCTCAAGTTCAACGTGGTCCATCGCCCAGTTGCGCCAGTGAAAAGTTTCCCAGTCGCCCCGCCATCTATCCACCTTCACCCACAAGTCTTCCTTATCTTCGAGATAATCCCGTAGCTTGTCGCCAGGGACAATCTCATGCGGAGGCACCGGCAGGCCGCACGCCTCAAGCTCTTTTAGGAACAGGCCACGATTGGTTTCCAGTTGTTCAGAACGACCTCCGCCCCAGGTTGGAATACCCGCCGCCAGCATGTCTTGCTGGTATGGCCTGAAATCCACGTCGGGGAAGATACAGCAATCAATTTGCCCCTTCACGTCCAACGGATGCGTTTCCCGTTCTATCTCAGGGAAGCCCATGCCGATAACAACGTCTCGAAAGTGTGGACTGGCCGGGTTATCGGGCGACCAATAGAGAACGCGGCCAAAGGATTCCCCAAGCTTTCGTGCAACTGGAAGGAAAATTCCAGAATCGATCACTAATGCCGTGGCATGAGAAATGGCCTTGATGCTCATAGACTTTATTCCTGATTCACTTGAAAGGGCTTGGCATTGGGTTTCGGGTAGCACATGTTCAATTTTCCTGATTCAGGAATAAAGTCTATGATCTCCTCGGTTCGTTCCACAGTTTAGCCGCCTCTAGCATGTTCGCCCCGGTGACTTCCCGGCACCCTGACGCGGAGCACAGAATGAGGACACCTTTCTGCAATTCATGCCGGTGGACCTTTGCCGCGGCTCCGCAAAACGGGCAGGGCTTCAAATCCCACTGGGCAGTTTCCTCTTTGGCCTTTACGTCCTCCGCAAGCTCAACCGCAACGGCCAGGCTTGGAGGCATCAGGAAGAACGCGGCGTAATCAGCAGTTGGCATCAGAAATAGCTTTGATGCTCATAGACTTTATTCCTGAATCGGTTGAAAGGGCTTGGCATTGGGTTTCGGGTAGCACATGTTCAATTTTCCTGACTCAGGAATAAAGTCTATGTTGGGGTTAAAGGCAGATTCCCATTCAATCTTCTCCCGGCAAGTCCTCGGTTCGCGCTCGGAACATGTCGAACGGCGCGGGGCACGCGGCGGGTGGTGAGGTTTTGTCCTCATCGGTTTTGATTTCGTCGCCCGGTTCATCGTCCGGCGGGGTGGAGTTTTCTGGAGTGCTCATTCACTTAAGGCACGATAACTGTTGAGTCTTATCTGGCTCGCCGCGTTTGAATCGTTAATGGCAAGCGCCTGCTGATGCTTCTCGCGTTGCATGGCCATAACTGAATCCTGCTTTTCCTTTCGTAGAGCGAGGTCCCCTTGAACCTTTCGAGCCTTGATCTTTTCATCGGTGATCTGGCCCTGGGCCTTGCGCTGTTGTCCCTGTTGCTGCTTCGCCTGATCGGCCAGATGCTTTTTCAGCCTGTCAGACAGCCCGGCAATCTTGTTCCATTTCTCCATGAGAACCGCTGCCACTTCTTTACGCAACGGGTCTTTCTGGAGACGTTGAATATGCGCGTGCGCCGCCGGCCCGGCCAAGTCCAGGAAGCTGGAAACCATTTGCGGATTTCCTCCTTTTTGAAGCGAACCGAGAGAGTCGGAGCACGCTTGCAGAAATGTGCCGGAGAAGGTAAGCGCATTCTGCGAAGGCGACATCACGGGTGGCACCCCATCCTTCATCCCAACGACCTGGAGGGTTGCCATGGCTTTTTGGTCCTGCACAGTGCTGGACGTTCCCGCCTCTGGCATATACCTCCCAACCTGAGCGTAACCGCACCACGCGGCGGTTAAGTCCCGCCGCCACGCATCTTGCCCGCTTTCGGGGAAGCCGCCAACAATCGAACTCAAGGACGTGAGGGCCTGAACTCGCAACGCCTGCGAACCCTGGCCTATGACGCGCACGGCCTGCACGCGCCGAATCCTCTCAAAGCATTCCTTCCGAACACCCCGTTCGAGGCATCGTCTTTGGCATTCGGTAGCCCTGGGGTCCGTGCTGTTCGGCTTGAAGAATCGGTGAACAATCTCCGTGAACAGCAAGTCCCGCTGTTTGTACCAACGGGAGTATTGAGAGTTGCTCACCGCACCCCGCTGCATCGCCTTAATGCGAGCCTCAGTCGCGGTATCGGGATTTCCCGGCCTGTCGGGTGCTACCGGCTGCTGATACTGCGACAGATTTGACCGGCTCAACTCATCGGTCGTCTGAATCAGTTTAAGTCCCTCCTGGACGTAACCGCTGATTGGATTCTGAACTGGAGTAACCCCCGGTTTCAGAATGCCGCTTTCCATCAACTGGACGCCCAGTGAATCTGTGAACTGTTTCTCCGTTGTCGTAGTGAACAGCGTCTTGGGTGACATCGCGGTGTCGAACATTCGGCCTAGGGCGATGTTCTGGAGCTTCATCATGCCGTACATCTTCACCCCAAGTCCGGTGACGTTATGGTGCAAGCCCGCCCGGCCACGGTCGTAATACATCGGATGCAGGCATTCGTTGAACGACGCATAGCGCCCGACATGCAGGAAACAGTATTGAATACCAGGATTAGCTCCGCCTGTGCGCTCTACAATCGCGTGGGTGATTCGCCCCTGTCGTTCGCCTTTCTTCGGAAACTCCCGCCAGAACGCATGGGCCATCTTGCATACCTTCGTAAGGTCGCCAACGTATTGAAGGGAGTTCGTCTTGAGCTGATTCTGGAACCATTCCCAAGTGTAAGTCTGGTTGTCGGGCGATTTCTCATCCATCGCTTCCGCGATGATCTTCTTTGTGAACGGCAGGTTCCAGCCGACAGCGGCGGCTGCGGCCTCGTCAGTAATGAATCGGTAAAGCTCCGGCGGGTAGTAATCTCGGAGGATGAACGCCATCTCCCAACGGGAAGGCTTGGAGGGTGTCAGGTCCGGAATCTTGAAGTTGTCGGTTGAAACCGCTATGGGCAACACCAGGTCGTTGTCCTCGAAGAATAGAGGGCCGTTGCCGTGCAATACCATTTCGTTCTGGCTAACCTGGTCGTCATTGTCAAAGTCGTCGTCTGTGGCAATCGCCAGGTCCACCTCCTCGGACATGATGCGGCCCCATTGGGTGACTTCATCCCGATTGCCAAGATTGTTCTCAAGCTCGATCTGCACCACAGCTGGCGCTTGGGTTGCCAAGTCGTAGATCGCATCCGAGCCGGCTGAGAGGAAAGAACGGGCAGTTCCAAAGTTGATGTTCGTCGCCTTGCCCAATCCGTAGTTTTTCAGCTTGCGAGGATTCTGCGGCGGGTTGCCGTCAACAAGGCCATCCACGGCGGCGCGTTTACGGCTCCTGCCGTAATCGTCCTCGATAGCGCGGTTGATGCAGTCCACCACGACATCTGCGGATTGCATCCGGCACTCAGGCGGGACGAGCGTATCATCTGGAAGGCTTTGAAGCCCAAGGTCGTTGAAAGTTAGTCCGCTCATAAAGCTATCTTAGCTAGACTTGAAACACGTTTAGATTGATTTGGCAAGCATAAACTGGGCGGCTTCCGAAATACCCGTGAAGGGGTACGGGGGCCAGGGCCAGACAGGGAATCGAAGAAAAACCACAAATCCTTTTCCCTCAACAACGCTATGCTAGGTCTTCTATAGGCCCTTACCCTTCCAGCAACGCTGGGTCTCGAATGCTAGTTTGAACTGCTCCTTTTGGAAATCGGAAAGGTCCTTAGTCTGCAAGTCCAAGGGCACCCAGACGGAGATTTTGAGCAGGCAATGACAAACCCCACACGACTTGATCCGGTCATCGTAAGGGGTCGTCCCGACGCTGAATCCGCTGGTGGCCAGCCACTCGATTATCTCGCCGCACTTCCCCCCGCAGCCGGTAGTAATGGTCCTCTGCCATGCGCAGTTGGCGCAGATAGCGGCGCGGCGGTTGGCCTCCTCCTGGCTGACGGTCACGCGGTTATTCATCCAGTGCCGGAGCATCACCTTGGACCCGCGCACGACATCGGCCCCGCCAACTGTGCCCTCGCTTGGTGGAACTCTCGGATCGGATTCCTTGCACGCAGACGGGTATCGGGCGCATATTTCCTGCTCAAGCTGCTCCTCCAGCCCAAGCCCATTCGGAAGTCCATTGGCATGGCGGTAAGCTCGAACCCTGTCCAGTAATTGCTCAAACGTTGTTCCGACGCCAACTAGCCCTTTCTCTCGCGCATCAATCCTGAAAGAACCGCCGAAAGGGGGTTGGCTCTTTGTTGTCAGTCTGGCTTTAATCATCGTAGGCATAGTCAAAATCGTCGGCACCCTCCGGCGCCCATTCTTCCTTCTCGTTCTCCGAACTGAAATCCACTTCTTGCGATAACTGGTTGATTTCTTCGATCCGCCTGTTGGTATCAACCACCACGGAAACCGCCGCCTGGCCGCCCTTGGCTTCGATGGTAAATCCCTTCTGCGCCGCGACCTCCAGAAGCATAATCCCGCAGTCCGCGAAGTCGCAAGACTTTCGGAACTTGAGGCGATACGCTTTCTTGTTCATCAGGGTCTTGCGCGGACGCATCGTTCCATCCGAACGTAGGTCAATCTCCTCTATGCTACACAATTCCGAAGCGGTGTCTTTGTCCACCCCTTTGATCTGGCCGCTGATAACGCCCCGCTGAGTTTGCCAGAACATCTCAGCCCGCTTGTTTTCATACACTTCCCTAGCCGGACGGGCATCATCATCCGAACATGGATTGTCCGTGGGAGCACCGTTGAACATTATGCCGATGACGGCAGGCGACCATTCCACACGGGCGATCTCAAACAGTCCGGAATCGCCCGTCACGTCGAAACCGAAGTTCTCAGGCTTGCACTCATACTTCTGGCCTCGATATTCCACAGCGGCACACCTGGCCTTGATCTGCCGAAGAAGCTGGTACTTTGGCGGTTCGGCGCTCGATGCGTCTATCGAAAGAACGGCGGGGTCCATCCACTCAAGCCCCTTCTTGCCGTCCATCAAATCGCCCAAAGCTCCGAACCGAATGGCGGGCCTATCTCCATCCGGGGTATATGCCGGGTCAATCACACCGATGATAAGGAAGTTGCTGCCGGCGAATTGATGCTTGGAATAGGCGGAGAACTTTTCAAGAAACGTCTCGGTGAAGATGGTTTTAGACAGCCCTTCGGGCGATGGGAAACCCAAGTCAAACGCCCAGTGGTCCGGGTCGTTTTCCATGGACCGATCCTTGAGATACTTCATTCTAGCCGCAACACGGCCAGCGGTAGGGACGTGCCTCGATACCGTCTTTCCCGCCAGGATGTTCGGCGAGCGGTTGAAGTTGAAGATGATTACCTTGCAAGGTGAACCGTCCATCTGCGGTTTTCCATCCCATTCGTCGTTGTCGGTGCTGACGCTGGACCAACCCTTTGCCGGTTCGATGAACCGTCCGAAGTTGGATAGACGGGAGCGGGCATTGGCTATTGCGACCAGAAGAAAGTACCCGCCCTCTTGAAGTGGTCCGCTGTAGAGGTTTGCCGCCGCTTTCCAAATCGCCGGGGCAACCGCTTCCGCCTCATCTATCACCACGATCTGATTCTTAGTATGGTGCCCCTGAATATCCGCCGCCGCCCGGTTCACGTCGCCATCTGTAACGGCTTTGACCAGGATAGCGTTTTTCGAGTCGCCCTTGGTGTACTCCCAGATCATCCGGCTGCCGATCATGTTCCCGAAAGGCTCATCCACGGAGAGCCGCCGGTGAATCTTCATGATCTCACCCCAACCTTTTTGCTTCTGTGCGCCCGTGGTTGTGGAACAGAAAATAACACTGGTGTTGCTTGGACTGCAAAGCCACGCCACTACGGCAAAGCCCGCAATACCATACGTTTTGCCGGATGAACTACACCCCGACACTCCGCACCATTTGTTGTTGCACCATGCCTCAACCATGCGCATGGACCATTCATGGCGCTCGAAGTACCCGGGCAGGATATGATCGGCAACGTGAAGGAACACTTTCTCTCTCGGAGGAGCATTCGTGGCTATGGCGTAGTTTGCGAACGCCCACCGCCAGTAAAAAATCTGCGGCTTGCCCTTAATCGGACATCCAAACGTTTGCAATCGTTTCAGAGTAGCCATTTCAGCTTACGATGTTCCATCTACCGTCTTGATTTGAATGCGCCAGAATCGGGGTGTGCGCTGGCGAAAGAATTGGCGTTATCATATACCGCGGCGGGGGCCATCCGCCGGCGTCCTTCGGACCGAACCAACGGCCAAGTGTGGAGTCGTATGCCATATCGCCAACCTCACCCAATGAGCTTGCGGGCATACCCCGCACCGCATGGACTTGGGAGAATGACGGTTGAACGGCACCAATGTTAACCCGGAGGTCTGTTGCATTTCGCGCAACTCCGATTGGCTGATTGCCAGTCTTTGTCAGTCTGCCATTGGATGTCGCGTAGTAAGTTGTTCCAACGCTAAGACGGGGCAGCCCGGTAATTAGGGTCCAATCCGAACGGGTTACAATACCCTCCATGGTGTAACTCACGCGGCCATTGGGCGGAGCTCCGGTTACGGCAACAGCAAATGCGACGTGTGTTGTATCGGCGGGGACCACGTTTCCACTTTCATCCTCGGAAAGCGCATGGCCGGGAAGGATTGAATATCGGCTGGCGTTAAGACCCGAACCCGTCATCGAGATTGATTCTAAAACTCTTGACTTTTTAAGTCAATCGCAATATAAGCGGATGAAATGAGCAACCAGTGGGCAGGTCCGTCAGATTCCCAATCCTCATTCGAGGGCGGGATTGACATGGGCCGACCGCCTATTCAGTTGGACGCCAACCAAGTCTACAAGGCCATCAATGGAACATGTCGTGGCGGACGATGGAAACCAAGACCCGGTTGGTTCAATCACCCGCTCATCTTCGCTAGTCAGGACGTTCAAACGGCGTTCCAAAACGGCTTTTTCCAAGACGGCAGCTTTTTTGACCTCGGCGGATACTCAGGGGATAACGCACTTGGACCGCAAGCTGCCTGCCTGTTGTCCTCTCATTCCGGGCGTCAGTTCCGAATCAATCTCCAGCCCACAATGGGCACCACGGCTATCACCGCCAACGTAAATCCTATCAACCCCGGACAGAGCGCGACGGTATCGGTGTTGACATCGTGGAACATGTCGCTCTCCTGGCCAAACATCACCATCGGCGGGAGTGCGCTGACCCTCACGGCGATTGATCCCTCTGGCATCTCTATCACCGTTCGGAACGATGGTTCGATTGCAACGCAAACAATCATCGCGGGTTCGACCGTGGCTTTTCCACCACTCCAAAACTACATGGTGGACGAAATCACGCCCACTAAGGCCAATGTCCTGGGGTCAATCACCACGGGGCCGCAGACAAAAACAACCGCGCAGTTCACCATGCCCGCAGTCGGGGACTCGGTTCAAATCAGCGTGGCCTCCTCTGCCAATTTCTCGCTCCTCTACGCCGGTCTGACTGTGGGCGGTCTGCCGATGACGCTAACGGCGATTGATCCAAGCGGCGTTCTGATGACGGTGAGAAACGATACGGCATCTAACGTCACGGTTCCGCCGGTGAGCTTTGGTGTTGGAACGCCCGTGCTCTCCCCTCAAACATTCACTATTCCGGCGGTTGGGACGCCGGCCAATCTCGTGCTGTCCGATGCGTCATCAATCACCCTTCAACACCCGCAGATAGTCCTGGGTGGTAACACGCTGTCAACCGTGACGGCTACGACATCGGTTGCTCAATTCACGATCCCGCCGCTGAACCAATCGATCACCTTGCCCGTGAGTTCCACAACCGGCATGGACCTGGGCCTGCCGGACATTGGGATTCTCATGGGAACGGTGCTGACTCAAGATGTGACTTTCCCGTCCGCAACGGGCGTGCCGTTTGTCATCCCCCTTGCATCTACGGCGGGCATGTCGCTGGATCAACCTGGCGTGATAATCTCTCCCGGATACCCCGTCACGCTGTTGAACCTCGGAACCGGCACTACCACCACGCCGGGCGTTACATTCCCCGGCACGGTTGGAACCAGCTTCAACGTCAACGTAGCTTCAACGCTCGGCATGGACCCGGTGAACCATCCGAACATCAGCCTCGGATTGTTGCCCGTCACTCTGATTTCGATAAACAGCGGGACTCAGATCACAGTCCAGAATAGCGCACTGGCAAATGTGGGGGCGACTGTCGGGGCGTCCAATGTGACGTTCGCACTGGCGGCGAATTGCGTTCTCGTTATGAATAACGTGTCGGCTTGGGAAGGAATCACCGCCTACTCCAGCCAGCCCGTCAGGTTTTACACACCGCTGTTGCTCACGGCGTTCAACGCGACCCAGAACACCATCGAAGTCCAAAACCTAACCCCAGGAAGCGCGGGGTTGGTTATCGGACAGAACTCCATACCCTACGTGGATTTCATGACGGCCAGTTACGGCAACATGGTGACGACAAATGTTAGCTACATCGTCATCCCCCCGGTTGGAACATTGTTTTCCATACCTGTTTCAAACGCCAGCCAGATTCCCTACACGTTGATCGGAAAGAAGATTGTCGTTGGCGGCTATCAACTGGTTCTCAAGAGCATAGACGGATTCAACCAGATTAGCGTCATCAGCATGGTATCGGGGAATTACAACAAGCATATCCTCAACAATTCCGGCGTGGTGTTCCAGATTGCCGGGTCGTCGCAAGTAACGCCCACCCTAGGTTTTTCCGTGCCCGCCGTTAATACGTCAGTCGATGTGCTGGTTGCCAACGCCTCCAACCTTAGCGTGACTAACACGCCCAGTATCCTCATCAACGGCTTTCCATTCACGCTCACCGGCATCGCAGGCAACCTGCTAACAGTTGTCAACTGGAGTGGCGACAATGTGGGCGCATGGATACCTGTTGGGTCTCCGGTGACATGGACTATGCCGAGCTACACCTTGACCGTAACGCAAATCATTGATGCCGTTACTGTGGTGGTGGAGAACAACGTCGGATCGCCCGTGCCGGGAACGGTTATCCCCGCGCAAACGTATGTCACGGTTGAAACCCTGGACGCCAACAATCCCAACATTTCACTCAACTGGTCTATCCAGGCTCAGAATTGGTGGTTGCTCCAGGATAACCAGAGCCGGTGCATCATCTTCGACGGCAGCAAGGCACTCCGCTCTGACCCCTCAAAGAACCAAGTCCCGGACGGAAACGTCATGTGCTACGCCCAGGGCAGGCTTATGGTGGCCTTAACTGACCGCCTAAGTTACATGGTGGGCGATTTGATTGGCGGCCCATCTGGAACAGCCAACAACGGATACTTCGATTCCATCCTCTACTTCACAGAGACTTTGTATTTGGACGAGGGGGGCAATATCACAGCCAAGGTGTTCGGCGCTCCCAGTGATTCGGGGCCGATCCTGGCAATGAAAGCCTGCGCCCAGACGGATACGCAACTTGGTCAAGGATCGGTCCTGGTTGGAAGTCATAACGTGGTATTCACGGTGAACCTTCCGTTCGACCGGACGGTCTGGGCCACGATGCAGAATCCGCTGCAAACAGCCAATCCGATTAAGGGACCAACCGGCCAGCGGTCAACCATCGCGATCAATACCGACATGTATTACCGCTCGCTCGATGGCGACCGGACTTATCTATTCGCACAACGACAGTTCAACAGCCAGCCTGGAAACACAACGATTTCTAACGAGGTTGATTCGATTCTTAAATACGACACGCAATCGCTGCTGGAGTTCGGATGCCAAGTCGAGTTCGACAATCGCAAGCTGGAAACCGTGTCGCCGATTAAGAGTCCTAACGGGGTATGGCATCAGGGGCTTACGGTGATGGACTTCAATCTCAACGACGGCCTTAGAAAGAGGTTCGGTCAGGCTTGGGAAGGCATCTGGACCGGGCTTCGGATTCTCAAGCTCGTTACAGGCATCGTCAATGGTGAGGAACGGTGCTTTATCTACGCGCTCAACGATTCGAGCCAGATCGAGCTTTGGGAGTTGTCGAAGAAGAACGAGAGTGATGGCGATTGGAATGGCAGCATGTCCCCTACGCCGATTAACTGGGTCGTGGAGTCTCGCGGCATGGCCTGCCGGAATCTCGATCAGTTCAAGAAGCTAAAGTATGGGCACATCAACGCGCCGGTGGTGTCTGGCCTCATCAACATCACCGTGGGTTACAAGTCCGATGAATGGCCATGCTGGCAGCCGTGGACGCAGGTGTCGCGTTGCGCAAAGACTTCAGATTGCGGGCCGTGGACAAACTGCTTCCCCACCGCGTATCTCCCGCAGCCGAGAACACCCATCCGCCTGCCAGACGCCCCGGACTACCCAAACCCGGTGACGAACAAGACTTACCGGCTTGGCTATCAATTTCAGTTGCGCGTGCAAATGACCGGCTATGCTGAGATTTCAGAACTCAGAATCTACTGCTTGGACGAACCGGAGCTTGTCGGTCCGGAACACCCTGGAGAATATCAGTTTACGCCAGTGCCAAGCGGGGGCATGATAGACCCGTCACAAAATCCTATACTTGATCCGAGTGGACAACCAATACTCCCCCCATGAAGAAAACATTGATCGCCTTAGTCTTATCAATCTGCGGCATTTTATCGGGTTGCTTAAGCACGCCCAAAGACTCAAATGTCCCTAGGCACAAGACAGACTATCCAAAGGCAACCGTCGTTGGCGCTAATAGCCAAGGTCAGAACGTCACAAACTATCCCAAGGCAGCCGTCATCGGTCCGAATGACTGGTTTCTTGGCATCCTCAACTTTGTGCCCGGTGATCCAGTAAGCATCCACCAAAATCAAATGTCGTGGTATCCCGGCTCGCTTCTCTCAAGCACGGTGACACCTCTACAGGTGACTCAGGCGGTCAACACTGTTATGGGCCAGAATGGGGTATTGACCAATAACGAGACTCAGCCGGTGGTGTTCAATAGCAGCGTTGTCGCATCGTCATTCACGGGTAATGGTGCTGGATTGACCGACCTTCCACAATCGGCCAACACGATCCCATGGCTGACTGCGACCCCGACATATCGCCCTTCTTGCTGGTGCTCATTCAATGACTGGGATGGGACTCCGCCTTACGACATGGGGAATTACTACTACGGATACATCACCAATTTGGCAATCAACTGGCACTCGAATGGAATGTATGCCGCCGGCTATCAAACCATCTGGCTTGATGATGGTTGGCAGGCCCTTGCAAGAGACCAGTATGGGGACCTGACCTGGAACGCAGCTACCTTTACCAACGGCGGAGTTCCGGTTCTTACAGCATTCCTGCACAACCTTGGGTACAAAGTCATTATCTACACGGCTTACGGAACCAACTTGACGGCAGGAGCAACCCATACTTGCCTTGGCTTTCCCGGAACAACTCCTCTGACGGTCAATCAAGACTTTCAAACGTTCGCTAATTGGAACGTGGATGGCGTGATGGTGGATGCCTGCATTGGAAGCGACGACACTAGCAACGCTGGTGGCCTGGTGAATGATCCAACTTATGCTTATACAAGACAAGAATTCACCAACATCGCGAACGCCATTTCAGCGGTTAATCCCCCTCACCAATTTTTCATGTTGCCAGTAATCGCAGTGTGGCCTCCACCGCCGGAGACGCCACTTTACTTCAACATGGCTAATGGATGGGGCGCAACTCCTGGGGGCTATGTTGATACACTCTTGACTCCTTACCAACAACTGGAACCAATCGTCGCTTCCTTTCGATTTGTGGCAACTAATTCGGCGGCTTGGGATTCCGCAAACTTTTTCATTTTCGCAGAAGGCGCGTCTGAGGGGGGGTGGAATTACACCGCAATTCCAACTAAGGCGATGATCTCAATGAGCGCGATGGCGTGCTCGCCTATGCGAGTATCTGGCAACATGGGAAACGGAATTGGTTCGTTTCAAGGTGGGGTTTATCCTTACTACACAAACCTCAATGTCACTCCGCTCATCCAAGACCCGTACGCCAAGTGCGGCACCGAAGTTTACTCGAACAATTATGTCGAGATTTTCATGCGGCCAATCGGTTACACAGGGTCCGGCACGAACTTGATCGCCGTTTACAACTCTGGCAGTTCGCCTGTGAATTTTCCGCTAACCTGGGATAAGATTGGGATTGCGCCCGGCTCGACTCTTTCTTTCCAAGACCTCTGGGCGAATACGAATATCACGTTCATCAATACCAACTACACAATCCCGATGCTGGCCACCAACCTGATGCTGTTCAAAGAGTGGGCGTCTTACGGTGGTGTTGCGCCGTGGACCTCAAACACGGTGACACCTCTACAGGTGACTCAGGCGGTCAACACTGTTATGGGCCAGAATGGGGTATTGACCAATAACGAGACTCAGCCGGTGGTGTTCAATAGCAGCGTTGTCGCATCGTCATTCACGGGTAATGGTGCTGGATTGACCGACCTTCCACAATCGGCCAACACGATCCCATGGCTGACTGCGACCCCGACATATCGCCCTTCTTGCTGGTGCTCATTCAATGACTGGGATGGGACTCCGCCTTACGACATGGGGAATTACTACTACGGATACATCACCAATTTGGCAATCAACTGGCACTCGAATGGAATGTATGCCGCCGGCTATCAAACCATCTGGCTTGATGATGGTTGGCAGGCCCTTGCAAGAGACCAGTATGGGGACCTGACCTGGAACGCAGCTACCTTTACCAACGGCGGAGTTCCGGTTCTTACAGCATTCCTGCACAACCTTGGGTACAAAGTCATTATCTACACGGCTTACGGAACCAACTTGACGGCAGGAGCAACCCATACTTGCCTTGGCTTTCCCGGAACAACTCCTCTGACGGTCAATCAAGACTTTCAAACGTTCGCTAATTGGAACGTGGATGGCGTGATGGTGGATGCCTGCATTGGAAGCGACGACACTAGCAACGCTGGTGGCCTGGTGAATGATCCAACTTATGCTTATACAAGACAAGAATTCACCAACATCGCGAACGCCATTTCAGCGGTTAATCCCCCTCACCAATTTTTCATGTTGCCAGTAATCGCAGTGTGGCCTCCACCGCCGGAGACGCCACTTTACTTCAACATGGCTAATGGATGGGGCGCAACTCCTGGGGGCTATGTTGATACACTCTTGACTCCTTACCAACAACTGGAACCAATCGTCGCTTCCTTTCGATTTGTGGCAACTAATTCGGCGGCTTGGGATTCCGCAAACTTTTTCATTTTCGCAGAAGGCGCGTCTGAGGGGGGGTGGAATTACACCGCAATTCCAACTAAGGCGATGATCTCAATGAGCGCGATGGCGTGCTCGCCTATGCGAGTATCTGGCAACATGGGAAACGGAATTGGTTCGTTTCAAGGTGGGGTTTATCCTTACTACACAAACCTCAATGTCACTCCGCTCATCCAAGACCCGTACGCCAAGTGCGGCACCGAAGTTTACTCGAACAATTATGTCGAGATTTTCATGCGGCCAATCGGTTACACAGGGTCCGGCACGAACTTGATCGCCGTTTACAACTCTGGCAGTTCGCCTGTGAATTTTCCGCTAACCTGGGATAAGATTGGGATTGCGCCCGGCTCGACTCTTTCTTTCCAAGACCTCTGGGCGAATACGAATATCACGTTCATCAATACCAACTACACAATCCCGATGCTGGCCACCAACCTGATGCTGTTCAAAGAGTGGGCGTCTTACGGTGGTGTTGCGCCGTGGACCTCAACCACGGGTAGTCAGATTCTCTCTAACTCAATGTCCTCTTGGCCGGCATTCCCCGCGGCTCCCGGCGCTTATTGTCCGGTGAATAGTAACGGATTCCCGTATGTTCTCGTTAGCACTAACGGTAGCGGCGGAGGTTCTTCGACGTGGACCGGCACCAACAAATATGGGTGGTAATATGGAAACTTGCCAAGGAATCTCCGGTTCGTGCGATAACAACATCGTGTTTATGACGACGCTTCTGACGCCGCCTACGCCGTAATATGTCAACTCCAGTCAGCTTTACCTTCGGAAAAACGCCCGTCGGATTTTGCCCAAACGCCACGACTCCCAACCTTATGTGGGATCAAGTGTGGGCGATGCTCGCGGGCATCATGTCTGGAAGCGTATCCGCCCAGTCGTCGTTCTATCCCAGTTCGACGGCCCCACCCGCATCTTTGCAAGGTCAAGTCATCTGGGGCAAGACGGACAATTACGGCAGCCCCGTTCCGGGACAATGGCTCTTTTGGTGGTCGCCCGCCGTTGGCGCATGGGTTTGGCCGCACCCGAAGCCGCCCGGCAGTCCAGAACTCATGATCTGGAACGACATCGAGAATCCAAATCTGTGGCAGTATGACGGAGGCGACACGCCGGGAGTTGATCCAACCGTCACGGCTCCAACAGCGGCAACGGGCGCCATGTGGTTCATTAAACACGCCGTCACGGATTTCAAGATGCTTATCAGCGCCGGGACGAGTCCAGCCAGCTACAATGGGCAACCCGCAACAGTGCTTACCCAGGGCCAGACTGTTGGCGAGGAAAAGCATGTCCTCACTATGGACGAGATTTGGCATCAACATCCGATTGGAAATGTGTCTATTGATTCCAGTGATGCCAACAACACGCCTGGATTCCGACAGTTCGTTCTTGAAACCAATCCCGGTGGCGCCGTTCCCCTGACGCCAAACGCTCCAGGTTTCATTGCAGCAGAATGGCAAGGCGCGACAGCCAGTGGTACTAAGGGCGGTGGAACGGTGCAAGATATTGGGTCCGCTCAACTTGTCGGTCCACCCGTCGGCGTCCAGACTGACACGCCAACTCAAGCTGACTCGAATCACCCAAACACCGTAAGCAATTTAACGCCACCCGCACCTTCGGCACACAACCTACTCCCGCCGTCTATGGTTGTGATGTATGCGCAGAGGACGGGGCGCATTTTCTACCGAGGGAACTAACATGCCATTAAGAAACACTTTAGCAGATGCGCTAGCACCCACCAGCGGCATTTGCGCCGCGTTGGGCGTGTTCACCCCGGACGAGCGCGTCATTGGTTGGATTAACGCGGCATCGGGTCGGCTGTTCATCTCTGGTCCGTGGATCGGCACTATTGAGAAGGCGACCATACAGGTGACAAATCAGCTTCTCACCCTGCCGGCAGAGTTCGCCACTGCGGAACAGATTGCCATCGGATGCGAGCCGGTTGATTTGCGGACTCCCTGGGCGGAATTCGACCCCAACGGGTTTGGCGTTATCAACGACCCGGAACCTGGCACAGATAATCGGATGTGGTTCCGAGAATCTGGCGCGTTACGCCGCAATAGCGCCTGTACGTTCCAAGACATCCCCAAGAGCGCGCCATCCACGTTGACATTGCAATGTGACGTTGCGGCTGACGTGGGGCTGAAAGTTACAGTCCTTGGCTTTGACAATGCTACTCCTCCTAACTGGGTCAGGACACAAGTGAATGGCGCGTGGCAAGACGGGGAAGTCATTGCCCTATCCCAAAGTCCTGGAACAATATCCAACACGACATTCTCGAAGATCACCGGAATTCAATTCCCATCCGGTCGCAGTGGCCAATCCTGGCTCTACGCTTCTGACGGCACGATGATTGGCCATTACCAGTATTGGGAGACCTATCCGAGCTACCAACGGTATCTGCTGCCGTTCCTAGCTCTGAATCAGCCCGCCCAGGTGGACATCCTGGGCAAGCGCAACTTCCGGCCTGTGTCTCAACCAACGGATTGGCTCCCCATCCCCAACCTCGAAGCCCTGCGCTTGGGTTGCATGGCGGTCAAACGGGAGTCGGAGAATTTGTTCAAAGAGGCGGCGGTGTTCATGAACGGCGTGGTTGACCGTCGAACGGGACAGGTTGTCCAGGACGGTGCAATCACGATTCTGGATAAGGAATTGAGGCACTTCACCGGCGGGGGCGAGGTTGCGGCTTTCAGGACATTTGGGGCCGTAGGGCCAGCAGGTGAACCAATAGAGGCATTTTTGTAAACGTATGTTTGGACTCGATATTGCAGAAGGACTGGTTAGCAACGCTCTTCGTGGCACGCCCACGATGCCGCAGTTTAATACAGTGTCTCTTGGAACCGAACAGAGCAAGGCCATCGGCGCTAATGCCGCATCCGTTCCCGCTCTGGAAAGCCTCGCAAGTGGAGTCAACCAGTTCAGTATTGACCAGTTGACAAAATCCATTTTGAAGCTCGACCCGGCCTACACTTCTCAGCAGTCAGCAATGTCCAAAGACATCGCCTCAGAGTTGACAGGTCAGATACCAGCCGATGTTCAGAATGCGATTCAAAGAAGTGCCGCAGCCAAATCGCTTGGCACTGGCACAGAGATGAGCGGGGCTGCCCGTGATTTGGTAGCGAGAGACCTTGGCTTAACCAGCCTGGGTTTGATCGATAAGGGCATTTCCTCAGCCGAGAATTGGCAGAGAACATCCGCTGCCATGGCACAGCCTGAGATGATGAACTTCGGCTCGATGTTTGTTACCCCAGGCCAAGAAACATCTTTGGACGTTGAAGAACGCAATACGCAGTTCCAATACGAATGGGGCAAGAATCTCATGAAATGGCAGGGATCGCCGGGTTATGCGGCGGCAGCGGGGCTGGATAAGGAACAGGGCCAGATGGATCAGATGATGATGAGCGCGGGAAAACTAGCAGGGTCCGCGTTAGGCGGCATGATATAGGAGAAAATTATGGCAGACATTTGGGGAGCATCAGGAGCACCGCGGTGGCAAGCGCCACAAGAAACCGCCCTTGAGTCCTACCGAGCCGGTGAGTCGGTAGCGCAGTCATTCTCTCAGGCGTTTTCTTCCGCTTTCGACCGCGCACAAGAACAGGCGAGTCCATTGGGAAAAGCTCGGATAGCCCAGGCCCAAGCTCAAACTCAAGCATCGATGTTCCAGATTGATCAGGCTAAAAATGAGGCTAATGCTCAGGTGGAGGATCAGAAATCACTCTTTCCATGGCTTTCCCTGACACCGGATAAGCGCATGGAGACGCCAATTCCATCGGCTCCCAAGAGCAAGATGTTCTGGCAGATAGTCCAAAACACGCAGAGGAATGATGAGCAGTTTGCGTGGAGGAAACAGGCGGCGGACAATAACAGCCTTAAAACAAAGCTGCAACTCAAGGTTGAGGAAAACACTCTCAAGGATATTGACGCCCTGCCGGAGGACTTGCAAGGTGAAGTCATGTCCGCGCCCAATCCTGAATTGATGCGTGCCAGGCTTTCAGACGCGAAGCAGATTGCGGAACAACGCAAGACTACCGCCGCAGCGGAAGCCCGCGCCAGAGGCGATACCGTCACAACTACATTTTCTCCACGAGGTGAAACCACAACCGTCAAATCGGCTCCGGGCGCTGCTGTTGGTCCCCACACAATCGAGACTCAAAAACTGCCCAGTGGGCAGTTGGTTTGGCGTGACACTGGAGCCAAGGGAGTAGCTGGCGCGTGGAAAACTCTGCGCGACCCCGCCTTGGAACTTGAAGGGCGAGCGGCGTTGACCAGTTACAACAAGGCCCTGACAGAGTACAACATGGCAGTGCAGAAGAATGGCCTGGACTCAAAAGAGGCGGAGGATGCACGCAAGGGCATCAAGTATGCCGAGGATGAACTCAACTCTCTCTACACGGCCAAAATGGGTACTTCCACTGAAAAAGAAGCACCGTCTAAATCACAAGCCGAAGCGATGCCTGGAACGAAAGAGCCGGCATCAATGATGGGAACCATTGACAATCCGGCCAATCCCACGAGCCAGGAGGAATTCGACGCCCTTCCGTCCGGAGCATTCTTCATCAATCCCGCAGACGGTAAGCTAATGAAAGTGAAATGACATGCCCACTCTTGATTTTAGCTCCGCCGCCGTGGCTGTTCCAGACTTCTCGAACAAGGCTGAGCCGGTTATCGAGAGGCCCAAGTCAAAACCGTTAGACTTCGCCGGACCCCGCTCGACTACCTACGGAGGCCCACCCAAGGCGGCGGGCGATATGTCAGCGGTCTGGTCTGATCTTTCCGAAGAACTAAACAACCCTCGATTTACCACGCCGGACCTTGAGATAAAACCGGACGATTCCATTGCAATGGCGGCTGGCAAAGAGGCGATCAACATCATTAAGGGTGTACCTGAATTCCTCAGTTCTGACACCGGACTATTGAGCATTGCGGCGGGCTACGGTGCTCCCCGTGTGGTATCCGCTCTTTTCAGCCTGGACATGGCCAAAGACCTTGGTAAGCAGATTCTCGAATCTCACAAGGATTGGAATCGGATGACGGCATCACAGAAAACCAAAGCTGTTGTGGACATGGCTGGCAGTGGAATCTTCGGCACGCTTACGGGGATTCACGCCACAAGGGCACCAAAGGCACCAAAGGCACCAGGAGAAATTCTTTCTCCCAGGACAACCGAAGCTGTCGCCTCCCTTGGTGAATCACTCAAGATGCCCAAAGGAGCCACGCCATCACCCGCAGCGCAGTCCATGGCTGCCGTGGCGGAAACGGGCGTACCTATCGAGGGGGAGACTACCAAGACTTTAACCCCGCAGACCGAAGCGGCTGCGCGGGAAGTCGCAGCAACACCAAAACCTGAACCAAAGGCCGAAGATGCCACTGAAACGCGGAAAAAGCCGGAAGACGTTCGAGAGCAACGTGAGGGAGATGATAAGGGCCGGGCACACGAGAGACCAAGCACTGGCGGCGGCGTACCGCCAGAAGCGGAAGGCGCAGCACAGCAAGCGATAGCCTTCGATCCCGCCAAGACCGGGCCGATAGCGGAATCTGGCCCGGAGACATCCGATGAATCTGTTGGCCTTGAGAGCACAGAATCTCTACTCAAGAGAACCAAACCCGGAGAGGAACGGGATGCCGCATTTTCCGCAAGGGCAGCGGCACTTAAACGGTTGTCCCGGTCCTTAAAATCTGGAGATGTTATTGTTGATGAGGATGGAAATCGCTATGTTATTGACCAGGTTTTTAGCGATGGAACGATTTTCTTCAGAGGCAAGTCGGGTGAATACCATCTTGGCCCGGAGGACAAAATTGAGAGAGCCAAGACCGGGCCGATAACCGCGGCGGCATACAAAGACCCGAAGACCGGCGAAGTGTGGACCGGGCCGAACCACCCGGCGATCCTGGCAGAGCACGGCGTCAAGGGCTTCGATACGCGCGAGAGCAGGAACACTCCGGCGTTCGGCTACGTCACCCAGTCCGGCGACTTCATCCCGCGCGCGGAATCCTCGCCGATTGCCAAGTTCCACGACCAGCAACTTGAACCATTCGAGCACGGCGAGGGCGGGGAAGGCCAGCCAGGGTCAGAGCAGGTCGCGGCAAAACCCGGCGGAGAGACGCCATTGTCGGAAACTGCCGTTGCGCCTCAACCGTCCACCGAGCCGCCCAAGCCATTGCCGGAGGCTGAGAAGGTTCCGACAGAACCCACTCCCGCCGCTAAACCGTTAGTGGAAGGAGAGAAAGCGCCAACTGCCCCACCCCCACCCGCGCCAAAGGCCGAGACGGGGAAAGAAGGGGCGGGGGGGGCAGTTGAATCGTTTCCCGATCTCCCGAAAGAGAAGGCCCGATTCGATCAAGGGCCTACTGGTTACAAAGAGGATGTCGCCATGCAGCGAAAGACGGACCAGGGATGGGAGAAGTATTACGACCAATCTCCAGAACAGCGAAAGGCGGCGTTCTCCCAAATCGTTCAGAATCTCAGCAAGGGAACCTCCGAGGAAATGGCGTTTGCCCGAGGATGGATGGATGCCCGAGACGCGGCGCAGATGCACGCCGCAATCGAATCCGAAAAGACCGGCACCGGGCCGCTGACCGCGCAAGAGCGAGTCGAGTTGAACGAGCTTCGTGAGACGCGGAAGTCCAGGGGCAAGCTGGGCGATCTGAATCAGGCAAGGCTTGAATGGTTAGAGAATCGGGAGCGCGAGGAGCCAGCCCCCCAACCGTCCGCCAAGGAGGGTGAGGCCAAGCCCCCCGGCCCATCCGATGTTGGTCCTGGCACTGGCGTAGGACCAGGAATGGGCGGTGCTATCCCTTCCGAGTTTGGAGAAGAAGGCTCCATCGTGTCCAACATATTCGCCGCGATTGACGCAGACCGGGAAGCTCGCGGACTTGAACCGATGCCGCCGGCCAAGGGCCGCTCCTGGGATCAGGATGAGAAAATAGCCATGACCAGACTGAATCGGGACCCGGACTGGATTCCCAATCTGATCAAACAGGTTTCGGAAAACCCTCGCCCACTTCTTTCCTGGGAGCAGGCGGGCATGGTGTTCACCAAATCCAAGTGGAAGGCCGAACAGAATAACGCACTCCGGAAAATTGCCCAGGCATTTGAGGATGGCCGCCAGGATGACATTGCTACAGCCAAGAGTGAGGAGGCTGTTTGGGCGGACAAACTGCAAGAGATGGAAGATGCGGTTGGACGCGGCGGGACCGGCAGCGAAGCTGGCCGTTCACTCCAGGCGCAGAAGATGGGCGTGACTGATGACTTCGACTTGGTTGAAGCGGTAATGCACAAACGGGGCGCGCGCGGAGGTAAGGAGCTATCCAACGAGGAAATCGCCGCACTGAAAAAAGAAGTGGACGCATGGAAATCCGAGAACGAGAAATACCAGAAATCGCTCGCCGACAGAGAAAAGCGGATTTCAGACTTGGAATCCCAACGCGCAATGGAGGAAGCCAAACGGGCAACCGAGGCGGAAAAAGCGCCAAGCAAATACATAATCGGCATCGCGGAGAAGATAGGTGCGGCTCTACACGAGAGGGCCAACGGCGCTCGCGCAAGGTTGAAAGGGAAACTGCTGTCAGTCAGTCCTGAAGACCTCAAAGACATCGCGGAGATTGGCGCAGACGTGATTTACAACACCGGCTTAGACCTCGCCAAGTGGTCCGCTAAACTCCTTGGTGAGTTCGCTGATGATGCTAGAGAAAAAATACGCCCCTACCTTGATCAGATTTTCAAGCAAAGCCAGGATATAGTTGAAAAGTTCGCTGAGAAAGCGGCACCCAAGGGCAAGTCCGAGCAGGTCAAGCGGGCAATAAATAAGCAGTCACCGCAGGAAATCCACAGCGCATACTCCAAGACAATCCGTGAGAAACTCGATAAGGGCGAGAAAGGAAAGCTCAGTTACTACCTTCAAAAGCTGGCACGCGACCTATACGCGGAGGGCGTAACCAGCCGTGACGAGATGGTGGACAGATTGACGGAAATCGTCCAGGAAGAATCGCCTAACATGTCCCGTCAGGAAGTCGCGCGCGCCTGGAGTGGTTACGGTGATTACCGGCAGCTTTCCCACGATGAAATCTCAGTTGCCCTTCGCGGTATGAAGGGTGAACTTCAACAGATTGCCAAACTGGAGGACATGCAGGCCGGCCAACCGCCGCTCAAGTCTGGAATGGCTAGGCGCGAGCCTTCCGAGGTGGAGAAGAAGTTGATCAAGCTGGTCAATGACGCGAAGAACAAGTTCCAAATCCCAATCAGCGACCCCGAAACGCAACTCAAGTCCTCGTTGGACACCCTCAAGGCATCGCTCAAAAGCCGAATCGAGGATTACCAGGACAGACTCGACCGGAAAGACTTCGCCCCTCGCCCACGTCGCGAAATCAAACTCGATGAAGAGGCCCTCCGTCTCAAGGCTGCACGCGACCGCATCTATAAGAAGTTCCGCGAGGGGTTGATTGCCGACCGGCTCAAGAATCGGACATCTTGGGAGAAGGCGATGGACTGGGCAACGAAGGTTCGACGTTCTGAAGTGCTTACTTCCCTGACTGTCATCCCCAAACTGGCGTCCGCTGGTTTGGCTCGGTTCGGAGCGTTAGCGGCTGAGGATGTTGTAGGAGAAGTCTGGAGCCACATTCCTGGAGTGTCCAGCATCTCCGCAAAGGCACCCCTGGAAGGCGGTGGGGTTAATCTACGAGCCGACATGCGCGGCTATGGCGCGGCATTCACCAAAGGATTGAAGGACGCATACGACGTAATCAAAACCGGGCACAGCGATCTCGATGTTCTGTATGGGAAAGCCGCCGAGAGTTACACAGGCGAATCTGAACTTGGCAGCGCCCTTATTGCCCTGCCCGGCCGCGTTCACGGCATGGAGAAATCTCCGGTGAAGCGCCAAGCATTCGAGCGTGCTGTTCAACGCCTGGGGGAATGGTGGGCGCAACAGATGGATGAGTCCGGTAAGCCCATTGACATCAACAACCCGATGGTTCAATCACGCATCATGGTGGACGCCTACAAATACGCCAACCGCCAGATTTTTTTGCAAGACAATGCCATTGCCGCGGCGGTGAATGCCGGACTCCGAACGCTTGAACAGAAGGATAAAACAACTGGCAAACCGAGCTTGGGAAAGAAAGCGATTGCAACCTCAGTCCGCACCGAATTGCCGATTATGAGGGTGCCCCTCAACATCGCCGCCGAGACTATGAGCTACGCCGTTGGTTGGGCTACTGGAGGTGGTAAAATACTCGCCGCCGCCCTGGGCGATGGGGTGAGGAACTTGAAGCCGGAGGAAGCAGACTTCATCATGCGCCAACTCAAGAAGGGGACCATCGGCGCCGCGGTGATGTATTTGGGCTATGTCAACCGCCACAACATCGGCGGATACTACCAACCCGGCCAGCGCGGCGAAAAGCAAGTCCCATGGGGAAATATCCGCGTCTTTGGCAACAACATTCCGTCCTGGCTCTTGCATAATCCACTCCTGGAATGCCTGCAAATCGGGGCCACTGTTGGCAATATAGCAGAGTCGCAGTTGAAGCGCGGGGGAGAGAAGCAGGGACTTACTATGGGCATTATGGGTGCCGCCCTCGGAGTTGCGGATGAGACGCCGATTGTCAGAGAAGCCTCCGAAATCGGAAAGGCGATGGACCCGCGAGAGCGCCAGAGGGTTTTAGGACAACACGCGGAGTCTTTACTGGTTCCTGCGGCGGTCCAGCAGGCCGCAAAATGGACTGACCCGGCTAAGAAACGAAACCCCAAGACGGTTGGCCAGTGGATCAGGAGTGGAATTCCTGGCGCGAGAGAAACCGTCCCGGCAGCGAAGTGAAGTCAATGGCCAAATAACTCCAAGTTTCGCTAGCGGGGCAGACCATATTTCTGGCCTCAATGGATGGAATTCGGAAATGTGAACCACAGATAGTACTGTACTTCTAACCCCTCCGTTCCTCTCTGTCTTTCTTTCTCTTCCAGAGCCTTCGAGGGAGAGAGCGAGCACGGCAGAGCATCCCCAAAGATGCCCGTGCCGCGCCACTTCCAAAGCCCCGTCGGTCGCTTCGCTTCGCCAATGGCCCTGAGTTTCGTATAGCCCGATCCCAGGCACGCCAGACTATCAAGAGGGCTACCCCCCCGCTTCGCGCTCTAGCGTTATGCACCCACGCGCCCGGACGATGCTCTTTCTTTCCGGGATGTCGCAGCATTGGCCGAAAGGTTTTGAGCCGAAATGCCTTGCTGTGCGTCGGGGTTCCACTTGAGATTGAACTTGATAAACTGGTGTGCCATCTGTTTGGCTCTCTTGATGGAGTGCCAAATATCGCGCCCGTTCCAATTAACCCTAATCGGATTCCCGTTGTTCAAAATGACAGCCTGGAAACCTGATTCGATGGCAAGAATGATGAAGTGAAAACCCCTGTACGCAAAGATGCCCGCACCCTTTTGGGGAGCGGGCAAATTGACAGTGGCCCTCGAAAGAACACTGCACGTTGCTGGCGTCGGACTCAAAAGACCGTCCGCCAAATCTTTCAACTCGCATGGTTTTTCGAGGACCATGGTTCAATCCTAACCTAACCCTCCTTCACCGTCAACAACTATTTTTCCGCTTCCGCCGGCGTGGCATCCATCGCACGCTTAACCCTCTGCACCGTCATCGGCGAGCACCCGCAGCGCAGGGCGCAATCTCGGATGCTCT
>Ga0208687_1000532_pt1 | contig 24995 bp, 15 predicted proteins | sample June2015DPH_6_10_FD_184695 | JGI IMG/M metagenome (GOLD analysis project Ga0208687, IMG submission 184695) | Peatland microbial communities from SPRUCE experiment site at the Marcell Experimental Forest, Minnesota, USA - June2015DPH_6_100... | ecosystem: Environmental > Terrestrial > Soil >...
TGGACGGGGGCACCACCTGTGCATGCTCGCGGCGAAGGTCTCTGCGAGAGCCGGATGCGGGAAATCCGCACGTCCGGTTCGACGAGGGGAGAGGAGCGTTGTCCGCCACCTCTCCTACTCTACCGCCCCACGGACACGCGCAACACCTGTGTCACCGCGTCCTATCCGTGGCCTGTCCTGGCTTCTTAACGGTCGACGACATAAAAGGTCCGCCGCGGCGGATCGGCGCAACCCGCGCAGCCTGCCTCCCAACCCCTGGTACGCTCTGCTCAAAGGACTCTGCCACATCAAGCCCACCTGTGAACCTATAACCCTGTTGACACGTAAAGTCCGCGTATGCCCGGCAATTGAGCCGGAGATTGCTCCTGTACGAAAGAGCGCCTAGCATGGCGATCAGCGGCGCGCGGCGGTGCCATAAGTTGCTCCACAGCCTGCGCAGAATGCGCGGCATGGAATAGAACTTCCGGTCGCAGGAGATCATTTCTTCGATGATGCTGTCCAGAGAGAAATGCTTGTACCGGGCCACGGGGAAGGTCAGCGTGTAGTATTTCCAGTCCTCCGGGAACGTATCGAGGGCGATGCGGCCTTCGGATTTCATTTGGTCCCACAGGCGGGTGCCGGGCAAGGGGGTCAGAAACATCGCGTTGAGATTATCCACGCCGTACTGGCTGGCGGCGGCTGCTGTGCGCGTGCCGATGCCCGGCTTGTCGTTGTCCAGACCGATGATAAAGGAACCCACAACCGGAATATGGTGCCGCTGTATTCGCCGCGAGGAGGCGCGGAAGTCCCGGCCTTTCAGAAGGTTGAATTTCTTGCCGAGCTCCAGAAGTCCTTCCGGCGTGGGGGATTCAAAGCCGATGAAAACGCCTCTGCAGCCGGCCTTCGCGGCCAACGCCAGGAGTTCTTCGTCATCGCCGAAGTTGATGGTAGCCTGGGCAATCCACTCCTTTCGCAGGTTCGCCTGGGCCATGGCGCGGAACAGGTCCTTGGCGTGGGCGATGTGTTCCGGGCGTGTGCCGATGAGGTTGTCGTCCACCACCAGAACGCGTTTCTCACGGATCAACTGGAATTCCCGCACGACATCCGGAATGGGCCGCTGCCGGTAGTGGGCCCCGTTGAACGCCGTCACGCTGCAGAAGGTGCAGCTCATGGGACAGCCACGCGTGGTCTGAATGGCTCCCATGGCATAACCTCCGGTCAGCAGATCGTGCCGGGCGGGCGGAACCCTGTCTATCTCGGCGAACCCTCCGTCATACCGGCGCTTCAGGCACCCATGCCGACTGTCCTCCAGGACTTGCGCCCAGACGCGTTCGGCCTCCCTCGTGACGACCGAGTCCACACGCTCCATGGCCTCGTCCAGGCACATGGTTGCATGAATGCCACCCATGACGACGGGCACGCCCAAGCGCCGGAAGTGAGCGGCCACATCATAGGCACGGTTCGCCTGCGAGGTGAAGGCGGTAATGCCCACCAAGTCCGGCCGCGGCATGGCCGGATAGTCAGGCACGCCGAGGTTCTCGTCCACGATCGTGATTTCCCACTCCCGTGGGGTCAGTCCCGCGAGAACCATAAGGCTGAGCGGTTTCCACACGCGGAAACGATTCCAGCGGCTCTCCTTGATTCTGACGATGCTGACTAGCGGGTTGGAGGGGTTAATCAGACACAGGCGCATGGCGTCCGTTCATCCACATGTCATCCAGGATTCCCGTTTTCAAATTCCGGGCGGTAGAAGTATACAATACACTGCCTCGTTCTGCAGCGTTTCGGCTCAGTTTTCCATCCAAGTGGCCCCCAGGAGACCCCGAAAAAGCGCGCACTGGCCCTTACCACAAGCCTCAATCCTGGCTCTCCGCTCGAGCCGATTTCTCGGACACTGCTCTGTCCCTTATATCCTTGTTGATGGTTCAGTTCCCAGGAGAATTCCTGCAAGCGCAGGCGGGGAGCTGACGTTAGCCCGAATATTGAGCGGTTTGAGAATATAAGATCGAGACGCGAGCAGCTAGTGTAGAATAGACAAGTACAGTTTTTAAACAATATGTGTCGTACGAGCGGCGAGCATTGCAACCCTCAGCGTTAAGACCATAAAGAGCACTGTCGCCCATCGTCAACTGTGGTTGAGTACTACGAATTGTCGTTCCGATCCTTCAATAGGGGCGTCCACGGCCTCTTCTCGGTAATAGCAGGGTTTTAAGAAACGGACAGTTGATTCCAGCCGTCCATTCAGCGGAGAAACCTTTGGCGCTCGTGCTTCAGAAACAGGATGACCGGGTCCGCAACCTCATCAACTTGGGCAAGGAACGCGGTTATGTCCTTGATGACGAGGTGAACGACATCCTGCCAGCCGGGACGCGCCCATCGGCGGAGATTGACAGCCTGTTCTCCGCATTCGAGCGCCACAACGTCCACGTCTACGAAGACGCTTCTGTGGCGAAGTCTGCACCCGGTGTGCCCGGGGATACTGAACGCGTGGAATTCGAAATGGGGGAAGATCCCGCCCGCGGTGAAGAGGCCGAGATCGACGAGACAGCAGACCTTCTGGACAAGACCAGCGATCCGCTCCGGCTATATCTCCGTGAGATCGGCAGCGTACCGCTGTTAAAGCGAGAAGGTGAGGTGGCTATCGCCAGACGCATGGAGCGCGGCCACGGGCTGGTGCTCAGGACAATTTCTCGTTCTCCGCTTGTGCTCAAAGACCTCATCGGAATTGGCAAGGAGATGCGCAACGGTGCGCGTTCGATTAGAGAGGTTGTCCAGTTTGATGAAGAAGAGTTGACGGTAGAGAAAATCGAGAAGAAGACCCGCCTCACGCTGCGGATCATCGATAAGATTGAGAAGCTCTACGCTGTGGGGCTCAAGCAGGCGGCTCGGCTAAATAACATTCCGAGATCGAGCCAACGGGCTCACCTGCGGGCCCGTCGCCAGTTGTCGCGGACGCGGGTTGAGATGTCGCGACTGGCTCGCTCGATTAGGTTCCACCCGCTCGAAAAGAAGCGCCTGATTGACAAGTTGCGGCACACGGTCGAGCAGATTGATTCGTTGGGGCGCGAGTCCGCCCGGCTTGAGCGGCACGCCGGCGCCGCTCGCGGGAAGGTCGCCGCATTACGCAAGGATCTGCGTTCGCGCCGCTCGCAGCTAAAAGAGAGCGAGGAATCGAGCGAGGTCGGGCTCACCGCCCTGAAACGTTCGCTCGTTCTGATCAGGCGCGGCGAAGCCGAAGCCGAACGAGCGAAGAAGGAGCTGACCGCGGCAAACCTTCGCCTCGTTGTGTCCATCGCCAAGAAGTACGCGAACAGGGGCCTGGAGTTTCTCGACTTGATCCAGGAAGGGAATATTGGCCTGATGAGGGGAGCTGACAAATTCGACTGGCGTCGAGGGTACAAATTCTCCACCTATGCTACATGGTGGATTCGTCAGGCGGTCTCGCGCGCGATCGCCGATAAGGCGCGCACGATTCGAGTGCCTGTACACATGTTGGGGGCGATCAATAAGCAGATTCGCACCAGCCGACAACTCGTGCAGGAGCTAGGCCGCGAGCCCACCTCCGAGGAGATCGCCCAGCGTTTGGAGGTAGCTGTCGAAAAGGTGTGCAGCACCAAGAAGGTTTCGCAGCAGCCCATGTCTTTGGGGACGCCCATTGGGAAGGACGGAGAGTCGCACCTGGGTGACCTAATCGAGGATAAGGCTGTTGTATCGCCGTCGGACGCGGCCATCAAACTCAACCTGAAGGAACAGATGGCATCCATGCTGAAGACGCTTTCGGCTCGCGAGGAAGCAATTATCCGGATGCGGTTTGGCCTGGACGATGGCAGCGAGTGCACTCTTGAGGAAGTCGGCCGGACCTTCGCCCTTACTCGCGAGCGCATCCGCCAGATCGAAGCCGCGGTACTGCGAAAACTCCGCCATCCGTCGCGGTCGGGCCATTTCCGGATCTTTGCCTAAAACTCTTTGTAAGACAAACCCGGGGGCGGCCGCGCCAGTGCTCGAAATCAGCAGCACTTATCGGCGCGTGAAGCTTTTTGAAGGCGAGCGTTTGCGGCGCGATTTTGTCGACGTGCTGCGGCAGCTCCGCGAGCCGTTGGGCTTCCTGCTGAGCGGCTGGGTTCTGATGCCCGAGCACTTTCATCTTCTCCTCCCACCGCAGTCCGCAGAGAGCACCAGCCGCATCCTGCCAGAGCTGAAAAAGCAGACGGCCCTGCGGGTGATCTCTAGGCTCGGTGCGAATCGCCAATATCCCTGGTGCGGGAAGGTGCTGGGGGGCTCCGCCTGCCGCCCGGCGTCCACAGCGCTTCACACTATCGGGTCGGCAGCGGCGCTTCTATCCGTTCGGCGTCTACAGCGAGAAGGAACGACTGGAGAAGCTGAATTACGCTCACGGCAACGCGATGAAGAATGGCGCGAGCCAGTTGTCTATGCTCATCACTTGTCACTCGTCACTCGTCACTGCTCTTGTGGGCGGGGGAAGTGGTATTGGCTCGTCACTTGTTCCCGCTCTGCGGGATCACTCGCCACTGCTTTCTTGGCCGTGGTCGAGCTTTTGGTTCTATTACCTTCAGGATTTTACCCTCTTGCGTAGGGATCGAGTTGATTGAGTCCATGCTGCGCCTCCGGGCGTGCGCTCTGCGCCAGCCCGCCGGACGTCTGAAGATGTGAAAGAATTTTGAAGCGAACTTCTCAGCCCAGAGACACCGAGGGACAGGAAACTGAAAAGAAAGAGCCTTCTCTCTGTGCCTCGGTGTTTCTGTGGTTAATGCAGTCGGTTTTTTTTCACACGTTCTCTTGCCGGCGAACTGGCAAGGCGAGTACCAAAACACACGAGCGGGACCCTGCCGCGAGGGCGTAGGCCGTCCATGCTACGAGGGAAGGCTTCCCTTGGCGGGCCGAAGGGGACTCGATGTCTCTTGACAAACCTGGGAAGATAGGCTACTGTACTAAGCGGATGGTGCAGGATTCAGGATTCAGGATTCAGGCGTCAGGAGTCAGGAAGAAACTTCGACAACGCGTCAGCCGGGGCGAGCAGGGCCGCAAACTCCTTCACTCCACCGGACAAGATGTCGCTTAGAAAAACGAAAGGAAAAACGCAGTAACTTCAAAAACTGAACGAGCAACGCGGGAATGTCTATGAAAACAAAGGACCGGCTCTCGGCGACTCACGAGAAAGCAGGAATGTTGCAGAAAACAAAGGTAGTTACGCGGTGAAAGCGGGAATGTTGTTGAAAAGAAATAGGATTCAGGATTCAGGAGTCGGGAGTCAGGAGTCAGAATGGAGAGCATCTGCTCTCCGCCGGCTGCCTTCTGCCTACTGCCTACTTTCTCTCTGCCGAGGCTGTACACTCTGCGCGCATGAGGTGATGTTATAATCTCGGGTCGAGCTTTTCGAGACCCTCGCTGAAAGGAGCGCGTGTTGCGCAGTTACGCCTTGAGAGAGCAGCGGCAGGCACAATTCCTGATGGACGGGGAGACAGTGGAACAGCGGTGACCCCTTTCTTACGCCTCACTTTTGGATTAGCGTCTGCGGGCACACTCGCGCTGGGTGGGAAGATGGCGTGCGCCCGGTATCTGCGTTGGCGGCGCAAAGATCCCGCCGAACTCGAGAGGCTAAGGCGCCTGGATATTAACAGGCGTGGCCGCATCGGCGCGGGCCGGATTGTGGATTTGGTGGAACCCCAAACGGCGGGGGCGAAATCGGTGCTGGTGAGTTATTCTTACGAAGTGGCCGGAGTAACCTACGAGGCCGCCCAGGACGTTACGGCGCTGCCCGAAATCGCCGCCATGGCCCGGTTTCTGTCCGGACAGACAGCCAGCGTCAAATACGATCCCAAACGGCCTGCGAATTCCATTGTTGCCTGTGAGCATTGGAGCGGACTTGGACTATTGAGTCATTGAATGATTGGCGATTGAGCGATTGCTCCGAGCGGTTGCCGACCCAGGCAATGACTCAATGACTCAATGAACCAATCACTCAATTCGTTATGACCTTCCAGGAGAAACTCGAAGAATTACGGCGGCGCCAGTCACGCGCCGAAGCGGGCGGCGGTGAAGAACGCCAAGCCAGGCAGCATGCGGAGGGAAAACTCTCGGCCCGCGAGCGGCTGGAGATGCTTTTTGACCCCGACAGCTTTGAAGAGATTGACATGCTGGTTGAGCACCGTTGTCACGATTTTGGCGTGTACAAGCAGCGCATTCCGGGCGACGCGGTAGTGAACGGCTATGGGCGCATAAACGGCCGGCTGGCTTTTGCCTTCGCCCAGGACTTCACCGTGTTCGGCGGTTCCTTGAGCGAAGCGAATGCCGAAAAGATTTGCAAGATCATGGATATGGCCATGAAGGTGGGGGCGCCGTTCATTGGGCTGAATGACTCCGGGGGGGCGCGCATTCAGGAAGGGGTGGCTTCGCTGGCCGGATACGCCAACATTTTCCTCCGCAACACGCTGGCTTCGGGGGTGATCCCCCAGATTTCCGCCATCATGGGACCGTGCGCCGGGGGCGCAGTTTATTCACCAGCCATCACTGATTTTATCATCATGGTACGCAATACCAGTTACATGTTTGTAACCGGCCCCGACGTCATCAAGACCGTAATGCACGAGGACGTCAGCAAGGAGGACCTGGGCGGGCCCATGACCCACAATTCCACCAGCGGCGTGGCGCACTTCGTAACTCACGACGACCCCGACTGCCTGGCCCTGATCCGCGAGCTGCTCTCCTTCATGCCGCAGAACAATCACGAGGATCCGCCACGTGTCGAAACCCAGGACCCTGCGGACCGCCGCGATGCCGTGCTCGATACCCTGGTGCCCGTCGAGCCCGACAAACCCTACGACATGAAGGAAATCATCCAGCGCGTGGTGGACGACACCTATTTCCTGGAAGTACACGAGCACTTCGCCAAGAACCTGGTAGTGGGTTTTGCGCGGCTGGGCGGGCAGAGCGTGGGCATCGTCGCCAATCAGCCCGCCGTGCTGGCCGGGTGCATTGACATCAACGCTTCTGACAAGGGGGCGCGCTTCATCCGCTTCTGCGATGCCTTCAATATCCCCATCGTGACTTTCGAGGACGTCCCGGGTTTTCTCCCCGGCACGCACCAGGAACTCAGCGGCATCATCCGCCACGGCGCCAAGCTGCTCTTTGCCTACGCCGAAGCCACCGTCCCCAAGATCACCGTCATCACCCGCAAGGCTTACGGCGGCGCCTACTGCGTGATGGGATCAAAGCACGTCCGCACGGATGTGAACCTGGCCTACCCCAGCGCAGAAATCGCCGTGATGGGACCGGAAGGAGCGGTGAATATCGTCTATCGGCGCGAGCTTCAGAAGGCAGAAGACCCGGAAACCTTGCGCCGCGAGAACGTCGCGGAGTTCCGCGAGCGCTTCGCCAACCCTTACATCGCCGCCGAACGCGGCTGGGTGGACGCCGTCATCCAGCCTCGCGACACCCGCCCCAAACTGATCACTGCCCTGCGCATGCTCGAAAGCAAGCGCGACACCAACCCACCCAAAAAGCACGGGAATATACCTTTGTAGTGACGCGCCGACAAACAGGAGTCTGGCCTCTGCCGCTCAACCCCCCGCCCAGTGTCATTCCGAGCGCAGCGAGGAATCTCGCTCTGTTCTTTTTTCCACCTACCCCTAAGTCACCTTGAGCTCGGATCCACCTCAACGCCGAGCGAGATTCCTCGCTGCGCTCGGAATGACATCCCCGCGGGCTGACACTTCTGGAGAATACGGGTGGCGGTAGCTACAAGACTGAGAGGATGCCGCGCGCCGCCAAGCTGATGCCCACCGCCAGCACCAGCAACGCTGCGGCGGCGGCAGCGGTGAGGCGCCAGCCCAGCTCGCGGAACATGGCAGCGAGCGTCGCCATGCAAGGAAGGTAAAATGTAACGAAGAGGGTGAAGATCAGGATTTGTGCAACGCTCATCACGGAAGCCACCTGTGTGGTTCCCAGGGCCTGCATGAGCATCAGGAGAGAGAGTTCTTTTCTCAACACGCCGAAAATCAGTGTGAGACCTACGGCGCGTGGCAGGCCGAGCAGAGCCGTCAGAGGTGAGAGCGCGGCATTGATGAATTGTTGCCATCCACAGAATTCGATCAAACTTAGAATGGCGCTGCCCGCCACGAGCAGTGGGAACGCCACCATCACGAACTCGCGCAGTCGCCACCAGGTTTTCATCATGACCACCTTGGGCGCGGGCACGCGGAAGGCCGGCACTTCCATCAGCATCCCGGGCGAAATCTCCGGCCAGATCAGGGCCAGAATGTGGCCGGCCAGGACCACCACCAGCAGATTCAAAACGTAGATGCCCAGCGCGTAATAGGCGCCCAAGTAGACACCCACCAGCGCCAGAATCACCGTCATGCGCGCCGAGCAAGGGACCAGGACTGCGAGGAACGCCGCAATGAAGCGGTCACGCCGGGAACTGAGGATACGCGTTGCCATCACCGCCGGGACGCTGCACCCGTAACCGAGAAGCACGGGCAGCGTTGCTGTGCCATGCAGGCCGAGGCGGTGCATGAGCGCGTCCATCAGATAGCCTACCCGCGACAGGTACCCCAGGTCTTCAAGCACCGCAAGGCATACCAGGAAGGGCAACAAGTAGGGCAGAACAATGGCCACGGCGCCTGCCGTCCCCAGCAGGGCGCCTTTGGCGGCTGCGAATGGCACGCTCTGCGGGTCCATGTACCGGGACATCCAGGCGATGAGGCCGCTGAACACCCCCAGAATGCGCTCCTCACCAAATTTGCCCACCGTGAAGATCAACTGGAAGATGCCCAGGAAAACCAGGCCCAGCACCGCATATCCCCACACCGGATGCATCACGAGCCGGTCAACCCTTTCCCGCCAATCCCTTCGGGGATGAGTAACCCGGGCGACACGCTCGAAAAGGTTCAGACAGGCGGCGTGCCGCGCCGAGGAAATCGCTACATCCGCAGGCTGGCCCAGAAGCCGCGTGATTTCGCCCTGGGCCTCGGAAACGGCCGCAGCCACCTGCAAAGTGGAGAGCTGGGCAAGCGTGCGGGGATCACTCTGTGCGAGCTGCAAGGCCTCGAAACGAGCCGGCGGGAATGCCGCTGCGGATTCAACAAGGGCTGTCGCAGTGGCAGTGGTGGTGGAAACAACAATGTCATTCCGATCCCGCAGTCGCGGGAGAGGAATCTCGCTCTGATCTCTCGAGGAAGGACCCAGAACGAGATTCCTCTCCCGCGACTGCGGGATCGGAATGACACTAGGGCGGGCAGCGCCGGAACCTGTGCCACGCGGCGCTTGCTGTTCCGGTTCGCTCCCGGCGCTTCCTCGATCGCGGTCATCACCCGGCGTCGCAAAACTGGTGAGCCTTTGCCCGAGGCGCGCGACCGTGTCTTCAACCTCCGGCGCATAGATGAACGGTTCGGGAGGTATCCGCCGCGCCCGGCGGGAAAGAGCCAGCGCGGCGCGGAATGAGTCGAGGATGCCTTGGCCGCGGGTGGCAATCGTCTCCACCACCGGAACCCCGAGCGCGAGGGAAAGGGCCTTGGAATCGATGACGATGCCTTTTCGCGCCGCCTCGTCCATCATGTTCAGGCAGACGACAAGCGGCGCTTGCAGGTCCTTGAGCTCCAAAGTCAGTTCTAGACTTCGCGCCAGTTGGGAAGCGTCGATGACGTTTATAATCACATCCCATTCGCCGCTGAGAAGACATTCGCGGCCAATGGCTTCAAGGGGATTGGTGGGGGTCAGTGAATAGAGGCCGGGCAAATCAACCAGGTCAACTACCAAGCCATCCACCCGCGCCTGGCCACGGGTGTACTCAACGGTGGTCCCGGCAAAGTTGGACGTGAGGGATCGGTATCCCGCGACCGCATTAAACAGCGTGCTCTTGCCGCAATTGGGTTGGCCGACGAGAGCGACCTTCACGGCAGGACTTCGACCTTAATCTTCTCAGCCAGTTGCTTGCCAACTGCAACATGCGTCCCCCGGTTGTCAATAACCAGCGGGCCACCGAAGGGCGCGCGGCGCAGAACCCGGATCCGGTCGCCGGCATGGATGCCAATCTGATTGAATGAACGACGGGTTTCCCAACCCCCAAGAATTGTTAGAACCTTGAGGGGGGCTTGACCTTCAGCTTCGTAAAGGTTTAAGCGTGAGTCAAACTTCGCCTTGTTTAACATCGCATCCCATTATAGGGCAAAAGGCGTTCCAGACCCCCACTAAAAAATGTCCAGAGGCTCAAAATTAGAAAGTAGCTTATTGCAAGAGAGTTGCATGTAACTTAGGTCACGGTCAGCGATGGAGGGGGGACAAGTTGCCCCTCGCCGAATAGGGGGATTTCACGCTGGGGCGGGCAGGTGCCAGGTGTCAGGTCCCAGGTATCAGGTGCCAGGTGTCGGGTGCCAGGTGTCGGGTGCCAAGTGTCGGGTGTCAGGTGCCAGGTGTCGGATGTCAGGCGGCAGGAGATCGGAGGCCCTGAAAAACTGGTCCCTGACACCTGTCAGGCTTCGTGGGTGTGGGCGGCGCGTTTCCGCGCTTCCTGGCGAGTGAAGAGGATGCGGTGGATCACCGTCACATTGGAGAGCACCGCGATCAGCCAGAGCACCGGCGCCATGCGGTCAAACAAGGCGCCGATGATGATCAGCACCACACGCTCAGGCCGCTCCAGGAAGCCCACCTTGCAGGATGGGATGACGTTTTCGGCTCGCGCCCGGCTGTAACTCACCATGACGGAGCCGATCATGGCCACGGCGACGAGGGATACATAGAAGAACCGGTTGATGCGCCCGTAATAAATCAGCAGTCCGATCAGCAAGCAGAGGTCGGAGTAACGATCCATGACTGAGTCGTAGAAGCCGCCGAAGGGCGTCACGCGGCCCTCGAGGCGTGCCACGCGGCCGTCCGCCATGTCGAAGATCCCGGCGAGGATGATGGTGCCACCCGCCCAGCGAAAATAGCCGTAGGCGAACAGGTACGCAGCCAGCAGGTTGATGCCGAACCCTATAAAGGTAAGGAAATTAGGGTTGACGCCGCTCGCCGCAAAGCCGCGAACAATCGCGTCCAGCACGGTCCCGAGCGTGTCGCCGATTTTCCGCGTGATCACGTGGGTATGCCAACCTTCTAGACTTCAGACTGCTCGTGGATGGTTTGTACGGCCCGGATTTCAAACTCCCGAACCCCGTTCGGCGTGGCAATCCGGACCGAATCCCCTGGCTTCTTCCCCATCAGGCCACGGCCAATGGGCGAGGTCGTGGAGATTAGGCCCTTGCTGACCTCCGCCTCTTCGCTTGTAACCAGTTTGTACTCGATCTCGGAATCCCGGTCAACATCGTACAAGACTACCTTCGACCCAAAAGCGATCTTGTCCTTAGGGATATTGCTGAAATTGATCAGCGAGAGCTCTGCCAACCTCTTCTTAAGCTGGCTAAGCCGCGCACCAACGTAGTCCTGGCGTTGCTTGGCCATGATGAACTCGGCGTTTTCACTCAAGTCGCCCAGCGCACGGGCGCGCTTCAACTCCCGAGGGAGGTCGTGATTAAGTTCATGTTCCAATGCCTGAATTTCTTCCTGAAGTTTCTGAACAAAAGATGTGGGCATATCAAAAACCCTGCCTTCAGAGGTGAGACTCAATTATAGGCGAAAGGCCTTAAACGCGCAATCGGCCTGAGGGAGTCGGGCAGGGTCGCGCCCTTCTAATCCGCCTGCCAAACTCTCAGCGTACCATCTTCGCTCCCGCTGGCCAGCAGCTTGCCATCGGGTGAAAAAGCAACGGAGGTCACGGGCCGCAATGGCCGCACGTCCTCGTCGAGGACTCCCGGAAGGATCCGCTTCACAACAGTAGTCTGAACGTCCCACAGGACCGTCATGCAATCCTCGGTCCCGCCTATAGCCAACGTCTTGCCGTCAGGGGAAAAAGCGATGGCCTTGGCCTTGCGGTACGCGAAAGGGAAGAACTTGTTGTAGGCGGAAGAGTATTCGTGGCGCAGATTGACGTTATGTTTCAGGTCACCCGTCCTGGTATCCCAGACCTTGAGCATCTCATCCTCGCTGACGCTCGCCAGCAGACTGCCGTCGCTGGAAATCGCTGCAGAATTCACCACTAGGGTGTGACCTTTCAGTGCGCGCTTCAATTCGCCGCTCTCCACGTTCCACAAGACCAAGTCGCCGTCCCCTGAGTGGTCTGATCCGCCACCACTGAGTAGGGTCTTCCCATCCGGCAGAAAGATCAGGCATTTCACCCTTCGGCCGACTGTGATTTCCTTTTTCAGTTCCCGCGTGTGCAAGTCCCAGATACTCACAACTCCATCCAGTCCCGCGCTGGCAACGGTTGCGCCATCCGGTGCGAAGGCCACGGAGAGTTCAACTTTGTCCTCTCCAGCAAATGTCCCAGTCTGCTTGCCCGCCAGAACATCCCATGCTTGCACTCCGCCCCCGGCGCTCACGGTCGTTAGCAAAAAGCCCGTGCCGCTAATCAGCGTTTTCCCGTCAGGAGAAAAGGCGAGCGCATTAACCTGGCTCGGCGCCTTCACCGTCAGTCTCAATTCTCCTTTCGGCATGCCATAGAACCGGATCTCGCCTGACGTTTGAGTGCCATTTCCCGTAGCGATGGTTTTTCCGTCTGGGGCGAACGCCACGCACCGTACGGGTGTGCCCTTGGGCGCGGCCACAATGGTCAGCAACGGAGCTTGCTTTGACGTGCTCTGGCTTGGCGCGGTGGGCGCGAAACCTACCAGCAGAAACATGGCCAAAAGGCAGAGGGTGGTAGGCCGGCTACACCTCTGAATGTGGTTTTCCACCATTTCCTGCGCACCGTTCCCCTTGCAAGCCCAATCGGCCGGCGTCCAAGAAGCAAATGGCGGCAGATAAAAGCCCTTCTGCCGACTGAAATCGTAAGCGTCACGCATTATGGAATTGGTTTCTGAGCGTTTCACGCTTCACCCCCCCGGCCCAGATTTAATCCTGTGTTGTTCTCCGATGTCGGATTGTATCTCTAATTAGAATTTCTCAGCCATGGTGGTACACACGGATCATTGCAAATCGAGGTTGTCAGGTGTACAGTTGGCTACTGGAAGTCCTAAAATGGAAACTTCCAATGAGGTACTCGTCTGCACGACATTGCGTCGTACGGGCGACCCACGGTGACCTCAACCGGCTTCGTCCTTGGAGGCAGCATGAAACTCTTACGCTCGCTTCCCATGCGAACGCTTCTAGTATCCGCCTTTATCTTCCTCTCCTCTCTAACAACCTGGGCGCAAACTGCTAACGTCGCTGCGCGGGTCACGCAACCTGTTGACGCGAAGAACCTCGTCACGCTGCGTGGGAATACCCATCCGCTGGCGCGCCCCGAATACGACCAGGGCGCCGCGCCCGATGGCCTGCCCATGGAACGCATGCTGCTCGTATTGCAGCTCGCGGCGGAACAGGAAGCTGCGTTACGGAAGCTGCTGGATGAACAGCAGATCAAATCCTCACCCAACTATCACATGTGGCTCACCCCGGAGCAGTTTGGAGAGCAATTCGGCCCAGCCGATGCGGATATTCAGGCCGTAACTGACTGGCTCACATCGCAGGGCTTTCAGGTGAGTCGTGTGGCAGCGGGCCGCACCGTCATCGAGTTTTCGGGCACGGCGGGAGCGGTGCGCCAGGCCTTTCACACGGAGATACACAAATTCGTGGTCAACGGCGAGGAGCACTGGGCCAACGCGAGCGACCCGCAGATTCCTGCCGCTCTCACGCCAGTGGTGGCCGGCTTTGCCTCGCTGAACAACTTCCCCCGGGAGCCGATGATGCACCGCCTGGGCACCTTTTCGCGGTCAAGGGCCACCGGCGAGGTGCAGCCGCTCTTCTCCTTTCCCGTTAGCTGTGGCAGTAATACTTGCTACTATTTTCTCGTTGGCCCCGCGGATTTCGCCACCATTTACAACGTGACGCCGCTCTGGTCGGCTGGAACCGACGGCACTGGGCAGACCATCGCGGTGGTGGGCGAGACCAATATCAATCCCCAGGACGTGGCGGACTTCCGCGCCATGTTCGACCTTCCGGTAAATCCGCCCAATATTATTTTGAACGGTCCCGACCCCGGGATCGTCAGCGACGAGATAGAAGCCGACCTCGACGTCCAGTGGTCCGGCGCAGTCGCCAAGGGCGCAACGATTGACCTGGTGGTCTCGGAAACGACCGAGACCACGCCGGGCGTTGACCTCTCGGCCCTCTACATCATCGACAATAACCTGGCGCCCATCATGAGCGAAAGTTACGGTGCGTGCGAAGCTGAGTTGGGCGCGGGCGGCAATCAGTTCCACAATACCCTTTGGGAGCAGGCGGCCGCTCAGGGCATCACCGTCCTGATGGCGGCGGGTGATTCCGGCTCGGCGGGATGCGACAGCGCGAACCGCGGCGAAACGGCGGCCCAATACGGCCTGGCTGTGAGCGGCTTCGCTTCCACGCCCTTCAATGTGGCGGTGGGTGGAACGGACTTCGACGTCAACGCGAGCAATGCACTCACGTATTGGTCTCTGACGAACACTTCCCCGTCGCAGTCCTCCGCCAAATCCTACATCCCCGAGAGCACGTGGAACGATTCCTGCGCGGACTCCGGGTTGCTCGGCTGCACCCCACCCCCCAACACCATCTATCTGTATGACGGCCTCTACCTGATTGCGGGAGGCGGAGGGCCCAGCAGTTGTATCAATCCCACGGGCACGTTTCCAAACGTCACTTGTAGTGGAAATTATCCCAAACCTTCCTGGCAGAGCGGAGCGGGCGTGCCCAATGACAGCGCGCGCGACATTCCGGACGTGTCCCTGTTTGCGGGCAACGGCATGCATTACAGTTTCTATGTGGTTTGCCAGATGGACGCCAACGCCAATAACGGGGGATATTCGGGCTCCTGCGATCTGAACTATCCTTATGCGGACTTTCAAGGCGGTTCGGGAACCTCGGCGTCGGCACAAGCGTTCGCGGGCATCATGGCGCTCGTGAACCAGCGCTACGGCCGCCAAGGCAATGCGAACTACGTTCTGTACCCGATGGCGACCAAGAGCGGTGCAAGCTGCAATTCCAGCACGGCTCCCGTAACTAATTCGAGTTGCATCTTCTACGACGTGACAGCGGGGAACAACTCGGTGATCTGCGCCGGGGGCTCGCCTGATTGCAGCAATACGACCTCCTCCCAATACGGCATTATGGTTTCCAACGGCGCGGCAGCATATGCCACGACGCCCGGCTATGACTTGGCCACGGGGTTGGGCTCCGTCAATGTCGCAAATCTCGTCAACAACTGGACCTCGAGCTTCACGCCTTCGACGACCACCCTGTCACTCTCGACCAACCCTGCCACCAACCCAATCACGCTGACGCACGGGCAGCCGATCAACTTCACCATCAATGTAACTTCGGGCAGCGGAACGCCCGCGGGCGATGTTTCGCTGATCGCGCAAGCGGGCAGCGGTCCGAGCAACAGCACCGGCATCGGCCCCTTTTCGCTGAGTGGTGGCAGCGTTTCCAACTCGACCAGCATGCTCCCCGGCGGGTCTTACAACGTGACGGCCCATTACGCGGGGAATGGAACCTATGCGGCAAGCGATTCCACCCCAGGAATCCCCGTCACCGTGGGGAAGGAAAGCAGTCTGACGGAATTACGCCTCGTGACGCTCAGTGCCACGGCGCCTCCCGCTTATAACGTCACAACTGTCCCCTACGGATCTATCTACGGTCTGCGCATGGATGTAACCAACAGCAGAGGCCAGTTCTGCACTAATCAGAATACCGGATTGATCTCTTACCCATGCCCAACAGGACCGTTAACCGTGTCTCCGGCGCCCACCGACCAAAATCCCCCGCCCGGCACCGTTCCCGGAAGTTACACCCTGAACAGCCAGGGGAACGCGGAGGATCAGTTCATGCAGCAAACTGCGGGGACGTACAACTTTGTGGCCAGCTACGCGGGCGACAATAGCTACACCGCAAGCACATCCCCCACGGTTCCGGTTACCGTTACCCCAGCACCGACCACGACCACGCTCACGGTTTTGTCCGGGTCGAGCGTCGGGGGGAACTTTTCTTTTTCTGTAACACTCAGCACGCAGAGTTATGGGAGCGCCCCAACAGGTACGGTACAACTCTTGAACAACGGTGCGCCGCTCGGTTCTCCGGCGAATGTTTCTGGAACGCCCTTCTCGCCGTCCACTGGAGCCTACGCCACGGGAATTGCAGGCATCAACGCAACTTTGCCAGCGGGTGCAGATGACATAACGGTGCAATACAGTGGCGATACCAACTACGCGGGCTCAACCTCGACCGTGGTGACGATCGCCGTCACCGATTACAGCCTTTCGTTTAACCCGTCCAGCATCAACATCTCGGCGCCGGGGCAGTCCGGGACTTCGACAATCACCTTGACTCCCCTGGGGGGATTCACCGGCACGGTATACTTGAACTGCAGTACTACCAACGAAAGTATATCCTGCACCATTTCTCCCGGGTCCTTTAACCTGTCTGGCTCCACGGCCGTGACTGCCACGCTGACGATCAGTACAACTGGACCGGCCAATGCCGTGCTCCCCGCCCCGCCACGAAGGGTCCCCCCGAGTTTTCGGTTGCTCATCGGGTGGCCCTGGCTATTGGCTGGGCTGGTGGCTCTGGCGACGCTGGTGAGCTTGGCCACGGCACGGCGGCGCGCGCTTGGCTGGCTGTTTGCGGCCGCGCTGCTGGTAGTGGGTGTTTGGGTGGCCTGCGGGGGCGGAGGGAGCAGTCCCCCTCCGCCGTCGGCTCCCATCGCAAGTCTCTCGCCGACGAGTCTAACATTTGGCCAGCAGGGCACGGGTTCGACAAGCGCCGCGCAGAGTGTGATGCTCTCGAACACCGGTAACGCCTCCCTGAGCATATCAAGCATCGCTCTCAGCGGGACGAATTCTGGAGACTTCGCCCAGACGAATAATTGCCACACCAGTGTCGGGGCGGGGGCCAACTGCACAATTAATGTAACGTTCACGCCGTCGGCGACAGGTTCGCGCAGCGCTTCACTTACCATCACCGACAACGCTACCGGCAGCCCGCAGACGCTCAGCTTGACCGGCACGGGGGTATCGGCGCCCGCTGTCAGCCTCTCCCCACAAGGTCTCAACTTTGGCCAGGAGAACATGGGCTTGACTACAGCGCCCCAGACCGTGACGCTCTCCAACACCGGCAAAGCCTCCCTGAGCATCTCCAGCATCGCCCTCGGTGGTGCGGAGCCCTTCGACTTCGCTCAATCGAACACTTGCGGCACGAGTGTGGCGGCAGGAGCCAACTGCACGATCAGTGTGACGTTCACGCCAGGGGCGACGGGGACGCTTAGCGCATCCCTTTCCATTGCCGACAACGCGAGTGGCACCCCACAGACGGTGAGCTTGAGCGGCACGGGTGCGCCGCCGATCACGCCACCCGGCACTTACTACTGTTTTGTGAGCGCCGCGAGTGGCAACGACTATCACAGCACTACTCTTACCATTAACGTGCAATAAGCGCGGGCCGCGAAAGAACAGCGGCAAGTGATGAGTGATGGGTAGAAGTCAGAAGTCAGAAGTCAGAAACCAGAAGTCAGAATTCACGAGCTAGAAGAGGGCACGGAAAATGCGGGAAAGTACGCAACACCCAACCACTTGTTAATGCCAGCCCGGAAGTAGGAGTTGCACAACAAAGACCCCCGAGTCTGTCGTGCTGAGGAGTCCGCCATTCTTATTGGCGGACGACGAACCCGCCGCGGCGGGTCCACGGTTCGCAGGAAACATTCATCCGTCAGCGGACGTGGCCGTACAAAGAAACTACAGGGATTCTTCGTCCGTCAGCGGACGGACTCAGAATGACAATGCCGGCGCCACCCGCCTCGCCCACGAATGTCGAAATGTGCGGCTTGCGAGCATCATGCCCGCTGGTGAAGGTTGCCAGCCCACGGGTGCAGGGCGGGTTGCCAGGGGCACCGGCATAAAGAGTCCGCGGCGGCGGATCGGCGCCACCCGCGGTTTAAGTTCCAAGAGCCGCAGGTCCGGAGGGCGGGACCTGCGCTACAAGTGCCGGGGGCCTTCTTCTGACTCCTCACTCCTGAATCCTGAATCCTGACTCCTGCTCTTTTCTTGCCAGCGGCGGCTCTGATTCGTCTTGAATTACACCCCTGCTGTGGGCATAATTCCAACTCCATTGGGAGCGCTACATGTCCACCTTAGACGTTGACTGGGTTCGGGGGCAGTTTCCCGCGCTGGCACTTCAAGTAAATGGCAGGCCAGCGGTCTACTTCGACGGTCCGGGCGGCACGCAGGTCCCCCAACGCGTGATCGACGCGATGCGCGATTACCTGACCAGTTCCAACGCCAACATGCACGGCGCATTCGCCACCAGCAGGAGAAGCGATGAGGTGATCGCACAGGCCCATGCCGCGATGGCTGACTTGCTGGGATGCGACGCTGATGAAGTGGTTTTCGGCCCAAACATGACCACCCTGACTTTCAGCATCAGCCGGGCATTAGGACGAGAACTCGAACCCGGAGACGAAGTTGTGGTCACACGCCTGGATCATGACGGCAACGTGGCGCCCTGGTGCGCCCTCGAAGAGCGTGGCTGCCGGGTCCGCTTCGTGGATATCAATCCATCGGACTGCACGTTGGATATTGCTGATCTAAAGCGGCAAATCAACGCACGCACTCGGCTTGTGGCGGTTGGGTACGCTTCCAATGCGGTGGGGACCATCAACGACGTGGAGGAGATTGTTGGCCTGGCTCACGCCGTAGGCGCGCTGACTTACCTTGACGCGGTCCATTTTGCTCCGCACGGCCCGATTGACGTGCGCCGCCTCGACTGCGATTTTCTGGCTTGCTCGCCCTATAAGTTCTTCGGGCCGCATGCCGGCGCGCTTTATGGCAAGCGCGAGCATCTCACCCGTTGGCGGCCTTACAAAGTGCGCCCGGCTTCAGAGGAGAATCCCTACCGCTGGGAGACCGGCACCCAGAACCACGAAGGCCAGGCAGGGATCGTTGCGGCGGTCGATTACCTCGCCGAGCTTGGCCGGCGCGCCTCGCCTTCTGCCGCCTCGCGCCGAGCCGCCCTGCTCGCCGCTTACGATGTGATTCGCCCCTATGAACGCGCCTTGGCGGAGCGGCTCATCGGCGGCCTGCTGGCCATTCCCGGCCTCACGTTCTATGGAATCAAAGAGCCGGCGCGCTTCGCTCAGCGCGTGCCCACCGTCGCCATTCGAATCGCGGGGCATAGCCCGCGTGGTCTGGCAAGCTACCTCGGTGAGCGTGGAATATTCACCTGGGACGGGAACTATTACGCGCTGAACCTGAGCGAGCGGCTCGGCGTCGAGCCCAGTGGCGGCATGTTACGCATCGGCCTTGTGCACTACAACACGGCTGAAGAAGTTGACCGGCTCCTTGCCTCGCTGCATGAACTTGCTGAACAGCCTCACTCGAAGAGGAAAACGCCACCGCCTGTCATTCTGAGCGAAGCGAAGAATCTCGCTCTGCGTATTTTCTCGAAAACGCTCAGGGCCAGATTCTTCGCTTCGCTCAGAATGACAGACAATGGATTACCCCCTACGAATGCCGGACATTGCGTATGAGAAGGTGATTATGAATTGCCACAGGATTCTCTTAGCTCTGATTAGCGGGTTGACCTTGATGTCCGCGACGCTAAGTCTGGCGAGCGAGCACTATGACGTCCTCATTGAACGAGGGGTAGAAGCCAAGATGCGGGACGGCACGGTGCTCCGCGCGGACATTTACCGGCCCAAGGCCGACGGGAAGTTCCCAGTTCTGCTCCAACGGACGCCATACGACAAGCGTGGCGGCGTAGATTTTGGCCTTCGCGCTGCCTCGCAGGGATACGTCGTGATTTTTCAGGACGTGCGTGGTCGTTACACTTCTGAAGGTGAATGGTCGCCCTTCAGGCACGAGTCACAGGACGGCTACGATACCGTCGAATGGGCTGCCGCGCTTCCTAGCTCGAACGGCAAGGTGGGGATGTTCGGCGGATCATACGTGGGGGCCACGCAGATGCTTGCCGCGATGGCGACCCCACCCCATCTTGCGGGGATCCATCCTTTTGTAACCGCCTCCAACTACCACGACGGGTGGACGTACCAGGGTGGCGCCTTCGAGCAATGGTTTAACGATTCATGGACCTCGATCCTGGCGCTGGACACTCTCAACCGCCGCGCGCAGGCGCATGTTAATGCCCTGCACCGCGTCTTGAAGCTGCCCCTCGCCTCTTACCCCTTATTTGACCCGGATGTGGACGGCGACTCCACAGAAACTCCCCAGGGACTGGCTCCTTATTTCGTCGATTGGCTGGCGCACCCAGGCTACGACGAGTATTGGAAGCAAGTGTCCATTGAAGACCATTTCTCGCAGATCACGGTTCCCAGTTTCCACGTCGGCGCTTGGTACGATATCTTCTTGGGCGGATCGCTCAGCAATTACGTTGGAATCAAGGCGCGCGGTGGCAGTGAAGAGGCGCGCCGGGGTCAGCGCCTGATGGTTATTACCGGCGGGCACGCGGGGGCGGGCCCTCGGATCGGCGAGGTTGAATTCGGCCGCGACTCTGTGGTCAACGAGGACGATCTGGCGCTGCGCTGGTATGACTACCTGCTGAAGGGCGTGAAGAATGGTCTGGAGAACGAAAAGCCTGTGAAGCTCTTCGTTTTGGGCAAAAACGTTTGGCGGGAGGAAGATGATTGGCCCCTGACGCGTGCCAGAAACACGCGCTTTTATCTTCATTCTCAGGGTAAGGCGAACTCGCTCTCCGGCGAGGGTACACTGAGCACCTCGGAGCCTTCAAGCGAGCACGCCGATCAATACGTCTACGACCCTGCTGACCCTGCACCGACGCGCGGGGGCCCGCTGTGCTGTGACCCCGAGCACCTGGCTCCGGGAGCGGTCGACCAACGTCCCATCGAGGCCCGAAGTGACGTACTGGTTTATTCCACGCCGCCGTTCAAAGAGGACTTCGAGGTCACCGGCCCTGTCAGCGTTGAACTTTACGCGAGCTCATCCGCCGTGGATACGGACTTCACCGCAAAGGTGGTAGACGTTTGGCCGAATGGCTTTGCGCAGAATCTCACGGAGGGAATCTTGCGGGCCCGTTACCGCAAATCCCCTGAAAGAGTCGAGTTCATGAATCCGGGTGAGACCTACAAACTCACGCTGGATCTGTGGGCCACGTCGAACGTTTTCCTGAAGGGGCACAAGCTGCGCTTGGAAATCTCCAGCAGCAATTTTCCACGCTTTGACCGCAATCTGAACACTGGCGAAGATGCGGGCCGTGGGACTCGCTGGGTGAAGGCGACCAATACGATTGTCCACGACAGAGAGCATCCCGCGGCGGTCGTCCTTCCCGTGGTGCCGTAACAGGATGGTGAAAAAGCGCTATGTCCTGCTGTCATTCTGAGCGCAGCGGAGCGGAGCGAAGAATCTCGCTCTGGACTTTTCCGGCGATTTTCGCCTATGCACGCTCAGAATAACAGTACGATGCGGCGACCCGTAGGGGCACCCGCCGCGGGGGCCCGCCGGCACAACTGACCCAATCTCCGGCAAAGGGTACTGATGTCATTTGGGGGAAGTTGATTTTTCGTGCGGGCCTGTGAAGGCAGTCATTCCCGCGAAAGCGGGAATCCAGTCTGTCGACTGCGCATTTCCGAAAGTTTGCTGAGTAGATTCCCGCTTTCGCGGGAATGACTGGGGCTAGCAACGCCCATGTCTCGCAAATGACACCAGTACCGGGCAAAGCTTCAGGTTGACTACAATTCAAACGGTCGTCCATAATTGCAGTTCTCTTCATTCACGTCTTTTCTCTCTTCAGGGAGGCATTTCATGGCGGATGTTTATCGAAATTACGTAGCAGGTCAGTGGGTTGAGTGCAAGACGAAGAAGACATTCCCCAACGTCAATCCTGCTAATACAAATGAGACTGTCGGCCTGTTTCAAGCCTCGGGCCCGGACGACATTCAAGAAGCGTGTGAGGCCGCAGCGAAAGCGCAACCGGCCTGGGCTGCGCTTCCCGCTCCTTTACGGGGTGAATTCCTCTATAAGGCAGCCGAAATCATGGAAAGCCGTCTCCAGAAACTATCCGAGGAGATGACGCGGGAGGAAGGCAAGACGCTGCCCGAAGCCAGGGGAGAAGTGAAGCGGGCAGTCAACATCCTGCGCTACTTCGGAGGCGAGGGGCCGCGCCAGTTCAGCTACCAGATTCCCTCCGAGCGGGAGAACGTTTTCTGTTACACCTTGCGCAAACCGCTGGGAGTCGTGGCCCTCATTACTCCCTGGAATTTCCCCAGCGCGATTCCGGCGTGGAAAATGGCGCCCGCGCTGGTGGCGGGAAACACCGTGGTCATCAAGCCTGCTTCACTCGCGCCGCTCAGCGCCTATCGGATCGTTGAGGCGCTTCACGAAGCGGGCATTGCTGCCGGGGTTCTCAATTATGTGACGGGGAGTGGCGGCTGGGCCGGCAACGCGCTGGTGGAACACCCCGTCATCCGCGCCGTCTCCTTTACGGGTTCTTGCGAGGTGGGCAACGCACTCTACGAGAAGGCGACGAAACGGAGGGTTCGCCTTCAACTCGAAATGGGCGGCAAAAACCCTACGATTGTACTCAAGGACGCGGACCTCGATTACGCCGCCGCTATCCTGGTGAACGGTGCGTTCTTTTCCACCGGCCAGAAATGCACCGCCTGTAGCCGAGCCATCATTGAGAGATCCATCTACGAGCCTTTAGTCGAGAAGCTTACCGCCAAGACCAAAAAGTTGAAGGTTGGAAACGGCCTCGAGCCCGGCGTCGAGATCGGACCTGCGGTGGATGCGAATCAGCTCGAGACGGACTTGAAATACATCGAAATCGCCAAGCAAGAAGGGGCACAGTTGCTCTGCGGAGGGAATCGCCTTACGGGTGGAATTTACGATTTGGGCTATTTTGTGGAGCCCACCATCTTCGCCGGCGTCACGGCTGAAATGCGCATTGCGCAGGAGGAGGTTTTTGGCCCGGTCCTGGCACTGATGGTAGCGAATGATTTTGAGGACGCCCTGCGGCTCGCCAACTGCGCCCGCTTTGGCCTCTCAGCTTCCATTGTTTCGCGCGACCTCACGCATGTGCACCAATTCATCAATCGCATTGAAGCCGGCCTGATTACGGTAAACCTGCCCACAGCAGGCGTGGAATATCAGCTTCCCTTCGGTGGCACCAAGGAATCGAGCTTCGGCATGCGCGAGCAGGGGCTGGCGGCGCTGGATTTCTATACGGAAACGCGAACTGTGTACATGAAGTATACGCAGTAGTCAGTTGTCAGTGGTCAGCGGTCAGTGGTTAGTGGCTAGTGGTCAGTGGCTAGCGCATAGTGGTTAGCTGTTCCGTTCGACTGATGGCGGAAAACCCCCGACAACTGACAACGGACAACGGACAGCGGACTACGGACTTTTGACCATGGAGTGTCTCATGAAGCGAACCCAACAGTTTCTCGCCAAGCTCAAGCTGCCCACGGAAGACAATCATGCCTTGAAGCCCAGTTCCAAGCGCTTCAAAGACGGCGGCCAGTATCGCCTGGAGATTCCGAGCGTCGAAGGCCCGCGCGTTTTTCGCGAAGTGCTGGAGGCCGCGAAGGAACTCAAGGTGCCGATCCATCGCGTCAGCCAGGGAAGCGGCATCATGCTGCTGACCAAAGATGAAATTCGCGAGATGGCGCGCATGGGCGCCGACGAGCGGATTGAAGTCTGCTTGTTTGTCGGCCCCCGGGCGCCTTTCGAGACCGGCGCACAAACGGTATCCACGGCAGGCAAGGTGATTGGTCTGCAACACCGTGGCGCGGACCAACTGGTTTACGCCCTCGAGGACGTCCGTAAGGCGTGCGACCTCGGCATTCGCAGCGTGTTGCCGGCGGATTTGGGCCTGATCTGGGTGCTCAAGGAAATGAAGGAGAACGGTGAACTCCCCAAGAATTTGATCCTCAAGAGTTCCGTCACGCTTCCCGCCGCCAATCCCGCCACGGCCAAGCTATTTGAGAATGCCGGCGTCTCGACCCTGAACATCCCCACCGACTTGACACCCGCCCAGATCGGCTCCATCCGGCAAGCCGCGGATATTCCTATCGACCTCTACATCGAAGTGCCGGACAACTTCGGAGGTTTCGTCCGTTATTATGAAATGCCCCAAATCCTGCGGGTGGCCGCGCCCGTATATTTCAAGTTCGGTCTGCGCAACGCGCCGGATATATACCCCTCCGGCAAGCATCTCGAGGATCTGGCCGCGAGAATGGGGCGTGAGCGCGTACACCGGGCACGCATCGCGTTGGAATTGATCGAGGAATTCGCGCCGAAGGCGAAGATGTCGCCGCTGGGCAGCAACGACTTGGGCATCCCGGAAGTGTAAAACCTCAGGATTTTCGCGGCAGATACAGGTAGACGTAGGCGCCGCCCACGATGGTGAGCAGCGCTCCCCACCAAACTGCGGGGTGCAAATTCGCAAGCACGGTGGCAGGGGGGTGAGAAAATTCGTAGATGCCCGTGGCCAGGATGAGCACTCCGTAAATCAGCAGAATCACCCCAACGAAGAACCAGACGGGAACCATGTGATGACCTTCGCTCATGGGGACATACCTCAAAAGGCTGTCAGCTTTTAGCTATCAGCTTTCAGTAAACCATTCTGAAATCCAAAATCCAAAATCTAAAATCACGAGAAAATATCTAGTCTAAAACCTATTGTGCAACGAGCCCGTACCATTGTGGAATCCAAAATCTAAAACCCAAAATCACCAGAAGATCCATTGTAACAGCAGGAAGATGACCAGCGAGACTGCGGCCCAGAAGATGGGGCGCTTCCAGATCGGCAGATCTCCCTCGCTGGGCAGTTTCGTACATCCGTAGACCAAGCCGGTCAACTCCTCGACCGGTTTCGGGCGCGTCAGCAAGCTGACGACAACGGTGACGGTCACACACACAATCCACGACCAAAGCGCCCGATACATGTTCTCGGCCATGGCTTTGGCATGGCTCGAGAGGGCGACGTAAGCCAGC
>Ga0208687_1000550_pt1 | contig 24239 bp, 20 predicted proteins | sample June2015DPH_6_10_FD_184695 | JGI IMG/M metagenome (GOLD analysis project Ga0208687, IMG submission 184695) | Peatland microbial communities from SPRUCE experiment site at the Marcell Experimental Forest, Minnesota, USA - June2015DPH_6_100... | ecosystem: Environmental > Terrestrial > Soil >...
GGCGCAGGCCGTCACCCTGAGCAACACGGGCAACGCCGCCTTGAGCATTACCAGCCTCGCGCTGACGGGTACTAATGCCAGCGACTTTGCGCAGAGCAACACGTGCGGCAGTTCGGTGGCGGCCAGCGCCAACTGCACGATCAGCGTGACGTTCACGCCTGCGGCCAGTGGCAGCCGCACGGCCTCGGTGAGCATCACGGACAATGCCAGTGGCAGCCCGCAGACGGTGAGCCTCTCCGGCACGGGCACGGCTCCCGTGGCCAGCCTTTCACCCACCAGCCTTGCCTTCGCCAACCAGTCCGTAGGTACGACCAGTACAGTTCAGACCCTCACCCTGAGCAACACGGGCAACGCCGCCTTGAGCATTACCAGCCTCGCGCTGACGGGTACCAATGCCAGCGACTTTGCTCAGACCAACACGTGCGGCAGTTCGGTGGCGGCCAGCGCCAACTGCACGATCAGCGTGACGTTCAGGCCTGCGGCCAGTGGCAGCCGCACGGCCTCGGTGAGCATCACGGACAATGCCAGTGGCAGTCCGCAGACGGTGAGCCTCTCCGGCACGGGCACGGCTGCCTTGGCCAGCCTTTCACCTACCAGCCTTGCCTTCGGCAGCCAGTCCGTAGGTACGAGCAGTACAGCTCAGAGCCTCACCCTGAGCAACACGGGCAACGCCGCCTTGAGCATTACCAGCCTCGCCCTGACGGGTACCAATGCCAGCGACTTTGCGCAGAGCAACACGTGCGGCAGTTCGGTGGCGGGCGGCAGTAACTGCACAATCAGCGTGACCTTCACGCCTGCGGCCAGTGGCAGCCGCACGGCCTCGGTGAGCATCACGGACAATGCCAGCGGCAGCCCGCAGACGGTGAGCCTCTCCGGCACGGGCACGGCTCCCGTGGACGGCCTTACACCCACCAGCCTTGCCTTCGGCAACCAGTCCCTAGGTACGACCAGTACGGCGCAGACCGCCACCCTGAGCAACACCGGCAACGCCGCCTTGAGCATTACCAGCCTCGCGCTGACGGGTACTAATGCCAGCGACTTTGCTCAGACCAACACGTGCGGCAGTTCGGTGGCGGCCGGGGCCAACTGCACGATCAGCGTGACGTTCAGGCCTGCGGCCAGTGGCAGCCGTACGGCCTCGGTGAGCATCACGGACAATGCCAGTGGCAGCCCGCAGATGGTGAGCCTCTCCGGCACGGGCACGGCTGCCGTGGCCAGCCTTTCACCCACCAGCCTTGCCTTCGGCAACCAAGCCGTCGATGTGACCAGTACGGCGCAGACCGTCACCCTGAGCAACACGGGCAACGCCGCCTTGAGCATTACCAGCCTCGCGCTGACGGGTACTAATGCCAGCGACTTTGCTCAGAGCAACACGTGCGGCAGCTCGCTGGCGGCCGGCGCCAACTGCACGATTGTCGTGATGTTCACGGCTTCCGTCACCGGGACCGAGGCGGCCTCGCTAAGCATCGCGGACAATTCCAGCGGTAGCCCGCAGACGGTGAGCCTCTCTGGCGCGGGAACGCACGACGTGATTCTATCCTGGACCGCCAGCACGACTCCCGGCGTAGTTGGGTACAATGTTTACCGTGGCACTACCTCGGGTGGGCCGTACCCGACGGAACTGAATTCCGCGCCTATTAACGGAACCACGTATACCGACGAGACTGTGCAGGCAGGGCAGACGTACTACTATGTGGTTACAGCCGTGGCGTCGAATGATGTCACGCAGAGTGCGGACTCGAATCAAGTTTCAGCGACCGTGCCGTGACCCTAATACTACAATGTGAAGTAATTGTCCTGATTAGCCTTGACCGCGTAGGGAGCAGCGACACGTGGGGATGGCCTGCCCCCTAGCCCGATTATCGCTCCAGACTATCGCATAAGTGTGGGAGCCGTGGGATTTTGGCTCCTCAGCAGAATCTGTGGGTGCATTCTGGTTCAGGGAGCGCGCCCACACCGCAAAGCGGTTCACCCGCAAACCCAAGAGGTGAGCTGGGCCTGCCCCGGCTTCAACGACAAGAACCGCTCAGACCGTCCGACGCCCTGCCACCAGGACTTCTTGCGCAAGTTCGCCCGCGGCACCGATGCCCAACGCCTGCTGAAGTGGTTCAACCGCGAAGTGCTGCGCTGCCTGCGCGCCCCGAAGGTGTTTGATGAAGAGGGGCTATTCATTGGCGATGCCAGCTACTTGCCGGTGCCTGTCTCACGACACGCGCAGGTCTTACTACAAAAACTTCCAACATCGGTGACAGGGGCTTCTCCGTTTTTCGCTCACGTTCCCCCGACTCTGCGCCCCCAACTGTCTTCTCCCTCCCCTACTGTCTGGAACGCAATTATATGGTGACAATCCACACAGGGTGCGGCGACCCGTGCTAGAATTGCGCTCCAGCGTAAGAGGCAAAAGAAAAGGAGAATGACGATGAATATCCACTCACTGCTGGCAGGCCTGATGCTGCTCTTTACGTTGACTGCTGAGGGGCAGCAGCAAAGGCCTAAGATTGTGGCGGAGGGCGGCACGCCGGATGATCGGGCCTCGGTGCGAGTGCTCTACTGGAACACCCAAACCAATGCCGCTGCCGGGCAGTTCGCCATCGACTATGGCCGGCCCGTCTGGAAGAAGGAATACGAAGACCCCGCCAAGTTCGACGCCATGACCAGGGGGAAAATATGGCGGATGGGCAGCAACTTCTGGTCCATTTTGGATACACAGCTTCCCTTGTCAATTGGCGGGAAAAAGGTTCCGGCGGGGGTCTATTACCTGGGCCTGCATCGCTCCGAAGAGGGCTCCGAGTGGAGCCTGGTTTTTCTTGACCCTGGCAGGGTCCGCAAAGGGCGACTTGACGCGTTTCAGATTGAGAAAGCTCCGGTGGAATTCGAAGCGTTGATGTCCATTGCCAAGGCGGAGACCCAGACTGAGAAACTGACCATCACGCTGTCATATCCGAAGGACGACATCAAGCATGTCACAATGCGAGTTGCCTGGGGGAACCTGGCACTCAGCGCAACGGTTGAAGTGCCGGTGCCGGAGTAGCCGCGGCCACCCGCTACAATCGGAATCTCGAAACCGCCTTCCTTCCTCCGGCCTTTGGGGATTGAACAGGTGTTTGAGGAATGCTTGCAGAGAAAGGTGTTATTGGAAAGGCCATGGAAGAGCCGCAGGACCGACCATCGGCTCCTGGAAGAGCCGCTGACCTCCCAACGCGTCGGAATACGCTTTAGCGGGGAGAGACAACAAGTGGCATCCCGGATATAATGAGCTGCTTGTTTCACGAGGTGCCCCGTGACGTGCTGCTGCCCGGCCTACGCCAAGGCCAAGATGGCTGGGCGGTCGACACGGGGCGCTTAACCAGACCCAAACCTCGCCCGAGGCGACGATGTCGATTCATAGCATTTACACACTCTCCAAAGATGACCCCGAAGCCCGTAGCTGGCTAAGCTTCTTTCACTTGCGCGGTTACCCCCAACTGAAGAATCTAGTGATCGAGCGCGTCTTTTGGCTCGAGGGATCGGTGGACCTCGAACGGCTGATGCCGCTTCTGGTGAATCCGCTTTACCAAGTGGCTGCTGAATGCTCCCAACTCGAGCCTGGGCTGGGGCCTATTGTTGAAATCGCTTATCGGCCCGCCGTGACAGACCCGGAAACACCCTCCATTCTGGCAGGGGCGCGGGCACTGGGTGAAGCAGGCTTGGAATTCGCACGACTCAGCAGGCGCTACCAATTCTGGGGCCTGGATGAATCCGAGGCGCGGGGAATTGCCGCCCGTTTCCTATACAACCACGTGGTCGAGCGCATCCGCGAGCCGAACGAAGTCCTAACCACGCTTCGTCCCACCGGGAATCCCGATCCTGTTGCGACGATTTCTCTCCTGGATTTGACGGATGAAGAACTGGTTGCGCTCTCGAAGGCCCGTTCCTGGTACGCGCCACTTTCCCAGATGAAGGCCATCCAGGCGCACGAGAAGGCCCAGGGCCGGCCCCACACGGACGCCGAGATCGAGATCCTGGCGCAATCGTGGAGTGATCACTGCTACCACACCACCTGGAAAAGTCTTGGACTCCTGAGGAGGTTGAGTGACGCGACAGCGCGAATCAACCATCCACTTGTTGTTTCGTCCTTCAAAGACAATGCCGGAGGCATGGAGTTTTATGAGGACTGGGTGGTGACCATTAAAGGTGAAACCCATAACTTCCCCAGCTCCATAGCTCCCTTCGGGGGTATTGCGACGAAACACGGCGGCGTCATCCGCGACACGCTGGGATTTGGCAAGGGGGGCTACCCCATTGGCGGCACAACCGTGATGGGAACCATGGACCCCAGGATTTCGGAAGTTCCCCCCGGAGCTTTACATCCACAGTTGATTGTTTCGGAATCGATCAGGGCAACCGCCTATTACACGAACCCCATGGGCATTCCCATGATGCAACCGGTTTACCGCATCCATCCCGGCTACGCCAAGTGCTTTGCCCTTGGCCATTCAGTGGGATTGATTCCCAGGAAATATGCTCTCAAGGACGCTCCTCGTTCAGGTGATGTGGCGCTGCTCATCGGCGGCGAAACCGGCCGGGACGGGATACACGGGGCCACGGCCAGTTCCACGGGCATGACCGGCGAGACTCTGCAAAAAGAATCAGCCGCGGTGCAAATCGGTCACCCCATTACGGAGCGCAGGTTCACTTCGGCAATCCCTGTTCTGCGCGACCAGGAGTGCATTCGGGCAATCACTGACCTCGGAGCCGGGGGCATCTCATGCGCTGTGGGGGAAATGGGATCTGAGACCGGCGTGCGCATTGACCTCGACTCTGTTCCGCTAAAGGACAAGAGCCTGACAGCCTGGGAAATCCTGCTCTCAGAATCGCAAGAGCGCATGCTGCTGGCGGTCCCGCCGGAGAAAGCTACGGAAGCCCGCGCCATTCTCGAGAGGTACGAGGTAGGGTATTCAGTCCTCGGCCACTTTACGGAGACCGGTTGCCTGGAGGCGATTTGGCGCGGCCAGAAGGTTGTGGACCTCGAGATGGGTTTCCTTTGGGAAGCCTGCCCCATCGACCCGTTGCAGGTCGCTAAACCGCAGCGAAACCTCCAACCCTTGCGCATTCCCGAACCACACACCGAAGCGGAGTGGGCTGGCGCCATTCGGGGCGTGCTTGGACACTACCACTGCGCTGACCAGAGCGCCGCCGGTTCGCGCTTTGATACGACGGTGCAGGGACGAACTGCCATGGGGCCTTATGGGGGCAAGAATCATCGGATGCCCACAAATGTTTATATTTCGGCGCCCCTGCGTGGCAAGCCGTACGGCCTGATCACCACCTTAGCCTTCAATCCCTTTTATGGGGAAATTGACCCCGCGCGCATGGCGCGTCTGATGATCATTGAGGCAATCAGCAAGGCGGTGGCGGCGGGTGCAGACTACCGGCAGATGGTCCTTTGTGACAACTTCTACACCCCCCGCGTGCGTCCGGAAACAGCCTGGGATTTGCGCGAGATGGTTGAGACCATCGCAGACATGTCGGTTGCCCTCGGGGTTCCCTTCATTTCAGGCAAGGATTCAAGCTCCGGGACATTTGAGACCGATGGCCGAAGGATCGATGTACCCGCCACGCTGGTGGTGACGGCCATGGGGCGTTTGCCGGATGTCAGGGAGGTGGTGAGCAAGAATTTCAAGCGGCCCGGAAATCGCCTTGTCCTCGTGGGCCGGTTCGATTGCGAGGCGCTGGGTGGCAGCGTGTACGCCGATAGTCGCGGGCAGCGCGGCGAGCGCCTCTTCGACGCTTACGATGCTAGTGCGATCCAGTCGGTGTGGGATGCGCTTCTGGGGCTCCACGGGAAGGCGGGTTACGTCTCGGCCTCCGCCATCGCCGAGGGCGGAATCCTTTTGCGCCTTTTTGAGGCGGCCTGGGGATCTGGATACGGCGCGCGAATCACGCTTGACGCTTTTCCAGAGGGCCGGAAGGACGGCTCGATTTTCGGTGAATTCGTGGGATCGGTCCTGCTTGAAGTGCCTTCCGAATGCAATTTGAACGGACAGTTAGGAGGCGTGCCTTACCGGGTCATTGGAGAGGTCTTGCCGGAGCCGCAGTTGATTCTTCTTGACGGCGGGAAAGTGGTTTGGCAGGAACCCACTGCGGCCCTTGGCGAGGTCTGGAGTAAAACGTTTCGGGAGGTCATCGAATGAGTCGGAGCGTTACTGCGATTCTTTACAGCCCAGGCACCAACTGCCATGAAGAGACTGCGGCCGCCATTGAATTCGCAGGTGGAAGGACTGAACTTGTTCTGCTGCGGGATCTATTGGACGGCCGCACGCGGCTTCGGGACTACCAGGCGGCAGTCATCCCCGGTGGTTTCTCCTATGGCGACCACTTGGGAGCGGGACGCATATTTGCCACGATGCTCGTGGCCCGCCTGCGCGACCAACTGGAGGAGTTCCTGGAAGCGCGGAAGCCATTGCTGGGCATTTGCAACGGTTTTCAGGTTTTGACCGAATCGGGGATTCTGCCGGGCCGCACACCGGGAAAGCGGAGCATGGCTCTGCTGGAGAACCAGTCTGCCCACTTTGAAGACCGGAAAATCCGGCTGCTGGTTTCAGCGCAGAACTGCGCCTGGACTGAGGATCTGGGGGGTGAGATTCTGGAGATGCCGACTGCCCACGGCGAGGGCCGTCCCCTGTTTTGCGATGCTGCTGACGCGGCCGTGCGCGTGGTTTTCCGTTACACTGACGCCCAGGGGCGCCCCACCATGGAATATCCCAGTAACCCCAACGGGGCGCCGGGCGCCGTTGCCGGCGTCACTGACGAGACGGGCTTGGTCTTGGGTCTTATGCCTCATCCGGAGCGAGTTTCGTTGCCGGCGCATTATTCGCAAGACGGGCTTAAAATATTCGCGAATTTGGTCAAATGCCTCAACCGGTGAAATCACTTCTGCTGGTTGAGCTGAAAGGATAGGGAGACAAATTCACGCTTGCTTTCCGGCCTTCTCTTGTAAAGAATTTACCGTACCATGAAAATTCTCCTGGTGGACGACGACCCCGAAGTGTGCAGATTGGTCAAGACCATGGTCGAACCCTTGGGAGTGGAAGTGCGCACATCCTCGGATAGTCAAGAAGCCGCTTTAATTCTGGCCAACGAAAAGTTCGACGGCATAATGCTGGACGTCGCCATGCCGAATCTGGACGGCTTCGAGCTAACCCGGAGAATCCGCTCGACTCCGCCTAATCAGCAGGCTCCCATCATCATAATAACCGGCTTTGACGACGTCGATACCATTCGACACGCATTTGAAGCGGGAGCGACATTCTTTATTGGGAAGCCATTTTCTCGCGAAAAGATTTACGCGATCTTCCGCACGGCGCGCGGCGCCATGTTGGCGGAACGACGGCGGTCCGCGAGCCTTCCTTACCGCACCTCCGTCACCTGCGCACGGGAGGGGGAAAGGTTCAATGCTACGAGTATAAGTATCGGTGAAGTCGGCATGGCACTCGAAAGCTCAGGCACGGCGCAGGTTGACGACGTCCTTGCATTGGAGTTCAACATGCCGGACGTTAAGAAGCCCATCAAAGTCACCGGCAGGATCCGGGTCAAAGAGGCCGCCGGCCGGACCTCGATAGAGTTCATCAACCCTTCGGATGCCGGCCGTGACGTGATTCGAGAGTATATTCACGACAAGGTTACGGAATGATCGGCTTAACCTGCCAGGCCCGACCAGTGGAGATAAGCCTCCAGGAGGCGCGTGCCGTCCAGGGCCGAGTAAACGGCGGCGATTGCAAGGAATGTCCCGTAAGGCCAGTGATAATTGCGGAAACGCGGCGCAGCCAGGGTGAATGACAATGCAATGATCGAGCCTCCAAGTGAGCCCAGGAGTATGGTGAGCAACGTCAGGGGCGCACCGAGAAAGGTCCCAACCATGAGCATCAACATCACGTCGCCGAACCCCAGGTACTCCTTCTCCCGTCCGCCCAAAATGTAAAAAGCCTCCCCGACGGCGTAGAATAACCCGCCTCCCGTAACTGCACCCACAATTGCGCCCAGGACCGACGAAACCGGTCCCGGAAGGAACAAGCCCATCCGTTCCGCTAACCATTCCACTGGACGGTTGTCAACCTGGGTAAAGAAGCTTAACGCCAGGCCGAGGCTGATACCGAACACGGTGACGGCGTGGGGGATTCGCCGCTGCCTCAAATCTGTGAAGATGAGCACGATGAGCATCATCACCAGTGCGGAGTATTTCACGAATTCGGGGCTGAGGCCATAGCGACGGAACGTGGCCATGAGCAAGAGCGTGGTGAGAGCTTCGACGACGGCATAGCGCGGGGAAATTCTCGCCTGGCAATCGCGGCAGCGGCCCCTCAAGAGGAGATAACTCGCCAGTGGGATGTTGTCGAACCAGCGAATGGGATGTTTGCAGAGCGGGCAATGGGAGCGCGGAACCAGTATCGATTCCTTGTTGGGGAGCCGAACAATGCACACGTTCAAGAAGCTCCCGAACACCAGTCCCAACAAGACGACGATGAGATAGCTCATTGATATCACTCTGACCGACTTGATCGGAAGCAAAACAGCGCAGCTTCGAGTCGAGACCCGGCATGTTCCCCGCCTCAGATCTCACATCGCCAGCACCTCATCGTAAACATCGCAGGTCTGCTCCGCCGTGCGACGCCATGTAAACTCGCGTGCGCGCGCCAATCCGCGCCGAATCAAGTTGTCACGAAGGCTGTCGTCCTCGACGGCACGTGCCACGTTTTGCGCGATGTCGGCGGGATCCCGAGGGTCTACGTACAATGCTGCGTCTCCACCGACTTCCGGCAAAGAACAAACATTCGAAGTGACCACTGGCAACCCGTGGGCCATTGCCTCGAGCACGGGGAAGCCAAATCCTTCTCCGAGGGACGGAAACAAAAGGACGCTTGCAGCTTGATACAAGGAGGAGAGGCGTTCGGCCGGAACGTAGCCCAGGCGAATCACGCGCGACTCAAGCCCCTCTGCACGGATAAAGTCGTAAATCGATTCGCTGCCGTAACCACTTCCTCCTGCCAGAACCAGCTTATAGCACGGCGGTAGCATGCTGACAGCTCGCAGAGCATTGAGAGTGTTTTTCCGCGTCTGGATGGCACCCACGCTCAAAACCATTTCATTGCCTTCCCCGACTAGTCTGGTCCTTTCCCGCAAGCGCTCCTCAACTTTCATGCTGGCTTTTGGCGGATCGACGCCGGCAGGGATTACTCGAATTCGTTCTCTGGGCACGCCCCCGTGTGCTTCGAGTTGGTCGGCCGTGTACTGCGACAGGGTGATTGTACGTGCCGAGCGGGATACAGCGTCCAGGAGCAGAGCAGAAAACTTCTGGCGAAATTTTGGTGTGAAATAGTCCTCCCCCGTGAGGGTAAAGTGATCAAACACGGTCACTACTTCCTTCTGAAAGGTAAAGGCTGGAGGGCGTTGTGCCAGGCTGTGAAAAAGCTGTGCCTGCCAGGGTAACCAGAACGTAAGCGGTTCCTGGTAGAGTTTAGTGCAAAAGGCGGGGCCGCGAGGACCGGAAGAATTGCCGGGCCTCAGGAACTGATTTCGACGCCCGAACCTGGAGAGGCGATAGCAGAGGAGAAAGCGGTGGGCTTTGTCGAGCGTCGCAAGGGCTTCAATCAGGCGTCTGCAGTAGACTGTGACGCCCGTAGGCTCGCGATCGACGGTGTAGGTGGCATCTAAAGCGATGGTTGCCATCTGCAAGAGACCGTCCCGGTTGCGATCTCACCTCTATTTCCTCTCTTCATAGGGCTATCGTATCTCGCGGAGCCGGGCGCGTCAACTACGCGCCGCTAGGCCACCCCGGCGACAATCCATCCCTGAGGCAAGTCGATAGTCGGGCCCGTCCGATTTGCGTTGCTAACGGGCACCGACGAGCCGGGCGTAAAAAGCTTCCGTTCGCGCGATCATCTGATCGACAGAGAACTGCCGGGCTCGCGCACGGCCACACCCGCCGTACTCGCGCAATGTCGAGCGGTTCGAAGCGGCATCAAAGACAGCCTCCGCCAAGGCCTGGGGAGATTCCGGAGGGACCAGCCATCCGGTCCTTCCCTCCTCCACGATCTCCGGCAGGCCGCCGACTCGGCTGGCCACGACGGCAAGACCGCTGGCCATGGCGAGTAACACGGACGCGGGCAAGCCTTCAGCTCTGGAAGGCATGATGTAAAGGTCGAGCCCCGCCAGGAACTCCCACGGATTCTCCAGGTATCCCATAAGCCGAACCCGGCCAGCCGCCTCTCGCAGCCGGGACGCCAGACGGGACAATGCCTGTGCCGTGGCATCACCCGCCAAAAGAACTCGCAAGCTGGGTAGCTTGTTGGCGAGCAAAATCGCAGCTCCGATGGTGATGTCCTGACCCTTCTCGTGGGTGAAGGTACCGAGATGACCCACCACAAACCCGTCCTCGCCGATGCCCCAACGGGCGCGCACTCTTGAGCGCAACTCTGCTGCAGGCAGCTTCTCAGGCCAGTCTATACCCACCGGGATGACCTCGATTTTCGACGAGGAAACCCCCGCGCTGACCAGCAATTCCTTCACGTGCTGGCACACTGCGATCACGCCGTGACAGGTGTATTCGTATTTCAGACGATGGATCAAACTGCCACCTGCAAGCTTCTTTGGCCGAAACATGACTTGGCGGCTTGCGACTCGACGGACTGGCATTCCCACGGTCGCTAGCCAGGAGATGGTCTGCCCTTTCCCATCATGGGCGTGAACGATGTCCGGGGGTTCTGGGAGTAAGCATTGCCTAAGCAGGAGAACGCCGTGAGCGTGTGCCGGATCGTGTGCGGGCAACGCGAAAGCCCGGAAGCCCGCCTTCCGAGATCGTTGCTCGAGGCTACTGCCCTCTGGACAAACGATGAGTTGTTCATGACCCCGCTGGTTCAACTCGCGGGCCAGTCGAAGCAACTGCTGCTGGCCACCGCGGAAATCCATGGCGGTGTCAATGTGGGCAATCCGATACGTGGTAGCAGACAACCTGCGTTCAAAGCGGCTTGCTTCCTGGTTTTCGCTTTCCATTGCGCGTTTCACTCGCCTTGCCCAGCGCTGGCACACTCATCGCTGACCATCCTCGCCCACTTCGCGTATTTGCGTCGGACGGTGCGCGCCGCCATCCACGCGATCAGAAAACCCGGGTAACCGTCCAGGATTCCCAAGCGAACGAAATAGGAGTTCGTAAAGACCCACGCCGGGGCGAATGCGCGACGTATGCGGTTGGGTCCTGCACCCCTGTCGACCAGCTCCCTTGCCGCGAGGTCGGTGTAAAGCTCGATCCTCTGAAAATGTTCCTCAAGGCTGTCGCAGGTGTAGTGCAGGATTTCACCAGGCATGGTCTCGACACTGCCGTTCACTATCACGGACTCGTGAACGTACTTCCCGTACCACCCGCCCTTGCGCCGGTTGAAGAGGCGAACCTTGTAATCCGGATACCAGCCGGAATGCAGGATCCAGCGGCCAAGATAGCGAGCGCGGCGCGCAAAGCGATATCCGTCCGCTGCGGGTTCGGAGTCCTTCCAGCTACGAATTGCATCCTGTGCTACGGCATCAAGTTCCTCATCCGCATCCAGGCTCAGGATCCACTCGTGCTGGGCGTGGTCTGTGGCAAGGTTTTTTTGCGCCGCGTATCCCTGCCAGGGTTGGTTGATGACCCGCGCTCCCAGGCGTGCTGCGATGGCCGGCGTCTCGTCAGTCGAACCGGAGTCGACCACCACAATTTCATCGGCACAGGCCAGCGAGCGAAGGGCGCGCGCGAGGTTGTTGGCCTCGTTGCAAGCGACAATTGTGGCTGAAATATGGGGCATGGAAAGATCAATTGTGGCTCGCGCCGGTTGTCAACACCTCGGCGAACGCGCCCTCGGAAACAAGCTGCGCCACGCGGGCGATATCCTTGTGCAATGGTCTATCTTTGGTTACGGGGGGTGAGACGGCTCGAAGCACCGCCTTGGCTTTTTCTGCCAGGCGCCCGCTCCTGAGCGGAGCCAGCAAATCAATGGCTTGGCAGGCCGCCAGCAGCTCGATGGCGATTATCGCGGTCAAGTTGGAGAGGAGGGGGCGCAGCTTCAGGGCCGCTGCCATGCCCATGCTCACGTAGTCTTCCTTGTTTCCGGAGGTGGGGATGGAGTCCGCAGAGGCGGGATGGGCCAGGATCTTGTTCTCCGAAGCCAGAGCTGCAGCCGTCACTTGCGTGAGCATGAATCCCGATTCGAGGCCTGGTGACTTTGTCAAAAAGGGCGGCAGGTCGGACATCAGGGGATTCACCAGGCGGTCGATTCGCCTTTCGGAGATGCCGCCCAGTTGCGTAAGCGCCAACGCCATGAGGTCAAGCGCGGTGGCCAACGGTTGCCCGTGGAAGTTGCCCCCCGAGATAACCTCGCCTTCGCCCACGAAGACCAGGGGATTGTCCGTGGCGCTGTTCATTTCCCTTTCAAAGGTCTGTCGCGCGTAATTGAGTGCGTCGCGTACAGCCCCGTGAACCTGCGGCATGCAGCGCAAACTGTATGCGTCCTGGACGCGCGAGCACCCCTGGTGCGACCTGTTAATCCCGCTTCCCTGCGTAAGGCGCCAGATGTTTTTGGCGGTCACCATCTGCCCGGGATGTGGGCGGGCTTGATGCAGGCGCTCATCAAAGGCCCTGCGTGAGCCGCGCAAGGCATCCAGCGAGAGCGCGCCCGCCACGTCTGCCGTATCCACGAGAAGCTCGGCAGAACGTAGCGCGAGAAGCCCCACAGAGAGCATCGCCTGAGTGCCGTTCACGAGGGAAAGACCTTCTTTGGCTTCGAGCGCCAGGGGCTTTAACCCTGCCTCCTGCATGGCGGACAGCGCGCGCCTGCGACGGCCCTGGTAGAGCACGTTGCCCTCGCCCACCAACGCCAGCGCCACATGGGCCAGAGGAGCAAGATCGCCACTCGCCCCAACTGACCCGCGCGCGGGCACCACGGGATGCACCCCGTTGTTAAGGAACCCACAGAGCAGTTCGGCCACCTCCGGCCGGACGCCCGAAAGGCCGATGGCCAGCGCATTCGCCCGCAACAGGAGGATGCCGCGGGTCTCTCGAGCGTCAAGCGGCTCTCCCACCCCGCAGGCGTGGCTGCGCACCACGTTTAATTGTAGTTCTCGTGCCTGCGCGGGCTCAATCCGTTCCGTGGAGAGACTTCCCACCCCGGTCGTAACGCCGTAAACGGCCTCTTTTCCCTGCATGATCTTCTCCACGAGTTTGCGGGACTGCGTCATGGCATGGCGCGCCTGCGGCGAAAGCTTGACGCAACGGTCTTCCCGCACCACTTGGTAAAAGTCGTGTGGGGTCAGGTCATGTCCGGTGAGCTGCAAATCGCGGGCCATCAAGTCCTCACTAAATCAGAAATCAGAAACTAGAAATCAGAAAATGGAAATTAGAACTCGAAATTTGAAATCCGAAACTCTGAAACTCAATTCGAGACTACCGCTCTTGTTTTCGAATTTCTGATTTCTGATTTCTAATTTCTGATTTCCCTAGGAGCAATTCCCGGTACTTGTCGGGCAAGGTGCGCGGGCGGCCGTCGCGGTCGGTGATGACGTGTACCGTCTCGCCTTCAGCAATGAGTTCATCCGTGCGCGGCTTGTAGATTTCGTAGCCGAAGATCAGCACCCGCCTCCGCATCCCGGTCAAGCGGGTGCGAACCTCGAGTTCGTCGTCGTAACGCGCCGGGGCTTTATAACGGCAACGCGCTTCGGCCACCATGATGTAAAGCCCGTCCTCTTGCTCCATATCGCGGTAAGCGAAACCGTGCTGCAAGCAGAAGTCCGTGCGCCCGATCTCGAACCAGACCAGATAATTCGCGTAATAAACTACGCCCATCTGGTCCGTCTCCGCGTACCGGACGCGGACCTCGGTGGACGTCCAATTCCTGGCTACCGTTTCCTCAGTCATATGATTGGATGATATGAACACTCCAGAAACAAACAGTCTACCGTAAATCTCAATTTCCACAAACCTGCGGGAAAGCAGAAACTGGAAATTAGAAACTGGAAACTGGCAGGACTGTTTTCTAGTTCCTGATTTCTAGTTTCTGGTTTCACTTAATCCTCCACAATCTGTCATTCTGAGCGCAGCGGAGCGAAGAATCTCGCTCTGGACTTTTCCGCGGAGAAACAGCAGGGCGATCCCGCTGTAGCGAGACCGCAAGGCGGGAATGGAATGACAGAGCAGGGTCGCGCGGCGTCTACGCGTCGGTTTTTGGCCATATTTTTGGCTTTGATTGGCATTTTTTGAACTCAAAAAACAGTTCGTTTTGGGGGCCAGAAAACGCTAAGTCATGTATTTTCACCATAATCTTAGGTTCGTTCCGTCAAAGTAGTATCTTTTTTGCGTTTTCGCGTCGATTCCCCGTGCCGGCGCTCCGGTTTTGATCCCCTCTTCTCGCGCTCTGTTGCCGCGTTCCCCATAGGTCAACCGCACTAGCCTATCATATTTCCAACCACCTGTCAAGCGACAGAATGCCGAAGCCAGGATTCGGTCACCCACGGCGGGAAGTATTCCCGGCGGCGCGCTCTCGGCTTTTACCTGACTCCGTCCCGCCCGTGTCTGTCTTGCTGGTTGTGCGTCTCTGCAATCTGAAATCTGTAATCTCGAATTACCGCCAGGTGTCACGTAACATGTGCAGCCTGCCCTCCGCCTCCCTCGCAGCACGGGCGTCCCGCCACCGTTTGCTCGTGCACGCTTACGGGCGAGAGAAGGTGTGAAAAAATCGATTGCATTAACCACAGAGACACCGAGGCACAGAGAAGAAGCCCCTTCTTTTGTTTCTGAATTCCGGCCAAGAATTCGGCCCAGGGTCTCGATGCGCCGCCCTCAAAGCAAGCTTTCTCCGGCGCCATCCACGGGGTTCCGAAGCACGTGACCGAGGTGGCCAAGAAAGCTCTTGAGCAGGTTGCTTGCTACCCGCCGCAACTCGATGCTCCCAGCCAACTCTAGACTGCTTTCTGGCGAGGTGCCCTCCCTGGCACAGGAGAGAAATTCACTCGCGGTTTGCCAACTGAGGGTCAGGTCCGGATGCTTAGCTGGGCGGCGCTGGAATGCAATTTTCCCGCGATCGATAGTCACAGTCCAAGCCAAATCCCAGTCTTCCACAATCCACAGGGTTGTAAGGCGGGCCTCACGAAGGTGCTGGCGCAGTTGCCTGTCACGTCCGGTAAGAACAAAGGCGCGTTGTATGATGCGACGGGCGGCGCGCTTGGAAGGCGGCAGGGAGGATTCGTTACTGCCATTCTCGCTTTGAGTCATGCTTCTGGATATATTTCACCTCGTGGTAAGAAGCTGGAAATTGGAAACAGGAAACTGGAAATTGGAAAATGGAAACTGGCCGAGCCCCCACCTTCCCGGCATCCCTACTGGGAACCCGCTAGGTTACTCCTTACATGGAACGCAGAAGATGGGGAGCCTTATACCAGTTTCCAGTTTCCAGTTTCCAGTTTCCAGTTTCCTTCTCGCATACCCGGCATAGATTACTGCTCATACGCAATGCCGAAGTTGGGCCCTTCACCAGTTTCCAATTTCCAATTTCCAGTTTCCAATCATTCGTGCCGGCTTGCGGGCCGCAGCCAGGGCGCGGCGCGCCGCCGCCTCCACCAAATCTGTAGAGGGAGCCAGTTCATCGACCAACCCCAGCGTCAGGGCCTGGGTGGCCGGAACGCGTTCCGCTGTCAACAAGAGTTGCGTGGCAGCCGCCCTGCCGATCAAGCGAGTCAGTCGCTGAATCCCTCCCCAACCGGTGATGATGCCGAGGGAAGCTCCGGGGTGGCCAAAAGAGGCATCGTAGGTGGCGATGCGCGCGTGGCACGCCAGGGCCAGATCCAGGCCTCCTCCCAAACAATACCCTCGGATGGCCGCAACGATGGGAAGAGTGAAGTTCGCCACATGGTTAAAGAGCGATTGTCCCGCCCGCGCAAAATCGCGGGCGGCTGCCCCTTCAACAGATGCGACCTCCTCGATGTCGGCGCCCGTTGCGAAAGAGTGGGAGTTGGCGGCAATCACCACGCCCTGGAAAAGGCCGGAGAGCTTGACTTCATTTAGGAGGTCGCCCAGTTCCGCAAGGACTCCCATCGTAAGCCGAGGGTACCCAGCGTCCGGCGGAAAACCCAGCACGGCGACCGAATTGTGGCTGCTTAGCTCCATGGGCAAGGATTCAGGAGTCAGGATTCAGGGAAGCAGGTTTCAAGGGTCGCAAGGGAGCAGGCACGAGGGTCGCACGCCCTGAATCCCGAATCCTGAATCCTATCTCACGTGCGACCGGATGAAGTCCACAATCTGCTGAGTTGATGCTCCCGGCTGGAAGACTTCCGCAACGCCAACCTTTTTCAACTCCGGAATATCTTCATCAGGGATGATGCCGCCGACGACCATCAAGATATCCTCGAGACCTTCTTCACGAAGCAGCTCGCAGATACGCGGGACGATGGTGCGGTGCGCCCCGGAAAGAATAGAGACGCCGATAGCGTCCACATCTTCCTGGAGCGCTGCGTTGACGATCATCTCCGGCGTTTGCCGGAGGCCGGTGTAAATCACTTCCATTCCGGCATCGCGTAGGGCGCGCGCCACAATTTTCGCTCCCCGGTCGTGGCCATCCAGGCCGGGCTTGGCAACGAGTACTCGAATGCGACGGTCCATAGATTGGTGACGTGTGACAAGCAAGGATTCAGGACCTGCGATCCCCGCGTCTCGTCTCTCCTGACATCTGAGACCTGAAACGCGCTCTCCTGACTCCTGCTCGTCACTACTCCTATCGAAAAGCAGGCTCCTCGTAGGTCCCGAAAACGCGCCGCAGGACGTCGCACATTTCGCCGAGGGTGGCATAGGCGCGCACAGACTCGAGAATGTAAGGCATCAAGTTGGCATCTGTGGCAGCAGCGTTTCCCAAAGATTCGAGGGTCGCCTGGACGCGGGAATTATCCCGCTGCTTCTTCAACTGCTCCAACTTCTGTCGCTGATGACGGGCAACGTTCTCATCGATTACCAATAGGGTGATGGGGCGCTCTTCCTCGGTTACGAAATCGTTGACACCCACAATGACCGCCTCTTTCCGTTCGATTGCCTGCTGATAGGCGTAGGCAGCATCGTGAATCTCTTTTTGTGGGAAGCCTTTTTCGATTGCCGCCACCATGCCCCCCAAGGCGTCAATCCTGTCAAAATACTCGTAACAGGCACGCTCGGTTTCGGCCGTCAGCTTCTCCACGAAATACGAGCCGGCGAGCGGATCAACGGTGTTTGTTATTCCGCTTTCGTGAGCAATGACTTGCTGCGTCCGGAGCGCAATCGTAACCGCCGCCTCGGTGGGAAGAGCCCAGGCTTCATCAAGGGAATTGGTGTGCAAAGACTGCGTTCCCCCCAAAACCGCCGCGAGAGCTTGCAGGGTAGTGCGCACGACGTTGTTGTAGGGTTGTTGCGCGGTGAGCGAGCAACCCGCCGTCTGGGTATGAAAACGGCAAAGCCAGGAGCGGGGATTCTGCGCGCCAAAGCGCTGCCGCATCACACGCGCCCAAACTCTGCGCGCAGCTCGATATTTTGCCACTTCCTCGAACAAATCGTTATGCGCGTTGAAAAAGAAGCTGAGACGGGGAGCAAATTCGTCCGCGCTCATGCCTGCGCGTACCACCCACTCGACGTACTCCATGCCGTCGCGCAACGTGAAGGCGAGTTCCTGCACTGCTGTCGATCCTGCCTCACGAATGTGGTAGCCGCTAATGGAGATGGCATTCCAGCAGGGGACTTCCCTGGCGCCATACACAATCGTGTCCACCACGAGGCGCATCGAAGGCTTGGGCGGAAAGATGTATTCCTTTTGGGCGATGTACTCCTTGAGAATGTCATTCTGTGTTGTTCCTGAGATTTTCTTGAGCTCGGCCCCGCTCTTTTCTGCCACGACCAGGTACATTGCCCAGATGATGGCCGCGGGCGAATTGATGGTCATGGAGGTGGTTATGCGCTCGAGCGGCAGCCCGGCAAGCAAGGTCTCCATATCAGCGAGAGATGAAACCGCTACCCCGCATTTGCCAACCTCACCCTCAGCCAGAGCATGGTCGCTGTCGTAGCCCATCAGGGTAGGCAGGTCAAAGGCGATAGATAGTCCCGTTTGCCCTTGCTTCAGAAGGTAATGCAGGCGCTGGTTGGTGTCCTCGGGGCTGCCGAATCCCGAGAACTGGCGCATGGTCCAGACCCTGCCCCGGTACATGGTACGGTGGATGCCGCGTGTGAAAGGGTATTCACCCGGATCGCCGAGGTCGCGGGAATAATCAAAATCAGCGAGATCGCATGGAGTGTACAGTCTTTCAACGGGCACGCCGGAAAGGGTCGTGAAGATTTCTTGCCGCTCGGGGGAGCTCTCGAGGGCGGGCTTGAGTACCTTTTCCTCCCAGCGGGCTTGGGCAGTGGAGGGTTGGCGTTGAGAACGCCCTGTCTCGAGTTCGGTGCCCGTTTTTCGCCCTCTCTGCATCGTACACTGCGACCCGGATGGCATCTTAGTTCAAGGCCAAATGCAAAGTCAAACTTCGCCAAATACTGGTCGTGCCCCGATGCGAATGTAGGGTCGCACCTTGGGGCGGCCGCTGGAGTTTGGCCATTTTCCCGGTCTGGCCGGGGCAAGCCCTGGCCCTACATCCCAGGGCAGTGGCTGAGTCTGAGTTCTCGCTAGGGTGAAATCTACGAACACCCATGAGGGAGGAGTGGCGGAGGAGAGGGGAGGGGGGGAGGAGAGAAGTCCTTCCCCCACCTACAACCTACCTACCTTGTGAGACCCCGCCGACGTTCCGCTTATCCTTGCGGGCTTGCAGGGGGCGTCTGAATGGCCGGCTCATCGTGCGTGCCTGGAATGTTCGGCGAGCGGGCCACCTTCCCTTGAAGCGCGTCATTCAATTCGACATGGTGTTCAGCCAAAATGGTGGCGGTCACTTGCTGAAACTGCGTGAGGGCCTTGGCGTAAGTCGAGCGCGCCTTCACTTCGTTGCCCTCGGCCGTGGCCAGGTCGCGTTGCGCCTGAATCACCAGGAAGACTGTGGACTCACCCAACTGAAATTTCTTCTGTTCCGCGTCGAGGGTCTTCTGCGCCAGCAGGACGGCCTTCACTGCGGCCTGTATTTGGGCCTTGGCCTGAATCACCCCGATTTCTGCGCTGCGGACATCCTGCTCAACTTGATTCTTCTGCTTCTGAAGTTGTTCCTCCAGTTGTCTTTGCTCTAGAAGGGCGCGCGCTACGTCGGCCTGCGCGGAGCGGTTGCGAATCGGAAATTGCAAGGTGAAGCCAAAAGAATAATCAGGATAATTGCCGTGGAACAATTGGGACAAGGATTGCGAGATGCCTTGGTTGGACACCAGCATCGGCCGCGGAATTGCTTCGAGGCCCGTTGCCAGGCATTGGTTCCCACTCGCCGTGTACCCGGAAGGGCAAGGCCCGAGCACCGAACTGAGACCTGAGAGTCCCGTTGGGGCGTAAGTGGCAAACAGGTCGAGGGTGGGCAGCAAGGCATTGCGATTAGCCTTGACGACGATTGACTCGTAGCGCACGTTGAGGTCAGCCTGTTCGACTTCCGGGCGGTTCTGGAGTGCTTGCTTCAAGGCTTGATCCAAGGGTGGAATATCGTCCGGCGTTGGCTGCGGGAGTTTATCCACCGCATCAATCTGTGCGCTTATCAACTCCGAGTCGACTTTCCTCGCGAGCGCCGTTTTGATCAACTCTGCCTGTTGTTGCAGGCTGGTCTGGGCAACAATCAAACTCTGTTGATCGGAAGCCACCTCGGATTCTGCCCGCACTACTTCAATCGGTGCCAGGGTGCCAATTTCGACCTGACGCTTATTATCGGAAAGGAGTTTCTCAGAGAAGGCCAGGGCTTGTCCGGCTACACGAACGTTTTCCTTATAAGACAGGTAATCCCAGTAAAGATTCAAAACCTGAGCGACCGTCGTAATCACCTGTTGACGGAAAATACTGTTTGATATTTTCAGGTCATTTTGTGCGATACGAATGAACTTGGCGTTGGCGCGATAGCCGAATCCGTTCAGCAGTTGCTGGTCGAAGCCCACGGTCAGGCTTGTAGGCACGACGGGGTTGAACAGCGTATTGAGGGAAGTTGTGGATTGGCGGTAGCCGCTCACTGCCACTGCGTAGCTGGTGCCAGTCAGAAAACCCTGGCCAAAGTAGGCGACACCGTTGCTGGTTTGAGTGGTGACCACGGGAGCGCCGCTGACTACTGTATAATTGAGTGGGGAGGTTCTGCGGTCCCATCCGAACTGGGCCCCTGCCACTGGATCGCAGCAGCCGATTACCCCGACGTTCGTAGCGCCCCCACTGCCCGTCACTCCGCTGGCGCTAGTCGTACTGCTGCTGCTGATGCCACTGATGCCGCCTCCGATCGCTCCTGCAAACAGCGCCGAGGAGGAGAACGCGCCTGGAACCCCGCGGGTTGCTCCGCCGCTCTTGGCACGCAAGAGGTCCGTCTGTGCAAAACCCAGGTTATAGCGCGCCACGGAGATGTCGAGGTTGTTCTCGAGCGCCAGGGCAAGGGCGTCCTCAATGGAAAGGCGCAACTTCCCCCCGCTGATCAGCGAGTGAACCCGCTCCGAGTTGCTCATTCTTGGCTGGGGAACATAAGGCGAGCTATAAGGCCCCCAGAAACTCGGAAACCAACCTGTGTTTCCAAACTCCATGGTTGCCGGGTTGGTGGTTCTGGTCGCTTGGGCATGCATGCTCTGGGCGATGAGAAGCGATCCCAGAGCTACAGTTAGGGCAAACCAACGCAGGTTCTTATGGTTCATCGCGAGTTGTTCTCCCTGCAAATCGGATTCATTGAACTTACTGGCATAGAATCATACTTACGCAATGCTTGGACGTGGAGTTTCATAAAAGGTCATCACGGGTTCTGGATGGTCAGTCGTGAGTTAGTTGAAATCCGGAAGTTCATCCAAGGATCGAACGCCGTCTTCGCCTGCTTAAGCGCATCGGTGGACCCATGTGCCTGGCTTTCTTGACACCCGGGCAACTCCTGCCCCCAACCCCTGAGCGCGCATAAGAGGAGAGCCTTCCCGAGAAGCCAAACTCTCAGGCCTAAAAGCACAGGCTCACAATGAGGTCTGTACTTAGATAACAAAAACACACGATTCTAACATCCACCGCCGTAACTGACAATCGTGATCAAGTATCGGCTGCGAGGTGTTTCAGGATGCAAAGCCAGCCTTGAAGCCGTATACTTTTCGGAGGCGAGGGGTGGCCTTCGATTGGATCAGCGAACTATCCATGACCCTTATCCAGTCCTCATCTTGCTCGTCGGGTTGGCCCTGAAGAAGCCGTGCGCGAACGAGCACAAAGAGGTGATGGCAATATGAAAGACTCCCATAGCGCGGCACCGGCGAGTGGAACGGACGCAACCTCTCTGACGAGCGGAGCGCAGCAGTCGTCCGTGGAGCTCGTGAGCGGGGACGAGGCGGTGGCGCTGGCGGCATTCGACGGCGGAGTGTCGCTCGGGACGGGTTACCCCGGCACGCCCTCCACGGAGATCCTCGAGGCCTTTGACGGCTTGGGCGGCCGGGCCCAATGGGCTCCCAACGAGAAGGTGGCGCTTGAAGTGGCCCTCGGTGTTTCGCTGGCAGGGGCTCGATCGATCGTGACCATGAAGCATGTGGGCTTGAACGTGGCAGCCGACCCGCTGTTTACGGCGGCATACCTGGAACTTCCCGGGGCTCTTGTGGTGGTTTCCGCCGACGACCCCGGAATGGCATCGAGTCAGAACGAACAGGACAACCGCAGGTACGCCGTGGCGGCTGGGGTCGCCATGTTGGAGCCGTCGGATTCCCAGGAAGCGTATGAGTTCACGCTACGCGCCATCGAGATTGCCGAGCGGTGGCGGAAGCCCGTGATGTTGCGCATGACCACGCGGGTCTGCCACGCAAAAACGGTGCTGCGGCGTGGCAGGGCGCCGTCGATTCCGTCCCCGCGAGGGGCGGATTTCGGACGGGATATTCCGGGCCGCGTGATGATTCCCGCCTACGCCCGACCGGCGCACAAGAGGCTGCGCGCCGCTCTAGCGCAAATCGCCGAATGGAACGAAACCGCGGACGTGAATCGGATCGTCGACGGATCGCCGGCCATTGGCATCGTTACGTCCGGCATCTCCTATCAGCACGTTCGCGAGGCCGCCCCTGAAGCGAGTGTGCTGAAGTTGGGCATGACCTATCCGCTGCCGTTCGGGCTCATCCGAAGGTTCGCCTCCACAGTCGAGCGCGCGCTCGTCATTGAGGAGGGCGACCCTTACCTGGCGGAAGCGGTGCGCGCGGCTGGCATCCCCGTCGACGGGAAAACCGAGATGTTTCGCCTTGGCGAACTGAATGTTAGCCGGGTGCGCCGCATCCTAGCCTGCGATGTCTCTCCCGAGCCGGAGCCGCTGTCCGGCAAGCCACCCACGCTCTGCCCGGGGTGCGGGCATCGCAGCGTCTTCTCCAGCCTGAGAAACCTGAACTGCATCGTTTCCGGGGATATCGGTTGTTATGCCCTTGGGGTGCTCCCGCCGTTTGAAGCCGTGGATTCCGTCGTTTGCATGGGCGCCTCGATTGGAGTGGGTCTCGGTTTGAGGCACGCCCTTCCACCCGAGCAGGCCAAACGGGTCGTCAGCGTAATCGGCGACAGCACATTCATTCACAGCGGGATCACCGGAATCCTGGAGATGGCTTACAATCCGCCGTCCACGGGCCATGTCGTGTTGGTGCTCGATAACGGCACCACCGCCATGACCGGTTTCCAGGAGCATCCCGGTACGGGGCGGACGCTGGACCATTCCGCAACCGCCAAGGCGAGCATAGAAGATCTGGTCCGTGCCGCTGGCGTGCGCAATCTGCATGTGATCGATCCGACGCGCGACCCCGCTGCTTTCGAGCGCCTGCTGAAGGAGTGCCTGGACAAGCCCGAACTCACGGTCATCGTGGCCAGACGGGAATGCCTGCTGGCGGCAAGGAACATTCGGGAATACGAGAGGATGAATGCGCAGTGTAACTAACATCGTCATCGCCGGTCTCGGCGGTCAGGGCGTGCTCACGGCTTCAGACATCGTGGCCGATGTGGCGCTCCAGGCGGGCTTCGACGTGAAAAAGAGCGAGCTCCATGGAATGAGCCAGCGCGGCGGCTCCGTCGCCAGCGATGTGCGGTTCGGGCGCGAGGTATACAGCCCGATGGTTCCTGCGGGCGAAGCGGACTTTCTGGTGGCGGTCGAGCCGGACCAGGTTTCCGTGAATGCCGCTGTCTTGAGCCCGAGCGGCATTATTGTCGAGCCCTCGCAATTCCGCGTGGATAAGCTGCGCAGCAAGAAAAGCCTGAACGTCGCATTACTGGGCGCGCTAAGCCGCCATCTGGAGTTTTCCGAAGAGGCCTGGATTGCGGCAATAACGCGCCGGTTACCGGAAAAGCTGCTTGAGGTCAATCTTGAGGCGTTTGCGTTGGGAAGGGGCTGAGGTTTTCGAGGTCCGGTCCCACTGCACGGCGGTCTTCCCCACGCGACGAAGCAGGTCCAGGGTTCGCTCAACATGCCTGATCTTCGTTCGCAGGGCCTGTACCACTTCCACGAGTGGAATCAGATAGGGCGGGTTCCACCTCCTCTACCTTCCGGGACAGACCAGGGGGCCTGGCCTACGTGGCGCCGTATTCCCGCGCTGGCTCTTCTCCGCACAGCACGCGCAGCACACCCTCGGCGAGCGCCTGCAGTTCGTGTTCGCCCGGGTACACGACCACCTGCGCAATCCACCCGACTGCGGCCTGCACCGCCGCGACCAGCCGAGCCGAATGCGCCATGCCGCCCGTGATCAGCAGCGCGTCCACGCGGCCCAGCAGCACCGTGGCCATAGCGCCGATCTCCTTCGCGATCTGATACGTCATGGCATCGAACACCAGCGCCGCACGCCCATCGCCGTTGTCGATCCGCCGTTCCACTTCCGCCAAGTCTTTGGTGCCGAGGTAGGAGTAAAATCCGCTCCCGCTCTGCAGCAGACCTTCCACCTGCTGATGCGTATACCTGCCACTGAAACAGAGGCGTACCAGCTCGGTGGTCGGCAGCTTGCCGGCTCGTTCGGCCGAAAACGGCGCTTCACTGTTAGCAGCGGCGACATCGATCATCCGGCCGTCCTCGTGCGCCGAAATGGATATTCCGCTTCCCAGGTGTGCGACGATCAGGCGCAACTGCTCATAGGAACGGCCGACCTCCCGTGCATACCTCTTGGCAACTGC
>Ga0208687_1000572_pt1 | contig 23597 bp, 18 predicted proteins | sample June2015DPH_6_10_FD_184695 | JGI IMG/M metagenome (GOLD analysis project Ga0208687, IMG submission 184695) | Peatland microbial communities from SPRUCE experiment site at the Marcell Experimental Forest, Minnesota, USA - June2015DPH_6_100... | ecosystem: Environmental > Terrestrial > Soil >...
AAGCGGATACGGCAAGTGGTGCCGCAATTGCGGAGTTACCTGCAGGAGAAACTGCCTGAGTACATGGTGCCCTCGGCGATCATGATCCTGGAGCGGTTGCCATTGACAGCGAATGGGAAGGTGGACCGGAAAGCACTGCCGGCGCCTGAGGGGAGACAGGAAGAAGGAGTGTTTATAGAGCCACGGACACCGACCGAAGAGCTGGTGGTGGGGATTTACCAAGAGGTGTTAAAGTTGGAACGGGTGGGGGTGCACGACAATTTCTTTGAATTGGGAGGCCATTCGCTGTTGGCGGTGCAAGTGATAACGCGAGTAAGAGGGGTCTTTGGAGTGGAGCTACCGTTGAGTAATTTGTTTAAGGCGCCGACGGTGGCTGGGTTAAGTGAACGGGTGGAGGCGCTGCGGAATAGTGGGGTAGGACTGGCGGTACCTGCGATCCGGCGGGTGAAACGAGACCAAGCGTTGCCGTTGTCGTATGCGCAGGAGCGGTTGTGGTTTATCGATCAATTGCAGCCCAACGGCACGAGTTACAACATGCCTGGAGCGTTGCGGGTTTTAGGCGGGCTGCAAGTGGAGGAGTTGGGCCGAGCGATCAATGAGATAGTGAGGCGGCACGAGGTGTTACGGACGACGTTTAAGGTGACGGTGCAGGGTCAGCCGGTGCAGGTGATTCAGGGATATGAATGGCAGTCAGTACCGATGGTGGATTTGGCGGGTTTGCTGGAGGGGGAGCGGGAGCGGACAGCCCGGGAACTGATTGGGAAGGAGAACGCACGGCCCTTTGATTTGAGCCAGGGGCCGTGCCTCCGAGTGAGTTTACTGCGATTGGGTTCGAAAGAACATATAGTATTGCTCACGATGCACCACATCATATCGGATGGGTGGTCGATGGAAGTATTGAAGCGGGAGATAGGGGTTCTTTATGAAGCTTTTAGCAGAGGTCAGCCCTCCCCCTTGCCAGAGTTGGCGATCCAGTATGCGGATTATGCGGTATGGCAAAGGGAGTGGTTGAAGGGGGAGGTATTGGAGGGTCATGTGGAGTATTGGCGCCGGGAGTTGGCGGGGGCCCCGGAGTTAGTCGAGTTGCCGACGGATCGAGTGCGTCAGCCGGTGCAGAGTTTTCGCGGTGGACATATGTCTTTTGAAATTTCCGAAGAAGTGTCTGAGCGGTTAAAGGAATTATGCCGTCGGGAAGGGGCGACATTGTATATGGGATTGCAGGTGGCATTTCAGGTATTGTTGTATCGGTATAGCGGGCAGGAGGACATTGTGATCAGCACGGGTGTTGGGAATCGGAATCATGCGGAGACGGAGGGATTGATAGGATGTTTTATCAACATGGTATTGATGCGTGCGGATCTATCGGGCAATCCGGGATTTGGGGAGTTGCTCAAGCAGGTCAGGGAAACGGCGTTGCGGTCGTATGCGCATCAGGAGTTACCGTTTGAATTATTGGTGGAGCGGTTGCAGCCGCGACGGGATCTGAGCCACAATCCGCTGACGCAGGTGATGTTGGTGTTACTGAATGCGCCGGTGGAAGAGTTGGTGAAACCGGAGGGGCTGGAAATGGTGCCTGAAGGGGTTGAGGGGGAAGCGACGCAACTAGATTTGACGTTGCATATGACAGAGACGCGGGGGGGACTGTTGGGAGGAGTGACTTACAACAGCGATTTATTTGAGAGAGCAACGATCAAGCGGATGATGCGGAGTTTTGTGAGGTTGTTATTGGCGGCGACAGAGCGACCGGAGTGTCAGATAGGGGAGTTGCCTTTGATGTCATTGGAGGAACAGGAGCAGGTAGTAGTGGGGTGGAACGATACTACGATTGAATTTCCGCGCCAGGAATGCCTGCATCATCTATTTGAGCGTCAGGCGTGGCAGCGGCCCGATGCCGTTGCGGTCTTCTTCCGGGACGAAGCTGTTACGTATGGCGAACTAAATCGGCGGTCCAATCAGCTTGCCTCTTATCTGCGCGTCCTCGGAGTTCGCCCAAACGACATTGTGGCCATCTGCATGGAAAAGTCCGTCGAGATGATCGTGGGCGTTCTGGGCATTGTCAAAGCGGGCGGTGGCTATATGCCGTTGGATCCGGCTTATCCTCCGGATCGGCTTGCTTTCATGCTGCAAGATGCTGCGGCGTCGGTCGTTGTCACGGAAAAGTGCTTTGAAGCACATTGTGTAAAGTCCAATGTCCGCGCCGTCTGTCTCGACACCGAAGCGACTGCCATCGCGGCGGAGAAGGGGAGCGATCTTAACGTACCGGTGACTTCCGACGGTCTTGCTTACGTGCTCTACACCTCCGGCTCAACGGGCATGCCAAAATGTGTGATGCTGAATCATCAGGGTCGCGTGAACAACTTCCTCGATTTCAACCGGCGGTTTGCTGTCGGGCCTGTGGATCGGGTGTTAGGATTATCTTTGTTGAATTTCGACATGTCGGCGTATGACATGTTTGGGTTGTTTGCGGCGGGCGGAGCGATCGTGGTTCCTGATTCAGCGGCCAAACTGGATCCGGAACATTGGGTGCGGCTGATGCGTTTGCATCGCATCACGGTGTGGCATTCGGTTCCGGTACTGCTTGAAATGTTGGTGGACCAACTGGAACAAAAGGAAGACGGCCACCTACCGGATCTCCGGCTGGTTCTGTTGGGAGGCGATTGGATTCCGGTGACTTTGCCCAACCGTATCCGGGCGCTGGCTGAAGGAGTGCAGGTCATCAGCATGGGAGGAGCGACCGAGGTTTCGATGGACTCGACCATTTATGAGATCGGACCGATAGACGATTCTTGGAAGAGTATTCCGTATGGCCGTCCGATGGCCAACCAAACCTGTTACGTGTTGGATCGCAATTTGAATCCGGTTCCAATCGGAGTTTCCGGAGAACTGTACCTTGGTGGTGTGGGAGTAGGCTGGGGTTATTTCAACCGCCCGGAACTCTCGGCGGAGAAGTTCGTGCCGCACCCGTATGCACAGGAACCGGGAGACCGGCTGTATCGGACTGGGGATATGGTGGTCTATCTGCCCGACGGGAATCTCAAACTTCTGGGACGCATCGATCATCAGATCAAGATTCGCGGCTTGCGGATCGAACTTGACGAAATCGACGTGGTCCTTCGGCGGCATCCGGGCATCAAAGAAGTTGTCGTCATGGTGCGGGAAAACAAACAGGGCAATAAACAACTGGTGGCTTTCGTCGTGGTGAACCCCAGTCGGTCCGTTGACGCCGAGGCGCTGCGAAATCATCTAAAACAAAGGCTTCCGGATTACATGGTGCCGTCGCTGTTCGTGTTTTTGGAGGCGCTGCCGTTGTCGCCGAACGGCAAAATAAATCGCCGCGTGTTGAGCGCGATGGAACTGGCCTCGCCGGCTCCGGGTCTCGAATACGTGGCGCCGAATACGGATACGGAGAAGATCGTGGCCGGTATCTGGGCCGAGGTGCTCGACCTGGACCGCGTGGGACTTCATGATCCTTTCTTTCAACTGGGCGGCCATTCTTTGCTCGGAACTCAGGTTATTTCCCGAGTGCGTGATATTTATCCGTTCGAGGTTCCCTTGTTGGCTCTCTTCAAAGCCCCGACCGTGGCCGAACTGGCCCACGAAATCGAGGAACTGGGGGCCGCAGATGGAAAAGATGTCCCGCGGATTTCAAAATTATTTCTCGAAACGAAAGACCTTTCTCTTGATGAAATGAATGCCTTGCTCGCCGAAGCCTCCATGCCGCCGGAATGAAAACGAAATCCCGAACACTCGATGAAGTTAGCCGCCGCGGATTTGAGCGGCTCAGGAATGAAGATCCGGAGCTTTTCGATCTGCTGCAGCGCGAATATGAGCGCCAGGCGAACGTGCTTTGCCTCGTCGCCTCCTCCAGCGTCGCGGACTGGTCCGTGCTGGCCTGCGAAGGGATGATGGTAACAAATGTGACCGCCGAGGGATACCCCGGCGCGAGGTTTCACGCGGGATGCAAAGTCATCGACGGAATCGAACAATTGGCGATCGACCGCGCCAACATTGCGTTCAAGTCGAAGTATGCCAATGTGCAGGCCCACTCAGCCAGCACGGCGAATCAGATCGTTATGTTCAGCGTTTTGAAGCCGGGAGACACGATCCTCGGGATGGACCTGAATGCCGGCGGACACCTGACTCACGGGGCGAAAGTTTCTTTTTCGGGACAATGGTTCAACGCGGTCGCGTACGGAGTGGACCAGGACAGCCGCATTGATTTTGCGCAGGTCGAGGAACTGGCCCGCCGCCACCGGCCGAAGCTCATTATCTGCGGAACCACATCGTACCCGCGAACGGTTGATTTTGCGCGTTTCCGGGCGATCGCGGACGAAGTCGGAGCCCTGTTGTTGGCGGACATCACGCATATCGCGGGGTTGGTCGTCTCCGGCATTCATGCTAGTCCGATCAACCACGCTCACTTTACGACCACGTGTACTCACAAACAGTTATACGGCCCACGCGGCGGCCTTATCCTGATGGGAAAGGACTACGACGTGGTGCCGCCGGGAGCGACCAAGCCGTTGCATGAGCTGGTACAGAAGGCGGTGTTTCCGCTCATCCAGGGGGCGCCGCCATTGAACGGCATTGCCGCCAAAGCCCGGGCGCTCGCCCGAGCAGTCACTCCGGAGTTCAACATCCTGATGGATCGCATCGTCAAAACGGCGCGGGAGTTTGCGCGCCAGCTTATGAAGCGCGGCGTCCGCGTGATTACAGGAGGGACCGACAACCACATCGTTCTGGTGGACGTGGCGACCCACTACAACCTAACCGGAATCATCGCGGAACGCGCGTTGGAGGACTGCGGCATCATTGTTAACAAAAACAAGATTCCCGGCGAAACGAAGAACGTGCGGGTCACCAGCGGGATTCGGATCGGCACCAACACCATTGCTGCCCGGCAGTTCGGCCCGGCGGAAGTGCAGTTGTGCGTGGAGTTGATCGATAAGGTTCTCTCGTCCATCACAGTCATCAGTGAATCAGAATACCGTCTGGACCATCAAATGCAATGTTCCGTTAGCAGCGAGGTGGAACAGCTTTGTTCCCGGTTTCCGCTGCCGGAATCTCAATCAGATTAAAACGACATTGAAATCGAAAACAAAATCGGTATGGGCTCTCTTTGGGCAAAAGCGTGAGTTGTTCTCGCGCCTTTTGAAAAAGGAGGGAGTCGAGGGTTCTGCACGTCCGGCCATTCCGCGGCGCGATGGTCCTGGTCCGTGGCCGTTGTCGTATGCGCAGGAACGGCTATGGTTCATTGATCAATTGCTGCCGGGCGGCACGGGTTACAATATACCGGAAGTGAAGCGTATTGGTGGGACGCTGGAGGTGGCCGCGTTGGAGCGAGCGATCAACGAAATCGTTCGTCGGCACGAGACCCTGCGCACGATCTTTCAAGTGACGGAAGCGGGGCCGGTGCAGGTGATTGGTGAATATAAATGGCAGGCTTTGCCGATGGTGGATCTGGCGGGGTTGTTGGATAGGGAGCGAGAGCGGACAGCACGAGAACTGATCGGGGAGGAGAGCGTGCGGCCGTTTGATTTGAGCAAGGGGCCGATGGTTCGAGCACGATTATTGCGGATGGGCGTAACCGACCATGTGATATCGTACACGTTGCATCACATTCTATCGGACGGGTGGTCGAGGGGAGTGTTGAACCGGGAGTTAGGCGTTCTTTATGAAGCCTTTGCGAGGGGGCAACCTTCGCCGCTTGCAGAATTGCCAATCCAGTATGCGGATTTTGCGGTATGGCAAAGGGGCTGGCTGCAAGGGAAAGTCCTGGAAGGGCAATTGGGATATTGGAAAGAGCGGTTGACCGGATTGAGTCCGTTGCAATTACCGACCGACCATCGGCGTCCGGCGATCCAGACCTTTAATGGGGCAGCGCAGGAGATCAAGATCAGTTTGGAAACGGCAGAGAGGATAAAGGGACTGTGCCAGGAGAGGGACGTGACATTATTCATGACGTTGCTGTCTGGATTTGAGGTTTTGTTAAGCCGTTACAGTGGGCAAGAGGATATAGCGGTGGGTTCGGCGATAGCGAATCGGAACCGTGGGGAGATTGAGGGATTGATAGGATTTTTTGTGAACACGCTGGTGCTGCGGACGGATATGAGCAGAGACCCGACGGTGTTGGAGTTATTGGAGCGGGTGAGAGAAGTGAGTTTGGGAGCGTATGGGCATCAGGACCTGCCGTTTGAGAAGTTAGTGGAGGAATTGCAGCCGGAACGGGACATGAGCCGCAATCCGTTGGTACAGGTGATGTTTGTGTTGCAGAATGCGCCGGATGAAGGAACGGAGATGAGGGGGGTGGTTTTGCAATCCATCGGTGGCGTGAAGATTGCTACGCGGTTTGATCTAGAAGTACATTTTTGGGAGCGCGAGCGGGGGACAATAACCGGATCGATCGTTTATAACACCGACTTGTTTGAAAGCGGGACGATCAAATGGATGGCGAGATACATAGAACGGTTGCTGAAAGAGATGGTGAAGAAGCCGCAGGGGCGGTTATCAGAGTTGGAGATGTTGAGCATAGCGGAACGCGAACAGCTGATCGACGATTTCAACGCAGACCTCACATCAACTTGATACCAAGTCCGTGGATCAAATTTAATCATCATTACACTCTATGAAAAAGCTTCTAGGTATCCTCGGCGGGATGGGGCCACGAGCATCGGCGGAATTCATCAACACGATTTATAATTTGTGCACCGATCCTGAAGAACAAGCCTTCCCCGGATGTGTCCTGTATTCGGATCCGAGCATTCCCGATCGAACAGCAGCGATTCTCAATGGAGAAGAGGCCATAGTTCTGCAGCGCCTGACGCAGGCATTGGAAGTTCTCTGTCACGTCCCGGTGGATAAAATAGTGATCGCATGTGTGACCAGCCATTATTTTGTTCCGAGACTCCCGCCGACTCTGCGGGAAAAAGTGATTTCGCTGGTGGACATAATCTTCGATGAAGTCATGAACGCGAAACGGCGCCATCTGCTCCTCTGCACGAATGGGGTCCGCCAGGTCCGGCTGTTCGAGAACGACAGGCGTTGGGAACTGATCCAACAGTGGATCGTGTTTCCGGATCACGAGGACCAGCGCATGATTCATGATTTAATTTATAAGCTCAAAACCAATGCTTTTGACGGTTCGGTTCTTGATGCTTTCGATTCGTTGATCTCCCGGTATGAAATCGGCTCATTTGTGGTGGGATGCACCGAACTGCACGGTCTTGCCAAGCGGCTGAAAACGTCGGCTGGCCGACCTCCGTACAATTTTATCGATCCATTATTCTCGATCGCGAAGAATATCAAACAGTATATATAACAGTACAATGGGTGATATCTTACAAAACCCGGTTCCTGAAACACACAGCGATCTTCTCTCGGATCACCCTGGCGACGGCATCATGGAATGGCTGGCAACGGCCTTTGCCCGGCATGGCAACCAGACGGCTGTAGAATGCGGTGAAAGGAAACTGTCCTACTGCGAAACTGACGCGTGGTCCAATGAACTGGCCGATGCCTCGAGAAAAGCTGGACTGTTTCCCGGCGCGATCGTCGTTACGCTCATCCGGGACAGAATGGAAATGGTCGTTGCTCTACTGGGAATTCTGAAAGCAGGATGTGTATTCGTGCCGCTCGATCCCGACCTTCCAAGAAATCGCCTAACGGATATCATGATGGACCTTGGTCCCGATGGTTGCTTGGTCGAGCCAGGCTCGGATCCTATTTCTTTTCCTGACAGGTTGGCACTGAAGCTGGTTGAGGTCGAAGGCAATGGCCGGTACCGCTCGTTTCTAAAACCGGAAGCCACCTGCCAAACCGGTTCGGACAACGGCATTCCCAATGGCAAGTTGCTTTCCGATCCGGATGCGATGCGTTACATCTGCTACACGTCCGGTTCCACCGGTCGCGCCAAGGGAATCGCCGGGAGGCTGAAAGGAGTGTCGCATTTTGTCAGATGGGAAATTGAAACCTTCAGCATTAAAAGTGGCTGGCGTTTCAGTCAGCTAACCTCGCCCACTTTCGACGCCTATTTTCGGGATGTTTTCGTGCCGCTCTGTTCGGGAGGCACTATCTGCATCCCTTCCGGCGACGCTGCGAAACTCGAACCGAATGCCCTGACCGAGTGGATCAATGCTCGCCAGATCAATCTAATCCATTGCGTGCCATCGGTGTTCTCGCTGATATTGGAAGGAAGAGCTCATGCCAACTGGTTTCTTTCACTGAAATGGATATTGCTGGCCGGCGAAGTTCTTTCGGTGGCCAACGTTAAACGGTGGATGGACCTGTATGAAGACCGGATCAAACTGGTGAATCTCTACGGGCCTTCGGAGACCACCATGGTGAAATTCTTTCACATCGTGAGCAGATCGGATGTCAAACGGGGGTTCGTCCCCATCGGCATGCCGATCAAAGGCGCCAGGGCCCTGATCCTGGATGAGCAGGGGCAAGTCTGCCCTCCGGGAGTTATGGGGGAGATTTACATCAGAACGCCTTACCGGACCCTCGGGTACTACAAGGACCAGCCAGCCACCAACCGGGCCTTCATCCAGAATCCGTTCACAAAGAACCCTGACGATCTCATCTATAAAACCGGCGATCTCGGAATGATCCTTAAGGACGGAAACTTTCGTTTCTGCGGACGGAAGGACAATCAAGTAAAGATCCGGGGTATTCGGGTTGAATTGGAGGAGATTGAAACTATGTTGTTGACCCATGAAGCGGTGGGTGCGGCCATCGTTTTGCTCCGCGATGATGGAGAGTCGAGTGCGCGTCTGATAGGATATGTAGCGCCGAAAAAGGAAGCGCTCGTTTCGACGGATCAGTTAAGGACTTACCTTCAGGCCAAATTGCCGGAATACATGGTGCCCAATACCTTCGTGATACTGGCCAGCCTGCCTTTGACACCGAACGGGAAGGTGGACCGGAAAGCATTGCCGGCACCGAAACGGAGGCAGGAGGAAGGAGTATTTATGGCGCCACGGACACCGACCGAAGAACTTTTAGTCGGGATCTACAAAAAGGTGTTAAAGGTGGACCGGGTTGGGGTCAATGAAAACTTTTTCGAGTTAGGCGGGCATTCGTTGCTGGCGACACAAGTGATTTCTCGAGTGCGAAAGGTGTTCGAGGTGGAGTTGCCGTTGAAGAGTATGTTTGAATCGCCGACGGTGGCCGGGTTGGGTGAGCGAGTGGAGACGCTGCGGGGCAGTGAGGTTGGACTGGTGATGCTGCCTGAGATCCGGCGGATGGAACGAGACCGACCCTTGCCGCTGTCGTATTTGCAGGAATATTCGTGGAATCGTTGTCATCTGCAGTCGGACTGGGCCAATGTTCCGATGTCGCAGGTGCTACCAATTGGCGGATCGTTGCAGGTGAAAGCACTGGAACGAGCGATCAATGAAATGATTCGGCGGCACAAAATATTGCGGACGACTTACAAGAACTCAGAAGCCGGGCCGGTGCAGGTGATTCAGGATCATCAATACCGGGAACTGCCGGTTGTCGATTTGGAAGGACTGATGGAACGTCCGCGAGAGGAAGAATTAAGACGCTTGATCCTTGAAGCTGTGCAACGGCCCTTTGACTTGGAGCGGGGTCCGGTATTACGCACTGCCTTGGTGCGATTGGGGGTGGACCGACATATATTTCTAGCCCAAGTGCATCACATTGCTGGAGACTTTTATTCGTCGGAGATATGGAACCGAGAGACCCGGGTGCTTTATGACGCTTTTTCCAAGGGGCAGGAATCGCCTTTGGCCGAACTTCCGATTCAGTATGCCGACTATGCGGTGTGGCAACGAAGCTTGTTGCAGGGCGAAGTATTCGAGAAGCATGTGGAGTATTGGAGAAAACAGCTTGCCGGAATGTGTGGGCTATGTCTGCCGACAGACTACCCGCGGCCAGAAGAACCAACTATCCGCCGTACAGAAGAGCAACTGATGCAGATTCGTCCTGCGCTGGTGGAAGAATTAAAGAAATTGCAACAGGAAGGAGTGACATTGCACACGGCGTTGGTGGCGGGGATAATGGTGGTGATCAACCGATATGGGGGGCATGAGGACATCACCATTACTACGTTGATCGCCACTCGGAACCGGATGGAAACGGAGGGACTAATAGGATTTTTTGCAACCGGACAGTTCTTTCGGCTGAATTTAAAAGGGGATCCGACTTTGGCGGAATTACTCGGGAGGGTGAAGAAAACGGCACTGGGAGCTTACGCGCATCAGGATCTGCCACAATTTGTAAGCGGGCTGGTCGATCCTCAAGAGTTTTGGAAACATTATGGCGGTGGGAAAAACATAAAGCTCAGGTTGGTGAAATATATAATGCGCGAACTGCTGAAAACGATAACGCTCCGATCGCTGAAAATCATCACGCGCGAATTGCTGAAAACCACAACTTTCCGATCATTGAAAATCATAATGCGCGGATTGCTGAAAAACCCACCGCTCCAATTGCTGAAGATCCTAACGCGCGAATCGTTGGGAAACATCACATTGGAATGGCTTTTGATATTGTTTAGTGCCGGCCGGAGCCGGGAGGAACTCGATGCTTGGGCAAGACTGGGAATGTTACTGGTCGAGTTGCGGCCGGATCTCGCGCGGGGAATCCTGGGGAATCCCATGTTGAGCGGGTTGTTAAATTCGATGATGCAATGCTCGGCTGCATACGGCCGACAGGTTTTTTATTATGGAGAGCTCATGGAGAAGGCACAACTGGGGCGGGACATCGGCCGTAATCGGGCTCATGTTAGCTTGGGTTTTGTACCGGTGCCATATTTTATAGATGGGGAAGGTGGGTTGAACGGAAAGGGGTCGAAATGGGATTCCTTGCCGAAGAGTATGGGAAGGGTTACAGATGTAAGTTTGAGTATTCGAGAGAGCAACCTTGGGCTGGGCATTCGAGCAGTTTATGATCCTGATTTATTCAAACTGGAAACGATGCAGCGAATTGTGAAAGATCTGGAGGAGGTGCTGGAGGAATTTGTGCGAAATCCCGCGAAACGCTTATCGGAACTGAACGTCGGCAAAAGTATTGCTGTATTCTTCCCCCACGCCTCAAAAAGGCCGGATTTTACGAGCTGAAAATGAGCAACTACTTGGAAAATATACCTAGGGAGTGGTGTTTGTATAAAAACGCCAACGGGGTTTCGGACGATCTGCTTTTACCAAACAAGCTCAAGCTGCAGGTTGAAGCGGGTGAAAATAATCCTGGCACGGGTCTGGTCGGCCCATGGAAGTACTTCACGAGAGTCGGCGGTGCATACAGCACGCGACCTGGATCCTGGATAACTAGAGATCATTCGTTGGCCACTGCTCAACATCCACTCTCATGTCCACACCTATAAATTATTTCCTTCGTGAGATGAGAAGGGTTTTGACCCTGAGGACGCCAGAAGGAGAGACGGGCCATACGATCTCGCCAGACGGGCCGTACGATCTCGAAGGAGATCGTGCCATAGAATGGTCTTGGGTGGTCGCCCACTTACCCCCACCACGGTGCCAGATACTGGACTTTGGGTGTGTCCAGTCTGCGCTCGCTGGAATCGCTGCGAGGCTTGGGCACCAGGTGACAGCGGTCGATTTACGCGAGATCGAATACGAAATGGATAACGTCGTGTTCCTGAGAGGGGACATAAATGAGTTGAATCTCGGTGGCAAGCGATTTGACATTATCATGAACTGCTCAACGGTGGAGCACGCGGGCTTGGGAGGGCGGTATGGGGCAAAGGAGCAACCGAACGGCGATCTTATGCCGATGCAAAAGCTTCACGCACTGTTGAAGCAAAATGGCAGAATGCTTCTTACAATACCAGTAGGTCTCGATGCTACATTCTCTCTGTATCACAGAGTTTACGGCGTTGCGCGCCTGCCGCTCTTGTTGGAGGGATACCACGTGCAGAAGAGCGAGTTCTGGATTAAGCTGGAAATGAAGGTATGGAAGCGATGCGACATGGATGTGGCATTGAAGACGACGGGCTCTGGTCGTTATTATGCACTGGGCTTGTTCATCCTTGCACGTCGAGGATAAAATGTAACTGTTGACTCAAATATCGGAATCAACTTATGAACTTGCCCAGAAAGTCTAATCCGGTCTTGACGCTTGAAGAACTTCCGCCCGCTCCCGCCGGTAAAACCGGATGGCCGTGGACAGAAGCCCCCCCTACATTAAGCGGTTATGGTTCGGAGTTGCCGAAAATCAGCATCATCACCCCTTCGTTCAACCAGGGGGGGTTTCTGGAAGAGACCATCCGCTCGGTTCTGTTGCAAGGCTATCCCGATATTGAATACATCATCATTGACGGCGGCAGCACGGATGGGAGCGTCGCCGTCATCCGCAAGTATGAACCGTGGCTCACTTTCTGGTGCAGCGAAAAAGACCGCGGGCAGAGCCATGCAATCAACAAAGGTTTCGCCAAGGCGACCGGCCAGATCCTCTGCTGGCTTAACAGCGACGATTATTTCCTGCCGGGTGCGCTTTTAACCGTAGGACAAACGCTCGCCGAAGACAGCGGTCATTACGCTTTGGTCGGACATTGTTATTTTATGCAGGGTGATGGCACGCCGCTTTTCCTGCTCGAAGGACATTATAAAAACCGCCGCAGATTGCTACAATTCTGGAAAGGTTATAATATGCCTCAACCGGCGATTTTCTGGCGGTGTGAAGTCTTTCAAAAAGTCGGCTGGCTCGATGAATCGCTGCGCATCACGATGGACTTCGATTATTGGACGCGGATTGCCCGGCACTTTAATTTCGTCAACATTGATCGTGTGCTGGCTTGCGCCCATTACCATGCTGCGATGAAAAACAACAATAACCACGCCGGTTATCATCGGGAATTGAAAAAACACGCCCGTCGTTACTGGCCCTCACTCTGGTCGCCGCAGCGCTGGTGGTTGGAGCTTTCCATGTTCCGCCACTTTTCTAAAAGCGGGAGGGGTGCACGGGGCTAGATTAATTCGTGTTGCTTATTGTGATTGGTCAATAACAATTCTTGTTGTCTCCAAACGCGTTGTTAAAATGCAACGAAAGATGACTGTCATCCGAGTCCTTTGTTTCATGATATTGTTATCGGCATCTTCATTCCGTGCTGCGGCGGAGGATTTCACCAATGTCATCCACGCTTACCTGCAACAGCGCATCGAGGCTGAAAAAATAAATGGCTGCATCGTGGTCGGCATTGTGGACGAGCATGGCAGCAGCATTGTCAGTTACGGAAAATTGGATAATGGCACCGACCAGGAAGCGAATGGCGACACAGTATTCGCGATCTATTCTGCGACAGGCACATTTACCTGGCTGTTGCTGCAAGACATGGTTGAGCGTGGGGAGATGAAGTTGGATGATCCCGTGGCAAAGTATTTGCCGAAATCGGTCACAATGCCGACCCATAACGGCAAGGAAATCACCTTGCGCCATCTGGCGAAGGAAACCTCCGGGCTTCCAGACTTCACTGGTAAGCTTGACGCCAAACGTGCGGATGATCCGCTTGCTGATTATACCGTCGAAAAGATGGATGCCTTCGTGTCCGGCTACAAATTGACCTGTGACCCGGGAACGAAGCATTTCCATGGTGGCGTGGATATGGGATTGCTGGGCCAGGCCATGGCACTGAAAGCAGGGACGGATTACGAATCGCTCATGGTGGATCGGATTTTCCGGCCATTGCAGATGGATAGCACCCGGTTCACGCTGACGCCCGAACTGAAATCCCGGCTCGCCACCGAACATAATCCACTCGGCTACGCGGTCCCGAGTTATGGATTGGGGAGCTTTGAAGCCTTTTGCCGGGCTACACTCGACAGCCAATGACCTGCTGAAATTCGTGTCGGCCTTCGGCTTGACACCGTCCAGTCTGACACCGCTCATGAAAAAAACGTGGTTAACATGGATTGTGCTCCGCAGGGAGGGGGGCCCGTTTACGTCGCGACGAATTCCCGAATCGTTTGTTTTTTCGGAGGAGGCTGCGCGTTCGCCGGTTTCGACAAGACGCGGCGTCGCGGTGTGGTGGTCTTGTCTAATTCGAGGGGTGTCATCGATATTTACGCCATAGGCAAGTTTTTACTCGAAAGCGAATGGCAGTCGGATCGTCGGCCAAAAGAGACAAAAATCAGCAGCCAGGTTTATGGTTCGTATGTGGGACAATACCAGCGTTCACCTGATTTTGCGTTGCGAATGCTCATGATGCGGCAGTTTCTCCTCAACGCGCCCAAAGCGGCCATTTATATCCCGGCGGGCTTCTGCCTCGCGGTGCTGGTGGTCCTCCTCTGGCGAGCTGGCAGTTTCCCGCAAGCGATGGATTATCTTGGGCTGCGCGGTCCTGGTCATTGGTCTTTTGGCGGCACTCATTGCGCTGGTGTCGAGCCACGTGATTTGCGCGCGTTTTGCGCGTTCCCAGCCCGGCATCGGTATTCGCCGTGAAGGGGATCGGCTCTTCGCCCAAGCCACAGGATCAAAATCATGGCCGGTTGATGTATTGTTGCCGCCTATCGCTGGTGAATTATTTCCGGAATCGGAAACCTGTTTTTTTGAAAGGTTGAGCGGCATGCCCATGACCTTTTCCCGGGATGCTTGGGGCAAGATGACCGGCTTGACGGTGGACTACCAAGGCAATACGTTTTCCTATGAGAAAATCTCCGATGAGCCGCCAAAAGCTCCCGAACCACCTAAACCGCATGTCGCCATCAAGCTGGACACAAGGCTTTTAGATGCCTGTGTCGGCCACTACGAACATGCGCCGTCCGCCGAGTTTCCCACTGGAGCGAAAGTGACGATCTGGCGGCAAGGAGATCAGTTGGTCGGGCAAGCTTGGGGCGAGAATGTCCTCCAAGGCGCTTTCGATATTTATCCCGAATCGGAAACGAATTTCTTCCTCAAGATCGGTGATGCGCAATTGACCTTCATCAAGAATGACAAAGGAGAAGTGACGGCTGTAATCCACCATTATCCAGGGTTGCCGGATAGCGAGGGAAAGAAACTTAAAAACTGATCTGAATGATTTTGGCCGGCTTGCCACTATGAAGAAAATCATAAACTAGTGTGCACAAATGTCTTTGAAAGTTATCGCATTTTATCTGCCACAGTATTACCCGATCCCTGAGAATGACGCTGCGTGGGGAAAGGGATTCACTGAATGGACTAATGTATCGAAAGCTTCCCCGCTTTTTACTGGGCATTATCAACCGCGGCTTCCGGCGGATCTTGGATTTTACGATCTTCGAGTTCCTGAAACCCGCATAGCCCAAGCACAAATGGCATCGGATTATGGTATTAGCGGTTTCTGTTATTACCACTACTGGTTTTGCTGGTAAGCGGTTCCTTGAACGACCGTTCGACGAAGTGCTTAGGACTGGTGAGCCTAATTTCCCATTCTGCCTATGCTGGGCTAACGTGAACTGGACCGGAAGTTGGTATGGGGCTCCAAAGCATACGATCGTTCCGCAAACATATCCGGGCGAAGCAGACTATGCCGCACATTTTGAGTGTCTTGCGAAAGCGTTTTCCGATATCAGGTATATCCGTGTTCATGATCGCCCGTTATTACTGATTTGGGATCCGCAAGACATTCCAGATCGAGCGTTCTTGTTGGCATACTGGCGTCGCCGGGCGATCACTGCTGGCTTCAAGGGCATTCACCTTGTAGGTGTGCGGTGCATCGTGCGACCGGAACACCGGCACTGGGGCTTCGACGGTTGGGTTACCGCGAGACCACCGGTCTTTCCGGATAACTTTAGGAGTGATGTCGAAAGAAATGTTCCATGGGTGTTGGAACATAAAGCAGTGCTGCACGATCTTGTTAATCAGATTGATAATGGTGACATTGATTATCCATGTACTGGACCCGGCTGGGATAACACCCCCCCCGTTCCGGGACACGGGGGATTGTTCTTCATGGGTCAACCCCGAAGTTGTTTAGGAGGACTCTAAATACTGCGCTGGCTCGCACGAAGCGTTTGCCTGCCGGTGAGTAAATTGTTTTCCTTAAGGCATGGAACGAATGGGCTGAGGGTAATTACCTTGAGCCGGACCGGCTTTGGGGCCATGCCTATTTACATGCTCTTCAGCTTGAACTGCAGGAGTTCAGCCAGCCCACCGCTGCCACCACTCGGCTGTTCAGGGTCTGGCGCGAGAGGTTCACGCCATGGCGCTGGAGGTAAATCTTCTCCTGCCGGTATAGCGGGAGGTGTGGTCCTTATATTCGCCGACGATCACCTGCGTGAGCAGGCCCGCGCCGGCAGTCCTTTCTCGATTAAACGCGCGGGCAGCGGCGCAATGACGATGCGTTCAGTGTTGGCATACTTAGGTCGGATGTAATGGCCTTGCCTTAATTTGGTGGACAGCGTTGGGGTGACGCATGAGGCATGGTTTAGTTGAGTTGAGTTTCAAAGTCCACAGGGGATTTGTAACCGAGAGCGCTGTAGAACCGCTCGCGGTTGTAAAAGACTTCGATCCACTCGAAGATGGCTGCGCGGGCTTGGTCCCGCGTGGCAAACTGGTAGCGATGAACCAATTCCCGTTTCAAAGTGCTCCAGAAGCTTTCCATGAGGGCGTTGTCGTAGCAGTTGCCGCCGTCGGCTCATGCTGGGGACGGACTCCGGCCTGGGCGAAGCCGTTGCCGGTAGGCGGCACTGGCGTATTGGATGCCCTGGTCAGAGTGATGTACCAGTCCGGCGGGGCGGCCGCCGGTGCGTCAGCGCCATGTCAAAGGCGGCCAGTGACAGCGTGGTGGCCAGTGTGTCCCCCATCGCCCAGCCGATGCAACGCCGGGTGCAACGATCCAAAACCCCGGCCACATACAGGAAGCCTTCGTCGGTTTTGACATAAGTAATATCGGCCACCCACACGGCATCCCTTCGCACCGGGGGCGGTGCGTGAAGAAGCCGGTTGGCGGCCACCGGCAGGTCGTGGTCGCTGTCGGTCAGGATCATCGGGCGAAAGCGGTGGCGGACGCCGCGCATCTTATTGCTGTACCAGCCATAGTAAGCGGGGCCTCTGGCAGAGGGAGGAAAGAAGCCGGCACCGGTGCTGTCAGGCCGGGTGGGGCTGGTGCGGTCGTCGGAGGCGCAACTTTCACTGGGACCAACTCTGGCCGAGTGCTTAATCGGGTGGTAGTGTCAAGATACGCCCCTTGTCTTGGGATTGGGAAGTCCTCACTTGACAGGCCGAAGAAAAGCCAAGATGCTGCTGGCAAGCTTAGCGGGTGTTTGCTTTGGGCTGGGGCGTCGATGGAAATGGTCGTTCCACCCCGTGCATTTCGTACGAGCCGTGAGAACAATCGGCGGCAAAGAGACTGAAAGGATTTGCTTTGAACACATTGCCGATCATCGTTGCGGCGCGGGACGAAGAAGAATCCATAGGGAATACGTTGTGCTCGTTCTCACGAGCCGCAGAGCAGTTGTGCCTGGAAAATCCGGGGACTCGGGTGATCGTGATACTTTGCGACAACGGAAGCAATGATGGGACGCGTTCCAAAGTGCTGTCTTGCGCCGATGCGCTTAGAACCGACCGATTTGAAATCGTCCTGCTCGACGAGGCGAAAGCAGGTAAGATGAACGCCTTACTAAAAGCGATTGGGCATTTGAGATCATTGAATCTCAATCCGCCGGCAGTTGTCTTCGCAGACGCCGATGTCCAGTGGGATCCGCACACGCTGAGTGAGCTGTGGAAGTATTGGAGGATGGTTCAGGGGAAGGCCGATCTTGTCGGGGCAAAGATTGAACGGAGCGGAACTGGACCTGAGAATATTTGGGAAGCCTTGGAGTCTGTCTACTACATCGGATACGGCCAAGGCTTTCAAGGGCATGGTGTATTCGCAAGATTCGTCTCGGGGATGACATACCTTTGTGATGCGAGGATTTTGCCTCATTTTTTTAAGATTCCCGCTGAAATAGGCAACGAAGATGTTGCCATTTCCTATCTTGTCGGTCGTTCCCGGCTCCACGTTTGTCCTGCCGCGCGGGTAAAATACACCGAGTGCGATTCAAGGGGAATGTTCTTCAAAGTGAAGGGGCGCCACGTGCTAGAGTGTTATCGGCTCCGGAATTGGCTTACAAAGCGCATTTTTTCGAGACTTCCTCAACGTCGGCAGCATCTTTGGGCCTATATTCTTTGTTACCGAAGAGCCCGAACAATACTAGCTGGATTCGTTGAAACTAGAACACTGCACGTTGTCAAAGGCCTTCTCACGCACTTCGGAGAATTCGCTTCTCCGAAGCGACTCTTTGCGGCATTCGTTCTAATGATTCCGATTTACACTATTCTGAAATTTCGTGCCTGTTATGATTTGATGTTTGGAAGGGTGAAGGCTGGCTGGCTGCCCTATAGGCGCTAAGCTCAAACCGCTGGACGGCCGATAATAATACTTTAAAAATTCACCGACTGCTACATAAAACATTTGACAAAACCCTGTGTTTTCGGCCATCTTCCGCAAGAATCGGCACTTTTCATGCTGGATTCAAATATGAACACGTTGCCGATCATCGTTCCGGCACGGAACGAAGAAGAAGCTATAGAGAGCACGTTGTATTCATTCTCACGAGCCGCAGAGCACTTTTGCGACGAAAATCTAGGGACTCGGGTAATTGTAATACTTTGCGATAACGGAAGCAGCGATGGGACGCATTCCAAAGTGCTTTCTTGCGCCAGTGCGCTCAGAACCGACCGATTTGAAATCGTCCTGATCAACGAGCTGCAAAGAGGTAAGATGCACGCCTTACTAAAAGCGATTGGGCATTTGAGATCATTGAATCTCAATTCGCCTGTTGTCGTCTTCGCAGACGCCGAGATCCAGTGGGATTCTGACACGCTGAGCGAGCTATGGAAGTATTGGAGAACGGTTCAGGGGGAGGCCGATCTTGTCGCGGCAAAGATTGAACGGAACAGGACGGGGCCTGAGAACATTTGGGAAGCCTTGGAGTCTGTTTTCTACATCGGATACGGCCAAGGCTTTCAAGGGCATGGTGAATTCGCCCGACTCGCTATGGGGATGACATACCTTTGTGATGCGAGGGTACTGCCTCGTTTTTTTAAGATTCCCACTGAATCGGGTAACGAAGATCTTGCCATTTCCTATCTTGTCGGTCGTTCCCGGATTCACGTTTGTCCTACCGCGCGGGTAAAATACACCGTGTGCAATACAATGGGAATGTTCTTCAAAGTGAAGGGGCGCCATGTGCGAGAAAACTATCGGCTCCAGAATTGGATTGCGAAGCGCATTTTTTTGAGACTCCCTCAACGGCGGCAGCATCTTTTGGCTTATATTTTTTGTTACCTAAGAGCCCAAACAATACTAGCTGGATTCGTTGAGAACAGAACACTTCACTATGCCATAGGCCATCAGACGCACTTTAGAGAAATCGCCTCTCCGAAGCGATTCTTTGTACTAATATTTCTAATGACTCCGGTTTACACTATTTTGAAATTTAGTGCCCGTTATGATTTGATGTTTGGAAAGGCGAAGGCTGGCTGGCTGCCCTATAGACATTCTCATAAATAATATAGTTAATGAGCGTGTAAAAAAACTGTGGCAGTCGGCGGTCGAGGATGGCATTAAAGAGAGTTTTGGCGGCTTGGACCGGTTCGTCCCGGGTGCGCATGGCAAGGCTGGGTAGGGTTTGCTTGATATTGTTCCACATGTTTTCAAAGGGGTTGAAATTAGACGAATAGGGCGATAGATACAGGACCCGCCTGCGCCAAAACCTGTCCACGATGTGTTGGCACTCATCAGCTATAAATTATTGCCGGAATCGGAAGCTGGCTTTTTTTGAAAGGCAACTTTATGCCAACCCACTTGCGGACGGGGTTGCGCCTTTTCCCTGGCGAATGGCGCGGCTTGCAGAATTTTGGATTGACTCAGAAGCTTGAAAGCTTAAGGCTCAAGCCATGCGATTACCTGCATCCATGAGAAAAAGAATCTCAAGGTAAAGTCTTAAATTACCAAAACTGTCAATTCTTTTCCTCATGAATAATCCGCGCGAAGAACTAGTCTCATTCCTGCGAGGTTTTTTTGCCTGTCCGGTCGTGAGTTTTCTTGGGCGGCACGGGTTCACTGAACGATTGCTGGCCGGTGGTTTGCGTCTGGACGACAGCCATTCCGACGCGCTGGCAGCTGTTCTCCGGTACCTGGTGGCCTTGGAACTTCTCGAGGAAACCGAAACGCGTTGTTTCCGTGCCACCGCTCTTGGCGAAAAAGTTTTGAAGAGGTTCGGTGCTTTTTGCCTGATCGACTCCTACGGTGATTATTTTCACGATCTGGATTGGATCTTGCCGTCATCCTCCCTGCCGCGCCCCAAAGTGAACCGTGAGCTAAACATAATCGGCAGCGGGCAGTTTCACGCGCGCAAGTTTTTCCCGGACGTTTACGCCCATCTTGCTTCCACACAGTACGATCATCTGACAGATATCGGCTGTGGTGACGGCACCTTCCTTCAGCAAGCAACGTTGGTCCGACCAGGGCTTTCTGTCACGGCAGTGGATTTGTCGGAGCAGGCCATCGGCTTGGTCAGGCAGCGTCTTTCCGAGCATCTACCGCTGCAAAAATATTCGTGCGTGGTGTGCGATGGATTCGATGTTGACCAGTGGGCGCAGGCCGTGCTGGCGCCTCCGGGGACGCGGCAGTTGATCACCTTGTGGTTCCTGCTTCACGAGATATCCAACGGCTCAGTGGAGCGGCTGGTGTTTTTTCTGAAGCAGATTCATGCGCATTTTCCCACGGCGACGATTGCCTTTGCCGAACTGTGCCGTTTGTCGCCGGAAGAGTTGGTTTCCCATCGCCACACTTCCATCATGCCGGAGTACCTGTTATTCCACGAGTTGTCCGGGCAGCACATTCTTCGCGAGGACGAACTCTCTAAATTGATTACCTCAGTTCCGTACCGGCTTATCTGCCGGCGGGAGTTTGATCCGATCCTGTACAATTCCAAGCTGCTTCCGAGCAGCATCCTATGCATTCTGGCCCCAAAAAAGAGCGGTGAAAACGATTTATCAGAACAATTCTTGTCGCCTCCCGATGATTTGTTAATGCGCAAGAAACGATGACTGCCAACTTAAAAATGGACACTCCACGGCGCACGCCAGCATCAGAAATGAGCCCACATCTTCTGTTGATTGTGCCGCGAATGCCTTGGTTTCTAGAAGATCTCCCCATTCTTCCTTGGGGTGTGCATTGCTTGGCTGATTACCTTAATGCTGGAGGCTTCCACGATATTCATATCTGGGATTTGAATTCAGACGATGTCGTTTTAAAGTTTTTGGCTGATAAATCTACTGTTGCGCGCCGCTACCGTACCTTGTTTGGCAGAAGGGTGTGGTGTGGAGGATCAGAGTGGTATCAAATGACGGATGAAGATATCATATTATCCTTGGCACTGAATGGCTGCGCCTTATTACGGCATGCACCCTTTAATAAATCGGGCTTTTCAGCAATCGCAAACCAGCAGTCGTCTTGGCTCGATGAAATGCATCAGGAATTTCAGTCGCTCCTCCTTTCTAAGGCCACTCCAACCGGCAAGTCCGATCAGCATCTATTAGTAGGGGTCAGTGTTTACCCCCATACTCTTGCCCAATCATTGTTTTTGGCGCATGCATTCAAACGGCTGATCGAACATTGTTCCATTATCCTTGGTGGGAATTGCATCAAGGAGTCAAATGCGTCCGAAATTGTCTCAAAGGTGAATTGGGTTGATGGTGTCGTATTCGGCTACGGGGAAGAGGTAATTAGTGAGGTGATACATTCATTGGCACAAGAGTCAAAACAATGTTTGAGTGAAAGGAGCATTCCCGGATTCATTAATAAGGCGTTTCTTCGCAAACATTCTCCAAGACCAACCTTGGAGTTTCGAATTCCTGAACAATATATTGAGTATGTGCAGATGAAGAAGCCGGTTTTCGTCATGCAGAGTAATAGCAATACAATCCACATACTTCTTCGACGTGGTTGTGGTTGGGGTCATTGCTCATTTTGTGCCGTCCATGATAGACGCCATGCAATTCACTTTGACATGGAACTGACACTTTCAAAACTCCGGGGCTTTGTCGAGCAAGTTGGGAAACCTGATCAAAATACAAACCGGAGCACAATTCACATTTCTTTAGATTCTGAAACCAACAGTCCAGACGAAGTAATTGGAGTTATAAACACGCTACTTCGCTTTGGACGTAAGGATGTCCAGTATTCTTGTTTTTTTTGGATGCGAGCCCAGGATGTAAGCTTATCATTCCTTTCCTTTCTTGCCTCTTTGAAGAAATCAAATGTCAGTTTTCATGTGGAGATTGGTGTGGAGAGCTTAAGCCCCACCACACTAAAGAGAATGAAAAAAGGCAGTCATCCTCTGCTTATTTTGGAGAAGCTTAAAATGTTGAAAGACATGGGTGGGAATATGGGGGGTAGGAATATGGGGGGTAACTACTTTATGTTTTTCCCAACTGAAACTCCTGAAGATGTTTCCACGGAAGTTTATTTTCTTGGTAACGCTTTGCATTTACTGAAGAACTGTATTAAATTCACCAATGGTTATATAGCTAGTGGTTTGGACGACATTGCTAACAATCAAGAGGCATATGGCGTAAAGATCGAAAAGAGCGATGACTTTTCGCTTCAGGAATTCTTTGGACTTAAGCTTCCATGGAACAACCTCCATGACGTGAAGTACTCTTTGGTGCGTCCCCACTCACTGAAAAACTGGCTGGTAAAGCTCTATTACTGGTATCTGTGTGAGATTCGAGCCAAGCCGTTGGTAAAATATTCCATGAACAATGATGTGGAGTTTCGAGTGTACAAAAAGTTGCTGAACCTTTTTAAAAACCTGGCGGTCAGGCTGATTCGCACTTCGGTAAAGTACTCCGCGTATTTTTCTTTTTTTCTCCTGCAGTTGGCAATATGCAACTTTGCCTATTTGAAACGGGTTATGATCGCGTTATATATTGACCGTGACCGTGTATCCTTTAAATTCAAGAAGAGCCAGAAGAGGGGGAAACATGGTGATCTAATGAGAATGCGACCGGCTTTTTTCTTGAGCGGGAATGTTTTGATTCGAAATTATCCAAGACTTTTTGGAGCAAGCTGGCAGATGACTCTTCAAAAGCGTGAGCTTGAGGTTCTTAGATATCTATATTCAAGGAAGAGTTATGATGACGTCAGAAAAACATTTGGAAAAACTATGCCTGAAAACGAACTACAATCATTCGTCGAAAGGCATGTATCGCTTGGGTCAATCGTGAGGCACAACAATTACTTGCTTTCGATATTCAACGATCCTGAATACGCATCAAAATGGCTTGCGGAATCTATAGACTATCATAAAACATAGCGACACGTCTGCCTTCCTGTAATTTATCCAACCTTGGGCATGGACAGCCCGAAAGGTTTTTAAACGTGATTTTGACGTGCTCGAACCCATGAACTGAATTTCTACACCAAGTTCACAAGCTCAAACCGCTGGACGGCTGATAGTAATACTTTAAAAATTCACCTACTGCTGCACAAAACATTTGACAAAACCCTGTGTTTTCGGCCATTTTCCGCAAGAATCGGTACTTTTCACGCTGGATTCAAATATGAACACATTGCCGATCATTGTTCCGGCGCGGAACGAAGAAGA